>Ga0137338_1000169_pt1 | contig 10843 bp, 8 predicted proteins | sample EasRivERMLT366_2_FD_104770 | JGI IMG/M metagenome (GOLD analysis project Ga0137338, IMG submission 104770) | Soil microbial communities from meander-bound floodplain in the East River, Colorado, USA - East River MetaG ERMLT366_2 | ecosystem: Environmental > Terrestrial > Soil > Floodplain ...
GTCGGGAAGGCGAAACGGGTCCATACGGTGTCGCCATCCCGATCCCGCTCGATCACCTCGCCGGTCGACTTCCGACGCAAGAGGCGGCGCTCGAGAAGGTACTCCTGCCCGCGGAGACGTGCCTCTGTCACAGCGGCGTTGGTCCCGCCTGCCAGTTCGTATTCAAGCAAGGCCTCGAGCACGCAGATTGTGGTGTTGAACGACGACCGCGTCGAGCCGTTGGCGGCCTCGCAGTTCCAGCCACCATCGGGTAACCACTCAACAAGCAGGCGGTCAAGAATCCGCTGACAGTCCTGACCAAAATAGGCGCCGCTCGCCCCCACCTGCCCGTTGATGCATGGCTCGACCTCGCCCGCGAAGAAAGGATTGCCGTCAAATTCCGGTCCCCGCCACGTGCCGTCCCAATCCCAGCCCTTCCACCTCACGCGGTCGCGGACTAGGCCCACCGCACGACGCGCCTCGTCGCACGCGGGATCGAGGCCCAGTTCTCGCAACAACGACAGAACGTGCATCGTGGAGTCCCAGCCCTGATTAAACGCCGTGCCAGCCCACGACCCATCAGCCCCCTGGAGGGCGAGCAGCCGCGCACCCCAGCCCTCTGTCGCGACCCGCGCGCGCTCGGCCGCGACCTCGTCCGCGGGTACACCGATCAGGTCCCGCATCACCTGCCAGCGGATCGAGGGGTCAGAATCAAGCAGCCACTGTATGACCGATTTCTTGGGCTTCGGGGCTTGCTGTTTGGGTGGACTGATCGTCATCTGCTGGTTCTCCGTACTCTAAATAAAAGACGATTTTCTATCGAGCGAAATTGAGTATCGACAGCATAGTCGATATACACGGAGTAACGCAGGTGACCGTTGGTGTCGAGGTCAGCCCATTTGATGGCATACGTTCTGGAAAATCCTTCTGGTTCCATGGTTGCTCCACTCCTTCACATATACTATGCATCATATTCTGGCAGCCACGCTAAACGCGTATCCTTTGATATTTTGGAACGGGAATATCCTCAATAACTGCGGACACAGTTTCATCCACTAGATTCTCTTTAAACAAGATGGGAGCATTGCGTTCTTTGGGCGGTGTGGCTAAATAAACATCAGTGATTCGTTTCAACGGCAGAGTCAAAATAGCGTTCGCTCTGCCCTTGCCGCCGTTCTGAGCATCCTTCAACGCCAGCTCACATAAATCATCATGTGAAATGCTCTCGCTGTTTTTTAGTATGATATCTTTCAGGGAGGGGTCCGAGATGGTTGCCTCGAAAATGCGATAGACCCTGACTGTAGGAATTCCCTTTGCATGGATATTTTCCGTTGGCGTCGCTTCATCCTCAACGACAGTTGCTACTGGCTTGCTGACATATTGTTCTGGCTTCAAGTTGATTTTTAACGCGTCGGCAACCTCTTCAACCAATTCACGCGCTGGGTCGGTTTCGATGATGGGATCGTCCACGCGGCTGAGGTGTTGGATACAGAACTCCCGGAGCACAGACCAGCTTGATGGTCGGATAAAGAGCCGGAAGTCCTGTTCGGTACGTGAGTGTTCGCTGTCAAAGTGAAAGTCCCCGATCAAATCGTGTATGGTGTCCACATCCAAAATACGGATCGCTCCGCCGAAGGGCTGAGACTTTACTTCGACTTCAGTTTCATGCAGAGTCGCTTTGCGTTCCAGCGCCAGCATCCATTCACCATTGAGCGGATGTTTGAAAACGACTCGCACCAGCGTGGCAACACTGACGCGCAAACTCAAGTCTGGCGTTGCGCCAATGCCCGGATTATGCTTCATTGGATGCGAAGGCGATGGCTTGATCCATATTCATTGCCCTGCCAGTCATCTGTGCTTTTGCAAATTCATCTGCGCTGAGTGCAGATTGCATCATTTCACGGTTCCGTTCCACTTCGACGCGGTCGGCGGGCCACCAGGCGCCGCCTGTGATCTTCAATACAGACTCAGCTGCGCTGAGCAGGGTGGCGCCCCATTCGGTTTGTCCCTGCCGCGCTTTCAAGCCAGCCAGCCCAGCGAGACATTCGGCGATTCCGCGGCGATTGCCCAAACGCCGGAACATCGCCAGACTTTTTCTAAATTGCGATTCAGCCGATTCGAGATCTTCTTCATGCTGGGCGATGTATCCCAAATTGTGCACAAAGCGCGCCACATCGCCCCGGTCGCCGGTGGCGCGTAACAGCGACTCACATTCCTCGTAATATTTCCGCGCTTGATCAAATTGACCCTGGGTGCGCGCAACTTCGCCCAGATTATTTAGCGCGAAGGCAATTAACCAATTCTCATTAATGAGACGAGCCTTGGCAAGCGCTTCCTCATGATAAGCACGCGCCTGTTCGATGTGTCCCAGCCCAAGTTCAGCGTTCCCAAGATGGATAAGTGTAATGGCATGGAAATAGTCATTGTTCTGTTCCTTGAACAACTTCTGGGCTTGCTCAAGCAAAGGTTGTGCCTCACTATCCCTGCCCATGTTGATCAACGCCACCCCGTTCGCCATGAACAATAGGGGCGCCATCGATTGCAATTCTTCAAGCTTTTGTTGAATTGCCAGTCCTTCCTGTAAGAGTGCCAAGCCGGTTTCTTGCTTGCCCTGCCAGACTGACAGTAAGCCGCTGCATCCGAGCGCAAATACACGCGACCGTGATGCCGTTTGCAATGCTGGAGACGCCAGCAGTCGATCTGACCACATGCGCCCCTCACTAAAATAACCGCGGCGGTACCAAAACCAAAATAAGATGATGACCAGCCCGGCTCCCAATTCATTGTTTTCAGGTGCTGCCAAACTCCACGTTAATGTGGTGCGAATATTATCGTGTTCACGCTCAAGCCAGATCAGCCACTGCGCGGCATTCTCGGAATATAGCTGCGGAAAACCCATTTGATTCATAATGACATCGCTAAAATAGCGGGCATGTTGTTCACGCAAGGTTTCCATTTCACCGCTCTCTGTGAGTCGTTCGAGGGCATAGGCGCGGATGGTCTCAAGCATCCCAAAGCGCGGCTCGCCGTCGGCTGTATCTTCCTGACGCAGGAGGCTGTTGTTTACCAGCGCTGTAAGACTTTCGAGAATATCGAGCTTGCCATCTGGATTGCACACCCCTTCGGCGGCTTCGAGCGTGAATCCGCCGACGAATACACTCAGGCGGGCATATAAAGTTTTCTCATCCTGATGCAGAAGGTCGTAACTCCACTCAAGCGTGTTACGGAGTGTTTGTTGCCGGGTTGGAAGATCGCGCGCGCCGCCGGTCAGTAGTTTGAGTTTGTCATCGAGACGCGTCAAGATTGCCTGCGGTCCCAGAAGTTTGATGCGCACCGCGGCAAGCTCGATGGCAAGCGGAAGCCCATCGAGACGGCGGCAGATTTCGGCGATAGAGGAAGCGTTCTCTTTCGTCAAAACAAAATTAGGATGGGCTGTCCGCGCCCGTTCAACGAACAGGATGACGGATTCGTTTTCAATTAAATTTTCCAACACTGATTCGTTTTCCGCTTGCGGCAATTCCAACGGCGGGACCGGGAACTCGCGTTCGCCATGCAAGTTGAGAGCAATGCGGCTGCTGGTGATGATCTTCAATTGTGGAGCGTTTGCAAGCAGATCAGCTACAACGGGTGCAACTGAGACCAGTTGTTCAAAGTTATCTAATACCAATAACATCTGTTTATCGCGCAGATAATCCTTGACGTTCTCAAGCAGGGGACGCCCGCCTTCACGCACGGCGAGTTGTTGAGCAACGCGGGAGATGAACTGATCCGCATTCGTATCATCAGCGAGCGGGATGAAATAAACACCGTCGGAGAATCGATCGAGCAATTCCTGCGCCACTTGCAGACTCAGGCGAGTCTTGCCGGTGCCGCCGGGTCCCAGCAGGGTGACGAGATGCGTATCTGTGCGTAACAACAATTCTTTGAGCGCGGTAATCTGTTTCGCACGCCCGATGAACGGAGTCGGTTGTGCGGAGAGATTATGTTTTGGTTGCTTTGGCTTCGATGCGCCCTGTGAATCTGAATCAGATTTATTATTATCGTAAAGTAGTTCCACATCCGTAGGCAGTGGCAAATTGAACATCGTAGCAAACCGTCTGAGGTTTGCTGCGGCATAGATCAGCCCAGCCAGTCGTTGTTGGTCAGATATGCCTGGTTTGTGACAATAGCCCAACCCAGCGGCAACCCCAGCCAGCCAGTATTGCCCCCACAGATCATCATGCATACTGGGATGAATCGCGTCCACCCAAACGGAAAATGCGTTTCGGGCGGACCCGATCACTTCACTTACACCCGACATCTCGATCGGCACCTTATGCGGATCGGGCACATCCGCCACTGCCAACAACGTGAGAAAGTTGACGCTCTTCGTAAAAGAGACTTGCGACATGGCGTGCGTCAAATAAGACATTTCAAGATAGCGCTGGTCATATAACAGCGGCATGCCTTCTTTAAAGAGGGCGAAGTCGATCAGATAGTAGCCTTCCAACGATTCTTTGTCGTCTGAGAATTTGACCAATATATTATTGGCATTCAAATCACCGTGGATGAATCCAATAGCGACATCCATGGCGCGGACCTTGCCCCAGGGTTCAGGTTTGCGTGCATGGAGAAGTGGATTGGGGAATACGTGTCCGTTGATGAGAAACCCCGCCACATCCGGATCATCTCCGCAGGTCTCCTTCAAGAAGCGTTCCGTGTTGCTCCCGGCATCCAGCCGAAAGCCCAGCCATTTTTCCAATACTTTTTGTGGATGAACCGCCTGCTCAAATGTTTGGCTGACATTCCACTTTTTTAGCAAGACAGTGTTTGTTTCTGTAAAGATGGTTTTGAGCTGACTTTGCCGTTCGTAATTCGCCAGGGGACGATACTTGAGCAGGGATTGACCGGCAATGCGATAGAAGATCGCGATGACGCCCTCATGTTCGACCCGATCAAAGACAAGTTCAGCAATATGCTCGTGGGCAAACTCCGGCGTGGACTTGCTCATCACCGTGTTGTGACGGGTGACTTCATCCGATTTGGCATTTTTACCCCTGCGATCCAATTTCAGGATGCAATGTTCGACACGTTTAGTTTCATTGGAGGAAACACTGACCAGATAGACGACCGCGCCTGACCAACCTCCCACCAATAGCTGCAACGGAGCAACAGTGATCTTATGGGTATCCTGCGCCAGCCGAATAATGTGTTGGTATTCTTCCGGCAGGGATTGAAAGTCGGTGGTCAGTTCGGGCATTCGCCAACCTTTTCATTTGAAAGTTGATAAGTTGCGATGTTGGAGATTCGATTATCCATAAAAGGGTCATGAGTTGCGTTAAGTATTTGGGTAGTATACCTACAGTTTCATGCAAAGCATAGGAGATTGTATGAGACACAAGTTAGTGTCGCTCCAATATCACAACGGGAATACGGCGGGAGGTCCATGTGCGATATTGCTCATAATCCGAAGATTTCCCTGCCACTGCCTGCCAGATCTGCTCGCGCTCCAATCCTTCCGCTTCGCGTGCGCGGACAGTGTAATGTACATCGCGTATTTGCACGGTCGCAACAGGTTCTGTGATGAGATTGATCCACCAGCCTGGGTGATTATCGAATCCCAGATTTGATGCGATGACGACGAAATCATCTCCATAAGGCAGATACGTCAAGGCTTTCGTGCGGAGCAGTCCCGTCTTTTTACCTTTGGTCGTCAGGAGCAGGATGGGCAGTCCGCGAATCAAGTTGCCGATTCGGCCTGAACTCCAAAGATAGACCTTCAGGTGAATATCCCACAATAGTTTGATCAATGGGTTGTGTTTTGTCGCCATTATTTCCATACCTGCTCTGCCACCCTCAGGAAGTTGCCTCCCAAAATGCCGCTGATGATTTGTGCGCTATAGCCCTTTTTATATAAGAGTTCGGTAAATTCAGGGAATTGCTCCGGCTCGACAAGTGACAGATAATCCTTGATTTTATCTGGAGGAAATATCTCGGGAAAACCCTCGATGTAAGCAATGAGTTCCTGTTTGTCAATGACATAATCCAACCCGATGCCCACGTGTTCTGGTCCAACGAGATTCATCACATATTCGATATTTTGGACGATCAGCTCGCTTTGCGTGCCGCCAAGGAAATCCCCGATCCCGTTAATGCCAACCACGCCGCCTGTTTTGGCGCAGGCGATTATCTGTTCATCTGAAATATTGCGGGCATGCTCTCGCAATCCTCTTGGATTGGAATGTGAAAAGATCACTGGTGCAGTGGATGTCTCAAACGCGGCCATCGTGGCAAGATAGCCCATGTGAGTCACATCCACAACCATGCCCACACGGTTCATTTCCCGGATCACAGCTTTCCCGAAATCTGTCAGTCCAATTTTCCCTTCCATGCATCCTCCGGAGGCGCGGTTGTCCTTGTTGTAGGCTAACAGCATTTGACGCACGCCCAGGTCGTAATAAAACGAAATAAGATTTATATTGCCAAGCAGGGGATCGGAACCTTCGAGATCAAATGCGATCGCCAGTCTGTCAGATTCTTTTGCATCCAGAATATCTTTCACAGTGAGTGCCAATACATAATCATCAGGATGTGAAGCAATATGGTTTCGAAAACGAGCCAGCACCTGGACCACGTTCTCGAACGAGTCCATATCCATGCCGATGTTGAGCGAGACAAAATTAACGCCGCTATCCCTGTATCTTTTTAATCCGGTCAGATCGGCGTTTGGCTTGAGCGGGAAACAAGCGTGCGTATCCCAGACGAGTGCGCGGTTATGTATTTGTTGGGCTGGTTGTGAAATCATCATTGCTCATCCTGGTATGGCTTAAGGTTTTTTGATTCGGTGAGTGGCTAAGGAAGTTTTTATTTCCCTACTGTCACCCTGAATTCAGGAAAAATAATGTTGTCATCGAATCCCAGTTCATCTTTGAATTCGGGTGTGCAGGGAAGCTCAGAATCCCAACATTGGTCATCTTTCTTTGGAGAAAAAACATCAAGACCTGAACTGGTCGTATTTTTTATCAATCTGACCATCCTGGTGGGTCTAAAGCCATGAACTGGAAATTCGGTCAGAGGCTGTGTGCCCTCAAAAATTGCCCATGAGGTATTTATATTTATGATCAGAAGCGCCGTAATCAGCATACCGTTTCTGAGTTTTCCTGTTATTTCAAACATATTAACTAAAATAACTGCAATTGCAATCGGAAGGAGCAAAATCAATGACTGAACAAAGCGGGGATCAGGCGCCGAGAAAAACCAAAAGATTAATCCCGTTAATATTGGGATGGGGATCAAAAACAATATTTTGTTCATCGTTTTCGACGACAGTCCGCGGAGATACATGCCCAGGATAATAATGAAACCCAGACAGGAAATAACCAGTGGGTAGACAATTGACAATTTATTTGTCAATATGACAGAATTGAACCAGGGTTTCAGCCAATCCCATGAGCTTAATACCTTTTCGGGAACTTCTCTTGGCACTCTGGCCCAACTGTAAATCCAATTCGCCTGATTTTGGATAGCTTCGATCGGCACAGACCAACTTGCATTGATACAGCCAAATGTCGACGGATACGCCGGGCAACCACTCAAAAGGATTCCGCGCAGGCACCATATTACAATAATAAAGAAAGGTAATGCCAGCATTTTTGTGGTTCTTGCAATTGCCTGTCCCGGAGATACATGCCAATGTCTTAACCTTGTAATCAGGAGAACTGCGCAAATCGTTAATACGAACACTAAATTACTGATCTTGACTGTAATTATGGTTGCTGACATGATGAAAACAAACAACATTTGAGAGTCGTCATTTGCACCGGAAATACTGCCTTCCATTGCTCGAATAAAATAAATGAAGATTAGGATTTGCAATATGGCTGAGGCTGTATCTGGCGCTGGAGCCGGTAGATCGTCATAAAGCGCCAGGTAAACAGTGACAGGGATGGCGAATATGGCGAGCATATTATTTGCCGATAAATTAACGATTTGTTCGCTTTTGGTTATATGTTGTGATAGATATAGTAATTCTTCAGCTAATAACAGGAATATGAGAAAACCATTGGCAATATGATGACCCTGGTTGAAAACGGGATACAGATTTAGGTGGGCAACAAAGGCAAAAAAAGCCTGGTTGAAAGCCAGACGGCCATGCAAATTGCCAACCCCCAGCACGATTGGATATTCATTTAGCCAGCGTACCGAGTTGAAATGATAAAGCCCACTGTCATAGGCTTTGGGTGTCTGCATGCATAGGATGGCTATCAAAATTGCTGTTGATCCGATCAGTCCCAGCCAAAGATGTGATGCAAGCAGAGTGTTGACGTATTGAGCGTCTGTTCTCAAATAAGTAAATGCCGAGATTAATCCAATAAGAAATAACAATATACCCCATAATAATACGATTGGAACAAATATATGTATTGCCTGTAGCAGGAGTAATGCGACCGCCCAGCCCAGCCAAATGAGTGAAAATGGCCTTCCTGGTTGTGAGAACTTAATGGATAATAGTTGTGATGTAATCCACCCCAGGCCGAGATAGGAAAAGATCAATACACAATAATAAATTAACGTGGTGATTAGATCTAGAAGAAACGACATGATTTAATTTTACCTTTACGAATATCAACTCTGCGCGCATCGAACGTTTCTATTTCAGCATCTATGGCAGGTGTTACCCGGAAAAATACGTATAGCCTCAACTTGATTATACATTCGCAACTGCATTGCTTGTAACCAGATGCCTTCTCCGTCACAACCGCCAATTACTCTTCACCAGCTTCAAAGAGAAAGTTTATAACTTTTTCAGTTTTTCCCCCTGTGGCGCGGTAAAACTCAATCGCGAGTTCATCTTCCTCGTGTACCATCACGAAAAATTCCTTTATCCTGTTCCTGATACAGTGTTCTTTCAAACTTTGAATTAAACCTTTGCCGATCCCCATTCTTTGATATTCTGGTTTCACCGCCAGGTCGTATACAAAAATCTCCGACGAGTCCGAATAATACAGTGGTAGTTCGTATGCGGTTAATCCTCCCGCCACTTCGTTTTCCGCGAGAGCTGCGATGGCAATAAACTGATTGTTATTCAGTAGCCGCAACGAGTTTGCTTCGCTCCCCATATTTGACTCTTCCTCAAAAACTGTATTGAACAGTTCGATCAGTAAATTGAATGTCGCCAGGTCTGCGTTTGTAAGCCGTTTTATCTCAAAAGATTTGCTGTTTAGATTCATGATCCATTCTCTTCTGCTTTTCGCGGGTGGTGACAGGAGACGATATGAGGCTGTCTCCTGGATTTGCCTCAATAAAGGAAATCAGTAACACTGGTCCTTATATAACGTTATGATTTGAGTGGGTACGAATATAGCCCCACAACAAAATTGCCGCTATAAACGCCATCAACGCGCCGATCCAAAACAAACCGCTGAAACCGACACGCGGGATCAGATAGCCGCCTGCCAGCGCGGTGCTAGCCCATCCCAAACCTATTCCGACAGTAGCAATAGCGGATGTGGTTGTACGCCAGCGCGGCGGCACGATCTCCTGGCTGAAAATACTGCGTGTGGGAGCATTGATGGCAAGCATGGACAACAACCCTACAAAGCCGAAGGTTGCCGGTATCCAATGTTGGAATAAAGCCAGCGGCAGACTCACCAACCCCGCTCCTATACTAGTTAAAGCAAGAACACGCGGCGCACCCCAGCGCGCGAGCAGGTTTGGGGCAACCAGCGACATGAACACCGGCAGAAGTTGACCCACACCGAAGATCACACCGATTTGCGTAGTGGGCATTTGGAGAGCTTTATCGAGGTACACATTGAAGAAAGCCCGCACAGAACCTTCACCTGCCGTTTGCAAAAAAACAACAACGCCGAGGAAGACAAAAAGCCCAAGCGGCATCGGTGCGGACTCTACCGAGCCGGCATCTTTGACGAGATTCGCGGGTTGTGCTCCTGCCCAAACAATAATGCACAACAGATGTGCCAATGGCACCAACCAAAGTGGGTACCAATAAGGTGCAGGTTGATCCAGTGAATAGCCAGACCAGACAGAAAATATGCCTGGCAGAAAACCTGCCACCAGACTGCCGACGACGCCCAAGAATGCAACCACCGCGCCCTGTGCCGCGAATGCATGATTGCGTTCCTCGGCGCTGCTCACATGTAGCAAAAAAGGGATGCTATTAACGGTGAGCAATGCCGCACCGAGCCAGGTCAACATCCACGCAAAATACAACCAGGTGCTCCACGCATCTTTGGGGAACCATTCAACGATAAGTAAAAAACCGATACCCAGCGCGGAGATGATACTGCCTATGATCAACGCAGTCCGTAGACCAAAGCGTCGACCAATCGTTCCGGCTGGCAGGGCGGTCAATGCCCAAACGATCTGTCCTGATGCGATCAGCGAGCCAATAAATTGAGTGTCAAAACCGAGTCGAAGCAGATACAAATTGAACAGAACCCCCTGTATTCCAAAATAGGCAAAGGCGATAAGCGCCCAGGCAGTCAGAAAGAGTCGAATATTGCGATTGAAGGTAAATAGAACGCGCCAGTCACGGAACATAATTTACGCCTCCCAAGATATATTTGATCCAGTCTTTTGTGTGAATCCACAGCCCCAAATTGCAGGATGTGACCCGATAGCTGTCACTCTTTCCAACCAATCGCCTCACACCACGATCTTGCCCAGAATGCATCTGGGTTCTCGCCCCAGTCCTTCCACGCAGCCTTCACATTTTCGATCTCAGCGCGATCCATCCACCCAAGTTCAATGACCTGGTCAGCGAATGTCCCTGAAAAATAATCCGCCGCACCATCACCTGCAAACTGCACAGATTCGGGTGTTCCATGGCATTCGAATGAAGCTGAGGCTTCCACACGTTTCA
>Ga0137338_1000171_pt1 | contig 10785 bp, 9 predicted proteins | sample EasRivERMLT366_2_FD_104770 | JGI IMG/M metagenome (GOLD analysis project Ga0137338, IMG submission 104770) | Soil microbial communities from meander-bound floodplain in the East River, Colorado, USA - East River MetaG ERMLT366_2 | ecosystem: Environmental > Terrestrial > Soil > Floodplain ...
AAATATGCCTGTGTCGTTCCGTGTTTGGCGGGTCCGCTTTCAATGCGGATATCGCGTTCGGAAAAAATGTCGGCGATGTCCAACAGGTGTTGCGGCGCGCCATACCAGTATGCGACGTGATGGAAGCGTCCGCGCGAACCTGTCGAATCGCGCATCAAAGCCAATTCGTGGACTAACGCGCTGACGCTCAACCACGACCCGACAGTTGCCCCGCCATCCCCGATCTTTTGTTCACGCAATTTGAAGCCCAGAGTATTGATGGCAAAGTCGGTGTTCTTGACGACATCGCTCACCATAAGATTGACATGATCGATGCGCCGCACAGGCACACCGCGCAAAGGTCGCTTCGAGGGACGGTTGCGGAGTTTACTGGCAAGATCGGCATCCGCTTTGAAGTAATCCAGATCCCACAACACTTTCTGGTTGTGTCCATCCGGGTTGGTGAATTTGTAGGCGCGGCCATGGGCGTAGTCCTTCTCTGTCCAGCCAATGCCCAAGCCCGAGTCTTCGATGCGACGCGTCACTGCCTCCAAAGATTCAGGCGAGGACGCGCGCCAAGTCACTTCTTCGAGTCCTGCCTCTTTCGATTCGGTTATCTTGAGAGTGTACTGATAGAAGTCCTCATACGCGCGCATGTACACGGACTGACCTGCGCGATGGCTGATCTCCATGCCGAGCATGTCATGAAAGAACGCGACCGACTCATCAGGTTTCTGAGAATACAGCGCCACACTGACCAATTGAGCAATATCCGTGTTCATTGTCCTTCCTTATGAAAATGTGACAGTCAAATCAGGCTGACTTGTCAACGAAAAAATAAACTCATCGCCTGCCTTGACCGGAAGCATTTTTGTGATGCCGCCAGAAATGACAATATCGCCGGGTTCGAGTGAAACTCCAAATTCGAGCAGTTTGTTTGCCAGCCAGGCTGTAGATGTGGCAGGATGACCAAGCGCGGCGGAACCCAATCCCTCTGCGGCGGGCACGCCGTTGTGATGAATGGTCATCGCAAGCGCGGCGAGGTCGGCATCGCGCATTTGCTTATCCCAGGGACCGAGCGTGAAACCTCCGTACGACGCGTTATCGGCAATCGTATCCACGAGTTTGATCTTCCAATCAGCGATGCGGCTGGCAACAATTTCAATGCCCATTGCACAGGCCTCTGTTGCATCCAATATTTTTTCGGCGGTGATACCGGGCTCGCGCAAGGATTTGCCGATAAGGAAAGCAACCTCACCTTCGATGCGTGGTTGCAGGAAATCGCTTGCAGGAATATTGACTTTTCCATTATTGGCAGGATAAAAACTCGATTGCCACAGTGTTCCATAATCCGGCTCGCCGACCCCCAGTTGTTGTTGGATTGCTTTGCTGGTTAGCCCGATCTTCCGCCCGACGATCTTTTCGCCGCGTTCCAGCCGCATATTCGTCCAATGCGTTTGGATCGCATACGCAGTTTTGACATCTATAATTCCATCCGATTCGGTGATTGGCGGGATCGGTGTCTGGCTTCGCCAGGATGTATCGAGGCGGGCGGCAATAGATTCAACTAAAGTGGTCATGGTTAGATTTGTCCGCTGAAGAATTGCGCCAACAGTTGATTGAAACTTTTGGCATATTCAACTTGTATCCAGTGACTGCATTGACCGTACACATGCAGTTGCGCGCGGGGTAAATGTTTCAGCAAATGCAGGCTGGTTTCCATGGGAACGATATGGTCGTCGCGCCCATGAACGAGGAGCGTGGGATGATCCATGCAGCGCAACGCCAGTTCGGATACAACCAGGTCATCGATCGCAGTCTGGCGCGGCGCGGGGAACATCGCCTGGAAGGAACGCTGAACATCAGGATTCATCGCAGCTTCGAAACGAGTCCTGGCGATTGAATCAAGCCGGTCTGCTAAAAACGCATCATCGTAAACGAACCAACGCAGGATATTGCGAAACATCCCCACCGACGGGTCATCATAAAATCCCCAGAGCCGATCCAGCGCGGGCGTGATCTTGTGAGGCGTGCCAATCGGTCCCATGTGTACAACGCGCACGAAGCGGTCTGACGCATCCATCAAGAGATGAAGCGCAATGGCTCCACCCATTGAGTTGCCGACCAAATGAGCCTTATCGATTTTTAGTTCATCCAGTAACGCCACGCATTGATTCACCCACAAGCGCATCCATGCCCGCATACCTTTGGGTGAATCTTTTGGATGATCGGTCGCACCGAAGCCAGCCAGGTCGGGCGCAATACAATGAAACTGTCCATCCAGCGCGGGTAGGGCAAACTGCCAGTTCGACCAGGCAGTCACGCCCGGTCCTGATCCATGCAGGAAAAGAACCGCTTCTTTCTGATCCTCTCCACTGATGTTAACATAGCTATGGTAATTACCCGTTTTGATTTCGGTATTCGAGACTGCCATGGGTTTTCATCCTTTATTCTTTTGTTTTGCTAATTCCAAAGTGACATCCAAAATCCAATCTTCCTGTCCAGCCATGGTTTTGCGTCGCCCTAATTCAACAAGAATTTCCACTGGGTCCACATTGTATTGTTTGCCCAGTCGTTTCGCATGGAGCAGGAAGGTCGAGTACACGCCTGCATAACCAATCGCGATCGAATCGCGATCAGGGATGGGTTGAAACGGCATAAAGGGTGCAACCACAAATTCAGCGGCATCGAGCAACGCGAACACATCCCACTCATGTTCGTATCCAAGCCTGTCGAGCGCGGCAACGATGAGTTCGGTGGCAGTGTTTCCTGCTCCGGCCCCCAGACCGCGCAATGTACCGTCCACTTGATCCGCGCCCGCTTCGACTGCGGCAAGTGTATTCCCAACACCTAATCCAAGATTATTATGGGCATGAAACCCCACTTGAATCTTGAGCGCCTCTTTTAGCGCGCGCACGCGGGAAGACGCGCCATCCGGTAAAAGCGCGCCGGCTGAGTCTACGATATAGACACAATCTGCCCCATAGCTTTCCATGAGCAGTGCCTGTTCAGCGAGAAATTCGGGCGGGCGCATGTGAGACATCATCAAAAAACCGACAGCCTCCAAGCCCATTTCTTTTGCCATGCCGAAATGTTGTTGGGAAATGTCGGCTTCCGTGCATTGTGTGGCAATACGCACAACTTGTATGCCGCGTGAAACGGCTTCTTTCAATTCCTTGCGCGTGCCAATGCCCGGCAGAAGCAGCGCCGCGATCCTGGCATTTGTGACAGCGTTGCGAGCCTCTTCGATGAGATCCATTTCATCCGTGAGCGAGAAGCCATATTGAATTGACGAGCCAGCCAGCCCATCGCCGTGTGTTACTTCCAGCACTGGCACACCGGCTTTGTCGAGAGCCTGCGCGACATTTTTCACCTGCTCGCGCGTGAACTGATGTCGCATTGCATGAGAACCGTCTCGCAGTGTGGTATCTGTTAATCGTGGCGCTTTCATAATTTATTTTCCTGCCCAAGGATTTTTTGAGCAAATAATTCTCCAACCTGCCGCGCGGAGGCGGTCATGATGTCGAGATTGCCCGCGTAAGAGGGGAGGAAGTCACCTGCGCCTGTCACTTCCAGCAACAGGGCGATCAGTGTTCTTTTCCCTTCAGGCGTATCGCGGACTTCAAAGACCGGTTCATTTTTTAGACGATAGCCCGGTACGTAAGCCTGAACAGCTTTGACCATCTCCTCGACCGAATCGACGATGGCCTTGCGATCCACGTCGTCTGACTCCAAAAGGATGTAAATCGTGTTTCGCATCAGGATTGGCGGGTCAGCCGGGTTGAGAATAATGATCGCTTTGCCCTGCCTTGCGCCGCCAATTACTTCAAGACCGCGTGCAGTAGTGAAGGTGAACTCGTCAATGTTCTGGCGCGTACCGGGTCCAGCTGAGAGACTGGCAACCGTGCTGATCATCTCGGCATAAGGCACAGGGACTACCCGCGAGACTGCATATACAAGGGGGATGGTTGCCTGCCCTCCACACGTGATCAGGTTGACGTTCTGCTCGTCCATGTGTGCGCCCAGATTCACAGGGGGGATCACGTACGGTCCGCGCGCGGCAGGTGTCAGGTCAATGGCGATGCGGCCCGCATCCCGCAACATTTTTGCATGACGGACGTGGGCCTGCGCGCTGGTCGCATCGAAAACGATTTTGATTTCAGGATCATCAAGAATGGGTTGGATACCATCATGACTCGCATTGATCCCCAAAGTTCGCGCGCGCGCCAAGCCTTCCGATTGCGGTTCGATCCCGGTAAGCAGGGCAAGTTCCATGTGACCCGGGGCGCGCAGGATCTTGAACATCAAGTCACTGCCGATGTTGCCTGAACCGAGGATGGCAACTTTAACTTTGTTGTTTGTTGGAGCGCTCATGGTCACGATACCTTTTGTGATGAGCCGTAGTAACCCAATTGTTTGGAAATTTTCTTCGCGGCGCGCATGACGCCCTCGCGAAATTCTGTTTGAGATCGTCGAAACCGATAGGCTGGGATTGACATGCTGATAGCGGCGATCACGTGCCCCAGGTGGTTATAGATCGGAGCGGCGACACAACATAAGTCGGGCAGGATTTCCTCCATGTCGTAAGCGAAACCCTGCTTACGAATTTTGATCAGATTTTGTTGCAACTCCTCCTCGTCCGTGATGGTGTTTGGAGTGAAGCGCGGCAAGCCGGCTGTTTGAATGATGCGCCTGACCTCTTCTTCGGAACTGTAAGCCAGCAGAACTTTTCCAAGCGCGGAGCAATGAGCATACAAGCGCGCGCCGAGAGAAGTGAGTTCCACGCGGACAGCCTGTCTGCCTTCGAGTTTGTCCACATAGATAGCCTGTGTATCATCCAACACAGCAAGATGAATCGTTTCCTGGTATTGTCCTGCTAATTCTTCCAGGACGGGGCGCGCCTCCTTGCGGAGTTCGGTGGTAGCAAGCAGGGTTTCGCTCAAGGTGACCAGCCGCCAGCCCAGGCGATAACGGCTGTCTTCCGTCTTGTTCAAAAAGCCCAGTTTGGCAAGCGACGCCATCAAGTCATGCGCGCTCGATTTCGCCATTTCGAGTTTCGTTGCCACCTCTCGCACTCCCCATTCCGTGTGGTCACGGTCGAACAGCGCCAGCAATTCGCCTGCTTTTTGGATGGTTTGCAACATATTGTGTTATTTGGATTCTTTGGAAGACTTGGCAATGCCTTGCATAATCTCGGCTCCGAGATTGGCGGCTGATAAGCCGCGGAACAGGAATACCAGATTGACAACGGCGTTCAATTCCTCGAATGTTGCGCCTGCGCGGTAAGCCGCCAGTGCATGAAGTTTTGCGGTGTCCTGCAAGTTCGTCAGCAATATCGCAAATAGAAATAGCTGTGATGTTTTCGTATCGAAGCAATCGGGATACATACAATGACGACGCAGTTCCTCCTGCATCGTAAGCAGTTCAGGATCAACTCGCGCAAGCAAGTCAGTGCGCGCTTGAATGCGCGGCGGGACAAAGCCGAGAAGGTCTACGTAAAAGTCGCGAATTTTTTCCACTTGTTCATCGGGGATTTGTCGTTCGGGGAGATTATCCAGCGAGGAAGATTCAGTCATGGTGCCTCCAACGGGTATGGTTAGTATGGCACAAGCCGCACATTGAGACAAGTGCCTTGTCCGATTATATCGGACGCGGGGTTTGAAACTGAAATTATGCAAGTGTATAATGATAATGGTTCATCAGCTCCCTACAGGTTCGATGTCAATACGCAATGCCTGAATGGACTGCACATACCCAACCCATAAATTTGTAATATCAGTTTTGATCCAGCCAAAAGGAGAATACGATGACAGCAAAAAAGTATAAGATGTTCATCGGCGGTAAATGGGTGGACGCCGCCAGCGGCAAAACGTTTGAGGATATGAATCCCTATACCGGGGATGTTTATGCTCATGTTCCGGCGGGCAAGCGCGAAGACGCGAAACGTGCCATTGACGCGGCACAAGCGGCTTTCCCGGAATGGTCTGGCACTCCGCCTGGCGTACGTCGCAAGATCTTCCTCAAAGCTGCGGATATCATGGAACGCCGCCAGGATGAACTGGTAAAAGCCATGATGGAAGAGGCCGGTGGCACGATTGGTATCTCAATGTTCCAAATGTTTTTTGTTCCAGGCTTGTACCGAATGGCGGCATCGGCAGCTTATGATGTGAAAGGCGAGACCATTCCAGCCGATCATAAGGATTCGTTCTTTATGGCGATTCGCCAACCTGCTGGAGTTGTCTCATGTTTCGGACCCTTCAACGTACCGTATATTCTTTGCAGTCGGTCATTTGCTGTGCCGGTAGCGTATGGCAACACCGCGGTCTTGAAGCCATCCGAGGAAGCGCCACTAACCGGCGGCATCCTATTGGCAGAGATTTTTGAAGAGGCTGGGTTACCACCCGGAGTACTCAATGTAATTACCTCTTCCCGTGAAGATGCAGTAGAAATCGGAGACGAGATGATTGCCAACCCGGCTGTAAAGCGGATTTCTTTCACCGGTTCGACCGAAGTGGGACGTATCATCGCCGAGAAAGCCGGTCGGCATCTCAAGCGCGCCGTGCTCGAATTGGGAGGCAAAGACCCGTTGATTATCCTCGCCGACGCGGATCTTGACTATGCAGTCAATGCTGCAACCTGGGGCGCGTTCCTGCATCAGGGACAGATCTGCATGTCCACCGAACGCATCATCATCGATAAGAAAATCGCAGATAAATTTACAGAGAAATTGAGAGAACGCGCACTAGCCCTGCCCATGGGTGATCCCACCAATCCTGCCACAGCGATCGGTCCATTGATCAACCAAAGGGCTGTTGACCTTGTTCACGCACATGTGCAGGAGGCTGTAGCAGGCGGCGCGGAATTAGTCTGCGGTGGACAATATGATAACCTGGTCTATCATCCAACCATTCTCACGGATGTGAAACCAGACATGCGCATCTTCACCGACCAGACGTTTGGTCCTGTTGCCCCGATCATTGTCGTTAACGACGCAGAGGAAGCTCTGGCTGTGGCAAATAACTCGAAGTACGGACTTTCATCGGGAATCATCACAAAGGACTTTACCCGGGCATTGGATATTGCATTGCGCCTGGAAACTGGCATGGTACACATCGGCGATCAGACCATCAACGACGAACCACAGGTGCCGTTTGGCGGCGTCAAAGGCAGTGGTTACGGTCGTTTCGGTGGACAAGCCGCACTGGATGAATTCACCGAATTGCGCTGGATCAACATCCAGCGCACGCCGCGAACTTTCCCGTAGGATCGCCAACCAGCACCTTGTGCCGCGTCGATGAATTATCGACGCGGCTATTTTTATAAAGCCAGAATCATGTCATATACCGCTTGCACGCCGAAGGCGCTGTGTTGAGCCTGTCGAAACATCAGAGCTTGATGCGGGCAGCGACATTGTGCTGTGAATGACTCAACTCAACTTGTTGGCGCGTGCTTAGCATCGCATGCGAAGAAAGAATTACAGTTTTAGGCAATATGGAAGACTGGTTCACTTCTACTTTTGCGTTCTGCGACGAGCGCCTTACTGGGATATCCCACTGGCACATCGGAAACCGAGCTCCTGGCTGTAGTACGGTACATGGCCGAAGCCGTTCCAGATCCAGTGACGAGAGGTCGTACGGAGGCCTTGGTCGTTGCTCATCCACGAGCCGCCTCGAAAAACGCGCTCTTCGCCCGAACCTGAGGCGGGCCCTAAAGGATTGGAGGCAGGTGAATCCGAGTAATAGGTATCTGAATACCAGTCTGCCACCCATTCCATCACATTACCCGCCATGTCATATACGCCATACGGGCTTATATTACCTTCATAAGCGCCGACTTCCATTGTATCCCCAATGCATGCCTCATCTTTTGGCCAATAATTTGCTTTATCACAACTGATCCCTTCCCCCCAGGGGTATGTACGTTCATGGTTTCCCCGGGCCGCTTTTTCCCATTGTGCTTCTGTAGGCAACTGCGCGCCCCGCCATTCGCAGTAGGTCTTCGCCATATTCCAACCCACAGCTATGACCGGATAGTTATCAAATTCCGGGTTATCGTAATAACTGGAACGGGTAAAAGAATTGAAACCCAAAGGCGGCTGGCAGATGCCTGCATCCACACACGCTTTATAAAGCTTATTGGTCACTTCGTATTTGTCGATATAAAAGGCATCCAGATACACCGCGTGGGCTGGTTTTTCTTGCATCGGTGATATAGCTTCCTCATTACCCATGGTAAATTTTCCAGCGGAAACAAAACGCATGACCACGCCCCGGCTATCGATCATTTCGCCAGTAAGAGCAGCAATATTTGATGACGTCCCTAGCGCACAACGAAAGCCAAGGGCCCGATGTTGAAACGAAGGATTCCATTCCCAGCGACGGGCAGAAGAAACATAGTAACCATTGGTGGCCCAGGCTCCGCCTCGCACGACGCGTGTCTGTCCCCAATCTGGACCTAAGGGATTGGAGTTGGGCGAACGCTCGTAATAATCCGGGCTATACCAGTCCGCCACCCACTCCAATACGTTGCCAGACATATCCAAGACGCCATATGGGCTGGCGCCATCCGGGAAACTTCCAACCGGTGAAGTTTCGGCAAAGCCATCATCCAAATGTTTCGTAGCGAAATCATACAGGCAGTTCTTGTCACAGAAGTTCAGACGCGCCGCATTAAAATCATTTCCCCAGGGATAAGTATATTTTTCGCCTGTAAGATCATTCCAGGTTGCAGCTTTCTCCCATTCGGCCTCGGTCGGCAATCTGCGCTCTGCCCATGCGCAATAAGCATTGGCATCGCTCCATGAAACATGCACGACAGGATGATCTTCAATGCCGGAAATATTTGAACTGTCACCATCTGGGTGATTCCAGGCCATGCCTGCCACTTTCTCCCAGATAATTTCCAGATTGATAGTTCGAAAATCTTTCGAGCCTCCGGCCCGTTCGGCATCGGTCACGTAGCCAGTGCTCTCCACAAATCCGGCGAACATCTCATTGGTGACTTCGGTCTGGTCGATCCAGAAACCATCCAGGTATGCGGTGTGAGCAGGCATCGTATCATACGCGTCGACAACATTCCCCCCCATTATGAATTCTCCAGGAGGGACAAAGACCATGTTCATATTATCTTTGGGTGAAAGCCGTGTTTTTACATTGACAGGTTTGGAAATGTTATTAACCATAGCTGTAGGTTGCGGCTGGCCAGTGGGTGTGCTCGCCAGAGATACAGGTGCCAGTGGTGCACAGCTGGAAAGCAAGACAATGAATATCAGAAGCATAAAGAAGTAAGCCGCAACGGCTTTCCAGAAGGGCCCGGATTTGGCAAGATTCTTGTTGCTGGAAATAAACATAACTTCTCCTTTCAAAAATAGTATTTTTATGATTAAATCAATTTCACATTCCTTGCACAATGCGGAAACCGATATGAAAACCGATATGATTTAACGGTAGGAAATGAACGAATCAATTTCCTTTGGGACATGGTTACGCCAGCAGCGCCGCGCGCTCGACCTGACACAAAAAGCCTTTGCGGATCAGGTCGGCTGTGCGGAAATCACTGTGCGCCGCATGGAAGCCGACGAATACAAACCCTCCAATGAACTCGCGCTTGTATTATTTGAAAGACTGGGGATTCCTGAAGCAGAACGAACCCAATGGGTTCGCTTTGCTCGTGGGCTTGCAGAATACCCAAATAATCAAATAACTTCTTCCCCACCACCCGAACAAAAAACAAATCTTCCCATTCCTCTTACAAGCTTCATCGGGCGTGAAAAAGAAATCGAAACGGTCAAACACCTCCTCGCACCAGACGGCGGAGGCCAGCGCAGCAGTCCCACGGACAGGCTGCTCACCTTAACTGGCGCGGGCGGTTCGGGAAAGACGCGTCTGGCCCTGCAAGTCGCCTACGCAACACTTGACCTCTTTCCGGACAGCGTGTGGTTTATCGATTTCGCCCCGCTCACCGACCCGGCACTCGTGCCGCAAAGCCTGCTCACAACTTTGGACTCGAGTGAACAGGCTGGCCGATCCACACTCGATACCATCTCCCATTTCTTGCGACCAAAGCGAGCGTTGCTTATCTTCGACAACTGTGAGCACCTGATCCAGGCCTGCGCACAACTGGTGGAGACATTGCTGCGTGCCTGCCCAACCCTTCATATTCTCGCCACTAGCCGCGAAGCGTTGAGTGTTGCGGGAGAGACTCTTTATCTCGTCCCGACGCTCACGACTCCTGATCAGGCGAAGGTGGATCTGGAGAACCTGCCGCAATATGAAGCGGTACAGTTATTTGTCGAGCGTGCGCAGACCGCTCTGCCAGGCTTCACGTTGACAAAGGACAACGCGCTCGCCGTCGCCCAGGTCTGCCATCAGCTTGATGGCATCCCGCTCGCGATTGAACTGGCGGCAGCGCGGGTGAAAGCCTTGCGGGTCAAGCAGATCGCGGCGCGGCTCGCGGAGCGTGCGCAGTTTCGTCTGCTCACCACCGGCAGCCGCACCGCTCTGCCACGCCACCAAACCTTGCACGCTCTGATTGATTGGAGCTACAACCTGCTGAGCGAAGATGAGCGACTGCTTTTGCAGCGTCTGTCGGTTTTTGCCGGTGGCTGCACATTGGAGGCAGCCGAAGCCGTGTGCGTGGGCGATGGTGTCGAAGCTGACAATGTCCTGGATTTGTTGATGCAGTTGGTGAACAAATCTCTCGTTATCAGTGAGCGGGAGCAAGGTCGAGAGGCGCGCTATCAAATGTTGGAGACCATCCGCCAGTACGCGAGTGAGCGGCTGCTCGAAGCTGGCGACGGCGGGCAGA
>Ga0137338_1000172_pt1 | contig 10782 bp, 16 predicted proteins | sample EasRivERMLT366_2_FD_104770 | JGI IMG/M metagenome (GOLD analysis project Ga0137338, IMG submission 104770) | Soil microbial communities from meander-bound floodplain in the East River, Colorado, USA - East River MetaG ERMLT366_2 | ecosystem: Environmental > Terrestrial > Soil > Floodplain ...
CCGCATGCAGCAGCGCCCGGACCGATCGCCGGTGAAGGGATATCGGCGGGTCATGCCGAGCGAACTCACCGAGGAGGCCAGTAAGGAAGCGACCACGCTTCTTCACAGCGAGGACTTCGCCGTCGGGCTCGTGCGCCACGTGAACGAGTGGGCCTACCGCGTCGAGCGGCACGCCGACGGCAAGGTCGGCGTCAGCGTATTTTTGGAGGAAAAGAAGTGACGGTCGACGAGGTTTCCGCCGAGGCGAACGAGATCATCGACGCCGTCGAGCCAATCGTTAAGGGGCGCCCGAACGTCGCCGTGGCGGCGGCGCTGGCCGTCATGGCGGCGCACCACGTCCTGCACGACGATCAGGGCGAGGAAGTTTTCCTTCAGGCCTGCGGTAAGGCCTGGGCCAAGGCGAAAGAACTTCACGCCAAGAACTGTCAGCACTGACATGCCGAAGAGCGACGCTACCTACTCGCGCCCCACCATGTGGCAGGAGCTCATGGGCATGCCGGTCGTGCGCGTGTGGAGCGCGGCCCGGGTCTGGGCGGCGTTCGTGATCGTGTTTGCGATCATGTGGCAGGCTGGGCTCAGGGTCGATCTGGCGCTCATCGGTAGCTGGGTCGTGAAAATGCTGTTCGCAGATCTCCATCGGTTGAAGTTCAAGGACTCCGAGTAGAGGAAAAGGAGACGATCCGTGAAAACAGCGAGCATGAGCACCGTGCGCGCCCGCAAAAAAACGATCATTACCGAGGAGGTGGTTGGCCGGCGGCCAAAAAAGATCGGGGGCCCCAGAAACAAGCGAGAGCGTCTGATCTTTGCGATTGAGGCGCTCCGCGTGGAGATCGAGGTTGCATTTTACGCCTTCGACAAGGCAGTAGCTGAGTTTACGCGCGCGCCCCAACGGCGGAGGAGGCGGTGAGCGAGCGCGTCGAGTTTACCGCGGCGGAGTGGAAGAGTAGGCCCGAGCGACTCAGGCATCGCCGGGCGATTCACGGCTGCGGCGTGTGGAGCAAGCGCGAGCGGCAACTGGAGCCACTGCTCCTCGCCCGCTGCGCCGTCTTCAAGTGCCGGTCACGCGGGGGGCGCTTTGCCTGTGGGCGCTACGTCGGCGCATGCGTCGGCGGATCTGACGACAACCGCTGCGCCGATTGCTGGGTGAAATATTGGAAGGACGTCGAGCGCCGCATCATTCGGTTTGTGAGAGCAGCGGACAGGCGAGAGACGACGCTCTGTAAGCGTTTCGGGCGCACGGGCTTCGACGACGACGGTGAGATCGAGGATCTGCTGTTCGCGATGGTGAAGGAGGGCAAGCTCGAGTGGTTCGGGGAGCGAAAGGTTCTGCGGTATCGGATCCCTTTATGTCCGGCACCCGCTGGAAAGGACGAAAGGAAATGACGACGATCGAGATCAAGGACCCTAAGGTCGTTTACCCGAGCTTTGGGGATCCGAAGATCACGGTCGACTACACGTCGGGGCCTCCGGCATGCACCCACGCCTTCGTGGTCATCCGGCCGCGCGACAGGATTGTTCTCTGTCGAGTCTGCAGGGCTCAGGTCGATCCGTTCGATGTGCTGCGAGAGCTTGCGAGGGAGTGGGACTGGGCGACGCACTTTAGTCAGGAGGCAAGTGAGCGCGCTGATCGGGTCGAGCGGCTGAAAGCTGAAGAAGCCAACGTGAAGGCCCGGATCCGTAAGGTCTACCGCGGCGCCCCCGAGCCGAAGTCGTTGCTGTACTACGAGGAGGTTCTTCGCCGCCTGAACGCCGCTGAGACGTTCGCTGAGCTTCAGGAAGTACGGGCATGGGCAGCGCATTTCCCGTGGCTCGACAGTAAGCAAACCGAGGTAACGAAGGACGCGATGACGCGCGCCGAAGAGCGAGTGCGCCGCCACGCGCGCAAGCACAGAAGGAAGCGCCTCGCCGTGGTCGGAGCAAAGGGGCAGTGAAGAAAGTGCGCGAGGTAGCCGACGTCGACAGTGGGGACATCATTGCCGTGCTGCGGGCGCAGTTTCCATCGCCGGAGTATGCATTCTTCGAGCAGGTCGCCAACGGCGTTGGGTGGGGGGCGCGTCGCTGGGCGGATGCGGTTGCGATGGGGATCTGGCCGAGCCGAGGGCTGCTGCTTCACGGCTTCGAGATCAAAGTTGACAGGGCGGACTGGAAGCGAGAGCTCAAAAATCCAGCGAAAGCCGAAGCCGTCTACGCATACTGCGACAGGTGGTGGATTGCGGCTCCGAAGGGGCTCATCGGCAAGGAGGAACTCCCGCCGACGTGGGGCCTCTACGAGGTCGCTGACGGCAGGAAGGGCAAGATTATCGTCCCGGCACCGGAGCTCACGCCTGCGCCGATGACGAAAGCGTTCGTGGCGGCGATCTTGAGGCGGCAGGACGCTTGCATCAAGGACATCATTCGGCGAGAGCGCCTGGAGGCGCGGGAGGAGGGCGCCACGAACGGTGCCGGCGAGCTCGCCGGGAGACTCGCGCGTGCCGAAAAGCATGCAGAGGGGCTAGAGACGCTCCTACGAGTGTTCCAGGAGAAGTCCGGTGTGGAGATCGCCTCGTGGAATCTTGGAAACGTTGCGGCGGCGGTGAAGGGGCTCACGAATCGGTCGTTCAGGACCGCGGCGCTCAAAAGTCTCCAGAACGAGAAAGAGCTCTACGAGCGGCGGCTCGCGGATCTCACCGAGGACATCGTGGCTCTCGAAGCGGCGGGGGCTCCGCCGTCGCTAGTGATAGCGGAAGCCGGTCGTGACGAGGATGAGCGCGATGACGGCGAGGATCATGGGAATGTATCCGTAGGGTGATTTCACCTGCGGCGCAGCGAGCACGATGATGGCGATGCAGAGAAGTACGAATGCGAGCGGCATGCCGAGGAGTTTAGCAAATGTCTCACTTTGAGCAGCAGGACTTTTGCGCTCGCGTTCGCGCGATGTGGCCTGGTTATTTCCGTGACAAGCGCGTGCTCGACTGCGGATCGCTCGACATCAACGGCTCTAACCGCGCGCTCTTCGTCGGCGGCGAGTACATCGGCATCGACGTCGGCCCTGGCAAAAACGTCGACGTCGTGTGCCCGACGCACGAATACGCCGCCCCGAAAGGGAGCTTCGATGTCGTCATCTCGACCGAGTGCCTCGAGCACGATCGACACTGGGAGGAAAGCCTTCTCCACATGGTGTGGCTCCTGAAGCCAGGGGGCCTCATGGTCTTGTCGTGCGCCACCACGGGCCGCGCCGAGCACGGCACCCGTCGCACGAGCCCTCTCGACTCGCCGCTCACGTCAGCAATCGAGGGCTGGGCCGACTACTACAAGAACCTTACCGAGGCGGATGTGCGAATAATCGACGTCGAGGCGGCGTTCGACTGCTTCGCGTTCGAGGTGAACGGCGCGCACGCCGATCTCTACTTCTGGGGGATCCGGAGCTAGAGCGCGCGATCGGCAAGCTGCCGGACCCACTCCGTCCAGTGCACGGGGTGGAGGAGCCCGAGCAGGCGCTCCCGGTCAGCAACCAGATCTTTCCAGAGAAGCCTGTCCCAGGCGCACGGGAGCGCCATTTGCCGGATGGCGCGGGTCGTTGCGGGGACCAGGATCGCCGTCCCGTAGTCGGATGGAACCACGCGGCAGTCGAACTCGGCTTCGTTTCGAATCCGAGCAATCGTTTTCCATACGTCGCCCGTCCACAGGCCGCCCGAGCGGAGCGGCACCTCCTGCATCTCCTCTGAGTGCGGGTTGCAATCGTGCACGCAGATGATCCCTCGGGGCGACAGGTACTCTTTGGCCGCCATGATTTCTCCGTACACGACCTCTGCGCGGTGGTCGCCGTCGATGAAAATCAAATCGAACGTAAGATGGAGCCGCGGCGCGATCTTCTCGAAAAAAAACTGGCTGCTCCGCGGGATGACCACGTCGGGAGCGCGCACGCCGGCGCCGTTGGCTGCCGGATCGACTCCCCAGCGCTCGGCGACCTCGACCCGCTCGAGGCACTCGCCGTTGTTGACGCCGATCTCGAGATACCGAGCGGCCCCGTTCACTTTGGCCACCTGGTTTAAAACGTCCCAGCGCATTGCAGTCGATCCGGACATGCGATTCCTTTCATTCCAGCCGTCTGGAGGATTACCGTTGAAGGGCTCGGCATAGTGGACGATGGCGTCGTTGCCGTTCCAGCGAGGATTCTTGCTCTCGCCGCCCCACTTGGAGATGAAGTAAGCGTGGTTGCGCTCCCGACCGAGCCGGAGCCACTCGGGGCTACCGAGGCTCGTCGTCGTCGCCCATCCCTCGTGATGCACGGGCTCGGAGAGCACCGGACGGAACGGCCGAATGCCTGCGCGCGCGAGACGGAGATCGTAGTCGACGTCCTCGTAGTACGCGGGCCAGAAGTTTTCGTCGTAGTAGCCGACAAGGTGGACCAATTGGTGTTGTTGGCCGAAGAGCGCCCACCCGTCGCCCTCGACGAATAAACTGTCTTCGAGGGCGCTCGCCATCTCTCGAAATGTGTCCTTGCCGAGCACGATGTCGTCATTCGAAATGATGACGTCCTCGGGCGCGGCCCGATCGATGATGAGGTTCCAGGAGGCTGCGACGCCGATGTTCTTGTCGGGCCGTACGATCTCGAGGAAGCGGGCGCCGAGAAGCGCGCGCAATTCTCCCTCGGGCAGTCCCCCACCGTTATCGACGATGATGTAGCCCGACGGCCGGAGGCTCCCGGCCTCAGCCGACCGAACGAGCCGTAGCAGGAGATCGTAGCGACAGAGCGTAGGTATCCCGAGTTTCATTGGAAACCTGGAACTCTCCTGAGAGCGATGGCGTTCACGCGCTCAGAGATGAGCTCGAAACGGTTGCCGGTGATCGTCCGCCACTCGGTGAACATCGGGCTTGCGGGAAACATGTCCTCGATCACGTAGACGCCTCCAAGCACGACCTTGTCCTGAAAATTTACCAGAGTGGCTAGCTGCGCGGCGGCAGTATGAAGTCCATCGTCGATGACGAGATCGAAGTCTCGATCTCGGTACGCAAAGAACCTCGCGACTGAGAGCGCGTCCGTTGAGTCGCAGAGCCCGGTCCGGATCCTGTCCTCGCAAAACTGCGTGTCAGGCTGCACATCGAGTCCGAGGATGGTCGCCTTGGAACAATAGTCACGAAACGCTCGGAGACTGCCCCCCGGCCTGTATCCCGGATCGCAAAAGAGCGCCATCGAGCTCGCAGCGTCGGGCATCAGTGTTCCGATCCCTATCTCGCAGATGCGAGCCGTGCGGCGACGGATCGGCGCGAGCACAGCCTCGTACAGCTCGACGTACTCGTTTCTCACCTTGTCGGTACCGTATTGCGCGAAAAGGTCGCCAATGCTTGGCTGGTTCATGGGACCCCGCAGTACGGACAAACCGGCGCACCGTAATCGGCCTCGGTGAGTGGATGGCCGCAGTCGAGACAGACCGGCGAGCGCTCTAGCGCGTCGGCCCGCTTTAGGGCCATGTCTACCATTGCCGGATCTGCTTGGGCTCGGATTGCCTTCGCTTCCGGCGTGCCGAGTGAAGACCGCTCTATTAGAGCCTCGACATCGGGTGAGCCACCTAACGCTTCCGCATTCCGCGCGAGCCACGTGGCCAGAGTGTCTCCTTCCAGGAAACACGGAATGTACGCCGTTCGTGGCGAGTAGCTCAGGCCACACCGACGACACGGGCCTCCCGGCCCCAATTGGGTTGCGTGTTGGAGTTGCCTAGGCAGGGCATCCTCCGTCATGGAGGCGGCTCCTTGTCCTTGGACCCCCGGTAGACGAGCATCTCGAGCGTGACCTTGTCTGAACGCGCGCAGGCTTCGAGGTGCGCGATTTCTTCGGGCAACGGAGCAAGCCGGCGACGTAGTTCCGCCACGGCGTTCTTGGCCTCCACGAACTTGTCCTGCGCGTCTGCCATCTCGCGCAGTGCCGCTTCGAGCGCTTCCTGGTAGCTATACCGGACCTTCTGCAAGTGTTTGGCGCGGTCAAGCGCAACGTGACGGATATCGTCATCTGACCAAGACATTTGGGGTTCCTTTCCCGTGCTCGGGCTCCTCGTCCCAGAGCTCGGCGAAATCGAGTCGGATGCCGAGCGGGCGTGACTCGTCGCTCTCGTTTGCGAGCACGATTTCGATCCACTCGTCCGGCTCGGCGGTCTTCCAAGGAAAGACGCTCGGATAGTGCTCGAACACTATGCCCACCTTTACGGTGGAGACGCGCGTCGCCGTGTCATGGGGCGTGGCCCACTCGACGGCCGTGCGCCGAGCGGCGTGGTATCGGACGGTCGCCTTCCGCCACGGCGGGACCGGTAGGCTCGTAACGAGAGCGGTCGAGCTGAAGACCCAGGACGGCTCCATTGTCAGCGCCGCCCAGTCGGCACTGCCCGCTCGACTCGCACGGACTCATCATCCCATTCAATCCGATGCTCTGTGCCCTTGACGGTGCGGGTCGCCGCGTGCGCGCCAGTGTGTCCTGGGACAAGCTCACAGGTGACGCCTGCTATCGGCATCGACAATATCTCTACGAGCGCGTGACAGGGGGCGTCGCATTTCATGACTCTTTCCTTTCGTGGGTGGCGCCGCTGAGCAGCGCCTCGATGGTATCGAACGAAAATTCTTTCCAGTGCGCCGAACTCTCTTCGATGCTGTGGGTCACGATAACGCCGTTCCGCGTGACAAGGAGACCGGCCGCGTACTCGACGCCCGAGTGGTCGAACGTGAAGAGAGGGCTCTTCCTCGTGATCTTGTCGCCCACGACCTCGACGAACCGGTGCATGTACACGGTGCGCTGGTCCTGCGCTGCCGCCCCCTCGAACCACGCCGTCTCGTGAATGATGAGGAGCCACCGATCGTCGCCTAGCGGCACGGGCCCCGCGCTCCCGCGCCAGCGATGCGTCGGAAACGGCGGCGGATGCGCCGAGCGCACCTCGCAGGTCCCGGTACCGGTGCCGACGTCGAGGATCACGAAGGGGCTGTAGCCGTAGATGATGACGAGCTCGCCGTCTCGTGACCAGGGGAGCCAGTTTTTCTCGTAGTGCTTCGAGCCTGAAAACTTGAGCTCGACCAGACGCTCGATGCCGTCGATCTCCGGGTCGACGAGCCCGAGGACGACTCGCGGCATGCCACCGGCGCCGGGAATATTGAAACAGGTCCCGGTGAGCCAGATGCGCCCGCCGTGCGAGTGCCACCGCTGATCTTCGAGACCCCGCACGCGGGTCGTGTAGTCCCAGCCCTCGGGCCACGCGATCTCCGACTCCCATTCGGCGCGCATCGCGCCCGAGTCCGGAAAAAAATCCTGAATGACGTTCCGGGTCCGGACGACGCCATCCGGATCCTTCGGCGCAAAAACGCGCCCCCGCTCGTGGTAGTAGTTGACGAGCCGAACGTTGACGAAGACGTGACCCTGGTGCTCGACGATCGTGGGATTCGAGCAGAGGTAGGCCGTGGTGTTCGGCGCCTCGAGCCCGAAGAATTTGCCGGGCGCTCTGCGGATCTCCTCGTCGACCGTGAACTCGCCTTTGCGGAGTGCATGCGGGCCGAGCGGCTGCACGTAAAAGCTGGCGCAGCGGGCGATGTGGTCATGAAAGTACGGCGTCCCGGGCTCGGACAGGAGCTCCTCGCAGGCGCGCATCCCCTCATCGCGAGCACCGACGTAGTATGCCGAGATCGCGATGTCCTCGAGCGGCATCGCATGATGCGCTTGGGGCTCGACGAAGAGCGAGTCGGCCGAGAGCGGGATTTGCCGGGCGTGGCGAGCAAACAGCATGGCGAGCGCGCTCTTACCCTTCTCGCGGTAGTAGCGCGCGAGGTGCGCGATGGGCTCGGCGCGGCCTGGGCGCTCCTGATACGACGACAAGAGCCACGTGAGCCCGAGGGATTCGTTGCCTCTGGCGAGCTCGGCGCGACCAATCTTGTAGCCTGAAAACCAGCACTCTTCGTCCCAGCCGCCGAGGTCGCGGCGGCGCTTGTAGAGCGGGATGGCCTCGGCGTACTTGCCGATGTCGAAGTAGGACTGCGCGAGATAGAAGAGGTAGCGAACGTTGTCGGGTTCCTTCTCGAGGCCCTCGGTCAAGAGGCGGATGTCGCGCGCGCTCTTGTCGCTCTTGGCGCCGCCGTCGCCGAGGTCGTCGATGTAGAGCGAAAGGAGATTGTCCGGCATCGCATTCGGCGTCGGCGCCCAGAACTCGTGCGTGACGCCGACCGAGCGCCACTCGTGCGACAGGCGTAAGAGCCTCGTATTGAACCACCGGAGATCGGGCGCGCGCTGCTCGATCTGGTAGTAAATGGCCGTGAGCGACTGCCGATCGAAGCTCGGCAGTCTCCGGAGCACCATGTCGGCGTCGACGGTCAAGAGATAGGTGAGCCCGAGCGGCCACCGCTCGGCGACCCAGCGCCGCGCGCGGTCGGCGTTACGGGTGCGGCTCTCGCCGAAGTTTTTCCACGGGTCGTCGATGACCGTGCCGGGCACCTGGTGCCGCTCGCCCGCGGCGATGATCTTGGCGCGTGTGTCGTCGGTCGAGCCCGTGTCGGTGATGACGAAGCCCTGCACCAGGGGCAAAACACTATCGAGGCACCGATCGATGATTCGGGACTCGTTCTTGACGATCATCGCCAGGCAGAGCCGGATCTCCCCTGTGGTTTCGGTGCTCATGAAGCCGTTTTATAGCCTAACTCCATAGCCGTCGTGTGAGTGCTTCACAGGCCGAGCCGAAGCGGCTATCCTGAGGCACATGTTCGGACCGTCGACTGACGTTTTCGAGAACATCCCGGGCGACGACGTGCCTGAGGCGCGCCGCTCATCTCTCGGCGTTTCTCCGGACGGCCTCGGACAGGTCGCGCCGATGTCGGGACATCCCGGCGCGGGAGCCGCAGCGGTCGGGGCATATGCCGAGGCTGTCGGCGGCCGCGTAGATTTTCTCGAGCCGCCCGACGCTTCGCCGCAAGCGGCGCTCCGCTCTGCGGGCCTGGCGTCGCTGGTCGCAGCCGTTGCGTTCGGGGGCGGGCTCGCGGTCGGCGGCGCGTGGGGCGGCGTCTCCGGCGTTCTCCTATCGGGCTCGGCGTTCAACGTGTACCGCGCACAGAAGTGGTGGGGCTCACCGGATGCGAGCGAGAAGCACGAGGCCGTGATCTCCGCTCTCTTCGGTGCGATCGGAATCGCTGCGGGGGGCTACACCGCGTACAAGGCCTACCAGGCGAAGACTTAAGCATGTCGGGCAGCGCGGCACAGACATCGTCTGCGGTGATGGCGGATGCGCAGCTTACGATCGCCAAGCCGTACAAGCCCTTCGAGGGCTTCGAGAAAAAGTACCAAGGCGTCTCGGCAACGACGCCGATCGCCATCCCGTGCGCCGTCGATCAACGCGCAGGGACTCCCGGCTTCGATCCGAATCTCCTCGAAGGCATTCCGATGCCCGAGGGCGCCAGGGTCCTGCTCTGGATCCCGATGTGCTTCATTTCCGATCCCCAGTCGATCGATCCATTTCGGTTCTACAGCTACACGCTGATCTGGCGGTTCAATAACCTCGGCGACTATCGGGCGCCGCCGTCACGGCACCGAGTCGGCGGCTCTCGGCGCCGGCCCTACCACTTGGCGCGGCAAAGCCCAGGCGCATCCGATTCGACATTCGCGACGCCGGCGCCGCGGGTGACCTTGCCGGCAAGCTGGCACGTCGTCGCGTACGAGCAGGCAGAGCCCGTAGCGGGCCCCGGCGAGAGCGCGCTTCGCGTCGAGAAGATCACGCCGACGATCGACACGCTCGTCGAGCTCATCCAGCCGCTCACGCCGAGCGGCGCGCCCGGAGTGATTCAGCAGGGCGTCTTCGATCCTGCGACGAGCGGCGGCGCGCAGATGCCGGTCTTCGTCCCGTTCTGGCTGGACGCCGAGGGCGACGAGCTCTTCATGCTCGTCACGCGCCAGAATCCGACCGGGACGTGGGACTTCACGGACCCGGCACTCGACCTGGCTTTTTCAAACGTATACGGCACCGGTGATGGAGCGCACGAGGTGTTCCGAGACGTGGGCATTTATGTACAGACGGGAACAAATCCATGAGCAGGTACGGAACAGTCGCTCTCAATTCGGCCGCATCGCTTCTTACGAGTGTCGTTCAGAGCTCGGAGCCTAGCGATCTCGCCGCGCTCGCGAACAACGCCATCGCGGCGATCCCTGGCACGTACGCCGTCATCGATCTCGCCCTCGCGGGCGCTGGCGACGGCACGGTGTTCACGATCACGATCGAAGCCGGCCTGAAGACGGATCTCGTCGACGGCGGTTTCAACACTGCCCCGAGCGTCATCTGCTACGCAGCGGCGACGGCCGAGGAGCTCCTCATCCAGCACGACGCGGTCGTGCCCGGAGCAGGTAACGTCGCCGATTCGCAGTCGGCCGGATCGAGCAAGGGCCAGCTCTTCATGGGCATGCTCGTTCTCGGCACGCCGACGCTGAGCGGCGCGACGGGCACGACCGGTCCCACGGGTCGCACCGGCGCGACGGGGCCGACCGGTTCCACGGGCCTCGATGGATCTGCCACGAACACCGGCGCCACGGGTCCGACCGGATCTACCGGTCCAACTGGCGCGACTGGATCAACTGGCGCGACGGGGCCAACTGGCCAGACGGGGTCGACTGGCGCGACCGGCCCAACAGGTCGCACGGGCTCGACGGGCCCAACGGGTGCCGACTCGACGGTCACGGGGCCAACGGGGCCAACGGGTCAGACCGGTGCGACGGGCCCTACCGGCGCGACTGGCGTGACGGGTCAGACGGGCCCGACCGGCTCGACCGGCTCGACCGGAACCACGGGATCGACG
>Ga0137338_1000173_pt1 | contig 10688 bp, 9 predicted proteins | sample EasRivERMLT366_2_FD_104770 | JGI IMG/M metagenome (GOLD analysis project Ga0137338, IMG submission 104770) | Soil microbial communities from meander-bound floodplain in the East River, Colorado, USA - East River MetaG ERMLT366_2 | ecosystem: Environmental > Terrestrial > Soil > Floodplain ...
AACGGATATTTTGCTTCACTGGCCGTTCGCAATGGTTTATAGTATCGTTTGCCTCCGGGGGGAAACAAACACATGCCGCAGGTACTCTCGGTAAGCAGGCGGACCGATATTCCCGCGTTTTATTCCGACTGGTTCATGAACCGGCTGCAGGCGGGCCACGTCTTCGTTCGACATCCCTACACGAGAAAGCCCTTCCGGGTCTCGTTACAGCCGGAAGACATAAGCGCCGTCGTCTTCTGGTCGAAGAATTACGCGCCCCTGCTCGACAAGCTGGCTTCGATCGAACGGACGACCCGCAACCTTTTCTTTCATTTTACCATAACGGCAAACCAAGAGTTGGAGCCCAACGTACCGGATTTCAGGGACGCAGTACGGGATTTTATCTTTCTTGCCCAACGGTACTCGCCGGAGCGGATCATCTGGCGGTACGATCCGGTCTGCGTTACCGATAAACTGTCGTTCGAAGTTCACGAGGCGCGGTTCGCCCGGTGCGCCGAACTCTTGAAAGAACATGCCGCGAAGTGTTGCCTGAGCTTTGTTCATCCCTATAAAAAAGCCCTCGTTAATCTGCGAAAGGACGTTGGATATACGCTGCTCGATTTATCGGAGGAAATGAAACGGGAGTACGCGCTGCGGCTGGCACGACGGGCGGACAGGTACGGCATCCGGCTTTTTGCCTGCTGCAACGATTACCTGGTATCGGAACACGTGGCAAAGGCAAGCTGCATAGACGGGCGATTTCTCTCCGGGCTTTTTCAGACTTCCCTCGACACCCGGCCGGCTTCCACGCGGAAAGAATGCGCCTGCACCAGGAGCGTGGACATCGGCGCGTACGACACCTGCGCGCATGGGTGCGCATATTGCTACGCGAACACCGGCAAAAACAGGGCGCGTGCGGCGCACGAACAACATGATCCGGGATCGAATGCGCTCACGATGCAGGTAACGGAAGAAGAACTGGACGCGACTGACGACCATCGCCAGCAGTCCCTGTTTCCCGGCTAGCGCGGAAAATTTGCGCTACTGCTCACGAGGGCGTCCGTGTGGAGAAAACACGGCTAGCAGAAAAGGCCCGGAAATTCCGGGCTTGTAATGGGCGAACGGCTGGGGAGCTATATCTTTTTAACGTGCGCTGCCTTGGGGCCTTTGGGGCTGTCAACAACTTCGAACTCTACGGCATCGCCTTCGACGAGGGTCTTGAAGCCTTCGCCCTCGATTTCGCTGAAGTGCACAAAGACATCTCCGCCGTCTTCCTTGGCAAGGAATCCAAAGCCCTTGGACTCATTGAACCATTTCACGGTCCCTTTTACGGTTGCCATGTGCGGTCCCTCCTTTTCGTGAAAATAGAAGATTACGGAAATGCGGAATAAAAAAGCCCCGAAACGGAGAGTCTTCGCGGCCTTTCACACTGCAAACAACTTCCGAACTTCTATATATATGATTACACTCCGTTGCGGAGATGTCAAGTGCGATTCATCAGTTAAAAATCAAACTATTTTCAAAATGAAAAGAAAAAACTACAGAGGGGCAAGTCTTGGACCGGATAACAGGATTGACAGGATTTTTTAAGCCTTATCCGCTGTTCTCCTGTAATCCCGTCAAAATAAATCCTTGGTTTCGGTTCGTCCGGGTTAGGAGGGAAATACTCTTCACCCCTGTCGTCGGCTATCTTCAACATTGACAAGTTACCGTGAAAAGCCTAAATTATCTTTGTACCCTTTTGTTATAGCTCTCCGCATAACTAATGCAATAGGCGGTCTTTTCCCGCCATTATCGAAAACAAGTTTCCTCCCCTCTCGCCCCCAGCGCATACGAGTGCTTGCGCGAGTGCAGGGGGTCAAGGGGAGGATTAAGGTGGGGATGGGTATTAAAAAGCCACGGTACAAACCCATCCTCACCCCGGCCTTCTCCTTGAAGGAGAGGGTGGTCGGCTACCGGCCACTGATCGGCAAGAAATTGACCTCGTTGCATTACTTATGCGGCGCTCAATAATTGGAATATTAATTTCACAAGCGAAGACAGCGTGTTCCCATGCGAAAATCTTTTCCATCACAATCAAAATTTTTACCCAAAGGGCTCTTGGTGCTGTACGAGGACAAAGACCTCCTTGTGGTGGACAAGCCCACGGGCCTCCTGACCGTTGCCACGCCGACGGAAAAAACGCGCACGGCCCACTTCGTTTTAACGGATTATATCCGCAAGGGGTGCGGCAGAAGCCAGAAACGTCTCTTCGTCGTTCACCGGCTGGACAGAGACACATCAGGGACGCTCATCTTCGCAAAAAGCGAAGAGGCCAAGTTCCGTTTGCAGGAGCAGTGGAAACAGACCGAGAAGAAATATCTTGCGGTAGTGCATGGCAAACTGGAGAAAACCTCGGGGACCATTACTTCCTACCTGGCCGAGGACGATAATTACAACGTGTACTCCACATCCGACAGCACCAAAGGAAGACTCTCTCATACGGCTTACACCGTGCTCAAGGAGACAAAGGGCTTGTCCTTGCTGGAAGTGACGCTGCTGACGGGAAGGAAGAACCAGATACGAGTGCATCTCGCCGGAATCGGACACCCGATTGTGGGCGATACGAAGTATGGGAAAGCGGATGACTCCTCCGCGCGCCTGGCGCTTCATGCGAGATCAATTTCTTTTAAGCATCCCTTCAGCAAGAAACAGCTATCGTTCGAAGCGGAAGTGCCTGCATTTTTCAGCGCGTTAGTGGGCCGCATACAATTGGAGAACAGCCCAGCAAAACCCGCGTCCACGCCGAAGAAACTTTTGCCGGATAGAAAGTACTGCATGTAGTTCTTATTTTTTGATATATTTATAGAGCGCGATGTTTTCCAAAGTTGTGAACTCAGCGTTAATGTTTCAACCTGAACTTGCCAGGTTTCAATCCATCGATCCCCGCGCAGTAGTAGGTGAACGTGACACCAATTTTCTTAATCTCAAAGGATGGTTTTTGAATTGAACATGAAAAAAATATTTACCACAACCATACTTATCCTCTCCCTCTTCGCCTGCGCCCGGCCTCCGGTGACAGGCCCGGAAGACGCGCTCACTCCCGTGTCCTGGTGGAAGGCGGCGACACTGAACGACGATTTGGCGTTCAAAGACATCGCCGCTGCCGCGCGCCAAAGCCTGGAGTATTACAAAAAAATTCCGCCGGATACGATTTTTTACTTCGGACCGGAGAAGGCCACTGCCCTCGATATGAGCGTAACGCTCCGGAACTTTCTGCTGCTCATCGAAAACGATTCGCTTACCTATGACCGGAAAGTCGCCCAAATCAAAAAGAACTTTTCAGTCTACCAGGCGGCGGGCTCGGACAACCGGGGAAAGGTGCTGTTCACGGGATACTACGAACCCGTCATTTCCTGCAGGCTTACGGCGGACGCGACCTACCGTTATCCGCTGTACCGGAGGCCGGACGACATCGTCGAGATAGACCTTGCGCTCTTCGGCAACGGTTTCCCCAAAAGCAAACTCTTCGGCAGGCTCGACGATAAAAAGATCGTCCCCTACTACTCGCGCGAAGAGATCGACCAGAAAAAGGCGCTCGCCGGCAGGAGCCTCGAAATCCTCTGGTGCTCGGACCTCGTCGATATCTACGTGCTGCAGGTGCAGGGTTCGGGCAAGGTGGACATGGGTGGCGGCAATGTCTTGAGCGTGCTGTTCGACGGCCAGAACGGCAGACCGTACAAGAGCCTCGGCAAATACTTGATCGACTCCGGCGCCGTGCCAAAAGAGAACATGTCCATGCAGGCAATCCGCGAATATCTGCGGGGCCACCCCGACAAAATAACCGAGGTGCTGAACCTGAACCAGAGCTACGTCTTTTTCCGGCTCGACACGGGCCCGTCGCTCGGCAGCATCGGCGTGCCGCTCACGCCCGGCCGTTCCATCGCAACGGACGGCAAGCTTTTTCCCAAAGGCGCATTGGGCTTTATGGTCTCGAAGAAGCCGGTGATAGAGAACGGGACGATCAAATCGTGGGTCCCCTTCACCCGCTTCGTGCTGAACCAGGACACCGGCGGCGCGATCAGGGGACCGGGCAGGGCGGACCTGTTCTGGGGGCCGGGGCCGGACGCCGAGCTCAGCGCGGGAAACATGCAGCAGGATGGGGAATTATATTTTCTGATGCGGAAAAAGTAGGCAAAGGGGCTCCAAAAGGCCGCGCAAGCGTCAAAGCCCAAAGTCCTTAAATTGCCCTATTTACCGTGAGCATTTCTACTTTGGTTTGACGACACGAGAGATATTTTTTGACTTTATCACCCTTTGATGCTTAACTCAGATTTATTAGGGGTTTTTCACCAGCCTGAAGTCTATGACAATACGTTAACCATCTATGCGATGATGCTCTTAAATGTTTCAGAAGAGAAACGTATTTGTTTCACGAATGCAACGTTGATGCTTCGACGTTTGTAGGATGCCGCAAATATGCTTTATAGAACAACCTGCTGCGAAAAACCTGAGCACAAAACACCATCGCGGCAGATGGTATGGAACTTGCTTTATTAGTCTTACTGTAATCCGGTAATTGCTCTGTAAATGCGGGCGTTGCAGGAATACCGAAGCAAACTCTGTTCGACGCGCTCGACATGACCGTGTCCATTCTTTTTCGCATCGCGACAATACTACTCATTTTTTCACGGCGGGAGGCAAGCTCTTTCTTAATCAAACGTATTGAGAACAAAATATTCAGACGATCACCTAAAGCTTTTTTCACGATACCCTTCAAATAAATGCAAGGAGAACGACCGGCCCAGAAGCCGGCCGCATGGTGAATGGTTACCGCTATCGTCGATCCACACCAGGACAAAAGGTTCCGAAAAACCCATCGATCCTCACGGGATGGGTCCCCTGTCGCTCGCTTTGGTCCTGGGCGAGAGGGCCCGGCGTTTGCGGACTTTTGCGTGGAACCGCAACTCCTTGCTTTTTGGAAGCTGAAGAATTCATTTGCCAGGACCCCGCCGCCCCATCTCGTCATTTGTCCACACTGCATAGCGCGTTTTATCCGGAAGGTGATGGGCTCGACTTCCCACGCTCTCTCGCCGTCCCAGAGGTTCGTTTTTCTGACTGTGGCAACGCTTCTTCTGTTCCCTGCACGGGGGCCGTCGGAATCGATCGAGCTCCTCATCGAGGAGGGGCGACGCTGCTCTTCGACGCGCTGCGCTTGTCAGTTGCACGGCTGCCTTCTTGATGAGGCAGTCGGGCAGCCCGCCATGCGCCGGCACTCGCGCTCGCAGGCTCCCGAACTTCCGGGGAGAATGGTATTCTTCACCATTGCTACAGGCCGCTCACCGCCTGTCCCTGCCTCGTCCCCAACAGCCTGTTCAGCGCAAATGAGCGCGTAATTAATTGTTCATGAGGGAAACAAACCGTTTTTCCTCGAAAGGAAGGAGAATTCAACATGGCACAATTGGATTTTAGCGCAATAGCGAAGCATCCGAAGTTTCTGGAACTTTCGCGCAAGAAGATGACTTTTCTCGTAGGTTGGTGGCTCTTCTCCACGATATTCTACTTCGGCCTCCCGATCTGGGCGGGCAACACCAACGCCCAGTCCGACTTCGGGAACAAGCAGATCATCGGGCACGTTCCCATCCTGTACCTCTATGCTTTGGCGCAGTATGGTCTGTGCCTGGTCATCGCCCTTTACTACTACTACTGGGCAAACAAGCACGCGGACAGGATCACCGAAGAACTGATGAAAGAATTGAAACTTAAATGAGGGAGGACAAGTTGATGAAGAGAATAGGAATAGTATTAATTGCAGCCCTCTGTCTGGGCTTGATGATAAGCGCAACGGTCCCGACGACCGCAATTGCCGCCCCTGAGGCCACAAGCGCCAAGGCAGTGGTTGCGCAGACGCAGACCCCGGCCCCGGCGCCCGCGCCGGCGCCGACCGTCCAAGCAAAGGCCAACAAGACCCTCACGCTGGGCATGTTCATCATCATCATCGGAATCACCCTGTACATCGTGTACTGGGCGGCCCAGAGGACCAAGACCACCGCGGACTTCTACGCGGCCCGCTCCTCGATCACCGGCTTCCAGAACGGCTGGGCCATCGCGGGCGATTACATGTCCGCGGCCACCTTCCTGGGCATGGCGGGGCTCATCTCGCTGAACGGCTTCGACGGCTTCCTCTATCCCACCGGATGGATGGTCGCTTTCGTGACCGTGCTCCTGGTCGTTGCCGAGCCTTGCCGTAACGCGGGCAAGTACACGGTCGGAGACGTCCTGTGCGTCAGGGCCAACCCCAAACCCGTGCGCGCAGCCGCCGCGGTCACCACGCTTCTGGTGTCCACGTTCTACCTGACCGCGCAGCTGGTCGGCGCGGGCAAGCTCATGGAACTCCTCATCGGGATTCCCTACGCCGTGTCCATTGTAGGCGTCGGGCTCTTGATCGTGATCTACGTCGTTTTCGGCGGAATGATCGCCACAACGTGGGTCCAGATCATAAAAGCCGGACTTCTGGTAGGCGGGGGCATCCTCCTTTCCATCCTCGTGATGATCAAGTCGGGCTTCAACCCGATGAAGTTCTTCAACAGCATTGTGGACAGCAAAGAGATCCAGTCCTGGGTCCAGGTGAAACTCGGGCACGTGACGCCCCAGCCCGGCTTCGATTACGGCCAGAGATACCTCGAGCCGGGATTGTTCCTGAAGAACGTGTGGGACCAGATCTCGCTCGGGATGGCCACCGCACTGGGCACCGCGGGCATGCCCCACATTCTCATGCGCTTCTTCACGGTGCCTGACGCCAAGACCGCCCGCAAGTCGGTCGTCGTGGCGATGTTCCTCATCGCGACGTTCTTCGTCCTGACGACCGTCATGGGCTATGGCGCCGCCACCCTGCTCACTCCGCAGGGGATCGTCGCCATAGACAAATCCGGGAACATGGCCAACCCGCTTCTGGCCCGTTTCCTGGGCGGCGAGTTCCACCCCCTGTTGGGAGACCTCCTGCAGGCCTTCATCTGCGCGGTCGCTTTCGCGACCATTCTCGCGGTGGTGTCCGGACTGGTGCTCGCTTCTTCCGCGGCCATCTCTCATGACATCTACACCAACGTGATCAAGGACGGCAAGGCGGAGCAGTCTGAGCAAATAAAAGCCGCCAGGATAACCGCCGCCGTTGTGGGTGTTATAGGCGTGGCCATCGCATTCCTGGCCGAAACGCAGAACGTGGCACACCTGGTCGCCCTGGCCTTCGCAGTGTCGGCCGCGGGCGTCCTGCCGACCGTGGTGTTTTCTCTCTTCTGGAGGAAAATGAGCACCGCCGGGATCGTCGCGGGGTTGCTGATCGGCACGTTGAGCGGCATCGGCCTGGTCCTGGTTTCGCCCAATATGCAGTATCCGCAGCTTATTGCGGCGGGCAACCAGAAGGTCATACAGGCCCTCGAAGCGAAGCAGGCCGGCAAGGTGGCCCTTACCGATAAGGAACAGGCAGACCTCGGCAAGGCCAAGGCCTCCTACGAGAAGAACATAAACGGCACGTCCGTCATGGGGCTTGCCAAGCCGCTCTTCCCGTTGAAGGTCCCGGCCATCGTGTGCGTTCCGCTCGGGTTCGCGTCGTCGATCATCTTCTCCCTGTTGTTCCCGAGCAAGCGGGAGCAGGACGCGTTCGACGAGCTGTACGTTCGCCAGATCACCGGCATCGGCACCTCAGGCGGGATCAGCCACCATTAATCAGAGAAGTTGTCGGTCCTCGGCAGAGGGGGAGAAATCCCCCTCTGCCTTCTTTTTCCCCGGTAACGCGTTCTCCCCTTACGGACTCTGCAAAGAGCAGTTACAAATCCTCCTGTGGCGAAAACAGCGTCGAATCTGGTATAATTCTTCAGACATGAAATCATTCATCAGCCCGAACACCGAAAGCAATGTAATTCTGGATGACGTGGCGGCCTTCCTCAAGAAAGTGCCGCCCTTCCTGTTCCTCGACGACGCGGACCTCCTTGCCGTGGTGAGGAACCTATCTCTTGAGTTTTATCCCAAGGACACGGTCATCCTGAAACAGGACGCGCCGCCCTCCGATTCGCTCCGGATCATCAGACAGGGCGGGATCAAGGTGGCTATGGTATCAGAAGACGGAGTCGAGGTCGTGATCGATTATCGCGGGGAAGGAGACACCTTCGGTTTCCTGTCCATCGTGGGGAAGGACCGGGTCCGGTCGAACGTCACGGCCGTCGAAGACACCATCTGTTACACCCTCGGGAAGGACATGCTGCTGAAGCTTTTGGACTCCAATATTTCCTTCACTGAATATTTCCTGAAATCGCACATTACCAAATACATCGACCGGACGTACCGTGAGATACAGGAGAAGAGCAGGTTTTTCGGCGGAAGCGACCGCCTCTTGTTCACGAAGCGGGTGGGCGACCTGGTCGTCAAAAGCGTGGTCTCGGCCCGGGAAGACACGACGGTCCGCGAGGCGGCGCGCCTTATGTCAGAAGCCCGGAGGAGCGCGATCATAATCATGGACGGAAACAACGTCCCCTCGGGCATCGTGACCGACCGGGACCTCCGGGAGAAGGTCGTTGCCAAAGCCTTGAACTTTGAAGAGCCGGTGAAAAACATTATGAGCACGACGCTCATCCGCGTGGACGCGCAGGACCTCTGTTTCGAGGCCGTGCTCAAGATGATCAAATACAACATCCATCATGTCCTCGTGACCCGGAACGGCAAGCTGTCGGGCGTCATTACGAACCACGACCTCATGCTGCTGCAAGGCACGTCGCCGCTGTCGCTTACCAAAGACATCGAGAGTCAGCAAACAGTAGAAGGGCTCATCCCGGTCTCGAAGAAGATCAACGGCATCGTCGGTCTCCTGCTGAAGGAAGGCGCAAAAGCGAGCAACATCACCAAGGTCATCACCGAGATCAACGACCGGCTCGTCCGAAAAATGCTGGAGTTTGCCGAGCGGAAATTCGGCAGGCCGCCGGTCCCCTACTGCTGGATCGTGTTCGGCAGCGAGGGCCGGAAAGAGCAGACCTTCAAGACCGACCAGGACAACGCCCTTATCTATGCCGACCCCACGGGCGAACCCGAGGCCGAAGCGGCCCGGACGTATTTTACGGTCTTTGCCGAGTTCGTGCGGGACGGCCTCCTGCAGTATGGGTTCCCGCTCTGCCCGGGAAATAACATGGCGAGCAATCCGCGATGGTGTCAGCCGCTCAAGACCTGGAAACGGTATTTCTCCGACTGGATCTTCTCACCCACGCCGGAGGCGGTCTTGAACTCCGTGATTTTCTTCGATTTCAGGCCCATGTACGGCGAGGTTTACCTGGCGGAAACGCTCCGGGGCCACCTGAACGCGCTCCTCAGGGAACAGCAGGCTTTCCTCGGTCACCTGGCGAACATGGCGCTCAATAACAAGCCGCCCATCGGGATCCTCAAGTCCTTCCTGGTGGAGAAAGGCGGCGAGCACAAGGACATGCTCAACCTCAAGATCAAGGGGCTGGCGCCGCTCGTGGACCTCGTGCGGCTTTTCGCTCTCGAGAAGGGGGTACGCGAGACCTCGACCCTAGAGCGGATCGAGACGCTGCGGAGCATGCATGCCATTACCAAAGAATACGCCGACGACTTTCAGCATGCCTATGAGTTCATGATGCTCCTCAGGATCCACCACCAGTACGCCCAGCTCAGCTCCGGCCAGACGCCCGACAACTTCATCAACCCGAACCGGCTGAGCAGTCTCGAGAGGCGGTCGATCAAACAAGCGTTTCACCTCATTGCGAAGGTCCAGGACCGGATCGGCGAGCAGTACGCGTCGTTCATCTGGTAAACGCCTGGCCGTCCTTCAATAATGCTCATAGGCCCCGCTCGAAAGCAGAGAGGCGTAGCTTTGCCCGGCAAAATCCGTCGTGCTGCCGGGACTCGCTGAGCCCCGCCCAATGCATGGTGAGCCGGCTTGCAGAGTAAAGTTTTCTCCCGCCGGGTCCGTGAGAGCAACGGTTGGCCCGCCATATCCGTCCATTTCAAATCCTGTCGCAGAAAAAAAATCCGAAACCGTGGAGTAGGGATTGGGGAATGCCCCTTGACGTTGACAGGAAAGACATATCGCGTTATAAATAAAAAAGAGAAAGCGATAGCTCTATTCCTGCAGGGAGGCGAACGATGCAAACGAATAAACCGGAAAAACCGGTCCTCCAATTACTCGAACCCAAGAAGAAGGTCGGGCTTATCGTCGTGCTCACGGGCCATGGAAAAGGAAAGACCACCTCGGCCCTGGGCATGGCCCTCCGCGCCGTGGGCCACGGCATGAAGGTCTGCATCATCCACTTCATGAAAGGCGATATGTACGCGGGCGAGCTGGACGGGCTCAAAAAACTCGCCCCCAACGTGGAGGAACACCTGACCGGGAAGGGGTTCTGCGGCATCCAGGGAAACCCTTATCCGCACAAAGAGCACCGGGCCAATGCCCAGGACGCGGTGCGGCTTGCCAAGGATAAGATCGCGTCAGGCGCCTTCGACATGGTGATATTGGACGAGATCAACAACGCCCTCCGCCTGAAGCTCGTGGACCTTCCCCAGGTCCTGGAACTGATCGACGCCAAGCCGGCGCTCATGCACCTGGTCCTTACCGGCAGGGACGCCCATCCCGAGATCATCGAGCGGGCAGATACGGTCACGGAGATGCGGGAGATCAAACACGCGTACCGGAAAGGCATCGAGCCGCAGAAGGGAATCGACTACTGAAA
>Ga0137338_1000174_pt1 | contig 10658 bp, 12 predicted proteins | sample EasRivERMLT366_2_FD_104770 | JGI IMG/M metagenome (GOLD analysis project Ga0137338, IMG submission 104770) | Soil microbial communities from meander-bound floodplain in the East River, Colorado, USA - East River MetaG ERMLT366_2 | ecosystem: Environmental > Terrestrial > Soil > Floodplain ...
AACGATCATGTAGGCGTCGCCAATTGTTTTTATTTTTTCGAGACCGTGTTTTTCAGCCAGTTGGTCGAAGGCTGAAAAAACTTGATTCAACATATTGACCAGTTGCTCAGGCGATATACGAGCCGAGAGGCTGGTAAAGTCCACGATATCGGCGAACAGCACGGTCACTTCGCCAAAGCTGTCCGCGATCGTGGCTTGTCCCAACTTTAGGCGATTGGCAATCGCCTCAGGCAGGACATTCAACAGTAATCGTTCCGCCCTGTCCCGCTCTGTGTTCAACATGGAATAAGCCTGATCCAGTTGAATCAAATGCTCGTTGAGTTCGCCGTTCAGTCTTTGATTATCATGCAATGCCAGCACCTGACGCCCAACCACAAAAATGGTCAGCAAGCCAGCTCCAACGAACAAACTCTGCACAGCGCTGTCAGCGGCAAACCCGGAGCGAGCCACCCAGATGAGCATCCCATATCCGAGACCAATCGCTACAAGCGGAAGCGCAAAAGATGAACGGGCAAATACCCGGGCGGATAAACTTCCCAACGCGGGGTCCTTAGTATATTTCTGTCGTATCGCCGCCAGGGCAAAGAACCAGTAAGCCAGAATCCAACTCAAGTCCATCCAACCACCGCTGACATAGGTCCCTTGTAATGAAGCATACGCATAGGATAGATCACCCGCCACATTCAACAGCAGACCCGTCAGGTAAAGCATCAACATGGATCGTACCGCTCCCTCCGTGCTTCGAAACAATAATACAAAGATGCCACCCAACAAAACCAGATCGCCAACCGGATATGCCGCCGCGAGAATCTGATCCAACTTGCCGTTTTCATATTGCGCGGCGGTCGGGCTGATGATAAAGAACCAGATCGCCATCCAGGCTGTGACCATGACAACCGCCAGATCCAGCCCAACGCGCCAGCGCTCGGTGGGTCGCAGCGGTGCGCTCGGTAAACTTAATAATCCCAATAATGCCAATGGATAGAAGGCAATATAAAAAATGTCGGCGGCTGACGGAAACGGCTCTTGACCAAGGATAACCTCAAGGTAAAACCAGATGGTGTCGCCGAGGGTTTGTGCCAACACAGCCAGACCCAAAATGAACCAGGCCCGACGTAGTTTGGTATCGAGTGCGGCATTAAAAGCAATTCGCCATGCAACGATAGTGGCAAAAATGCTGACGGGCTGATATGCCAGGTCTGAGATCAACGCGAAATTACGGTCTACGTCCCAGCTGGGGATCAGCCTGAAACTTTCTGTTGCGCCCCATTGAAATCTCGTCCAGGCGATGTAGAGAAGTATGTAAAGACCGATCACCCCGCAGACAATTCCCCAGCGATTTCGTAGCCAGACTGGGATCAGGTTTTGAATGGAAGATTTACCAAGTTGATCTTTGTCGGTCATTTAAAAAACTCCCTTAATAGTATATCTTTGAAGCAACATAAGTACAAGAAAAAAATAACGCCCGCTCTTCGCTTACCATATTCAATGAAAACAGTCTCGCAGTCGTAATGTCCGCGAGACCGTTTTGTCTTACTTTCCGCGTATTAAATACTCCACCGAAAGAATCTCTTCAGTCGCCTCCAGGTAATGAATTGTGTATTGATCGCCTTCCATGACTGCACCAGAGGGATTGCCATCTACATCGAATTCAAGTCCTTCCACTTGCAATGTGTATTCCCCTTCCCCGTGATGAACGATGTGAACCCGCCCGCTTACTGCGCGGAGACGCGGTTCCTGCAAAGCACGTGCCGAGAGGATGATCTTCACACCCTTCCCAGCCCAAACGAACGGCCATAAGATTCCCATTAATAACAAGATCAGAACACGGCCTGTAATCGTCGGCGCAATGGACCCGATAGTCAACCCAACAGCCAGGCCTGCGGCTGCTATCACAAATAATATGGTTGCCGAACTGCGCGCGGAGGCTTGCTCCGCTTTTGCTTCCTGACCGAGGCGTTTCTTTTGATGTTCTGAAAACTGTCCGCGGCGGTTGGCAAGCAGGTCATCTTCGGTGAAATGGAAAAATTTTCTCAGGCGCCGTTCGTCCATGATCTTCCTTGTAATTTATGTTAAGTATACTGCTCAATAGGATGGCGTTTTAGACTCTGCAATCGTAGTCCAATAACCCTGAAAAACCTGATAATTTATTTTGCCTGTTCATCCCGGAATGGATACTCATCAGTAGCAGATGAAAACGGTCTCGGGCGTGATGTCAACGAGACTGTTCAAAATTTAACGTCATGTGACATAATCAATTGTGATATGCTAAAGAAAAGAAATTGGAGGTGCAGCATGTTCAAATCCAAACGCAGACCGATCGGCATCCCGCAATCGGAACATCTCAGGCTGGTGGGGACGCTGGCAATGTTATGGGGCAATGCTGATTTTGATTTTCCGCCCGTTGAACGCAATTCCATGATCATGGGCATGGGATTGCATGATCGCGGTTATGGGTTGCTGGATAATTTTCCCATTGGCGGCATGAGCGCAGAAGAATGGAATGGGATTGCGCGGCGCGGCTTTTCCATGCAATACTCGGACATCGTTGCAGATACGATTGCCAAATACCATATCAGGCGCTTGGCCAGTCACGATGAATCGGCAGAACGAAAAGCGATGACTGCTGAATTTTCGAAGATCATCGATGAACAGCTCAAACAGCATAACCTTTCCAAAGAGCTGTTCGACCGCCTGGATCGCATCACAAACTTTTGTGACAGTATCTCGTTTGATTTCTGTATGGATGTTCCTGACTCGGGCGAGGTCTCGATCTTCCCACGAAATGGTCAGGATATGGAAGTCTCTGTTCAGTATTCTGTGGAAGATGCCGTGATCAATGTTGCGCCCTGGCCTTTTTCAGTGGATTACCATGAAGGCTATTTGATCGCTTATCAATTGGTTGGGTATCCCGAACGGCTCGATCCATCCATCCTGCCCTATCGGTTACAAAGGCAGTAAACAGTCCTTCACTTATGCAAGAGTATAAAATGAAAACGGCCTCGAACACGATGTCAACAAGACCATTTTCAATTCTGCAATTTGTGTCCGAATATGCCGATTTTGTCGCATCACGTAGTACAATGAATGTGAAAGAGTTTGACAATTTTGTTTTGCCTATTCACGGGGGAATGGATAGTCATAAATAACGAAATCTCGAAAACTCCAAACTGAGTCCAATCAATTTTATACTCTCTGAGGAGAACCCTATGATCAATCAAAAATCGAAATTCGATCAAAAATGGAAACTGATCCGCGGTCAGTCTGTGGAATGGTTTAGTCTTTTGGCTGAGCACGACCTGAAAAAAGTGGACAAAGCGGATGACAAGCTGGATAAATTCGTTACGATGCTCCAGGTCAAATACGGATATACGCGTCCGCAAGCCCGGGAGGAGATCAACAAACGTTGGGCGGCATTCTACAAGGCAAAAGACGAAGTCACTGCATAAATTTTGAGTGCTCATTGTAAAGTAAAACGGTCTCGGACGTAATGTCAACGAGACCGTTTCTTTTTATCGAATATTCACCGTCTTATTTTTAAGATAAAATCAATTCAATATGCAAGCCCGCCTGATGAACCTTCTCAACATTCGCTCAGGAGAAGGACGCAACGTAGCACTCATGCTTGCCCACTATTTTTTCATGGGGGCGGCTATGATTCTGGCGCTGGCTTCATCCTTTGCATTGTTTTTTGAAGTGTGGGATATCACCGCAATGCCTTATATCTATTTGGGCATCGCGCTCATTGTCTCTTCGGTCACCGCCTTCTTTCTAAAAATTTCAGAACGGACGTCCCTGGCGCGTTTCCTTGTGCTGTGCCTTTTATTTATTCTGTTTGGCACAATCTTTCTCCGCATTGGATTGGCGCTCACTGATTCAAAATGGCTGATCCTCGCGTTGCCCATCTGGGCATACACACTCCTCTATTTGTCTGTCACCGCCTTCTGGACCTTGGCAGGCAACCTCTTCGACATCCGCCAGGGCAAGCGCATTTTTGGTTTAATGAACGCAGGCTCCTGGCTGGCTTATGTCCTCATTGGCCCCTTTGCTACCCCGCTGGTTAATGTATTCGGAACCAAAAACCTGTATGTAGTTGTTGCGATCTGCGCGTTATTCGCATTTCTGTTTCTGCTGGCCATTCTGCGTACCAATCCGCGCGTCTCTGCCGCACCGCGTATCGTGAGTAGAGTTCAGTCCAAACCCATCTCCATGCGGGGTCTGTTTCGCAGACCATATATTGTTCTGATCTTCGCCCTTATTGCTATGTGGCACATCGCCTACTTTTTTCTGGATAATATTTTCTACGACCGCGCCACACTTCAATTCCCCAACGCAAGTGCGATGGCAGGATTTCTAGGATCTTTATTCGCCGCGGCGGGATTACTGGGATTCATCACCGATGTCTTCCTAACCGGGCGGATCATTTCACGCTTCGGCCTGCGTGCCGGACTATTGATCACTCCCACGCTGACAATTCTCTGTACCACCATCCTGGTATTCACAGGTGCCATTGATAATTCTCTGCTTGTCATATTGTTTTGGTCAGCCGCCGCAGGCAGATTTGCCAACGAGGGGATCGGCTTCTCGCTTGATCAATCCACTTTTGCCGTGCTCAACCAGCCCATTGAAGAAAAAGAACGGGCGCGCGTACAGGCAACCACGGAAGGCATTATCCGGCCACTCGCCACTGGGCTGGCAGGCGGGCTGTTGCTCTTCTTCAATACGTATCTAAAATTCGATGCGACTCAACTCGCTTATATTTATCTCGTGATCGCTGGCGTATGGGTTTTTGTGAGCATCCTGCTGATCCGTGCTTATCCGCTTGCGTTGAAGGAGGCGATGCATAAACGCCGCTTTGGTGAAAATGGTCTGGCGATCATGGATCGGGCGAGTTACAAATTATTAAAGAATGTGCTAAACAGTCCTTATCCCAATGATGTGATCTATGCCCTCGATTTAATGGAACAACTCGGCCGCGATTCCTTTGTGGAAACAACCATGCAGTTGATCCACTCTGTGCACCCACAGGTACGTGTATATGTGATTCAACGCATTGAGCGTCTATATTTGGTTGAGGCCATGCCTGCCCTGAAATATCGCCTTCGAACAGAGCTTGAACCGTCTGTTCGCCAGGCCGCGGCATGCGCGCTCGCATCTTCGAGAAAAAGATATGGCATTCTGCTTGATTCACCGGACCCAGCCATTCAACGCGGTGCGCTGATCGGTCTGTTACGCGGGCATGAACCAAAAACTGTCCCAGCCGCCGAAAAACGCCTGGTTGGGCTGGCAGGCTCCGGGTCCGCGCAGGAACGAAGCGAGGCTGCTTACTTAATCGGGGAAAGCGGCAATTCCAATCTATCTGATATCCTTCTGCGGCTTATCACCGACCCTGACCCGGCTGTACAGCTTGCCGCACTACAGGCGGCAGGCAAAATAAAAGTTGCCAGTTTGTCGGCGGCGGTGATTCCAGCGCTTGGTTTTCCGGGAACGCGTAGCGCCGCTTTTTCCGCACTTGTGGCAGGCGGCGAATTAGCGCTCAGTGAAATTATGCGCGGCATTACAAATGAGACGCTAAATCGCCAAATCCGTATTCGACTTGTGCGTGTCTGTTCAAAAATTAAAAGCCCGGCCGCGATTGTTGAACTCAAAAAGTTGATCGATTATCCAAATACCAGCCTGCGCTCGCGCGTGCTGATCGCGCTTCACGCCTGCAGTTTCATTTCTGAAAAAGAATTCATTCCACACATTGAAAAACAGATCCAAAACGAAACCCAACGCGCGGCGTGGTTGCTTGCATGCCTGAATGACCTGGAGTATTCGGAGAAAGCCGAAATATTGATCCGTGCCCTTCGTTATGATCTCATGGAAACCCGCAATCGCCTGTTTTACCTTTTTAGTTTTATTTATGACCCGCTAACTGTTCGCTGGGCGCTTCAAGCTATTTCACGAGGCGATGCAGACCGCCGCGCATATGCCGTTGAAGTGATGGATTCGATCCTGTCACGTGCGCACAAGGAAGCCTTTACGCCGCTGATCGAAAACCACTCTGAAAATATACAGCTGAAAACCATGGGGGCTTTTTACATTCAGGAGAAGCTCTCAAATGAGGCGCGTATCATGGAGATCGTGGGCAACAAATTTGCGCCTGAATCTCCCTGGGTTGTGGCAACTGCCTTGCAACTGGCAATACAATACAACCTGCCCGGGAGCGATCGCGCTGCGGCCTCTTTTTTGAATTCAAATGAAACGATGATCGTCCGCCTTATGCAATCGACTAAAAGGGAGTCAACCATGCTATCTACTATTGAGCGTGTGATCATCTTAAAATCCATCAGCCTGTTCGCTGGCACCCCGGATGAAGCCCTGGCGGAACTTGCGGATCTGCTTGAAGAAATCGAAGTACGGGCAGGGGAAAATATTATTGAGAAAGGTGCAGAAGGCGACAGTCTGTATGTGATCGTGCATGGCAAAGTAGCTGTCCTGGATGATGAGCGCATACTCAATGAACTGGGTGACCGGGCAGTTTTTGGCGAACTCTCCCTCCTGGATTCTGCGCCGCGCACAGCCACTGTCCGCGCGTTGGTTGATACAACTGTGCTTCGCATTGCGCAAGCCCCATATTACGATTTAATGACCGATTATGTGGAAGTTGCCATGGGGACGATCCAGATGCTCACGCGTAGTTTGCGAGCCCGCACGGGTGATGTGGTTGAACTGAATCGATTGTTACAGCCACTGGCATAATCCACAGTCCGTAGTACAATGAACCCAGGTCACCAGATGGTGAAAGAGTTTGAAAACCTTATTTTGCCTGCATGTGGGGGAGACGATAATCACTTGTAATCAAGATCTCGAAAAACTCCTCATCGATCTATTTATTTCTAAAAGCCGTTACCCTGACGGCAATTTGTTCGTTTAACACATGAGGAGAACTGTATGATCAATAAAGCAATATTCGAGGAAAAATGGAAAATGATTCGCAGCCAGTCCACAAACTGGTGGAGTCTGATGGCTGAATATGACCTGGTCAAAGTGGACAAGGCGGAGGTTAAGTTCGACAAGTTTACCACCATGCTTCAGGTCAAATACGGATACACCCGCCAGAAAGCTCGTGAAGAAGTTAACCGGCTTTGGACCGAGTACGAAACGAATACCAAAAAAGCCATTGCATAACTCATAAAATACCAAGGAGCAATACGAATGAATGCAATACCCGAATTACCAGAGAAGAAAAAAAGCAAGCGACCCGCCCAGGGAAAACGCAAGTATATTCGCCGGATGAAGCAAGAGGCGCGTAAGGGCGGCATGACCGCTGCCGAACTGAAAAAACGCACGCGTTAAGCCTGGCGTTGGCATCACAATCATCAAAAATCGGGACATTATGTTCCGGTTTTTTGATTCTAGCTATGTAAGCGTACCGGGGGAAGGAGAAATTCTCCTTTTACGCCGCGGATTTGGGAGTAAAAGAAAAACCCAGCTCTGCTACAAATCTTCAAAGGTCGTAGTAAAATGAATTCAATTCGCCAAACGGCGCAAGAGTTTGTATATTTTGTTTTGTTTGATTGTGGGGAAATGGAAATGGACAATCGCTCCGAAACAAAGTCATAAAACTCCCCACACGTCCCAATAAATAAAAGCGCATTGCCCAAAGGAGAGCTGGATGATAAACAAAACAATATTTGAGGAAAAATGGAAAGTGATCCGCAGTCAGTCCACGGAGTGGTGGAGTCTGATGGCTGAATATGACTTGGTCAAGGTGGACAAAGCGGATGTCAAATTCGATAAATTTGTCACCATGCTTCAGGTCAAATATGGATACACCCGCCAGAAAGCCCGTGAAGAAATTAACAGGCTTTGGTCTGAATTTGAAGCGAAGAAAAAGAACGGCGGCTAATCAATAGCCCGGTGCATCACCTTGTATGAAAAGCACACAAGATGGGAGTTCAAGCCGGGAATCAAAAAGACTTCGGAGCAGAAACTCCGAAGTCTTTTGTTTGGGAGGTGAACTATTCAAAGTAGTTGCGTGAACCGTTCCTTTGTCTTCCCGGGCTTTGTCGAATGGTCACAACGCTGTCAGTTGTAGTTGGCTGAGAATGGTATAACCCTCTAATCGCGTTATGCTAACATCAACCGCTCCTTTGCGGTTTCAAGATCCTTATAAATTCGGACCATGTTTGAAACGCCTGTTGTATCCAATACAGATTTCACATTCGGTTGCGGGTTGAGGAATGCCATTCTACCGCCGCGATTGACGATGGCCTTGGCAGTGGTGATCAACATCGGAATGCCAATGGATGAGAGATAGTTGACGAGCTCAAGGTCCACCAGCACCAAGACCATTTCACCTGCGCAATGCTGGATGAATTGTTTGTCAACAATGTTCGTGCCTTCCATATCCAGCCTGCCGATCAATTTGATCAATCGAATCCCATTATCAAGTTCGCTATATTCAAGTTTCATGATAGGTCTGACCTTTGTAAATCATGGATTTATTTCGAATTACTTACAGCGCTTCGTACATAGGGACGTCTGCTACTGTTCCTGCGTTCTTTTCAGTGCTGACGGCTTTGCGCTGCGTTACACCAGCTTTAGCTCGATCATGCTCTCCGCCATGGATACGACCATCTCTTCCAGACTGCGCGGTTTCCAGTTCAGTGTTTTGCGGATGAGGGTTGTATCCACATGCGTTTCCTTATCAAGCGAGCGCAGGGTCAATCGTACTGGTTTGATGAACAGTGCCACGATATAGATTATCCAACTTGGGAGCAGTGTTGTGTTTACTTTATAGCCGCGCGCTCCAAAATGTTGATTGAGAATTACGGCAACTTCACTGATCCAGAATTGTTGACCAATGCAAATGAAACGTTGACCCGCCGCTTCGGGCGTGATCATCGCTGCGAGATGTGCAGAAGCCACGTCACGCACATCGACGCCTGTAAATTGTATACGTGCCAGCCCGGGGAGTTTTCCGCTCAGCAGTTGCTGGATCAATTCTCCCGATGTGCGTTGATGCGTATCAGGCAGGGGACCCAGCACCAGCCCGGGGTTGATGACTGCCAACTCGAGAGAGTGTCCCTTGGGGAGATTATCCACGAATTCCCACGCGGCGCGTTCAGCCAGGGTCTTGCTTTTCGAATACGGATCAATTGTCGGTGAGTCCGGAAGCGACCAGTCACTTTCGTCGAAATGCGTTTTCGCGCGCGGGTGTCCCGCAGAAACCGCGGCATTGGAGGAAGTCAACACGACGCGTTTGACTCCATTATCCGCCGCCGCGCGCAGAACGCGTAATGTCCCTTCCCTGGCGGGGCGGATCAAATCATTTTCATCTTTTGGAGTTCCGAGTGGAAAGGGGGATGCGACGTGCAAAACATAATCGCAGCCGCGCATAGCATCTGCCCAGCCTGCGTCTTCGAGCAGGTCCGCTTGAACGAATGTCAGCCGGTCATCGGCTTGAACGAATTTCGCAAGTGTCTTGCGTAATTCACTTTCGCGGTTCATCGAACGCAGCGTGCCGCGCACCTGATAACCTTGCTCCAGCAATTGGATGATACAGTGAATGGCGATAAACCCGCTGGCGCCGGTGACGAGTACGGGTTTACTGGTTTTCATGAACATTCCTTGATCGCGACGTCGGGATTAAACGGGTCATTACAATAATTGCGAAATCTCTCGTCTGTGGGCTGGTTTTATGGGTCGTTCATTGAATGTTAAAAATCTGGTCGAAGCCCCCGATGGTAAAGATCTCATAGATGCGTTCGCTGCAATTCATAATGGTCAGGGATTTTTTGTTTTTCCTGGCCGAATCGTGGAGCTTTAAGATCGAGCGTATCACCGAGGAATCAATAAAGACTGTATCTGTCATGTCGAGCTGGATCTCCTGAGTTGCCATAGTGATCGCCTTATCAAAAACTCGTTTCAATTCTTCCTGGCTTGAGAAATCGAATTCTCCCGGTAGCAAGATCCGGGCGACGTTCCCTGAAGCTGAGACTGTTGCGGGCATGGCTATCTCCTTTCGACACAGATACCTGTAAAATGGATGGAAAACTAAAGAAACATCCTAAACCTATTATAAGGATAAAATGGTCGTTTTTCATAGGCAGATTGGAGAATGCCTGCATCCGTTGGTGCTACTGATTTTGCTTGTATTTATATGCAGCCATGAACTTTCTACCTCTTTTTTAATTTCGTTTCGATCCTGCGATCTGGAACCAGCCACATGATGGCAACGACAACATATAACAGGGCGGCGATCCATGCCGCGACGAATGCCAGTGGAATGGCAACTGTATAAATGGAAAGGGACAGCACTTCCTTCGTCTTGTTTCCGATTGCGGCGGCCAGGAGTGAATCGCGGCCGTGGTGGGTGATCATTGCGCGCACCATGATGTAGTAGGCCATCGCAGAGCACCAAAGCACCACGCCATAGAATGCGACCGGAATCGTGGAGAAATTATTTTCGCCCATCCAGCCGGTGACGAAGGGGATCAAAGACAGCCAGAAAAGCAAGTGCAGGTTCGCCCATAATATTGGTCCGTTGACATTCTTTGCGGCTTGCCATAAGTGATGGTGATTATTCCAGTAGACCTCTTGCATAAGTGTGCCATAATAGGCACATGCGATACGAAACAGTAGAATTTCTAAGTGATGCCGAATTCAAG
>Ga0137338_1000177_pt1 | contig 10532 bp, 11 predicted proteins | sample EasRivERMLT366_2_FD_104770 | JGI IMG/M metagenome (GOLD analysis project Ga0137338, IMG submission 104770) | Soil microbial communities from meander-bound floodplain in the East River, Colorado, USA - East River MetaG ERMLT366_2 | ecosystem: Environmental > Terrestrial > Soil > Floodplain ...
TCAATAGAAATGTTAGAAAACAATGTGATAGCAGTTGTCGAAACTGCGAGTGATGAGGTGTCTTAATATGCCAAGGTTGCCATCTACTGATTTGCAGTATCAAAACCTTCTGGAAAAAATAAAGGGGATTAGCCCAGAAGTTGAGCCTGTAAAGGTGCTTAAGTCTCGTGTCTATAAAATCCTTGATAGCCATATTCTTATACGCGCCGCGTCTTTGGGAGCACGAAACACTTATTTTTACGGAATTAATTACATTACGATCGAAGAGGTTGCCAATTTAGATAATGCATTTATTGTATTTATTTGCGGTTCAGTTGAAAAATGTGTTGTTATTCCTGCTGAAATATTGTTTGAGCAATTGCCCGAATTGAGCCACGACAGAAATGGGGAATACAAGATTAATCTTGATGAAGATGGGAATATTATTCTCAAAGGAAGAAACAACAGATTCGATAGTACTTCGTATGTAAATGCTTGGAATTTATTTACTGATCCTCCTAAAGTCACCAAAAGCTCAACTTCGGTTGAACAAAGTTTTCACAGTATCCTTCAAGGTCGCTTAATAGAAATTGGAAATATTCGTGGTTTCCAAACTTTTTGCCCGAACAAATCGAAACCATTTAATGGGCGCTTACTTTCTGAATTGGCAACCTTGAAAGCTTGTCCTAATCTTCAGTTTTCAGATTATGACGTGCTTCGTCAAATAGATGTTCTTTGGTTTAAAGAAAGAGGTAGTAACCTTATTCCTGAATGTGGCTTTGAGGTTGAAATCTCAACTGGCACATGGTCTGGAGTAGGTCGACTTGCTTCTTTGTATGATTACACAAACACAAAACTTTATGTTGTGTCTGATGACGTTAAGAAATATGGTCAGGTAATGGGTAGTTTTTCTGACTACCAGCCAAGATATAAGCATGTTTATACTGAGTCTCTTGGAGAGTAATATGCTGCTGAGCTCGGATTGCGTGATTTGAGACAGGATATTGGTCTGTAAGTTCAGCGAGCAAAACCACCTCGTCTTCTGAAAGAAGGATTTGAAGAAGAACCATCAACTGATGGATGATATAAACCATTTCACGAAGCGATTATCCCAGAGCAATTACTACGAGTTAGCACCTTTGAACGCTCGTTCTCAACAAAGTTAGGGTCAACATTTGAAGAATGTGCTCGACTTATTGCTTCTCAAACTTTTAAAACCGTCCGTCGAAATTTTGTTGCAACTGGTCAAATGCCTGCGGCAGCAGCGGTGAGAATCGAACAGTTAGTAAATCAAATTACTTCTGAGCACAAACCAAACTTTTTAGAATTCATCAATGAAGTACTAAAAGTGGAGGATGACAATTGGGTTGAAAGGCCAGTGGTTGCAGATTTATTTTTGGAAAATGATAAAGGTGTTCGTTATTTCTTTGAAATAAAGTCTCCTAAACCTAATAAAGGACAATGTTTAGAAATAGCTGAACGGCTGCTACGAGTTCACGCCATAACCCAAGAAAAACGCCCCAAAGTTAATGCGTATTTTGCTATGGCATATAATCCTTATGGTAATCGGCGAGAAGATTACAAACATAGTTTTAGTATTCAATACCTTGATATGAAGAACGAAGTTCTTATTGGCGATGAATTTTGGCAAATTATTGGTGGGAAAGGAACTTACGAAGAACTTCTTGGTATTTATCGTGAAGTTGGGCGTGAAAAATCAAAAGCCATGATGGATGCATTGTTATTTGGATTTTAAGGCGTCTATCCTGTTTTGCAATTTTCCTTATCATGTCGATTAGGGGGCATGCCCAACCAGCGCGCATAGATCAATAAAATGCTCCTGCACCGATTGGCGCTCGCGTGTTTGGGCGCGCTTCCACTTGCTGACAAAATCTTGAGGGGTGAGTGTGGGCATAAGGGATTATCCCCAAACGGGTATGAAACAAGCATACAAGAAAAGCCCCATCCGCGCAAGGTGAAAAGCATTGCGAATAGGCTGATCCCCCAGCCTATTGTTTCACTTGGAGATTATCAGAAGAGATTGAACTTCTTGCGATTGGCGGAAATCAAAAGCAGAGACCAATTAGGTCTCTGTTATCTATTTTCCTGCGCACAGCAACTGATCGCATATTGCAGACAAATCAAGCGCGTCGCATTTGGTTTTAGCTGTTTCTCGTCCTCGTTCAGCCTCTCCGCCACTGACGGATCACGGCCCTGTTATTATCAGACCAGGGAAAATCTCAAACATCTCTTTTCATTTATATGATCAAATGAACATCCAAACCCATAGTAAAATGAAGGCATGGAAGTTCAAATCGCGGTTGCAAAGGTCAACAAATACGCCACCTCCGAAAGCGGCGACACATTGGAAGTCGTTGAGCGTCCCAACGGTGGACTCTCCGTTGTCCTTGCCGATGGACAGACCTCCGGGCGCGGCGCCAAAGCTGTTTCGCAAATGGTCGTACGCAAAGTGATCGGCTTGCTGGCTGAGGGCGTCCGTGATGGGGCCGCGGCGCGCGCCGCCTCAGACGCTTTGTTCACAGACAAACAAGGGAAAGTGATCTGCACACTTAACATCGCATCCGTGGATCTGCGCAGCGGGACAATAGTATTGGCCCGCAACAACCCCGCACCGGTGTTCATTTGTCGCAACGAAACCATCGACCGCATTGACAGTGAAAGTATCCCGCTCGGCACCTCGCGCGATGTGCGTCCGCTCATCTCCGAGATCGCGCTTGAACCCGGTCTTATCATCATTATCTACACAGACGGACTCACCCATGCCGGTTCACGACGCGGCACACCCATGGATGTTGCCGATACGATCCAATCGGTGATGGAAGACGAGAATCCCAGCCCGCAATTGCTCGCAGATACCCTGCTCGCGCAGGCTGTGCGACTCGACGACAACCGTCCCGCCGATGATATCAGCGTACTTGTCCTCAAAGTAGCCTCGCGTGACGGTGATAACGTCCGCCGCATGACCGTCCGATTGCCGCTGGATGGGCAGATCAAATCATGAAGAATCGCTGGCGCAGGTTGCGGGCAGGCTGGCGCGATACGCTCATCCTGATCAATGAATTTAAATCACCTCTGTTTTTTTTCACGGTCACCGTTATAGGTGGTGGCTTTGCTTATTTTGCCATTGCACAATCCGTCGGTGAGCCCGTCAAAACGTTGGGCGAAGCCATGTTCGCGATTTTAGCCGCGACAGTTCTACAACCGATTAGCGAATTCCCCAAGAGCATCGTCCTGCAATTATTTCATTTCATCATGCCCATCATCGGTATTGTTTTTCTCGCGCAAGGTCTTACCGATTTTGGAGTTTTGCTTTTCAATCGAAAATCTCGAGGCAAGGAGTGGGAGATGGCTGTTGCATCTGTCATGAATCAACATATCGTATTGGTCGGGCTTGGACATTTGGGATATCGTGTGGCCCAAAAACTGCATGAGATGGGTGAAAATGTCGTGGCATTGGAAATAACTCTTGGCACCCACACTACCGCCGCCGCGCGCGAAATGGGCATTCCCGTTATACAGGCAGACGCACGTCAGCCCGGTTCATTGGAATCTGCGAATATCAAGGAAGCGCGCACGATCATTCTTGCCAGCCAGAACGACGCCATGAATCTACAAATTGCGCTGAAAGCCCGCGGTTTAAATCCAGATATACAAGTCGTCATCCGCATCTTCGATGAAGATTTTGCGCGCGCCCTGCAGGAACAATTTGGTTTTATCGCATTGAGCGCCACGGAAATGGCCGCGCCTGTTTTTGCCGCCGCCGCGGCAGGTGCAGATGTGACCAACCCCATCTCGATTGACGGTCAATTGCTTGGGCTCGCGCGCGTCACCATCAAACCCAATTCGATCTTCGCCACTAAAACCGTTGGATACGTGGAGGATAACTATCATCTCAATATTGTGCTCCTGCGTCACGATCACGAATCGGAAATGCACCCCACCGATTCATGTCCCATCCACGCAGGCGATACACTTGCCGTGCTGGGTGGACCTGCACAACTCAGCCGTTTGGTGCATGACAACGAGTAACAATGGATGAGCCTCCCGGTAAAAATCTGCTCATCGGCGTGGTCGGTCCGTGTGGTTCGGGCAAATCCACGCTCATCGCAGGACTCAACCAACACAGCTACAGCTGCAGGCACATCGCGCAGGAACATTCCTACGTGCCAGCCATGTGGCAGATCATCACCAAACCCGATCTCCTCATCTATCTCAACTCATCATTCAACATCAGCACTGTACGCCGAAAATTAAATTGGAACGAAGACGACTTCACCGAACAACTCCGCAGACTCTCCCATGCACGCGCGCATGCTCACCTGATCATTAATACGGATGACCTGACTCCGGGTCAGGTTTTGCAACAAGCCCTGGACTTCCTCAAGGAACATTCATCGTGAAAAAAATCGTCGCCTCATTTCTAAGCCTGAGCCTGCTCATCATTTCCTGCATCGCCTCCACGCTGACAGCGACTCCAGCACTCACAGCCATACCGACACTCACACAAACTCCCGACCCTCTGCAAACGCCGTGGGCAGATCGCTCCATCTTCAAAAGCGGGCTTGTCGAATCCGAGCAACACGTATTGAATGAATTACAGGGTGCAAGTGTATATCACCTTGAGTTCAATATCGCCGATGATATTTATCACGTCACAGGCACAGAGGAAGTTCGCTACACAAACACCGAGGATGTGTCTTTAAATGAAATCCAATTTCGACTCTTCCCCAATACCCTTGGCGGCGGGATGCAGGTGGCCAACCTGCAAGTGGATGGACAACCAGTCACACCCAACTACGGGCTTGAAAATAGTTTGATGATCGCGCCGTTACCAAAACCGCTTGAGTCGGGTCAAAGCATTGTTCTGCGAATGGACTTCGCCGTTACTGTGCCACAATCTGTTGAATTGAATTATGGCGTACTTGCATACTTCGATGACGTGCTTACGCTGGCACACGCTTATCCAATGATCTGTGTCTACGATGACGAGGGTTGGAATGCAGAGATCCCTCCTCAGGATGGCGATGTTACATATGCCGATGCATCGTTTTACATTGTGCGAGTCACTGCACCGACAGGATTAACGCTGGTCACGTCCGGGGGACGAGTCAGCTCGGACGAAGCCGGGCAGGTTCAAACGATAAATGTTGCGAGCGGTCCTGCGCGGGATTTTTATCTGGCGGCGAGTCCAAATTTTGAAGAGTTCTCGCAAACGTTTGGCGAAGTCACCATCCGCAGTTATGCGCGCAAAGAATTATTGAATGGCGCACAACTTGCTGTAGGGGTCGCATCCAAAGCAATTGATGTATTTAGCAAACGTTACGCAATTTATCCCTATACTGAATTGGACATTGTCGCTACACCCACTCTTGCACTTGGCATCGAGTATCCGGGCATGATCGCGATCGCAGATCGTATTTATAACGTGGATGGGGAATATCGCGGCTCACCGACAAGTGTGTACATGGAATCAACCGTTGCGCATGAAGTGGGGCATCAATGGTTTTACAGCCTGGTCGGCGATGATCAGTTGGACGATCCCTGGCTGGATGAATCATTGACGCAATTTGCCACGCTTCAATATTACACGGATCAATATGGCATAGAGGGCGCCGACGGCTTTCGTTCATCTCTGGAGGGCCGCTGGTCGCGTGTGGAGAATGCGAAGATCCCTATCGGTTTACGCGTGGCTGATTATAGCGGGGCGGAATATGGTGCGATCGTTTATGGACGCGGACCCTTATTCTTTGTTGCCTTGAGAGATGAAATAGGTGCGGCCGTTTTCGATGAATTTATCAAGGACTATACTGAAACTCTTTCGTGGGGTATTGCTACACCAGCTTTTATACAATCACTCGCCGAAAAACATTGCGCCTGTGAATTGGACGCGATTTTTGATGAATGGGTGTATCCATGAAACTTGAGAAACTTTATGCCATCACACAAGGACTAAACCGCCGCTTTCCAAATGGAAATGATCCCTATCAGATCATGACGCGCCTGTTGGAAGAAAGTGGTGAATTAGCGCAAATGGTCAATCATTTTGAAGGGATGGGGATCAAGCGCGAGAAATATGGCGTACCCGATAAATCCAAAATGGCAAAAGAGGTCATGGATCTCTTACGGTGTGGTTTGCAAGTTGCCATTCACTACGGGCTTGAAAGTGAGCTGGAAGAGACCATTAACAAGTCTTACGAAAAAATGAGAGCCGAGGGTCTGATCGAAGACTCAGTCTAGTCACGCCCTTTCAACAAGGGTATAATGACCGCCGCGTGGCGCTAAAGCGCCACATTTTTGTGGATGGAGAAGAATATATATGAATCGTAAGAATACAAATTGGCTGATCACTATTATCGCCCTGCTGGCAGTCTCAATCTGGGTAGATTTCAGCAGACAGATCAGTATCCCCAATCCTTTCGACGTTTATGGTGATCCATTGTTTTCACGCAATGTCGAAACCAAACTCGGCCTTGACCTGCGCGGGGGCTTGCAGACCCTGCTCGAAGCCGACCTACCCGAAGGCTCGACCATTGCATCCGGTGATCTTGAGACCACCCGCCAGATCCTGGAAAAACGCGCAAACGCCCTGGGTGTGAGTGAAATCCAGATGCAAACCGCCGGCGATCGTCGCATCGTCGCAGAATTCCCTGGAATAAGCAACCCTGAAGATGTCGTGGCATCTTTGCAACAAACCGGCTTGCTGGAATTTGTGGATACGGGTGACTTCAGACCCGAAGAAGGCAGCATTATTCAAACCGATTATGCCGCCGGCTCTGCGTCAGCTCCCACAGCCACTCCAGCGCCCGATGGTTCACAGCCACAAGCTGTATATCATACGATAATGACAGGCAAGGAATTGGTTACCATTGGTATTTCGACAGCCAGCATCAGCGGAAATTACAATATTGATTTCACCCTGACCACTGAAGGCACAAAAATATTTGGTGATCATACAGCCGCAAACATCAACAAGGTCTTGACGATCACACTGGATAAACAGGTGATCTCTGCGCCTTCCATTAACGGTGCAATCACCAGTGGACAGGGACAGATCACTGGAAGCTTTACCGCAGACTCGGCAAATGCGCTCGCCGCACAACTCAAATATGGCTCTTTGCCCGTCCCGATCAAAGTCGTTGAAAGCCGCACCGTAGGTGCAACGTTAGGGGAAGAATCGGTCCGCAAAAGCTTGGTGGCTGGTTCCATTGGTTTGGCGGTCGTGATCTTATTCATGCTTCTGTATTACCGCCTGCCCGGATTTATTGCAACCCTGGCGCTGATCAGTTATGCGATCCTCTCACTTGCGTTATTTAAACTGATCCCGATTGTTTTAACCCTGCCCGGCATCGCCGGCTTTATCTTGAGCATTGGTATGGCGGTGGATGCAAATATTCTGATCTTTGAACGCCTCAAGGAAGAATTACGCGCGGGCAGAAACCTTCGTCAGGCTATTGACCTGGGCTGGAGCCGCGCCTGGCCTTCGATCCGCGACTCAAATACTTCAACACTTATTACCTGCGTCATTCTATATATATTCGGCAACTCATTTGGTGCAAGCATGGTCAAGGGCTTCTCGGTCACATTGGCTTTGGGTGTGGGCATCAGTCTCTTCACCGCCATCATTGTAACGCGCACTTTTCTGCACACCCTGCTCGATAATCTCAAATCTGTTGAACACCCGCGCTGGTTTGGATTAGAGGAATAAACTCATGAATATCATTAAGAATCGTTACGTCTATTTTCTAATCTCGTTGTTGGTGATCATTCCAGGTATTGTCTTTTTGATCCTCAACTGGATCAACCTCAAGACGCCTCTCCCGCTCGCCATCGACTTCACTGGCGGCTCGCTCCTCGAAGTTCAGTTCTCTGGATCCCCCCGCCCATCTGCCGATGAAGTTAAAAGCATCTTCCTTGAATTTGCGCCAGATACTGATCCTACAGTTCAGCCACTAGACGCGGACGCGTACGCCATCCGCTCTAAAAGGATCGAGGATAACGTCAAGGGACAAATTGTAGCGGAACTTGAGAAGCAATCCGGGACCACAATTACCGTATTGACCTTTTCCTCGGTCAGCCCATCCGTTGGTGCTGAAGTAACACGCGCTGCAGGTATTGCCATCTTGATGGCGGCTATTGCAATGTTGCTTTATATCTCATATGCATTCCGAGGTGTAGATCATGCATTCCGCTATGGGACAGCTGCGGTCCTCGCCATGCTGCATGATGTATTCGTAGTATTGGGTGTGGAGGCGATCCTCGCCTATTCCCTCGGCTGGGAGGCTGACGCCCTCTTCCTGACTGCCCTGCTCACCGTCATCGGCTTTTCAGTGCACGATAGCATTGTCGTGTTCGACCGCGTCCGCGAAAACTCACATGTGTATCGCCGCATCTCCTACGAGACTTTGGTCAACCACTCCATCATCCAAACTCTGGACCGCTCCATCAACACCCAGCTGACCGTTTTGTTCACCTTATTCTCCCTGGCACTATTCGGAGGCGATAGCATTCGCCACTTTGTGATCATATTGCTGGTGGGCATTTTCAGCGGAACCTATTCATCCATTTTCAATGCCGCACCCATTTTGGTTGTATGGGAAAACCGTGAATGGCAAACCTGGTTCCGCCGCTCACAACAAAGTGAGGCTTAGCTCAACCATAAAAAAACTCCCATGATATCATGGGAGTTTTTTTATGGTCAAATCAAGCACGCGGGCGCCAAAATAAATATTTATATACAAGCCCAACAAATGTACTGCGCCTCTGCGTTATCAAGGGAAAAGGATAATCCTGATCCTTGGTTTTCAGCATTAGCAATAAACGGACGATATTTTGGTTTTGTGCATAGCGATACATTTGTCAACTTTTTATTCCTGCAATCAGGACGACAACATTGCTAAAAAGTTACAAAAAGCACAACCCTACCTTGGTAATGGCAGGGTTGTGGATGAAAACCCGCCTCACGCGATGGGTAAACCTGGTTCTGTTACGAACACCCTGATCTATCCGCCAAGCTCCACTGCGAGCGTATCGTAGTAGGTACCCGCTCCAAACCCATCGATCAAAATATGATCGAACGGTTTCATATTCGGCAGTTCACGTAATAGTGCGATCATATTCGACGCGGCGCTCACATTACCAAACTCACTCAACAACCACGGCATCGGCAGGACGATCCCCTCACCCTGCAGTTGCTTTTCCTTAAGTTTGTTGATCTTGAAATTGGCGTGATGGACGATACCCACAGCCAGCGATTTACCAACCATTCCCAACTCATCCAATTTAGCCTGGTACGCGCCATAAACATCGCGCACCACCTGCACACCGGTGCGCACGAACAACTTGACCATGCCCATCGGTCCAGCCATGGCAATTGACGAACCGTCATGCGGCTCATGCATCAAACCCGCCACACGGATATTATTTTCAGATGGCTCGGTCACATCCACGTTATAGCCGTCAGTTTTTTGACGGGAATGCGGATAGTACATCGCCACCTGAAGCACGCCTTCGTCGTCAAACACTTCACGCGACTTCCCGGCAAGAAATTTCATCGTCTTACCCGGTATCACACCCACCACGCCGGCCGCATTGCCAAACAACTGCAAAGCGTTCGCATCATGTGATGAGCCCACGAAACGACTCAATCCTTCGATGCCGCCAACCAATACTTTTTTTCCATATAGCGACTCGGCAATATTTTGATCGAGTTGCAAGTTCTCAGGCAGTTCAGGGTTCAATGCCAAATGCAGACTGCTCGTGGAACCATCACAGGCTTTATGAATCGCTACTTTGAGCGCGCTTTCAGGGATGCCCGCCCTTTTTGTGATCAGGTTGAGGTAATCTTCTGAAAGCGGAGCACTCATGCCAATCAGGACTGCTTCAACCTCGGAAGGCTGCCAATCACAGGCTTTCATCGCTTCGCTAAGAAATTTTGTGCCAACTTCAACTTCCAACTGGATATGCTCTTCCGGTGTGAGGTTAAGCGGTGTATGCTGTCGGTTGAGAAAACCCAGTTCGGACAGATTCAACCTCTCGTTTGCGAGAAGCGGATGTCCGAGGCGTTGCTCCAAAAACGCGGGCAGAGTCGCATTGTCAAAGCTCTCTCCCCAGGTGCCGTATACGCCGCCAATGCCAACGGCAGGGTTGGTAACGCGTTCCATTCCAAAAGGAATGCCATTTGCAATTGAAATGATGCCATTTTCAACCATTGGGCGGTCATAAAACGAGGTGGAAGTGGCTGTGTTTTGATGTTCCATACTAATCTCCTTTATCTCTCTGACGGGTAAACCCTATTGGTGTTAAAAAGTTGCGCCGCGATAGTACCATACCACACATGTTTGAGCGTCAGCTAGTCAAAAATTAATGTTCCAGTAATGGTACGAATGGTTTATTCATTCGGTCAATTCCCTTTTTACCACAAGGAAATTGACATATGCCCATCCATACCATACAATCATGGTGACAATTATTACCACGCATTAACAAAAAAATCATATGAATATTGGAGAGAAAGAGGTGCGTCTTGCATAAAA
>Ga0137338_1000178_pt1 | contig 10517 bp, 9 predicted proteins | sample EasRivERMLT366_2_FD_104770 | JGI IMG/M metagenome (GOLD analysis project Ga0137338, IMG submission 104770) | Soil microbial communities from meander-bound floodplain in the East River, Colorado, USA - East River MetaG ERMLT366_2 | ecosystem: Environmental > Terrestrial > Soil > Floodplain ...
ATGGGCCGGGCTATCATCTGCTGCCATATCATTGTCTGGATGTGGCGGCGGTGGCCTCGGCGTGGTGGGAGGCTAGTCCGACCATTCGTCGAGCTTTTCGTTACCAGAACGGCTTATCGGAAGAACAATTACGTGCATGGGTGCTCTTTTTTATCGCGCTGCATGACTATGGCAAGTTCGATGTGCGTTTTCAGCTTCGTGTTAGGACTATCTGGCAGACGCTCTATCCTAATGCGGGAAGCTATGATACTCTTCCGGCGGTACATGATTGCCGAACGTATTATCATGGTGAACGAGGCTTGGCCTGGTTCATGAAAGATCACGGCGCACTGCTCGGACTTGAATCCAACGACTCAGATGCTGGTCTGAGTTTTTTGGATGATCCAGAAGAACCTTCCCCGAATCTTTGGCAGAACTGGAAATCATGGATGGAGGCTGTCACCGGCCATCACGGTTATGTAAGGCCTTCTGAATATATAGATGCCGCTTCATTGCCGCCGATATGCGACCGGCGCTTAGCAGGGGTGGACCAAGAATCCAGAACTGCATGGCTGGCTGCATTGGAGCAACTCTTTTTAAAGCCCGTTGGCCTCTCCATCAACGATTCTCCTCCTGACTGCTCACCACTCATGGCAGGTTTTTGTTCCGTTAGTGATTGGCTCGGGTCGCGGTGTGATTCCGACAATTTTGTTTATCATCATCAGACAATGGAACTGAATGGGTATTTCGAGGCGATACGTGAGGGCGATGCTCGTCGGGTTCTCCGTTTTGCCGGTATCATCGGTCATTCTCGTCAATACGGCGGCGTAAGTGATTTGCTTGAGCATGACGATCAGCCCCGCTCTTTGCAAACGATAGTAGACAAACTGCCGCTTGAACCTGGTTTGACTATTATCGAAGCTCCAACTGGCAGCGGTAAGACGGAAGCGGCGCTTGCTTATGCCTGGCGGCTCATCAATGCGGGACTGGCAGATTCAATTGTATTCGCTCTGCCGACTCAGGCAACCGCTAATGCCATGCTCGGGCGTTTCAGAAGATTTGCTCCACTGCTCTTCACTGATCATCTTAACTTATTGTTGGCCCACGGTTCGGCTCGTTTTAATAAAGAATTTGCTGAAATAAAACATGCAGCACTCAAAGGGTATGAAAAGGAAGACGGCTGGGTGCAGTGCAGCGAATGGCTGGCTGAGAGCCGAAAACGCGTATTTTTGGGGCAGATCGGCGTTTGCACCGTTGACCAGGTGCTGATTTCTGTGCTTCCAGTTAAGCACCGATTTGTTCGCGGTTTTGGAATCGGACGGAGCGTTCTTATTGTTGATGAGGTGCATGCCTATGATGCTTACATGTACGGCCTGCTGGAAGAGGTATTGCGGCAACAGCACGAAGCCGGCGGATCAGCTTTGCTGCTCTCTGCAACACTTCCCGAGCGACAACGGCAGCAGCTCTGTGATGCCTGGGGTGCAAAGTTAGAGAAACGGGGCGATGAAGCGCCCTATCCATTGGCGACCTGGGCCGGAGAGCGGACGATTCTACCTTTCGTTCTCGATCCGGCCCAGCTTCCACAGAATAATTCCGTGATTGTGGAGCCGATTCGCGTTCCTCAGATTGTGCCCGACGAAATATTGATTCGTCGTATTGTGGCTGCCGCCGAGCAGGGCGCGGAGGTGGCAATCGTCTGCAACCTGGTTGATGTTGCCCAGGGTTTAGCCCGACACTTGAGAACGATGAGTGCCTTGCCGGTTGATCTGTTCCATGCCCGCTACTGTTTCATCCATCGTCGGGAAAAGGAACTGGATGCCATTGCCCGTTTCGGTCCAAAAGGAGACCGCGCAAAGGGGCGTATTATTGTGGCCACGCAGGTCATCGAACAGTCCCTTGACCTTGATTTTGATTGGCTAATCACGCAGCTCTGCCCTGTCGATCTTTTGTTTCAGCGTATGGGGCGGCTGCATCGTCATAGTCATAATAGCCCTTTCCGTCCGAAGGGATTCGAAAAGCCACGTTGCACGGTGCTGCTACCGGACGATGATAGTTACGGTCTGCACGGGGTGATCTACGCAAACAAGCGAGCTCTCTGGCGTACAGAACAAAAACTGCTTATTGCAACAGGAGGAGAGGTTGTTTTTCCTCTTGCCTATCGAACCTGGATAGAGACGGTTTATCAGGAAGAACCGTGGGAAAATGAACCTGATGAGATAACAGCGAGTTATGAAAAATTTAGAGATGAAGTGCAGAATGTTAAGGGATATTTAGCACAACAAATGATTGAGAGAGCAAGGGGGATGAATCCGTTTGCGGATACGGACGAGGCGATTACAGCGGTAACGCGTGACGGCGACATGAACCGGACGGTTATCCCGTACTGCTGGATTTCTCAGGGACGGATGCTGATGGATGGGACTGTTCTGGAGTCGCTGGATGAGCGCCAAATTCTCGAAGCATTATCATTGAATAGCGTGGGGGTTCCCAAATCGTGGGGCTATTGCTTCGGAGCTGAAGAAATCGACAAAGAAGGGAGGCGCTGGCTTGAGATGGAGCAAAATGGAGAATTCTACACAGGGAAGATAAAGGATGTGACGTTCAGCTATCACAAGGACATCGGATTGGAGAAAAAGAAATGAACTTGCTGATCGAAGAATGGATTCCGGTTCGACCGCTCCCCACGGGAGCGATGAAAAAGATTTCGCTGAAACAGCTCCTTTGCGGAAACGAAGCGTGGGAATTGTGCCTGCCTAGGGATGACATGGAGCTTTCTGCTGTGCAGTTGTTGATCTGCATGACGCAAGTTCTGCTAACACCAAAGAGCCTTGATGAATTAAAGCGCCGTATCGCGAAGCCGCTGACAGAGTCCGACTACGATGCCGCCATTAAACCCTTTAGCGATTGGTTTCAAATGGATCACCCAACCCAGCCGTTTATGCAGGTACGTGGAGTAATTGCTGACAAAATAACTCCAATAGACAAACTGATGCCAGGCCTGAACGATTCAACGAACGGCTGTTTTGTAAACGAAAGAGAACTTGGCGAATATTTGTGCGGTGGCTGTGCTGCTATTGCTTTGTTTAACAGGGCAGCTTGTTCACCAAGTTTCGGCGGCGGTTTTAAGTCAAATCTTCGAGATAGTCGATGGCCGGGCAAAGATGGAAAAGGGGGGTTAAGTGGCTCTCCCGTGACAACCTTGATTCAAGGCGACCATCTGCGTCGAAGTGTATGGCTAAATGTACTGGAAGAATCAAATACGAAAACATTTCAGGAAGCATCAGCACAAAAACCATGTTGGATTGAACCTATTGTGGCAGGAGAAATCATACCCGCGCAGAAAATTGGGTTGGCGCGAGGTCTTTTCTGGCAACCCGGACATATTGAGCTGCTTCCCCCCGTTGCAGCAACAGCATGTTCATGTTGTGGCTGCAAAACTGATCTGGCATATACGGCCTTTAAAAAAGCCAAATTCAAGTACACTGTTACAAATATTTGGCCTCATCCTCATTCTCCGCGAATCATGATCAACAAGAATGGTGAGGTAGAGGAAAAATTCGTTTCATTTACGACTATAGCTCCATCATGGACACAATTAAGCCGCTTTGTCGTGCAGCAGCAAGTAAGTGATAAGACCGAAGGCCAACAACCGTCTGCTGTCATAAATCAAGTTCGCAATGTTTACGGCGTCAATGCGGCAAAGCTTCATCTAATGGTTGGAGGGTATCGTAACAATCAGGCATCAGTATTGGAGCGCCGCCACGATGTTTTCACTCTTAACCTCGGATGGGACAGCAAAACCGAAGTTGTACAGTATTTGGTATCTCTTGGACGCGGTTACCGTGCCGCATTGTATAAAGCGCTTTATGTTTTTGTGAGCGGCATCAAGGATGTCAAGGGTGCAGGGGTTAAACTGCATCAGGAAGGTGAAGCTCAGTTTTATCGCCGCTCGGAGCCGACCATCGAGAACGCCTTGGCGAGAATAGATTTTACCGCACCGGAGATTGAACTGGGAAGGATGAGAAAATCGTTAAAGCAGATTGCCGGAGACTTATTCGAGGAATCGACACAACCTTATTTGCGTGATCCCGAGCTGATCAGAACGTTGGCTGTTTCAAGACGGATTTTGCACAAACATCTTAAGAATCTCGAACCGCTTCAGGATAAAGGAGGGGACAATGGAACAACAGAAGCTCCCTAATTTTATGGCGCTTTATAGCGCCTGGGAAAAGTTGCCCAAAGGGCCGAAAGCTGAATTGCGGCGAGTCGGCAAGCCGGATGATTTGATTGAGGTACCAGCGTTTTACCGTTTATTCAGCGGGAGGGCGGTGGCGGAATGGGAAAAAGAAAAAATTCAGCGTCTCATCTACTGTCTCCCGTGCGTCAGCCATACAGGTGAGGATATCGGCCTCGGCAAAGCTCTCGCTAAAGGGAGGGGCGTAAGCGAAAAGCGTCTTTTCCAGGTGATCCGTTCCGAGGCTCCAAACGACGTGATACAATTGCGCCGGATATTACAGATGGTAGAACCCGCTGTAAACTGGCCCAAGGCAGCAAGGCAGCTCTGGTATTGGAACGACAGGAGCAAACGAGACCTTCTGGAAGAGTATTTTATCAATCAACCGAAGTAATCCATATCGCAAACAAAGAAAGGACCATCCCATGAAAAAGAACTTCATTAATTTCCATATTCTTATTTCTCACAGCCCCTCATGCCTTAATCGCGACGATATGAATATGCAGAAATCCGCTACATTCGGCGGCAAACGACGAGTACGTATTTCGAGCCAGAGTCTCAAGCGGACGATGCGAAAGAGTGGTTATTATCAACAGCATTTGGGCGAGGCGAGTATCCGCACCAAGCATCTAAGTGATCTTAAAACAAAATTGGTCGAACGTCTTGCTGGTCGTTTTGATGCTGATCTCATTCAAAAAACCTTGACACTCCTGTCTGGAAAAGAGCTGAAGGCAGAAGTATCGATGGATGGTGATGCCGTAGCCCCTTGGGTTGTAGAAGAAGTTGCGTGGTTTTGTGACCAGGTGAAAAAGGGCGAAGAACAAAAGCTCGACGATAAGGCACTCACTAAACAGCTTAAGGAACAGTCAGAGGCAATGCGCCGTGCCTTAGCCAGCGGACTCGATATAGCTCTTTCGGGACGTATGGCAACATCCGGACTTATGAGTGAACTCGGGAAGGTGGATGGTGCCTTGGCCATGTCTCACGTCATCACCACTCACGCTGTTGATGCCGACATCGATTGGTTTACCGCTGTTGACGATCTGCAGGAACTTGGATCAGGTCATCTGGACACACAGGAGTTTTCCAGCGGTGTTTTTTATCGGTACGCCAGTCTCAATATAGCGCAGCTCCAAGAAAACTTGGGCAATGCTTCACGGGAGAGAGCCCTTGAGGTTGCCTCGCACCTGCTTCACTTGATGGCAACAGTAGTCCCCTCGGCCAAACAACAAAGTTTCGCAGCCCACAATTTGGCAGATATGGCGATGGTCTCCTTCTCCGATTTGCCAGTCTCTCTTGCGAATGCTTTCGAGGAGCCGGTCAAAGCTGGCAATGGCGGGGGATTCCTCAAACCCTCGATTAAAGCTTTCCATGACTACTGGCAGTCTGTTCATACCGGCTACGGTCTGGATGAACGATGTGGCGAGTTCGTCATTGCTGACACAACACCGACTGATATGAAAGCCGCAAAAACGCTGGAAGAACTGAAGTCGTGGGTGCTCGGCAACGGTGAGGTGTAACCATGCGGGAAGTTCTCATTCTCAAGTTGCATGGCCCCATGCAGGCTTGGGGCGAACATACCTTCGAGGGGTTGCGGCCATCGGCCAATTTTCCCACGAGAAGCGGTCTGCTCGGTCTTCTCGGCGCATGCCTCGGCATCAGGCGGAATGACCGTGTGAAGCTTCAAACACTGGCGGATGGTGTCGGCATGGCGGTACGCTTGGACAAACGGAGCGTAGCACGCAAGGACGGAACGAAACGTTCATTGCGCGTGATGAAGATAACCGACTATCATACTGTGAAAGACGCTCGCGAGGATTACGGGGGACTGAAAAGTCATGAAACTATTCAGACTTGGCGTGAATACCTGTATGACGCTGAATTTACCGTGGTGATTTGGACTTATCCAAATGCTGCAATCAGCCTTGACAATCTGGAAAAAGCGGTAAAACAGCCATTCTTCACACCATACCTGGGACGGCGCAGTTGCCCGATTGCACGGCCATTGTTTCAAGCGCGTTTGGAAGCGGCGGATGTCTTGGATGCTTTCAAAGGAATAGAACCGCCGGGCGGAACGATCTATAGCGAAGAAAAGGTGAGCGACCGCATGAAGCGGGTCCGTGATGTGCCGCTTATCCATCAGCCGCGCCAGTTTGCCGCGCGGAACCTCTATGTTCACGGAGGTGACAATGTATCTGAGTAAAATCATGATAACCGGGGCAGCTTGCCGCAATCCCTATGAAATTCACTGCGTATTGTGGAACCTGTTCCCTGAAGCGAAGGAGGCAGAGCGTGATTTTCTCTTTCGTGTCGGGCAGTTGGACCAAAACCAAGCCGAGATACTGATGCAGTCGGCCAGAAAGCCGGAAACATCATCAACTTCTGCGCGGATACTGGCTTGCAGGGAATTTCCCTTATCAATGCAGGCTGGCCAGCGGTTGCGGTTTCTCCTTGTTGCCAACCCTGTAAAAACTATCATCGATGAAGGAGGACGGAAAAATATCAAAGGAGAGCCAAAAAAATGTCGTGTGCCACTTGTGCGTGAGGAGGAACAGCGCTCATGGATAGAACGGAAATTGGGAGATGCAGCAACAATCGAGTCTCTTGTTATTGATCCTGTATCTTCGCTCCGATTCAGGAAAAGCAAGGAAGACAGGGCCGGGAAGATACAGCCTGTCAATTTTCAGGGTGTCCTATCGGTAACAAAGCCGGAAGCTATGCTGGAACTAATGCAAAGCGGCGTTGGTCCAGCCAAAGCATTCGGATGTGGTATGCTTTCTTTGGCGCGAGCATGAATCAAAGGCTTCGGCTGCGGGCTTATGCTGGTGAGGCGGGTGTGAGCGTTTGGGGGTCGTGCGAATGGGAAGTGAGGTCGTGACGTTTTGTCACGGACTGAGCGTAACAGGAAGAAGAGCTGAAAGAGGAATGCGCACTGAATACAGATGCGAAGTTGTGACGTTTTGTCACGGGTTGAAGTTGGTTATAATTTTGGAAAAGGGAGGGGGCAAATTGCCACTACCCTTGCGTTCATAATGTAACGGGAAGTGTGACAACCAGAGTACAGCTTGTGCCTCGCTTGAGTGAACCGTCCGAAAAAATCGGACACTTGAGGATATTCCATCGTTTGCAAAGGGTAGGTACAAATTGTACCCCCCCCCTTTTTTGAGTTCAGTCGTCGACAGGGTGTCGACAACTCGCGAAACGCAATATTGATCCTGAAAATATTTCAGTTGTACGAAAAAATCGGACAACTGAAATATTAGCAGCATCAGCCCTGAGCAGTGTAGGTTATCTTTTGCATCGTGAAGGAGTATGTACATGAAAAAAAAGAACTGGGTTTCATCAAAAGGCGATTTGATCCTGTACCAAACAGAAGACGGTAAAATCAGGATAGAGGTCCGGCTGCAGGATGAAACCGTCTGGCTGACTCAGAAACTTATGGCTGAGTTGTTCCAGACGACTCCTCAAAATATTACCACGCACCTTAAAAACATCTTTCACGAAGGTGAATTGGATGAGCAGGCAACTTGTAAGGATTTCTTACAAGTTCAAGTTGAGGGAATCAGGAGGGTTGAGCGCACGCAACGATTTTACAATTTAGACGTCATTATTTCCGTCGGCTACAGGATTAAATCACACGTTGCCACTCGTTTTCGTCAGTGGGCAACCCAGCGGCTGCGGGAATACATCATCAAGGGCTTCGCCATGGACGACGACCGGCTGAAACAGTCCGGGGGAGGCAATTATTTCGATGAACTGCTGGCTCGCATCCGCGACATACGCTCGTCGGAAAAGGTCTTTTGGCGCAAGGTGCTGGATATCTACGCAACCAGCGTGGACTATGACCCGAACATCGATCTGTCGCAAAAGTTTTTCGCAGCAGTGCAGAATAAGATGCATTGGGCGGCCCACGGCCATACGGCAGCGGAGATCATCCACAACAGGGCGGATGCCGGCAAGCCGAATATGGGCATGACTTCTTGGTCAGGCGGCGTGCCCCGGAAGACGGACGCGGAAATCGCTAAAAACTACCTGAATGAGAAAGAGTTGGATGTGCTGAACCGGCTCGTGACCATGTATCTGGAATTTGCGGAGCTTCAGGCGCTCAGCCGCAAGCCCATGTACATGCGCGACTGGATCGCAAAATTAGACGATTTCCTGAAGCTGAGCGGCCGAGATATTCTACGTCATGCCGGAGAAATCAGCCATGATAAGGCGCTGGAAAAGGCGCACGCTGAGTATGAGCGATACCGGAAGGAGCAATTGAACGCGCCGTCTCTTGTTGAACAGCAGTTTCTTGAGGCCATCAAAGATATAAAGCAGATTGATAAAACGAAAAAACAGGGGCGAAGAGATGAGTGAACCTATTCTTCCACCTCTCAAACCCATCCCGATGAAGGACCGTGTATCGGTCCTGTTCGTGGAAAAGGGGAACCTCGACGTGCTCGACGGTGCGTTCGTGATCGTGGACAAGACCGGTGTGCGGACGCACATTCCCGTGGGCGGCGTGGCCTGCCTGATGCTGGAGCCGGGGACGCGGGTGTCTCATGCCGCCGTGACGCTGGCGTCGCGGGTGGGGTGTCTGCTCGTCTGGGTCGGTGACGGAGGAGTGCGGCTGTATGCGTCCGGCCAGCCGGGAGGGGCGCGGGCGGATCGGTTGCTCTATCAAGCAAAGTTGGCGCTCGATGACGATGCACGGTTAAAAGTTGTGCGAAAGATGTACGCCATGCGATTTAAGGAAGAGCCTCCGGAGCGGAGGAGCGTCGAGCAATTGCGCGGCATCGAGGGTGTGCGGGTACGCAAGATGTACGATCTTCTCGCAAAGCAGTATAAGGTGGAATGGAAATGCCGGAACTATGACCATACGGAATGGGGGAGCGGCGACGTGCCGAACCGGTGTCTGAGTTCCGCCACGGCCTGTCTTTACGGCATTAGCGAAGCGGCGATTCTGGCGGCTGGGTATGCTCCGGCTATCGGGTTTATTCATACCGGCAAGCCCCAGTCCTTTGTATACGACATTGCGGATATTTTCAAGTTCGAGACCGTGGTGCCGGTGGCGTTTCGCATAGCAGCGAGAAATCCCAGCAATGCGGAGAGAGACGTCCGTATAGCCTGCCGGGATGCGTTTCGTCAATCGAAGATACTGCAAAGGATTATTCCGACTATCGAGCAGGTGCTTTCAGCAGGTGGTCTTGAAGTTCCGAAGCCGCCGGACGAGTCCGTTGCGCCTGCGATTCCCAACAAGGAGGGCATAGGCGATGCTGGTCATCGTGGCTGAAAGCGTGCCGCCCCGATTGCGGGGACGACTTGCGATCTGGCTCCTGGAGGTCCGGGCAGGCGTCTACGTCGGCAAGGTGTCGCGGCGTGTGCGCGAGATGATCTGGGAGCAGGTGGAAAAGGGGATGGAAGGCGGAAACGCGGTCATGGCCTGGACCACGAACACGGAGTCGGGGTTTGACTTCTTGACGCTCGGAACGAATCGCAGGATTCCGAAAGAGATGGATGGCATCAAGTTGGTGTCTTTTCTGCCGGAGAGTGGCATTGTTGGCGCTGAAATAACGGGTGAAGGCAACTGAGTTTTACGTGTTTTGTTTGGTAGATTGATGGCCCCTGAAATTGTCCCATGATTTCGGGGTAGTAGAGGAAGAGTGTTCCCCGCACGCGCGGGGATGAACCGCGCTACTTCCGTAGCGATTCGCTCCTTGTCGTGTGTTCCCCGCACGCGCGGGGATGAACCGTTTTCATGTTCCCGCCTCCCCGCTTTTCAATCGTGTTCCCCGCACGCGCGGGGATGAACCGAGGGAAACGAAAGGGGGTGAGTGCCATGAGATGTGTTCCCCGCACGCGCGGGGATGAACCGATCAGCGGTCGGTCGGTTGATTGGATCCTGACGTGTTCCCCGCACGCGCGGGGATGAACCGGGCGCGACGATGGAGCAGATCGACGCAGGGCTGTGTTCCCCGCACGCGCGGGGATGAACCGCCCCCTCGGAAAGGGTCTTTTACCGTCGCCTAGTGTTCCCCGCACGCGCGGGGATGAACCGGGCATTGCGGATACGGCGCAGAGATACCTGGGGTGTTCCCCGCACGCGCGGGGATGAACCGCATGTCCTCGCCCTGGTAATGCTCCAGCGTTTGTGTTCCCCGCACGCGCGGGGATGAACCGGAACTGCCGACATACACGGGCAGGGACATGGAGTGTTCCCCGCACGCGCGGGGATGAACCGTGGCATGACAGATCGCGGGAATAGACGAAGATGTGTTCCCCGCACGCGCGGGGATGAACCGTAGTGCCAGGCCTTTGG
>Ga0137338_1000179_pt1 | contig 10514 bp, 22 predicted proteins | sample EasRivERMLT366_2_FD_104770 | JGI IMG/M metagenome (GOLD analysis project Ga0137338, IMG submission 104770) | Soil microbial communities from meander-bound floodplain in the East River, Colorado, USA - East River MetaG ERMLT366_2 | ecosystem: Environmental > Terrestrial > Soil > Floodplain ...
GCGACCGCTTCTCTGCTCGCGCGCCGGCCGTACCAGACGCCGCACTGTTTGGCGACCGACACCCATACCGTGACCGTCGCCTCGGCGCACCGCGACGTGCTCTCCTCGTCGAGCCCCGTAAGCGTCTGCCAGAGCGCCGCGGGAATGAGCCGGGACGCCTGGATCTGTCCGAGGCATTTCGATTTGCCGTGATCCTCGTGCCAGATCGGGTGCCCCGTGCCGGCATGGATCCGCTGATCGAGCTTCGACTCCTCGACGATCAGGATGAGGACCGACATCGCGAGCTCACTGCCGGTCCAGCCCTTGCCGTCCGCGAACGGCACCACTGCATCGGAGTATGCGACCGAGATCCGCTCGAGGCGGGTGAGCTCATCTTCTGTCGTCTCGCCCGGCGCGTGCGACCGCGGCAGCCCGCGCGCCGTCTCGAACAACCACTGCGCCAGGGCCTGTTTACCGGTAGCAGCTGCGCGATTGCCAGAGAGCGCGACTGCCAGAGCGATGACGAAGGACAGGAGACCGATTCGAAGTCGTGTCATGACGAACACCTCTGTCGACGAGCCTGACACGAGGCGCTGAGTTCTGTCCAGAATGCAGCGGCATCTCAAGACGGACATTCATTTTTTCTCTTTCAAGGCCTCGAGCACTGACTCCGCTGTCACGCCGCGCACGGAGTTTTTCTCCGAAACCATGTACACGTCACGCGCGAAGGCGCGCCGGGCCCGCACCTCGTCGATGAGCCGCCGGAGCACGCTCGGACGCGGCATGGTGCCGAGTGCGTTCCATAGGTCAAAGATCGGATTGACCGTGCGGAGCAAGAGCTCCATGTCGTCGAGTTCGCGCTCCGTCATCGCGCCGAAGATCTCGCCGCAGTTCCGGCAGGCGGTCTTGCCCTTGGACATTTGCCCGAATGGCCCCCGATGCGGCCGGCATCGCTCGCAACTCATTTGCGCGCCTTCGGCCATTGTCCAGCCAGCATCGCCCACAGATTACCGAGCCGGCGCCTGCCCGTAAGCCGGACATCGGCGAGCGTCGTCGTCTTATCGCGCGCGTGGTGGACGTGCGCGTAGCTCGCGCAGCCGAACGTGTGCTTGCCCGTGAACGCCGTAGTCTCGACGTAGATGCCGTCGCGCTTTCGCGTGATGGTCAGAGAGACGCGCTTCAGGCGCCCATCGAGCACCGCCGCGAGAAATGGCCGGAGTTCCTTGAGCATGGTCCTCACCGCACCGGCACGACTCGGCCGACGTCGTAGTCATGCCGCCCCGCCCTGTCGCGCGCCTCGATGAGGAGCGCGTTGGCGACGGCGAGCGCCTCGGCCTCATCGAGCACAAGCACCAGATCCTCCGTCGCGCCGCGTGCCGCGAGCTCGACCGTGAGCGCTATCGCTCGGGACCCGCCGCTCATGCGCGAGATATTAGCGGGCACGCCGCCAACTACAACCGAGACCGGCTCGCTGGAAAACCCGCTCAGGTTATTCTTGGGGATCCGTTTCTCGACTTCGATCCTCATGGTCGCTCTCCTTTTTTTAGATACTGCCCAGGGACGACGAGCTCGATCGCGTCGAGCAGCGCCTCGCGTTCCGCGTCGAGCGCGTTCTGGTGTCCGTCGTCTGTCTTGTCTCGCACGAAGCTCGCTACCTCTTCCAAAAACTGGTGAGCGCGCCCGAGGAGCTCCCATTCGCTCATCTTGACGACGTCGTTTCTACGGAGCCACTCTTTCACCTGCCTGAGGAGCGCTCGCTTTTTTCTGAGCGAGGCGAGCGCCGGGTACCGCACGGTCATATCGGTCTCGACAGACAGCTCGTCCTGCAGCCGATCGGTCTCCGCGATGAGCCGCGCGCGGAGAGCCAGGGCCTCGTCGTAGGTCTTCGGCGGATCGAGCACCGTCTGGATCTCGAGCACCCGCGGGCGTTTTATTCCGTCTGACATGGCCTCATCTTCATGCAGTGAAATCCGTTCTCGAACTCGCCACACACGAACGGAGAACCATGGAACTCGTGCACTGCGACCGGTGTGCCGCCGAACGGCGTCACCCAGCACTCGACGTTCTCGCGGCCGATGGCACCCACGAGACCGAAGACCGCGAGGCCGAAGAGCAGGCTAAGCACGGCGAGGCCGATCTTCTCGGTTCTGGTAAACGAAATCATCGCCTCATGTCCCAGAAGTACGCCAGCGCACCGATTGCCCCCACGCCGGCCCACGGACCCATCATCATAGCGGCCCACGTTGCCGCCGGCAGCGGCCACAAGTTAATCCCGTCGAAGTCGACGCGGTGCCCGCTAAAGCAACGCAGGCGCACTGCGAAAATGTCTGATCCGCCAGTCGCCTCTGCAATGACCTCCCAGTGGTTTCGGTAAAATGTTCCGGCCCAGTACTTCTTTATCGGCGGCAGCCATCCGACTGAAACGTAGTCGGCCCAAACGGCGCCGCACGTCGGACAATTTTCCTTCGGGCAGAGCCGCTCCGGCAGGTCGTCGAGGTTACCGTCCGAGACCGGGCTCCAGCGGTAGCGATTGATTGGCGCCGCCGCGCCGTCCGTGACAGGCACCGCGGCCGGGAGCGGACCGATGAGTTCCTCTAGCTCCATATCCGGAATCATTTGAGCCACCAGGTGAGCGCTGCTGCCGCGCAGGCAACCAGCACCGCCACGAGCCCCGGCACGAACGACGCCGCAAGCTTCCGCTTCGGCCGCGTCGTGACCTCGAGCGGCGACGTCACGTAGCCGGACTCCTCGACTCCGGGCACATCGAAGATGCCGCCCGTACGCGTGCCCTCGAGATCTTCGGCCATGTCGAGCTCGGCGCGGTAGTACTCCCGGACCGTCGGATCCTTGATCTTCGCGAGCGCCTCTTCCTTCAGTCGCTTGTCGGTCATTCTGGCTCCTTGTTGATACGTGGGCAGAGGTCTTCGGCTCGCTTGAAGTAGTCCTCGGCGATCAACGTGCATGCGCCGGCGTGCCTCTCTGCTGTGCGGGTCGCCTCCAGTAAGAGCTCCCCGAGCGCCCACCACCCGCGCGCTAACGCCTCGCGCTCCATGGAGAGCGCCACGCGCGCGGTCTCGACGTCAGCGGCCGCAGACACGAGCGGAGCATGTCGCGCCCGCTCGGCACGGAGCTCACTGCGGAGCGCCCGGGCTTCCCTCGCGGCGTTGACGAGATCGTTCCAGTGATGAAAGCCGTGTGACCGGGCGAGCTTGTGCTTGTTCATTCGGCGGCGTCCGTGAGTGCGTTCGCAAAGTGGTCCGGAGGGTATCCAGGCGCGCGGGTACGGTGCGGACCCTGATGCCCGCGGTGATACTCGCACCGGGCCATGTAGTCCGTCTTTCCTCCGCTGCGCATCGTATACTTCTGGAGGAAGTCACACCGCCACTCGTTCCATGTTTCCTGCCAAAGCCTGACGGCGTAGCCGCCCACCAATGCTCCTAGCGCCGTAAGAAGAAGCGTCATACGAGGCCTCCCCTTCGTCGCATCTCTTTGTTGACCGCTTCGATTGCCTTGCGCAGGCGCCGCTGATCGGGCTCGTGATCGACCCCCCCGAACATCCAACCGTCCGGGTCACGGAGCTCGTTGTCGAGCACGGTGAACAGGATCGCGCACACGTACCTGCGGGCCTCCGTCTGCGGCTTTCGGTCCGCCGCGCCGTTGAAGAGGAGCGTCACAGTGACACCCCGAACCCTTCCTTCAGGATCTCGAGCGTGGACAGGATCGGCTTTTCCTGAAACGTGCCAGGGCCCGCTTCTGCCTTCGCCTTCACCCGCGCGAGAACCGACCTGAGTTCGCCCTCGGGCTCCGACCGCATCGCGCCAGTGATGATGGCGCGGACGAGCTCGGGAAACTGGATGCTTGTCACTAGGCAGAACGCCCAGAGCGCCTGGTGCTCCCTCGTGTACTGCCAAGTGTCTTCTGCGCCGTGCGTCGGCCACCGGACAAGCGCCTTGAGCTCGTCGTCGAGAAGCCCGGGCAAAATCGCCTCCGCGAACGCGACCTGCGCGCGATCCATCCGCTCGTCACGGAGGAGCCGTGAGATCGAGGAGACCCAGATGCGGGCGCGCTGCTTTTGCGGATTCGTCCACTTGACGGACTTCGACCCAAGGAGGACCAGATCACGGAGGCCCTCCTCGCTCGTCACGGGCCGGCCACGCTCATCGGCGAGGACGACGCCGCCCGGAACTTTATTGCTCGCCTTCGTGTGCGCGCCGGTTGCGTGAAAGACTGGCGCCATCGCGTCCACGAACTTCGCCGGATCGGTGACGAGGCACGTGTGCAGGAGAAGCTGCGCGTAGCCCGAGCGCAGGGTGACGCCGAGGCCGCCGACCGACAAGATCCCCTCGCCAGCGCAGTGCACCTGGTCGACGCGGTTTCCGAGCACGCGCACCGCAGCATCGAACGTCACTTCCCAGAACGTCGTCTTCTTGGACGCATCGCGGCTCCCCTGAGTGGCCCAGCCATCATAGATGCCGCGATGTACCCACCGTACCCAGGGCTCACCCGAGGCTGTGCGCACTGGGCCGTCGCAGCGCTCGAGGCGAAGAACGTCGAACGTGGGCCGATCGGTCACGGAACCTCGACTTCCTCTGGCCACTCGGTCGTCCAGATTTCTCGCACGCGCCGGATCGGGATCCAGCGAGTGCGCTGTGAATTGCAGTACCCGAAGAAGCCCTGCTCGTGAGAGCGTCGAATCACGTGCCACAGCACCTCTGGTGCAGTGGTCACCGTCTCTCCTTCGGCCTTCCCCAAAATCGCAAACGTTGCGCGCTCACCGTCGTCGAGCATAAGGATCACCTCGACCCGTCGAACGTCGACGGTTTTCTTCATTGGCGGTGGCGGCGGCGCACGAACGGGCTCCTTCTTCTTGAACGGCCACCACGTCATGATCGCACCAGTTCCCAGCGAACCGTTTTGAACAGCCCGACGAGCTCCCCGACGATTCGCTCGCTCACGTCCGTGCGGCTCCCATCGGGCAGGTACCGATGACAAAGCCCCGAGTGCGTGTCCACGAGCTGGACCTGCGGGACCGATCCCGGCACGTACACGTCCAGGATCTTCGGCATGTTGTACCGGGCGATCTCTGGCTCAGGCTCCGACAGCCACAGCCACGAGTGCTCCACGAACCCGTACTTGCCGTCGCAGACACGGAGCCCCAGGAGCTCACCGACAGCGCGCGCAAGCTCATGGCACCGAATGAGCGTTTTCGTTTCCTTGTCGTAGTCCGGCGCTGCCTCGACGAAGCGCCTGGCCAGCAGCCAGAGCACATGATCGCCATCCGAGAAGATCTCGTTCGCGGCGTAGCCGATCATTTTTTGAACCCCGAACGAAGGAGGGCAGCGGTCTCTTCGAGACGCTGCGCCAGGGCTTCACGGTGGCTGTGCTCCTCCGTGAGCGGCTTCATCCACAGCACCAGGTGGTCCCGCTCGACGTCCAGGAGCACGGTCGTACCACCGGGCAGAGAAAGACCGAACGACGCCCGCTTGTCAGCCCAATGCCTCATGACCTGTCCTTGTCCCCCCATGCAAGCATGCGTTTGCGCTCCTCGTGCCGATGCCCCGCCTCGCGATAGAGCTGATCGACCATCTGCTCGTTCGTGACTTCGTTTTTCACGCGACGGCGCACCTTGTGAAGCGCTCCGCTCGAAACGATGCCGAGCGCCACGTCGAACGCATGCGTAACCCGCAAGCGCTCCGCTCGAATGCCCTGTTCTCTGCCGACCCAATAGGTAGCCACAATCACCGTCGCCACAGCGACGTATTCGATCATCGGGGCCGTCCCGACTTCGCAAACTTCTCCTGCGCCTCGATGGCGAGATCGAGACACTCGAGCACGTCGAAACCGAGGTCGTCGATCCAGCGGACGGTCGAGAAGATGATGTTGCCGAGCTCTTTCTTGAGCTCAAGGCGATACTCTTTGAGCACCGCCTCGTCTGGGCTTCGTGCAAGTCGCGCAAGATCACCGACACCGACCATGAGGCGCACGACGATCTGCGGCAGTGCGAGCTTGTCGGCACCCCAGATCTGTCGCGCCTGTATTCTGAGCGCCGAGATCCCGGCGTGCACCTGCTCTCGAATGTCATCGTGCTCTCGCATGTCGATCTTCATTGCGCCTCCACAGGACCGAAAAGCAGTGCTCGCCACCACGCCGCGACCGGCGGCCCGTCTTGCGGTGGCTCCTTCCAGAACAAACAGTTCTCGCGACCGGGTATGCTCGTGCCGAAGTGCGCGCGCGCATCAGCGCTCTTGCACCAGAACGTCACGTAGCCCCGGAGCTGAGCGCAGGTGTTGCATCGCCCCGGCGTCGGCGACGCGCCAGCCCTGACCCGCTGCCAGCACTCCGTCGTCCCCGGGGCGAAGACCAAGTAGCAGGAGCCGTCGTTCGGGAGCGGCGACATCAGTACGGCTTCCCCCACGAGTGCCAGAGCGCCAGTAGCCCGAGCCCGACGCACAGGTACACGATCGCTGGAAAGCCGTAGGTGAGCGCAGCGCAGGCCCAGTTCGGCAGGCCGCACGCCGGACACTTGTCGCCAGAAAAGCCCCAAGGGTTCTTCATGTGCTCTTCCATCCCGGTTCGATCGGCCACAGATCCTTCGCCCGAAATGCCCGGGTCCAATGGTCCGCATCGCACCCCACGATGTACCAATCGTCCTCGGGGTTTCCGATGATCGTTCCCGTGCCGGAGTAGTCCGGCTGCGCCACGCTGACGCGCTGACCGAAGTCGAAAGTGTCTTCGTCATACATTTGGTGTCACCGCCCCGGCGAGTGCAGTCCGCGGAAGGCAAAGGCCGTGAGCGCCGCCATCCCCACCTGGACGTCGCTCGGCTCCTTCACCACAGAGACTTCGCCCTCGTCCAAGTTCAAAAGCTGGGTCGACACTCGCAAGCTCCTTTTTCTGGATAACCCGGGCGCGCCATGGCGCGGCGCGACCGAGTAATGGGAATAACTGCTCTCAGATCAGGACGTCGCCGAGCTCGGAATTCTGGGGGGGTAGAATCGACCCGAGCTCGGCAACGTCCATGGCTAGCAGTGATAGCCAATTGTTCTGGAGCCGTCAATAGGACTTTGCTAAAGTGGACGTTCGGCTTCCGAAACGAAGTGCGAGATCCCCATGACGGCCGCTGGGCTCGGCGGGGGTCAAATTGCGGGCCGCTCCCGAGCACCGGAAAGCGGCCCGCGTCTCCGCCCTCCCAAAAGGAGCTCGGTCGAGCGAAGACCTACCGGCTACCCCGCCGGACAACCGGAAGCAAGCTATGGCCAGATTCACGGTAAGACTCTCGATCGACGAGGTCGCCGACGCGCGGCGACGCGCGAAAAAACGCGGTGACCGCGGCCCGCTCGTCGCGATTGGAGAGAAAGCGATCTCGGTCGGTTGCCGTCGAAAGTGGGAGGGTCACTTCCACAATCTCGAGCGCTGGGACATCTGGAAGAAACTAGGGCGCGTCCCGCGCACGCTCGAGGCACGCATGGTCGATGCCGTCATCGTCGATCTCGAACTCGAGGAGCACACGCCCGAAGATCACGTCGTCGTGCTCGTAGGGACGCGCGAAGCGCACGGATCGGCGCCCGTGTTCTTGCTCATCGGCTGGACGTTCGCGGGGGACGCGCAGAAACAAAAGTACTGGCGAGAGGACTCGCGGCGCTTCGTCATGCCGCATGCCGATCTCCGCTCGTGCTGGGAGCTCAAGCGCTATCCGAAACGGCGCTCCGCTCGCATTCACCCGAACGATCCGGCCGACGACTTCGCCGGTCACGGACCGTCCGCGAGAATGCTCGACACGGACGACGGTAAGCCCGCGAGTCATTACGGCAATGTCATCCGATCGAAGTGGGCGCTGCCGTGCCGGCGATGTCAGACAGTAATCCCCGCTGGGGCCCTCACCGGTGGTAATTTGCGTACCGGAAACATCCACGGCGATCCTGCCGAGTGCAGGTTCACCGCGGACAATGATGAATAGTTCGCGATTGACAGAACTGTCGACCTACTGGTAGGTCACTTAGTCCGATGTCTGCCAAACTTGGTCGTCTGCCGTCACGCAAACGCAAGCCCTGTCGCACTGACCAGTTCACGCTGACCCTCGACGACGAGGACAGGCGTCTACTCGACGAGACGAGTCGCATCGAGAAACTGCCTCGAAGCGACATCGTCCGACGCGCTCTTCGCGCGTACTACAAGAAAATTCGGAGCTCCGAAGCCACGTCGATCGCTAGCTAAGGCGAGGGAGCGGCGATGGGTTTCCTCACCGATCCTAGGAAATGGGACGACAGCTGGTTTCGTCAGCTCGGCCTGCCTGCCCAGCACGTCTGGGACGTGTGCATGACGAGCCGCCTCCGCACGAACCTCCCCGGCCTCCTCGCGAACGCCTGTGAGTCCACGGTCTCGTTCACGGGGGGAAAGAGCATCGACCTCGTCCGAGAGGGCTTCCGGGAGCTCCTTTTGCCGGACAATATAGGAAAGCAACACTTTTTTTTCGATCCGCAGCTCAGGGTGATTCGGATCCCGATGGCACCGAAGTACCAAAAGCCGGATAACCCCGGCCAGCTCACGAGCTGGTTCAAGCAGTGGCGCGACGTCCCCGAGTGTGCGCTGAAGTGGGACCATCTCGAAACCCTGCCGCTCGCCATCAATTTTTCCAACGAATCGATGCGGCGCTGCTGGGACAAGACCTTCGGCCGCGTCATCAACGAGCTCAAGAACGGTCGCAAAATCACGACTTACGCTGAACTATCGCCGGGTTACGTTGATTACGAGACTGTCTCGAGACAGTCTGGAGACCGTTCGAGACCGTCTCGAGACGGTTCGAGACCGTCTTCTTCCGATCACGATCACGATCACGATCACGATCACGATCACGATCACGATCACGATCAAACAGTCTCAAGACCGTCTGCAGACAGTCAAAAGATTTCTTCGGGTATGGAACCAATCCAGAGTCAGAAGAAACCGGAGGCGAATGGACCCGTTGACGAAGGACACGGACGACCTCGACGCACAATTGCGGCAGGGGCGCAAAACGGACAGGACCACCCTGCTACAGCAACTCCGGAGCGCAGGGGGGAGCTGGAATTGGCTGGCTGGCGCCTATCCGCGGCTGGTCGTTGGATCCCCCCCGGATTTGACTGAAGACGAAATCCTCGTCGAAACGTCGATCGTCTACGTCCACGCCGAGCGCCGCCTGACCCGCTGCACCCGGTGCCCCGATGGGGGCGGCGCCTGCGCGGACGACGCTACGACGATCACGGTCGGTGAAAAACCTACATGGGTCGACCGCCGGCTACGCATGGAGCCGTGTCCGAAGTGGGCCGAGTTCATGGTGCGCCGCCGGCTCGAAAAAAGTGGCGTCCCAGAATTCTTCTTCGACTCGAGCTTTCTGAAGTTCACGACAGACGCCGACGAGGAAGAGCTCGGAAAGCTATTTTCGTTCGTGGACGTGATCGAAAAGCGCGTTCCGGCGTGGCTCATCGTGAGCGGTAACCAGGGATCGGGAAAGACCCGCGTCGCCGTGTGCCTTCTTCGGAGTCTCGTGAAGCGCGTCCCGCGGGCCCTGCTCTGGTACTCGGACGTGACCACGATCCGAAACCTGATGAAACAGCGCTACGACGATCCGGAGAGCACCGGCGATCCCTTCGAGAACGCGCGCATCGCAAACGTGCTCGTCGTCGACAACGTCGATCCGCAAAAGCACGTGAAAGAACCGTGGGTGCACGATCGCGTCGAGGCGCTGCTCCGTGAGCGCTGGCTCGCGTGCCGGTCGACGCTGATTCTCACGCACCAGACGAAAGAGGAACTCGTCAGCGCCTACCCGACCATCACGAGCTTTGCAGAGACGGAAGTTTGCAATCTGTCGTGAAACTACCGCCGGAGCTCCGCCCGCTCCCGGGCCGCACGCCGCCGCACGATCTCGACGCCGAGGGCGCCGTGATCTCGGCCGTGTTCGATTCGCCTGCAGACTTCGACACGATGATTGGCATCGTGCAGGGTCCGATGTTCTACGCGGACGCGAACAAGCTTATCGTCGACGCGATGACCGAGCTCAGCTCCGCCGGTCGACCGATCGATGTCGTGACCATCGCGGCGTTCATGAAGCAGAAGGGCACGCTCGATCGCGCCGGCGGGACGCCATACCTCGCGTCGCTATCGGGCCCCGACCGTCCCTTCGTCGCAAACCTGTCGTCCTACGCGGAGATCGTCAAAGACAAGTGGCAGGGCCGGCAGCTGATCATGAAGTGCCAGACGTTCGCGGCGGAGGGCTACGCACAATCGGGGCCGGCCGTCGAACTCATTCAGCTCGCCGAGGCGGCGCTCGGTGACCTCGCCTCGACCGGCGTCGGTAGCGAGCTCGTCATCGTCGGCGACACGCTCGACAAGGAAATCGAACTCCGCCGCGAGCTCCGCGAGAGCGGCAACGCCGGCCAAGGCACGGGCTCACCGACGGGCTTCGCGCGCCTCGACGACAAGACCGGCGGCCTCTACGACACCGACCTCACTGTGATCGCCGGTCGGCCCGGCATGGGCAAAACTAGTTTTGCCATGAA
>Ga0137338_1000181_pt1 | contig 10435 bp, 11 predicted proteins | sample EasRivERMLT366_2_FD_104770 | JGI IMG/M metagenome (GOLD analysis project Ga0137338, IMG submission 104770) | Soil microbial communities from meander-bound floodplain in the East River, Colorado, USA - East River MetaG ERMLT366_2 | ecosystem: Environmental > Terrestrial > Soil > Floodplain ...
TAAATCTCCCCTGGCCCCTCTTTTCCAAAGAGGGGAATAAAACGATCTCCCCCTTTGAAAAAGGGGGATTAAGGGGGATTTAAGAATCTGCGATACATCAACGGTAACAATAGTAAATGCGTTTGTATTAGTTCCGCCCGTCCTCGTCCCCGTCCGTCAGGATAAAGGCCTCATCGCTGATCGGGACGTTCACCGCCGCATCTCCGTATTCGATGGTGAGCAGCAGTTTCCGGCCGGGGTTCTCGATCTCGATTTTAATCGGAAGGGGGTAGTGCGAGACAGCCTGTATCAGCTCAAACCGCGCCCGGTACAGGAGCGTTCCGGACCGATAGAGTTCCTGTGAAAGGAGCCGGGGCTCCTCAGCCGGACCGGATGCGGCATAGGAAACCTCGATGCGCCGCACGCTGTCATCATGGCGTATCTCAAGCACGCAGTCGCCGTTCTGCGCGCAGCGCTGCGAAGCTTCGTGGGGACTCAGCGGCCCCGGAACAGTCCCGGAAAGCACGGCGCAGAGTTCCTGAATATCCAGCCCTTCGCCGAGGAGTTGATCGAGCCCCGCCTGCCCCGGCCGGAGGACCTTGCCGCTGTCCGGCAGGCGGAGCAGAATGTCTCTGCCGTCCCAGACGAGCGCGAGGACGGTCTGGCCGAGGGGATCGTAGGCCTCCATGCGGAGTCTGCGCTGTCCGTCGAGCACGATGCCCACGCTCTCGAGCGTCCGCTTTCTGCCCCGCTTGACGATCTCGACGCTCGCCACCGCCTTGAGTGCTTTAAAGGATTGCCGCCTCTGTTCCAGCGCATCGAGCAGCGCACGCGCCGGGACCTCGGTCATGGGAATCTCGGGTTTTTTCGGCGCGCAGGCGAACAGGAGCGGGACGACGATGAGGGCAACGAGCCGGGAGGTCTTCACTTCTTGCCTTTTTTCCTCGGTTTTACGTCTTTGAGCAGCACGTCGGGGTCGCCGAACCCCGCTGCTTTGAACCTGTCGCGGAGCTTTTGGTTCTCGGGGTCGAGTTTCAGCGACTTGAGCCATTGCTCTCCGGCCTTGTCCTTCCGGGAAAGCTTGAGGAAGATGTCGCCGTAGTGCTCGCGCATTACGGGGTCGTCTTCCTCCTTCGATACCGCCTTTTCCATTTCCGTCAGGGCCTCTTTCAGCATTCCCTTTTGGTAATAGGCCCAGGCAAGGCTGTCGAGGATGTAGCCGTTGTCGGGTTTATACTGGAGCGCCCGTTTGATGAGCCGGACAGACTCGTCCAGGTGTTCGCCTTTCTCCGCGTAGGAGTAACCCAGATAGTTCAGCGCGTCGGCGTTTTCCGGCTTGAGCTCTATGGTTTTTTTGAGCGCAGCGATCATATCGTCGCGCCTGCCCAGCTTTTCATACACGACCGCCAGGCTGAACTGCAGGTCGTCCCGGTCTGGCGCCATCCGGAGGCCGTTGGTGAGCGTGTCCAGGGCCTGCTGATATTTCCCGATATCCGTGTACGCGTTGGCGAGATAGAGATACAGTTCGGGCTTTCCGGGCTGCCCCGCAAGGGCCTTCTCGAGGAGCGGGACGGCCTCTGCCGTGCGGTCGAGCTGCGCAAAGAGAGAGGCGATCTGCAGAATCGAATCGAGGTCGTCGGGAGCGGCCGCCAGGACGGCCCGGTATTCCGCCAGAGCCTCTTCGTGGCGCTGGAGGGCCACCAGCGTGGAAGCAAGGTATCGTTTGATTCTCATGTCGTTCGGGAGGGCGCGGGAAACGGTTTTAAACGCCTCCCTGGCCTGTTCGTACTTCTTCTGCTCGGCGTAAATAAGGCCCATCTTCACCAGGGCGTCGTAATTTTTGGGGTCCAGGGCCACGAGCCGCTTGAGCTGCTCCAGGGCTTCTTCGAGCGCGTTCTGCTGAATATACAATTGCGCGAGGTGCTGCTGGAGCTCGAGATTGTGGGGATTCAGGGCGACGGCCTTCTTATACGCCCTGATCGCTTCGGGGACCTTGTCCATCAGTTCATAGACGAAGGCCATGCCGGTATAGGCCGGCTCGAACTCGTCGTTGAGGGAAACGGCCCGGTTGAATTCAGCCAGCGCCTCGTTGTACATCTTCCGGTTCGTGTACATTCTTCCGAGGTAATAAGGCGACATGAGGGAGCCGGGGTTGACTTTCTCCAGAGACCGGAACGTCGCCACCGCCTCGTCGTACCGTTTCAGGGAACCGAGGAGCTCCCCCAGGTAAATATAGGCGTCTTCCTGCTTGGGGTCGAGCGAGATCACTTTGCGATAGGTGTTCAGCGCGTCATCGAATTTTTTCTGATTTGCGTACAGGCTGGCCAACAGCAGGAGGACGCGCGTATTGCCCGGATCGAGCTCGGCGGCTTTCTGCACATAGGGGGCGGCCTGGTCCGGCTGTCCCTTGCGAAGAAACAGAGAGGCGATGGAGAACGCGACGTCCGCCGCGTTCGGGTCCAGCCGGTGCGCCTCCCGGTATTCCGTCAGGGCCGCGTCGAACTCTCCCGCTTGTTCGAGCAGCGCGCCGGCCATAAAATGGTAGTAGGCGTCGGCTTGCGCCTTGATATCGGCGCCGACGGTCCCGACCCTTGTTTCGGAAAGCGGGGAAGGCGCCGAGACGCAGGATGCGATAAAAACCGCGAGGAAGAGCATAGCGCTGATATTTTTCATGAGTATTAGTCTATGCGAACGATTCATGAGTGTCAAGATAAACATTCCTTGCCGCGCAGCAGGATCATCAAAATTGCAACTGGAACCGGAGTCTTCTCACCGTGGGGCGTTTAACGCGCAGAGGACTGATAATTTTTATTGATGAGAGCCTTCACCCGCCCCAGGCTCGTCTCAACGTCGTTTCTGTCATGCGCCTCGATGGTAAAGACCGGCGGGCCGGCATTTTTGCTCATCAGGCCGAAGCATTTCTCAAAGTCGACCGTCCCCCGTCCGAGCGCCCAGTGTGCATCGGCTGTCCCGTCGTTATCGTGGAGATGCACCTCCGTGAGGCGGGTCCCGAGGGCCTCGAACCAGCGCTCCATCGGAACGGTCGAGAAAAGATTGAAATGACCGGTATCGAAGCAGAAGCCGAAGTCCGGGCTGTCGATCTTCTCGATCAGTATCCGGAGCGCCTCGGGGTCCGTATCGAACACGTTCTCCACGGCGACCCGCAGACCGATTGCGGTCGCCCTGTCCGTTACTTCTTCCCACGTATCGATGCTGTTCTCGAGCCAAAGGTCCGTGCGCCCGCTGTATCGCCACTTGTCGTACGCGGCGTGGAACACCGCGGCGCGCGGCCTGAGGACCGAGGCGACGTCCAGGAGCTGCCGGAACCGCTGCTTTGTCGCAGACCGCACGAGGGGGTCCACGGCGCCGGGGTTCAGGTCCATGAACGGCGCATGCAGCGTGAGCGCGGGGTCCCAGTCCAGACGTTCGGCCAGGTCCTCAAGGTCCTGCCGCCCGATCCGGTCGAGCGCAGCGGCGGGGAAAAAGATCTCGAGATCGAACCGGCGCTGCCGAAGAAAGTCGTAATATTTTTCCAGCGAGGGATAGGGGACGTGAACGTGAATGGGCTCCATCAGGGGTCAGCCCTTGGAAGGACAGGCGCCCCCCGAGCACCCGCCTGCTGCGCAACCCGCGGCCGGCTTGGATTCCTGTTTCGGCTTCTCCGCCTCTTCCGATTTTTTCCGGTCGCCCGACGGATAGTCCGTCGCGTACCAGCCGGACCCCTTGAGGACAAACGCCGTCGGCGAGAGCACCTTCCGCACGTTCGCGGCATGGCACAGGCTGCATTCGAGGATGGCGGGGTCGCTCACTTTCCGGATGACCTCAAAACGGCCGCCGCACTTTCCGCATTCGTATTCGTAAACCGGCATACAACAACCTCCACTGCTTCGATGTATTTTAGGAACCTTTATTATATACAATGGAATGGATAAAAACAAGGGTTTTTGCGGACTTCCGCCATCCCCCGGTCACCCGTGGTCGATAGCTCTTTCGTTCCGGAGCTGCCCAGCTTGGCGCCGAAAGACCGGGGCTTCTGTTTTCTTACTTGCTCAACTCCCGTACGAGCTGGAAATTCCTGCTCCGCCTGAGGGGCTCCTCCGGCATGTCGGGGTTAAAGGCAAAGAGCTGCCGCCGGTGCGCCTCGAGGATTGCGTCCTCTTGTCCCAGAAAGCCCGCCGCGGTCACGACTCTCGCGCCCGCCTTCTCCGCGCCCGAAAAAATCTCGCGTATCTCCTTTTTCCAGTTCGGGTCCCTGAGCAGGTGATGATCGAGAATAAGCGTTTTTACCTCTGTGGTCTCGAGGATCCCGAGGATGTTCCGGACCGAGGTCCGGAGGTCTTCCAGGCTGAACTCTTTGCCCGTCAGGTACGTGAGCGGGCCGTCAAGATAGAGGGTGTCCGGGCCCTCGGTGCGGATGAACTCCGCCTGCTCGGGGCGTACAGCCCCCTGGACGTCTGAGGTATGCACGAAGCAGGACCCGCCTTCCCGGATGGACACCTCGACCAGCCATCCGACCTTCGTGTCCGGTCCGTGCGGCAGGGCCGGCGAGAACCGGACGAGCGTGCCGCCGAAATCGAATGCTTTGCCGTCGGCAAATTCAACCCTCCGCGGCAAAGTCCGGTAATTTCTGATCAGCTCCCGCGCGCGGTCGCGCTGGCTCGAGTTGATCTTTTCCTTCGGGTGCTTGATCAGCAGGACCTTCCCGTTGAACACCTGCGGCTCCGTGGGGTCGTAGTGGTCGAAGTGGTAGTGGGTAATGATGAGGACGTCGGCCCGGGCGGCGTGCTCTTTGATGCGTTTCCAGCTCTCGTTCATGGCCTTGATCTCGAGAGGGTGGGGAGGCAGGCCGAAGCGGACCGGCGCGAGCGAGACGCCGGGGTCTATGAGGACCTTGACGTCCGCGGTCTCGACGAAAAAGGCGGCGCTCCGGACACCCAGCGATTCAGCGGCAAGAGGGATGATTTTCATGCAAATTCCTTTTTATGGATAACGCGAATATCTCTTTTTTCGAAACCTGCGCCGGAAGTCCGTAAGCCGGGGTCCGTATTCCGCGCTTTACTCAATGTTCACCCTGTCCCCGGTCTTGAGCCCCGCTCCCGCAGCGGTCTCGACCGCCCACCGGGCCCGCTTCACCGAGGGATAGAGGTCATGACTCCCCGGCTCGACGTTCCGGTATACCCGGATGACCTTTTTATCGGGACCGATGAAGATGATGTCGATGGGATACGCAACGCTCCCCATCCAGAACGTGACCGTCTCCGGCTTGTCGAAAAGAAACAACGCCGCCTCATCGGGCCCCAACGGTCTGAAGCCCTGCAGGCCGTTCATCCTGGTCTCCGGCGTGTTGCACACGAGGACGATCCGGAACGTCCGGAAATGAGACCGGTCGGCGGGAACAACCGTCGCCAGCGTCGGACGTACGAGCGATCCGGCCGCAACGGCCTCCTCGCCGCGCGCGGTGAGCACGCCGCAGACGATCATCAGCACCGCGCCCACGAGCGCGCCCGCGGGCCGGTCGATGTGCACCCGGGGGACCCGGCGCAGGCCGATGAAGACGTACGTGATGAGGAAGATGACAAGCGCGGCGATCACAGGCGGCACTTTACCATGGATGAGCAAGAAAATTCAAGGGGACATTCAGGATAATAGTGTATACTGTTTATCAATCGGTCCCTTTTTGAGAAAAGAGAAAGTGTCCACGGAGGAATATCCCGAGGTGCAGCCTGAAGAAAAAAACAGCATGAAAGAGCCCTGGCTTGCCGTTTTTCTATCAACGCTATGGCCGGGAGCGGGCCAGATGTACGGCGGAGAAAAATCAAGAGGCATATTCTTTGTCATTACATGGCTTGCAATCCTTTTCCTGACGGCATTAAGCGTTTACGAGTTTCTCGCGACCGAGGACGCCGGAACAGCGCGTTTTTTGTTGATCGTTGCCGCGGCTTCAGCCGTGATTGTGTTACTCTTCGGCATGTATGCGCTCTTTGATGCCTATGCCATAGCCAGGGATTATAATGCGAGGCATGGCGTAAGCGCAGCAAGCACTGTCGCAAGAAAGCCCTGGCTTGCCGTTTTCCTTTCTTATCTTCTTCCCGGCATCGGGCACTTGTATGCGAAACAGACCGTACGGGGAACCATACTGCTGGTCGCGGCCCTTGTCGTGTTTGCGGCAGAGAGCGAGTGGCTCGTTTTTTCATTGGCGTCGGTCCTTCTCTCTTTTTTTGCAATGAAAGACGCCTTTGATTCCGCCGGGGACATGAACGGCTCGAGCGTACGCTTTCTCAAGCAGGGGACACCTTTGCTGCTCCTCGTCGTTGTCATGACAGCGCTCCACTCCTTCCCCTTCGAAGAGCTCGTTAAAACACGTTTGATGCAGGCATATAAAATCCCCACCGGTTCCATGTTGCCCACCTTGAACGTCGGCGACTTTCTTCTCGTGGACAAATCGGAAAAAGCCAAGGGCGCCGTCAGCAGGGGCTCTGTCGTTGTTTTCAAGTATCCCGTAAATCCGGAAAAGAAATTCATCAAGCGGGTGATCGGCATGAAAGGAGACAAGGTCCAGGTCATTACCGGCGATCTGTATGTTAACGAACAGGCCGTTTCGGCGTTGCCGGGCGATTCGCCTGGCGTGAAAGGACCGGAGCATGAATACCCGAAGGCAGCGTTCTATGAAGAGCGGCTTGGAAACGTGCAGTACCGTATCCAGCGCCTCATCGACCGGGCAGACCAGTCATTGATGAATGAAGGCCCCTGGGTCGTGCCGGAGGGCTCCCTGTTTGTCCTTGGGGACAACCGCGACAACAGCCAGGACAGCCGCCAGTGGGGCCCTGTGCCGAAGGAATATATAGAGGGGAAGGCGCTGAAAATATTCTGGTCCTGGGATTCAACCGCCGGAAGGGTCCGATGGGACAGGATCGGCAGAACGATACGTTGATCCGAATCGCGGCGAGCCGGGATGACGCGTTTTCCCTACCCGCAAAATACTCCAACAGCACGTCTCGGTTTTGGCTCTTGTTATGCACTTAAGGACTAAAACAACCCGTCTTGACATTCCTCTCGTCTCTGCTAATCTTATGGCAAGTAGTGTGATGCTCTTTCCCTATTTTTGTTAATACCAAGTGATGAGAATTGCAGGGTACAGATAGCGCGCCGCCATCACGGGAGATCTATTATGGACAACATCCTCATTGTAGAAGAGGATAAGGCCCTCCGCCAGTTGATTTCCGTGTATCTTCGCTTCGCGCTCGAAGATTGTAATACGCTTACGGCGGAAAATGGACAAAAAGCCATTGAAGTGCTGAAAACAAACCCGGTATGCCTGGTCCTGGTCGATCTGGAAACGCCGAATACGGACGGGTATGAGCTTTTGGAATACGCGAAAAGGAACCATCCTTCCGTTCCGGTGATCGCCATGACAGGTGACTGGCCCGGCGGGGTGAGTGAGACGCAGGCGACGTGGGCGGTGCATTACATTGAAAAACCGGTTGATTTCAAAGAGTGCGCCAGAATGGTAATGGAGTTGCTCAAAAAAGAGGTAGAGGCATCGCCCGTCACGGAACCAGGCCGAGCCGTAAATGAATGACGCATGGATCCCGGAAGACTCAAAAACAGGTTGATTGCGAAAATCATTACGCGGTTCCCCTCGCTCGCGGACAGGTTTGTCGTCCCCTATACACCCCGGGACTCCCTTGCTATTCCCTGGATCCCGGTGATAAAATCCCTCGAGCAATCCACCATAGCCGTAGTGACCACGGCAGGCGTTCATCACAAGGACCAGGAACCCTTCGATATGAGAGACCGCGAGGGCGACCCATCCTACCGGACCATCGACCTCAGAAAAGGGTTGTCGAGCCTCATGATAACCCATGATTATTACGATCACGCCGATGCCGACAAAGACATCAACGTCGTCTTCCCGGTTGAACGGCTGAAGGAGTTCGAACGGGAGGGGGCCATCGGGCGCGTTGCGGACCTTCATTACGGTTTCATGGGGCATATAACGGGCAGGCATATCCCCGCGCTCATCACCGGGAGCGCGCCCGCTGTGGCGCGGAAACTGAAAGAGGACAAGGTAGACCTCGTTCTCTTGACGCCCGGCTGAGGCACCTGCAATCAGTCCGTGGGACTGATCCAGCGGGAAATAGAGAAGGCGGGGGTCCCCACGATCGGGATATCGATCGTGCGTGCGTATTCGGAAAGGGTCAGGCCGCCGAGGACCATTTTTCTGAAATGGCCTTACGGCCATCCTTTCGGGGAGCCGTTTCATGCCGCGCAGCAGCGGGTCGTGCTGGCGGAAGCGCTCCGGGCGCTGTACGCCATCCGCGATCCGGGCACGATCATCGACCTGCCCTATAAGTGGAGAAGGGAGCGCTACGAGGACAAAGACATCGGCGCCATCCTTCCCCGCGGTCCGCAGTAAGCTTATCCGCTCACATGGCTTTGCAGAAAATCGAAGAGATGGTTGATCATCTCTTTCCGCTTGTCCGCAAGGAGCCGTTCATGCTCGTCCTTGTGCAGGACCTCCGCGGTCTTTTTTGGTTCGAACCGGTACTCGCTCACGAGCGCGGCGAGTTCCTGTTCGAGCCGGCCGAGGACGTCCCGTTCTTCTTCGAAGCGCGCGCCCTTCTTCGCTTCGATCCGGCCGGCGAGCGCGCCGAGCCCCGCCGCATATTTTTTTGCATGGTCGTGGATCTGCTCATAGACAAGCGTGATGGAGTAGATGTCCTCGAGCACCAGCTGTGAGAGCTGATGCGATATATGCGAAAAATCCTCTTTGAGCTTCTCCGCGAACTGCCGGGACACGGGCCCCACCTGCATATGGTCCCGGATCTCTTCTTTGAAAAGTTTTTTCACGTCCTCGATGAGCTCGGTTTCTTTTTCCTTGCCGAGCTGGAGGTTGACGAGCACGGCGATCGATGATTCGCAGAGTTTCCGGATCCGGGCAAGGTTGTCCCCTACGTAGAGCGCGATGTTCCTGAGTTCGTTGGCAAGCGCGAGTCTTTTTTTTTCGAGCGCCTCCAGGTCCCGGTTCCGCTGGTCGACCATGGCCTGGAGCCTGGCGATTTTCGGCTGGTCTAGCTTCTTCTTCGGGCTGAGGCTGTTGATCTCGTCCTGGGCCGCCTTGATGAACGTCTGCGGCTTCCTGAAATCCAGGAGGCACAGCTTTCCGTAGTGGTACTGGTACTGCTCGACGGCCAGCTTGAGGGCGTGATTGAAAAAATGGGAGTGCGAGAACACGCCGAAGAGCTTTCGCTCGTTGAAGTCGGTTTCGGCCGTGCCCCTCTGCGCGTGGGACGCGAACTCATCGACGGCCGCGAGGTCCCGGAGATATCGCGCCAGGCCGTCCCCGTGTTTCCCATTCCCGTCCTGTTTGGGGCTTTCGAGAAACTTTTGCAGTTCTTCCTGCGTCGGGTGCAGGTCTTCGTTCGACTGAAACCGCAGACCGAAAATTTTATCATCCGTCATAAGATGTTTCCCATCCCGCCCGGATACAGCCGGCTTAAAAAATCCGACGCCGCGGTTAAAAAAATTTTTACCGAAAACGCGAGAAACGGTTTCTTCATCGGACCGCATGTTTTTCAATGAAGTCCGGGCCTGCCGGCATCACCTTCATCGAATACTCCGTTGCCCCCTCGGAAACGGTGACCGTCACCTCGGGAAGGTGCCTGGCGTCCGAGTACCGCGCGCAGAGCGACGCGCCGGGTTCGAGGTACATCCCGGCGTCCGTTCCGCGAAGGAGCACGAGCGGGCTGCCCGCCCCCTTGACGTACATCAGGACGTCGCCGGTCCTCTTCGCCTTCGCGATCTGGTCGTTTTCCCGCTCGTTTCGCCCGACGATGATTTTGCACGCCATCGACAGCCGGAAGTGGCGGCCGAGCCGGAGAAGTCCGAGGTCTTCAGGACCGGGGTCGGGAACCGAGCGGAGCAAGTCCTGGAGGCGCCGCGAGTAGATCGGGTCGGTCAGAAGACATCCCCCGGCGGGCGTGGGGTAGTCGGTCAGGCCGAACTCGCGGGCAAGGGCCATCTGGGGTTTTCTCGATCTCCCGCTGAGGCCGAGAAGGTCCTCGCGCCGGACCATTCCCCGCTCCTCGGGGATGGTCAGCGGTAGTATCCTCGCGGAAAGGGGTCGCAGGATGCGGCCTTTCAAGCCGCTCTCGCGGTCGATGATGTGGAGCGTGTCCCTGCGCTGCGACATGGGCCGCTGGCCCAGCACCTCTCCGGTGATAACGAAATCGGCCCCCGTCATCTCCATCAATTCGCCGGCTTCGCGGAGCATGAGTATCCGGCAGTCGATGCAGGGGTTCATCCCTTTGCCGTAACCGTGGCGGGGATTCCGGACGATCTCCAGGTATTCCATCCCCTTGTTCATTACCTTTATCGGGATGTTGAACTCTTCGGCGACTCTTACGGCCTCGGATTTACAGCCTGCGTTTCTGCCGGTGCAGCTGCAGAAGGGAGA
>Ga0137338_1000183_pt1 | contig 10381 bp, 9 predicted proteins | sample EasRivERMLT366_2_FD_104770 | JGI IMG/M metagenome (GOLD analysis project Ga0137338, IMG submission 104770) | Soil microbial communities from meander-bound floodplain in the East River, Colorado, USA - East River MetaG ERMLT366_2 | ecosystem: Environmental > Terrestrial > Soil > Floodplain ...
AGCCAGCGCACATCGATAGATACGCCACAATATCACTAATAGGCTAACTCTCGGTGATTAATTCCATTAATCTATTACAAAATATTTTTTACCTATCCAATTTCCAGCTTTAAATGGCGCTTCAGAAATTAAAACAAACAACCCCTTTGTCGTTTCATTCATAACTTCTTTTTTAACTTCATCAGGTATTTTAAGGGACGACAGTCTTTTATCTACATTTTCCGAACTGAGTAAAATCACCGTTCTCCATTTTTTCCAACCAAGTATTTTACTGCATTTCTTGGCATATTCCCTATATCGCGCTTCGTCTGCAAGTATTGTGAATACTGTTCTTTTAACATTTCCTGGGCTACTATCAACAAGCTTTGCAACTTGATAAAAACGCCATGCTAATACTAATAATAAGATTGCGATTATACTGCTGATCCAAAGAAACGGTAATGTTAAAAGTAACCACCCATTTAAATAGCAGAGCGTTGCAGTAATTCCCAATATGGTTAAGGCAACCCTCATTCCCTTGTTTGGCTCAAAAATAATTACTGCAAAATATAGAATCCATGCCGAACCAAAGATAAGGACAATCCAAACATACCATCTAATGGGAGACTCAACAACAATGCCTTTACGCTGTAAATAAATTATGATTATGATTTGCCATGCGACGGACAAACATATAGCTACTGACAATATAATAAAAAAGCATTTGCTAAATCTTTTGATATCTCCGGTCATTTCCTCTCGCTTAACAGTTCTTAAGGTACGAATGCTGTGCAATTAAATTGCGCTGTTGTCCGTCATTTTTCGCGTTAAGAAGCATCCCCTACGTCTTTAACAACGTCGATAGGCAATTTACCAAACACTAAGTTTTGTTCTTTCACTTACAACCGCTGTATTATTACAATATGCGGCTAAGGATTGAGCCGTATTCCCTTTGTTTTCGCAAACCCATGGAGACGATGTTTACAATTTGGGTATTTCGGGTCATCTTTGGGAACAGTTTGAAACTTGGGTTGCCAGCATTCACGACCGATTATTCTCTTACATTCGGGACAAATTTTAAATGATTGCAACTGGCCCTCTCGGCCACAAATTGAACACTTGATTGGCAAAATATTATGATAAGTCATGAGCGGACACCATCGAAACAATGCGGTTGCTTTTTTTGAACTCCAATAATGTCTTCACAACGTAGCTCGCAACCTTTAGCACGATATTTTACGCATAGCTCCTCCCAACATCACGATGGCTTGATCTATTTTCTAAATCTTAAATACTTTTCAAAACTAAAATCTTGAATTTTAAATAAGTTGTAAAAATAAAATAAAGACACGAGTGCGCTTATCATTCCAACAATTAAAATTGCAAGAATTGGAAAACCATCCATACTATACGCTGATTTAAATAACACTCCTAATATAATATGCGATATTCTATTTAGCAAAGCAAACAAAAAAGCGATAATCCAGTATTTATGCTTAATTAATATGCCAAGAACAATGGCAATAGACAAAGAAAATAATATATTAGCAGTTCTTGCATGATAGTCGGTTATAGCAACAACGCCAAGTAACTTTAATAGATCCCACACAAACGTATATATGGCAGCAAACATCAAACCTATCAATATTATTTTATCAATCTTCATAAATTAGTCCTCTTCTCGAAAATTAGCACTTATCATTTTAGTCACAATGTATTGCATCCCGACGGCACTGTGCAGCTGTGTTAATAGCCCAAAGCTCTAAAGAAACCGCAGACAATACCGCCAAACTAAGCCCTATCATTGGATGACTTCTATAAGCCACACCCAAAAGAGCTAATGTGAGCGTCCCTACAATGTCTCCTAAATTTTCGCTGAATGCCATGCCTACGCATTCCCAGTATTCACGTGTATGCAGGTATTTTATACAATTACCACTTGCCGCAACAATATAAGTTGGTTGCAATTCTTCTGCTGCTGCATCGGTGGCGACATAATTCAAAATTAGACTAATAGTAGCTATCAAAAGCAGTCCGCCGCTCGTTCCGCTGCTAATCATATAGGCGCCAGCATTAGTATTCGGATCTATAATAATGTAACCACATCCGCTCCAGCTATTATAAGTTATATTTGTTTTCGATACTGTAACAGTTTTCCCTGCACTCACCGCATTTGCAATATCAATCTTTACGTCTGCATTAACTTGTAATTGCGGAAGGACCGCATTAATGTTTGACTGATCAATTGAATATATAGGTATTCCTGATTCACTGGCAATTTGTAGTGCTTTTACCGCAGAAATTCCATGCACTATATTGGTAGAGGTAGAGAACAACTCTTCAGGAATTAGCTGTTCCAACACTGAAGACCTCTCGCCGGATGCAAGCATATACTGTTTCACTCTATCCATATTGCCATCTTTGCTGAACGCAGCTTGCATGATCCTGTCCACATCCATCATCGCGCCTTTAGAGCTTATGCTCAGCGGTAGACCAAAAATCTCTTTGACATTAGAAACTAAAGAAAACATGCCTACTGAAGGCACACGATAGCGAACAATATTCATGGCTTGTGCTGCAACTTCGTCCATTATATCAAGTTCTGCAAAATAGGTCGCTATTGTATTATGGAGAAGATCACCTATAAGATCATCTTTGGTGAGACCAGTATAGTTCTTTGCGTCCAATTTTGCTTTCGTCGCAGCAAGTTTACTGCCGATGGCATTGAGAGTACTGTCTCCAATCTTTCCAGTATCCAAACCGATTCCAAAGTACTCTCCCGCCTTGATGATGTTATCTATCTGACTCGGTCCGATTCCCGGCTCGTTCAGTGATATTGTAAAAGAAAGTTCTTTGCCTAGCGTAATAGGTGCGCCTGTCGCTACAACCTGCCCATCTATTCTGATCTCTGGCATTACGCTTACCAGATAAGCAGGTAGAGAAGAAAGCGATCCACTTGTAGAAGTATATGAGGCGACAACTGCTTGGTCTGCAGTCGTTGCCGGTGAGAATGAGAGCGTGATCTTTTTTCCTGTTATTTGCGGCATACTGGTGGTATAGGAAAGTCCATTACTTGCGCCTGTTGGATCAGGGACACTGAAGCTCATAGTCTCGCGGAGATTATCGGGAACTTGAGCAAATTCTGAGTTATTCAGTACTGTTTTATACGGCAGCGTGCAGGGCATTATGCCTAATTCCTGTTTCTTGATCTCTTTCTTGCCGATAACATCGCCTACCGTGGCATTCGGATAATTCTGCTGGATGTAGCTCTGCACCTGGGTCTGATAGCTCTGCATGGTCTGCTGAATCAGAGAGGAATTTACATTGGTAACAGAGCCGTCTATCTGATTGATCGTCGCCGTTGATTGGATCTGACTTGTAAAGGTCTGGGCATCGAATGGTACAGCCGTTGCTATATCTATGCCCTGCGTATAGTTGTATTGTTTGTAGCTCCCATCGAGCGGAATCCAGGTATCTTCATGACCAAACCGATGTACGGCACCACGGGAGGGGATATAATTTATCCATGCATTGACCCAAACATGCTCAAATTGCACTGCTGTAATAGTTCCGCCGGAAATGAGAAGTTTTGCTGGTATGCCGTTTGTGGCCAAGATCGTCCCCACAGTCATCGGATCGGTTACGCCGCCTAACCAGTTCTTGGCCTTTTCTATCGGGAGTTCGAGGGTTCCATAGACATAACGAGCGGAAATGTTAGATGCGCGAAGAAGGGCGATGAGAAGCGACGCTGTATCGATGTCATTACACTGCTTGGTCTGGAGGCACATATCGGCCCCTTGAATGGAGCCATAGGTAGGAACAAATTCGATGTTATTCCTGACCCATTCCCATATTTTTAGCGGTTTGTGCTCAAGTTCCAGGGCTTTTGCCAATATTGCAGGCGTGAACTGGATTTCCGGCGTCTCAGCAAGGTCGGCTGCTGACGCAGGCAGATGAGTAACGATTATTGGGGCGGCGATCATTGAATTCATTATCAGGCTGTCTGTGCTAAGATTGGCGAATTGCTCGTGTGAGGACACCGCACCATCCCAACGGTTTTCATCCACACTGGAGGGAAGAGAATTAAAGGTAGCGTCGTGATGTGTCCCTGATGAAAGATAGTCGCCCGTAAGAGGCAACGCGACAGGTTTATATATTGGCGAGGCTGAAACTAAACCATCTAACGACCCATTGGATGCAACGAGGATCGGGCGGTGTCTCCCGATCTGCCCCTGCTCGTCTAAATGATCAAGTTTCGCCCCCTTTCTTAAAAGTGGGGCAGGATTTATCTTTTTTTCTTCCGGCTTTTTCTTTTCCTGTGCAGCATGCTTTATTTGTCGTCCCTTATTCGGAAGCTTGTTGGGATCAAGAGCGATATGCTTTTTGGAAGGCTTAATTTTATCAAGATGCGTCCTTGTTTTTTTGAATTCGGCTTCAACCTCAGCCTTTGTCTGGGCCTTTTCCAAGCTTTCGAGGTTAGCTACTAATTCCTTGAGATTGCTTTGGTAGTGTTTGACAAATTTCGCATGCCGTGAAAGAATTTCCTGCGGCAGTTTGGCGTCTTTGAGTTTTATCTCCGTGGCTGCAAATTCTGTTTTGAGTTCCGCGTCTATGGATTCAATCTCTGCTTTTTTTGCCTTGATCGCTTCTCTCTCGGCTGTCGGTTCTTCGTCTTTGCGACTTTTTCCCTCTGCTTTCCCGACCTTCCGCCGGAGATCGTCGAGGAGTATTTCTAATCTTTCATCAGGCTTTTGTTTTTTCTGCGTTGGGTTGACTTTTTTCGGCTCCTGCTTGTTCGTTGCCGCATATGCGGCGATTTGATACAGGGGCAAAAAAGTCCAGCAGAAAAAAGTCAGGGCAATGACAGCAATTGCCCTCAAAGCCTGAAGGAAAGTCCGCTTTCGCATTTATTGATCTCCGTTAAGGATGAAACGTCGCAGTGCAATTTCTTATCATAACATACGGCTGAACAAAATTCTGCTTTCCCCATTACAACAGTTTTATAAATTCATCTACATTCATGTCGGCTTGTCTGATAATCGCTCTGAGCGTTCCCCTATCAAGCTCTTTATGATCAGGGACAACAAGCTGTGCAAAAGGATCGGTGCGGCGCAAAACGATATGGCTGCCTTCTTGTCGTTTGAACTGAAAGCCTGCCTTTTCCAAAGCCTTCATACACTCACGACCAGAAATCCTCGGCAGCTTGCTCATACAGCTACCAGAAGCGCATCAAAATGGTCCTCCGGGACCGTCAGGTGGTCTTCCTCCAGCGCCGCCACATAACCCTTGATCGCCTCTCTGATATTCGCTATCGCTTCTTCTTTTGTCTTTCCCTGGCTGATACAACCAGGCAGGCTTGGACATTCAGCCACCCAATATCCATCTTCGCCCGAATAGATGACCACTTGTCTCATGGTCTTACCTCCTCTCGTCTACCAAATCTCGGACTTTATCTTCCCTCCCTGCTTGATCAGCACGTCCACTACGGCCTCGTTGAAGTAGTTGGTCGCATTGCGTATTTCTGCATCCACCATGTTCTCGTAATATTTTTTCCCCTCCGCGAGCTCCTCCGCCAGCACCTCGAAAAGGCTGTCCTTCTCGATGCCCTCCTTGACCTTGGCCTGATTATACAGGACAATGTCCGAGAGGATGGTCCTCGCGAGCCTCCGTGCTTCATCAGTGGTTTTAATCAATCTCATAGCACATACGCCATTACGCGAAACGCATTATTGCTCACGAGAGGAGCTCGACGATAACCGGCTTATACTCCTGTGTTTTTTCAATTTTGTTATTATACGCCCGAATGAAGAAAAAGGAAAGAAGCATGCACGCCATCCCCGCGAGGAACGCCCAGAGATCGGAATTCGCCTCGCCGGAGTACCGTATCGCCACATTCTTGGCAATGATGGCGCCGCCCACGAGCGCGACCATGGGGATGCCGTAGAGAATGATGGACGCTTTCAGATACACCTGCGGGGCGAGGACCACCTTCACCTTCTGCCCCTTGATCGCTCCGAGCGGATTCGCCGCTTCCATGAAGGACTGGTCCGTGTCCTGAGGATGGCAGACCCCCGCGGCGGCACAGGCTTCGCAAGCGCTTTTTTTCAGAATCGCGACTTTGGCATTTTCGCCCGCAACTTCAACGACGATGCCTTCTTCTTCGATCATAGTAAAACCTCAAACCCTATTTGCCACGAAGACACGAAGTTAAAATCGATCCTTTTTATTTCTTGGTGACTCTGTGGCTTTGTGGCTGAACCTGTTTTCTTTTTGAAGTTTGTTTCGCCGTATGCAGCAGCTTGTACTCGATGCTGTCCACGAGCGCCTGCCAGCTCGCTTCGATGACGTTCTCGGACACGCCGACGGTGCCCCATTTGTTTTTGCCGTCGCCGGATTCGATCAGGACCCGCACCCGTGCCGCCGTGCCGTCGGCCGCGGTCAGCACCCGTACCTTGTAATCCAAGAGCCTCATGTTTTCCAGCCCCTTGCCCGGGAAGTATTTCGGCAGCACTTTACGGAGCGCCTTGTCCAGAGCGTTGACCGGACCGTTTCCCCAGGCGGCGGTATGTTCCACGTTCCCGCCGACCTCGACGGTGACCGTCGCCTCGCTCACGGGATGGGGATCGACCTTCCGTTTCTCCGTCAGGATGCGGTAGTCGATCCGGTCGAACATGGTAAACACCGATTCGTAGTCGTTGCTTGCGCGGAGCATGAGCAGTTCCAGAGATGCTTCCGCCCCTTCGAATTCATATCCTTCGTTTTCGAGCTGTTTGACCTTCTTCAGGATCTCCTGGAGTTCGGGACTTTTCCTGGTGAGGGGTACGCCCAGTTCAGCGGCCTTCTGGAGGATGTTGCTCTTTCCCGACATATCGGACACCAGAATGCGCCGTTTGTTCCCCACGAGCTCCGGCATGATATGCTCGTACGTCCGGGGGTGCTTGACAATAGCATCCACATGCACGCCGCCTTTGTGGGCAAAAGCGCTGTCGCCGACGTAGGGCTGCCACTTCCGGTGCGGCAGGTTCGCAAGCTCATCCACGTACCGCGACACGTCGCGGAGCCGTGACAGGTTCGCGTCGGGGATGCAGTCGATCCCCATCTTGAGCTTGAGGTTCGGGATGATGGAACAGAGGTTGGCATTCCCGCACCGCTCGCCGTAACCGTTGATGGTGCCCTGGACCTGGACGGCGCCCATCCTGATTGCCATAAGCGAGATCGCTACAGCCGCGTCCGCATCGTTATGCGCGTGAATGCCGAAAGGCGTTTTAATTCGCTGTTTGATCTGCGTAATGATTTCCTTGGCCTGGTGCGGCAGCGTGCCGCCGTTCGTATCGCACAGCACGATGCAGTCCGCGCCCGCCGCTTCCGCCGCAAGGATCGTCCGGACGGCATACTCGGGGTTTGCCCGGTATCCGTCGAAAAAGTGCTCGGCGTCGTAAAAGACCTCATCCATATGCTTTTTGAGAAACGCGACCGTGTCCCTGATCATGGCGACATTCTCGGAGAGCGTGGTCTTGAGCGCCTTGAAGACGTGCATATCCCATGATTTGCCGAAGATGGTCGCAACGGTTGCCCCGGATGAAACCAGCGCCTTAATGCTCGGGTCATCGGACACGTTCATCCCTGCGCGCCGAGTTGCGCCGAAGGCCGCGAGTTTTGCTTTTTTCAGTTTGACGCGGCGCATTTCCTTGAAAAACTCAACGTCTCGGGGATTGGAGCCGGGCCAGCCGCCTTCGATGTAATGGATGCCGAACCCGTCCAGTTTTCTGGCCACACGGATCTTGTCCTCGACCGAGAAATTAACGTCCTCGGCCTGCGCCCCGTCGCGGAGCGTGGTATCGTATAGGTGTACTGTTGGTTTCATGTGTAGTTAGCTTTTCCCGGACCCTTGACCCTTGCCCCTTGACCCTGCCTCTTACGCCGCCTTGTCCATGTGAAAGGTCTCGTGGAGGACCCGCACCGCGAGTTCCGTATACTTGGCTTCGATCACGCAGGAGATCTTGATCTCCGAGGTGCTGATCATCATGATATTGATCCCCTCTTTGGCGAGGGCCGCGAACATCTGCGCCGCCACGCCCGAGTGCGAACGCATGCCCACGCCGATGATCGAAACCTTGGCGATGTCTTCCTTGAAACTCACGCCTTTCGCGCCGATATCGGCCACGACCTTCCTCATGACCTCCATGATCTTTTTTGAATCATTCCTGGGCACCGTAAAGGACATGTCCGTGAGCCCGCCTTCGCCGATGTTCTGAATAATCATGTCCACGATAATGTTGTTGTTTGCAATCTCGCCGAAAATTTTTGCCGCCACGCCCGGCTTGTCCGGCACACCCGCCACCGTCACCTTCACCTGGTTCTTATCGTAGGCCACGCCGGACACTGCCACGTTCTCCATGTCGGAATCCTCCTTGGTCACCAGGGTGCCGGGGTTGTCGTTGAAACTCGAGAGCACCCGCACCGGGACCATGTATTTTTTTGCAAACTCGACCGAACGGCTCTGGAGCACCTTGGCCCCGGAACTCGCCATTTCAAGCATTTCCTCATAAGAAATTTTGTCGAGCTTCCGGGCCTGCGGCACCATGTTCGGGTCCGTCGTATACACGCCGTCCACATCCGTATAAATATCGCAGAAGTCCGCCTTGAGCGCCGCGGCGATCGCCACCGCCGTCAGGTCCGAGCCGCCGCGTCCAAGCGTGGTCACGTCGGACTGCTCATTGATGCCCTGGAAACCGGCAACCACGGCGATCTTGCCTTCCGTGAGCGCATGGTGGATCCGTTCGCAGGACATCTTCTCGATCCGCGCCTTGGTGTGCACGCTGTCCGAAATGATGCCCGCTTGCCTGCCGGTAAAGGACTGGGCCTTGTACCCCAGGGACTGGACCGCCATGGCCAGAAGCGCAATGGTGACCCGCTCGCCCGTGGACACGAGCATGTCCAACTCCCGCGGGTCCGGGTTGTCGGTCACCTGTGCTGCGATGTTGATCAGCTTGTCCGTCTCGCCGCTCATGGCCGAGACGACCACCACCACGTCGTGCCCTTCTTCCTTGGTCCGCACAACGCGCTTGGCCACGTTCTTGATCCGCTCGGGATTCCCAACGGACGTGCCGCCGTATTTCTGGACTATCAGCAACTGTTTCCTCCCTGTCGCATGGCAGAGGGCATGGCGCATAGCGTTTTACTCTATGCCCTATGCTCTCTGCTTCAAGAAGTAATCCATCAAGGTATGGCCTTCTTTGATTATCAGCGCGTCCTTCCGGTCGGCGATCCGTTCGTCGTACGGCACCGGTCCGCCCTTTCGCTCATGCTTATTATCGTAGATCACGAACGGCACCGGTTCGCTCGAATGCGTCCTGAGCTCTACCGGCGTCGGGTGGTCCGGAAGCGCCAGGATCCGGTAGTCGTCGAACTGCTTCATGCCGTGCATGATGTTCCCCACGAGAAGTTCATCGAAGTCTTCGATGGCCTTGATCTTATTGTCGAGATCGCCCGCATGCCCCGCCTCGTCCGGGGCCTCCACATGGACATACACAAGGTCCCTGGTCTTGAGCGCAAAGAGGGCATGCTCGGCCTTGCCCACGTAATTGGTGTCGATCCAGCCCGTGGCGCCGGGCACGTTGATCACGTCGAATCCGGCGTAGACGCCGAGGCCCTTCGTAAGGTCCACCGCCGAGATCATGGCACCTTGCAGGCCGTACTTTTCCTTGAACGTCGGCATCGTCGGCCGCCTGCCCTGGCCCCAGAGCCAGATGCTGTTCGCCTGCCGTTTCCCGCTTTCCTGCCTCGCCGTGTTCACCGGATGGGCCAGGAGCAGATCAATTGATTCCTCCATCAAGGCGTTGATGATTTGATCGCCCTCGCCGCACGGGAGGTAATCCTGAATGCTCTTGTCCTGAATATCGTGCGGCGGCGTGCACTCGATCTTGTCCTTGCCGCCTTTCCATACCATGAGGTGGCGATAGCTCACCCCGGGATAGAACCGAATGCGGTCGCTGCCGAGTTTGCCGTCGAGCTCTTCAATGAGCAGGCGGGCCTCTTCCGTGGAAATATGGCCCGCGCTGAAATCCTCCATGATCGCCCGGCGCCCCGTGCGGTGGCCCGCGGACTTGCCGCCGGTGATGCGCAGCGTCACGAGATTGCACCGGTAGGCAACATCGTTGGGCCCGAGTTCCACGCCGATACTTGCGGCCTCGAGCGGCGAGCGGCCGCTGTAGTACGTCCGGGGATCATATCCCATGACCGAAAGGTTGGCCACGTCGCTGCCCGGCGGAAAACCTTCGGGGATCGTTTGGACCATCCCCGCCTGTCCGAGCGTCGCAAGCCGGTCGAGGTTCTGCGTCTTCGCCGCCTGCAGGCACGTCTTGCCGCCGAGCTTTGCGAGCGGCCGGTCGGCCATCCCGTC
>Ga0137338_1000186_pt1 | contig 10337 bp, 9 predicted proteins | sample EasRivERMLT366_2_FD_104770 | JGI IMG/M metagenome (GOLD analysis project Ga0137338, IMG submission 104770) | Soil microbial communities from meander-bound floodplain in the East River, Colorado, USA - East River MetaG ERMLT366_2 | ecosystem: Environmental > Terrestrial > Soil > Floodplain ...
CTTCTTCTGAACCAGAGAGGCAAGAGCGGTAGTGAGCTCCTGTTTGTCCGCTGCTATGGAGCCGATAATTCCGTTCTCTTCCATGCCGGCGAGGCCCTGCCCGGAAATGAGCAGCGCGAGCCTGTCTTCCATGCTCCCCTGTTCGAGCATGCCGAGATTTTTGAGCGACTCCTGCATGGCGCTTTGCTTGTGCCTTCGAGCGTGCGGGTCCAGAACGACCCCCCCGCCCAGGGTCTCCATGGGAGAATAAAAACGCAGAATGAACCGGTCGCCGTGCTGGATGATCACGGGCTGCTCGAGACGGAGCTGGACAAAAGCGTCCTGCCCCGGCGCGAGTTCCTTCGCTCCCAGGATGGCGATCCTGCCGATGGCTTCCTGCGTGGTGTTGTAGAAGCGGACGCGCGAGTCGGTCCTGAGCCCGCGCGGCGCCTGCTTGAGCAGGCCGAGCTTCGCGTCGAGCGTTTTCGTGGGCGTGAAGAAGCCCGCGCTCACGATGGTGTCGCCGCGCGAAAGCTGGTCCTTTTCCATGCCCTGAAGGTTCACGGCCGTGCGCTGGCCGGCGACGGCGCGCTGGGCTGCCTGATTATGGGACTGGAGGCCCCGCACTTTCGTTGTGATGCCTTTCGGAAGGACCTCGACCTCCTGCTCCGTGCTGATCGTGCCGGAGAGCAGGGTGCCGGTGATGACCGTTCCGAAGCCTTTCATGGTGAAGACGCGGTCGATGGGAAGGCGCAGGACGCCGTTCGATGATTTGGGAGCGACCTCGTTCGCGAGTTTGGCAAGCTCCTGGACGAGACCGGGAAGGTTTTCCCCCGTTTTGGACGAGACCGGGACGAGAGGGGACTTTTCGAGGAATGTTCCCTTCACGAACGCGCGCACCTCGTCCTGCACGAGAGCAAGCCAGTCCTTTTCCACCATGTCCGTCTTCGTGAGGGCGATGAGGCCCTTTTTAACGCGCAGGAGGTCGCAGATGGCGAGGTGCTCGCGGGTCTGGGGCATGATGCCTTCGTCGGCGGCGATCACGAGCATCACGAGGTCGATCCCGCCCACGCCGGCGAGCATGTTCTTGATGAGGCCTTCGTGGCCCGGCACGTCCACGATGCCAAGGCGGTTGCCTCCGGGAAGGTCGAGGGACGCAAAGCCCAGGTCGAGCGTGATGCCGCGCTCTTTCTCTTCCTTGAGACGGTCCGGGTCAATGCCGGTGAGGGCCTTCACGAGGCTTGATTTGCCGTGGTCGATATGTCCGGCAGTGCCGAGGATGATGTATTTCATAAAGTCAGGAGACAGAAGACAGAAGTCAGAAGTCAGAATACAGACGACAGACTAGAAGACAGATGACGGAATTATAAGCTTCTTGCAAAACCAGTGATCATAGCCGCGATTTCGTCTGCTTCCGCTATCAGCCTTGCATGGTCTTCTTGGTTGCAATATCCGATTAACAATGCAATCTCAAGACAGCTCATTACCTCATAGCCGGACCGCAAAGCGATTTCCAGATACCGTTTAAATTCTTTTTCAGAAGAATTGCCGCTCCCTTCGGCGATATTAAGGGAGATGGATGTAACCGCTCTTCGTATTTGACTTGTCAGGCCGTACAGCTCTTCTTTTGGAAAGCACCTTGTTGTCCTGTAAATCTCGACAGCGAATACAATCGACCGCTGATAGATTTTAAGATTTCTGAAATTATGCTTCTTCATGATTTAGTCTGTCTTCTATCTTCTGTTCTCTGTCCTCTGAATTATTTTTCTTTGTCTGTCTTCTGTCATCTGTCGTCTGTCGTCTGAATTATTCTCCCCACTGCCTCAATAATTATCCCGATCTCCCCGTCGTTCAGCGTCCGCGGGTCGAAGACGACCATGCCTTCCTTGATGCGCGTAATGACGGGCACACGGCCGAGGCGCAGGCTGGATTCGATGCGGTTCGCGCTCAGGCGCTCGTGGCGGATGCAGACGGTCTTCGTCGGGAAGTTTCCCAAAGGCAGCGCGCCGCCGCCGCTCTGGGACGTGTCGTCCTGGACGGCTATCGACAACTCCTTGTCGCCGATATTTTTGAGGCCGCCGGATAAGAGCCCGGCCTTTCGTTCGATCTCAACAATGGGTTGCGTCAGCATCCAGAGCGTGGGAATCTCTTTCACGGCCTTATCCTTGTCGAGATACTGCCTGAGCGTAGCGTCGAGGGCCGCAAGCGTGAGCTTGTCTATCCTGAGCGCGCGGGCCAGGGGATTCGCCCTGATCGGATCGAGGCATTTCTTTGCGCCCAGGATTATTCCCGCCTGCGGGCCGCCCAGCAGTTTATCACCGCTGAACGTGAGCACGTCGACGCCGGAATCCACGGCCTGCTGCACCGTGGGTTCGCCGCCCGCGCCATAGGTAGAAAGATCGACAAAACTCCCGCTGCCGAGGTCCCACATCACGGGGAGATTGTATTTTTTGCCGAGCTTTGCAAGCTCCCCGGGCGAGACCTCCTTGGTGAACCCGACTATCTTGTAATTGCTCGTGTGGACCTTCAAGAGCAGGCCGGTGTTCTCGTTGATCGCTTTTTCGTAATCCTTGAGATGGGTCTTGTTCGTCGTGCCCACTTCACGCAATTTCGCGCCGCTCCGCTCCATCACGTCGGGCACGCGGAACGAGCCGCCGATCTCCACGAGCTCGCCGCGGGACACGACCACCTCTTTGCCGCGGGCGAGGGTGTTCAGGCACAGGAGCACCGCGGCCGCATTGTTGTTCACTGCCGTGGCTGCTTCCACCCCGGTGAGGCGCCGGAGGATGCCCTCGACGTGGACGTGGCGCTTGCCGCGCTCGCCGGCCCGGATGTCGTATTCGAGGTTCGAGTAGTTCCGGCTTGCTTCGACGACGCGCGCGATGGCCTTTTCGGAAAGCACGGAGCGGCCGAGATTGGTATGCACGACCACGCCGGTCGCGTTGATCACGCGGCGCAGGCCCGGTTCGGAGAGCTCCCCCAGAAGGAGCTCCGCATCATCGAGGATCCCGGTTATGGTGATGGACTGTTCGCTCGTCGTCTGCGTGGATGACGGTCCCCCGGTCTCGAGTATGGCCGTGCGCCTGCGGTCGAGCGCGGCCCTGATCGCGTCGAGCACCAGGACCCGGGGATGCTCCTCAAGCCACTGCTGTACTCTCGGTTCCTTGAGGATTTCATCGACAGCAGGCAGTTTTTTGAGCAGTTCCTTCATGAGTGGTAACATAGCATAGCCGTCGCGCAATTTCAACAAGACATTTATTCCCTGCACGTTGAACTTTCGGTTCCACGATCCCTCAGTCCTCAGCACTCTGAACTATGACCCATGCCCCTGGCTACCTGACCCTATCTTCTGAACATTCCGCAATGCGAAATCCGCAATCCGCATTTGAACCACCCTTGCCCCTTGGTCCTGCCCCTGAACCCTGCCCCTTAAACCGGAAAAGCTCACTTGACTTGTAGTCATATATTTGTAAAATATATATACAGATGTGCCAGGGAGGCCCGTATGCAGACAGCAACCAAAAAAACCGCGAAGCACTTCAGGCTGGACCAGACGATGATCAAGAATGCTCAAAAAATTCTCGGCGCCAAAACCGAGACGGAGGCCATTGAGTCCGCTCTTGCCGAAGTCATTTATCAGGAAAAAATGAGAAAGCTCATCGAGCAGACGGCAGGCAAGTATAAATTTGAGGGCATCAGTTGAAGCAAAAGGCTGTTCCGGACACTTCATTCCTGACCGAGCATTTCAGAAAAGGAACCGTTCAGGATTCCTTCATCGACCTGACACGGCATTATCACATCGCATTCAGCTCCGTGGTGCTGATGGAACTGCTTTCCGGAGCATATGAACCGAAAGAGCGCAGGCTGATCGACCAGATCCGGCGCACCTTCACCGTGCTTACGGTATCAGAGCGGCAGTGGTACATCTGCGGCGACATCATGATGAAACTTCGGAAAGACAAAAAAGTTTATCCTGTTCGGGTTAGAAGCCTTCTTGCCGATATCCTCATTGCGGTGTCAGCTTGCGACGTCGGCGCTGTTCTTATTACCAAAAACAAAAAAGACTTCAAGCTGATTAAAGACGTATTTGATTTCAAGTATCTCGCCGTTGAGTGATCACTCCGCATTATACTGACCGTTTCTTCCGGTTAAACACAGGAGTCTGCTGCAACAGAATGCTATAACCCCGAGAGGTTCTCGACGATCCGGCCGTGCTGAAAATGCAAAATCCAAGACCGCGTTCTCAACAACACCATATGCTCGTGGCGAGCAATAATAACCTTGACTTTGTTAATTCTCGTATATAAAATAAGCCATGCCTATAAAAAGAAAACTGCTGGATGAGCTCCGGGCCCATCTTCCCAAGAAGGAGATGACCCTTCTTGTCGGTCCCCGTCAGGCCGGCAAAACGACGTTGATGCTGCATCTCCAGGACGAGCTGCAGAAGAAGGGCGACAAGACGCTTTTCCTGAGTCTTGATTACGAACGGGACCAGCCCCATTTCGCGGACCAGGAGGCGCTCCTCTCCAGGCTGCGCCTGGAGTTCGGCGGCAGGAAGGGGTATGTCTTCATTGACGAGATACAGAGAAAAGAAAACGCCGGTATTTTTCTCAAAGGTCTCTACGATATGCGGACACCGTACAAATTCATCCTCTCCGGCTCCGGAAGCGTTGAATTAAAGGAAAAGGTGCATGAATCCCTTGCCGGCAGAAAGCGGATGTTCGAGCTTTCCACCCTATCGCTTGCCGAGTTCATCAATTACCGGACCTCATACAAATATCAGGGCAGGCTCGCCGACTATTTCAGGATAAACAAGTCCGAGGCGCAGGGCCTCCTGATGGAATATCTCAACTTCGGCGGGTATCCAAGGGTGGTTCTTGAGGACACCACAAAGGAGAAGTCGGCGATCATCGATGAAATTTACCGGAGCTACATAGAAAAGGACATTGCCTTTCTCCTGCGCGTGGAGCGGATCGACGCGTTCGGAAATCTGATACGCATGCTCGCCGACCGGATCGGCGGCATGGTCAACCTGAACGAGCTTTCCTCCACGGCGGGGATCTCCGTGCAGACGGTGAAGAACTATCTGTCCTACGCGGAAAAGACCTTCATCGTCAGGAGGGTCACACCCTGGTTCAAGAACCTGAGAAGCGAGATCAGCAAGTCGCCGGTCATGTATTTCAATGACCTTGGACTCCGGAACTTCGCGTTGCGCCGTTTCGGCAGATACACGGCGCTTCATGAGACAGGGTTCCTATTTCAAAATCTCATCCATCAACTGCTTTTTGAGAAGACGCAGGAGGGCGGCACGGTCCACTTCTGGAGGACAAAAGACAAGGCTGAGGTTGATTTCGTCATCAACAGCGCCGACGGCGTGATCCCCGTTGAGGTGAAATGCAGGGAGATGAAAAGCGGTGAGCTCGGCCGCTCGCTCAGGGGATTCATCGCGAAGTATCAGCCGAAGGAAGCGTGGGTTGTCTCACTGGGAGCGCATGAGGACGAGAGGTTGGGAAAAACGCGAGTGCGATTTATTCCATTTTATGAGCTGCTGTAAGGCAATGTTTACTTAACTTGATCGGACCAAAGCATTGACAGAAACCCTGATATATGGTATCGTATTACCAACATTGTGGGTTGCGCCATGTAAGCTGAGCTCCTGTATCACGAGAAAAAGTATTACGAGGACAGCTCGTTTCGCGAGATCAAGATATGGCGCGTACCGCAGAGCGCGGATAAACCGCACGGCTACAAATACTCCTTCGTCTACATCGTGAAGGGCGAACGGGTGATCGGCTACGATAACGCCGAAGGCAGAGGCGATCACCGGCATCGCGGCGGGAAAGAGCAGCCCTATAAGTTCCAAGGCGTTGAAAAGCTCTGGCATGACTTTACCGCTGATGCGCAGAAGTTCAGAGAGGGGAAGCGATGAAAGTTCGGAACATTAAAATAGCGATCAAATCCGACGCGGAGCTCCTGAACGAGGTCAAGGACGTGGTCGGAAAGATTGAACGCGGCGAGAAGGTCAAGAAGCATGAGGGCGTTTCCTTTGACAGCATCGATGCCATGAGAAAGGTGCTGACCGAAAAGCGTCTGCGCGTGCTCCGGGCCATTAAGAAAGAGCATCCCGAGTCTGTCTATGAGCTGGCGAAAAAACTGAAACGGGATATCAAGAATACCTTCAACGATGTGCAGTTCCTTGCCGAGGCTGGTTTGTTGGAGCTCAAGAAGACCAAGGACGGTCGGGAGAAGACCATGCCCCTGGTGAATTACGACAAGATCATGCTTGAGATCACGGTGTAAACCAACGCAACAGATTCACTTCTCTTATCTATGAGCTCCTTGCCTTTTTGCTCCATTCCGCATTCCGCCTGCACCCAGCGCTTATGAGGGGCAACGCAAGAAGCAATTGTTTCGGAGATGCCTCGTTCGATGAATGGAGGAAAGACGGGCGATGGGTAGGATAAATGCTCGTCGGGTATCAACGTCCCGGAGTCGCTCGTGCGCCCGCATTCCGCATATTTGTATCGGAAAGCCCCCACTGAATCGGTTGGGGCCGCTCTTTGAGCTGGTGGGAGACTGAACAGGTCGAGCGAGCTTGAAAAAAACGGTCGCCGAAGCTTCAAGAGGGGCTGTTGATTTTCTATCGCTGTGCTTGGGTTGGTAACTCCTCTCTGGAAAATCGCGTTTATATAAGGTATAATAATTTTCCGCTGCGATAAGCAGCGGCATCTTAGTGTCTTTTTTCAGGATACGCTTTGGTTTGCGGACGGTGACTACGTAGTGAAACAGCACATTGAACATCGGATCAAAAAACAGGACAGCAAGCCGGAGCTTGTCCCCTTGAAGACCGTATGGGGAGAAGCAAAAGCGTGGGAGACCCTTGCGGGTTTAAGGCCGCGCGACGTTTGCTCCGGCGCCGCGGCAACCTACGATGAAGCGTCCAGGGCTTATACGATAAAGGCCTTTGGCATCGATTTCACCCTCTCGCTCGACTCGAAAACGATCACGAGCGAAGACCCGAAGTCACGTCTTTTTCTCGAACGCTATAAAGATTTCTTCAAGCTCGCGGTCTTGTGGTATATGACCAGCGCAAAGGACATTCCGGCTTCCGGACGGCTCATCAGGCCTCTTGACGTGAAAGGCGGCCAGCGGTTCTTTTCCGGGACCCACGTCCTCCCCCTGGACCGCATCGAGGCCCGGTTTGCTGTTGATAAAAAGGCCTTCATCGAGCGGGGCCTGCGGTTCGGCTCGGAGATCGCCCCGTATGGCGACGCCGCTGTCCGCCTCTACCCGCTGCCGCGCGTGCCCGTGACGATCATCCTGTGGCTTCAGGATGAAGAATATCCCGCCCGCGTTGGGCTCTTTTTCGATTCCACGGTCGATTTCCAGCTTTCCCTGTCGGACATTGTCTGGTCCGTCGCCGCGATGACGACGCTCGTCATGGGGGAGTAGGGATGAGGACTGAGGGCTGAGGACTGAGGGATCAGGGGACCGGATGAAATAACGGCGGAGACGGTCTGCCAATTGGGCGATTGATTTTGCACGAGTATTCGGGTAGAATAAATCCATAAGTAGGAGGCGCCCGATCATGAAATTCATAATAACGATATCGCAGGATGAAGACGGTATGTACATAGCCGAATGCCCGGCCATTCCCGGTTGTATCAGCCAGGGAGCCACTGAGCAGGAGGCGGAGAAGAATATTCAGGAAGCCATAAAGGATTGTTTGGAAGTCAGGGCGGAGAAGGGAATGCCTTTGACCGTTACGACCCGCCAGATAGAGGTACTTGTTTAATGCCGCCAATCCCGGTCTTGCGGCCTCGTGACGTGGTAAAAACGTTCGAGAAACTCGGCTGGGAAGTCGCCCGACAGCGCGGCAGTCATATCATTCTCACCAAAGCAGGGCATATCGCAACTTTTGTCTGTCCCTAATCACCCTACAGTAGCGCGAGGCACGCTGAGAAGCCTCGTCGCAAGAGCAGGAATGACGATCGAGGAATTCATGGAAGCTCTCGAAAAATAGCCGAACGAATTGCGGCGTCAGGGGACTGAGTATCCAGGTTACTACGTCCATTTAATTTCCAGAAGGGCGATCACACGAGATGAGGTGGCTATGGACAGGCGTACGTTCTTAAAGGGTGTTGCGGCAGCGGGCGTCTCGCTCGCGACCGGGGAGCTGTTCATCCCCTTTGCGGAGGCGGTGGACGCCCCCCCGTTCAACTTCGTCCACATCACGGACCTGCATCTCGACATCCACGGCGAGAGCGGCTGGCAGCACCGGGAAAAGAGCGTGCCGCTCTTCATCGACGCGCTCCGCCAGTTGCCCCGGCTGCCGAAGCTGAACTTCGTGGTCTTCGGCGGGGACCAGATCCACTACGGCCCGAACGACAGGGAGTCCCTCACTGTTTTCCAGAAGTGGACGGCCAATCTCAATATGCCGTATTATATTCTGCTCGGCAATACCGAGGTCTCTCCCATCGGCGGCGTGTCGAAGCTGAAACGGGCGGATTATCTCAAGACGTGGAGCGGGAAGGGCCTGAAGCCCGGCCGCTCGTCATGGGCTTTCGACCCCGTGCGCGGGGTGAGGGTGATCGGTCTCGATGTCACGGTGGATGGAAAGCCGCACGGCGAAGCGGCCCCCGGGACGCTTCGGTGGCTGGAGAGCGAACTCGCGGCGAACAAGAGCAAGAAGCTCATCATCATTTTCACGCACCAGTTGTTGATGCCTACCACGCCGCAGGACACGACGCCTGACTGGTCGTTCTGGATGGTGAAGAACGCCGACAAGGTGCGCGCCGTCCTGCAAAAGTTCCCGAACGTGAGGCTGGTTGTCTCCGGCCACCATCACGCGTCCCGCGTGGCCACCATCGGCAGGATCACCTATGTGTCGGACCCCGCGATCGTCACCTTTCCCTGCGCCTTCAGGGTTTTTAACGTGGGTAGGCAGGGGATTCATCTGAAGAACATCGGCCTCGACGACCGGGCCACGGTAGACCGCGCGAGGGAACTGCTGGTGACGGACCCCTACGCCAGGATGTATGATCCCGTTGACCCGCAGAAGGTGGCTGATTACAGCATAGGGCTTGCCGGGCAGGACCGCGAGACGACGATAAAGCTGTAGTGACAGGAAGCAAATTTCAAATCACAAGCATCAAATTTCAGGTAAGCTCCAAATCACAATGTCCAAATAACGAAGCAGTTTGAACTTGCAATTCCCTGTAGCTTGCTACACGGTTACCTCTTAGGTCCCTCCCCATAGTAGATACATACCCTCACCCCTACCCCTCTCCGCTGGCGGGAGAGGGGTAGGGGTGAGGAGCACGAACGCCGGATACTTCACCCTCCCCTTAATCCCCTCCCATCAAGGGAGGGGCAAAAATCATGATCAGATATCCCGCAGCTCGCTGCGGGGAGGTTCATTGCCGGTTTACGGTTTGTACGGTGAAAAGTCGATCCTTTTCCGGACGGTGTCCACGCGGTCCACGCGGACCGTAACGGCGTCGCCGATGCGGTACACGCACTTCCGCCGCTCGCCCCGCAGGCAGTGCAGCTTCTCCACGTACTGATAATAATCGTCCGTCAGCGTCGAGATGTGGACCAGCCCTTCAACGAACAATCCCCGAAGCTGCACGAAGAACCCGAACTGGGCCACGCCGGTGATGATGCCGTCGAACACCTCGCCGAGCTTGTCCTCCATGTAGCGGAGCTTCAGCATCGTGATCACGTCCCGCTCCGCCTCCATGGCAGTGCGCTCCCGGCTGGAGCAATGGACCGCCGCGGCCGGCAGCGTCTCAACGAGCTTGTCGGTGTAGGTTTTGTCCTTCAGCTTGCCCCGCAGGTCCGCTTTCAGTATCCGGTGGACGATCAGGTCCGGGTAGCGGCGGATGGGCGAGGTAAAGTGCGTGTACGTCTCGGCCGCGAGGCCGAAGTGGCCCACGTTCTCCTCCGAGTACCGCGCCTGCTTCATGGTCCGGAGAAGCACCGTGTTGATCAGGGTCTCCTCCGGCGTGCCCTTGGCTTTGGCCACCGCCTTCTGCAGATGCAGGGGTTGTATTTTTTTCGCCAGGGGGAGGTTTATGCCGAGGGTGGCGAGGAACTCCGCGAGGTCGGCCAGTTTATCTTCCGCCGGTTCTTCATGGATCCGGTAGATGAAGGGCGCTTTCTTGTGCTCGATATGGCGGGCCACGGTCTCGTTCGCCGCGAGCATGAACTCCTCGACGATCTGGTGCGCCATGTTCCGCTCGGCCCTGAGGATGTCGGAAATACGGCCTTGTAAATCGAGCACGATCTCCGGTTCGGGCAGGTCGAAGTCGATGCTCCCGCGCTTCGACCGCTTCGCGCGCAGGATTTCCATGAGC
>Ga0137338_1000187_pt1 | contig 10318 bp, 6 predicted proteins | sample EasRivERMLT366_2_FD_104770 | JGI IMG/M metagenome (GOLD analysis project Ga0137338, IMG submission 104770) | Soil microbial communities from meander-bound floodplain in the East River, Colorado, USA - East River MetaG ERMLT366_2 | ecosystem: Environmental > Terrestrial > Soil > Floodplain ...
AAGAACCGGCGCCGAAGTGGTAACCAACGAAGTTGGTTTGATCAGGATAGTCAGCGCCCCAGCCAAGCAAGTGGATGCCCTGCAATTGACCAGCGTCAGCGGCTGCGAGAAATGCACCGGATTCCATCACTTCAATGTTGACGGTAATATTCAAGTTCTCTTTCAATTGAGCTTGAATGTCCTGAGCCACTACATTTGGATCAGGCAGGTAACCACGCACAACATCACGGTAATTCAATACGGTTTCGAAGCCATCCGGATAACCGGCCTCAGCCAGCAATGCCTTCGCGGCGGCGGCATCAAAAGAGTACCATTCATCGCCTACGCAGCCATTCGGGATGACACAAGGGGTGAAGTGCGAAGCAACTTCGGAACCAGCCGGATAGAAGTTATCTACAATGCGCTGGCGGTCAATGCCCATGGCAATCGCCTGACGTACCTGCTCATTGGCTAATGGGTTCGCAGCATTGTCAAAGCCTTCAACCTGTGGGTTGTTGTTGAAACCAATGTACATGGTGTTGAGGGCCGGGCGGGTATAGAGAGCCAGATTGGAATCACCTTCCACCGTGGCAAAATCGTCCGGGCCAACATTGTCGATGCCATCAACCGTACCAGATTGGAGTTCGAGCAAGCGTTGAGCAGACTCGGTGCCCCAGCGGAAGACCAGAGTTTCTGCACCAGTATTTTCACCCCAATAATCGGGGAAAGCCTTGAGGACCAATTGGTTGCCGCGTTCCCAGGATTCAATCATATATGGGCCGGTGCCGATGGGTTGCTCGAGCAAATCACCTTTACCGCCGGTGGATTCGAGATATTCAGAGGGCTGAACCGCAAAGGATGTAAAAGCGATCTTTGATGGGAAGGCAGGGTCAGGTACGCACAAGGTAATTTTGACGGTGAATTCATCCACCGCTTCGACGGACTTGAACTCGCCGCCGTAATCACAATCGGGCGATTCAACCATCATACCTTCATAGGCAACTGGCGCTTCTGTGGGTGCTTCAGTCGCTACTGGCGCTTCGGTGGGCGGGGGCGCAGGGGCCTCGGTTGCAGGTGCTTCAGTCGCCCCGCCGCCGCATGCCACAAGGACCATGCTCGCAAGCACGAGCAGTGATAGTAAAGTAAATAGGTTTCGTTTCACGTTTCTCCTCCTGAGAGAAATATAGTTTGGATTCGATTACGTACAGGTCTGGGGAAAATCGGAATTACTTTGTGAGGGGCGCCTCCTTCCAAGTTAATGGATAGATTATACAGCAAAACACTTTTTAGTGAACAGGTAACGGCATACCCAACCCGTTTAACACCACTTTGGAGGGGTCGTTATGCCATAAGCCCGGCACTTTAGTATTGCATTGGGGACAGGTTCCCTTGCCTGTAACATGATACTCACGGATGATATATCCGCTTCTTCGAACCAACCGGTGGTTGCATTGCCCGTTAGGGCAAAAAGTATCTTCATACTCCCCCACCTGACCCGGCAAATTCCCGGCGTATACATACCGCAAGCCCGCTTCACGCCCGATCTCAGCCGCGCGCAAAAGCGTCTTCGCATCCGTATTATCAGGGTCGGTCATTTTATAATCTTTGTGGAAGGCAGTCACATGCCAGGGAATGTCCTTGGAAACGTTCGCGATGAATCTTGCCGCATCCCACAACTCTTCATTTGAATCATTGAAACCCGGTATCGTAAGAGTAACGATCTCAACCCACAATCCCATTTCATGGGCGCGCTTGATTCCATCCAGGGTATTCTGCAACACCCCGCCTAACTTGCGATAACTCTTATCCTGCATACATTTCAAATCAACCTTGTATGCAGAGATATACGGACGAATATACTCCATCACTTCGGGAGTATTATTTCCATTGGAAACATACGCACACATTAACCCCGCGGCTTTGGCTTCTTTGAAAATTTCAACCGCCCACTCACTGGTGATCAGCGGCTCGTTGTAAGACGACACTACTACGGAGGCCTTCGTAGTATGTGCAAGACGCACCATCTCCTGCGGAGTTATCTTTCGGACAAGATTTGCGGCGACATCAGATTTCGGATCGCGCATCGCTTGAGAGGTCAACCAATTCTGGCAATATCCGCAATGGAAATCGCAACCCAGCATCCCAAACGTCAACGCGTTCGTGCCGGGCAGTACATGAAAGAAAGGTTTCTTTTCAACAGGGTCACTTTGCAACGCGGCGACATATCCACTCGGCACGCGCAACTCTCCGCCCTGATTGAACCGCACCTGGCAAATCCCGCGCTTGCCCTCGCGGATCACACAACGATGCCCGCATGCATAACAGCGCACCGCGCCCCCCTCCAGTTTCTCATACAACTCCCCCGTCACAGTCAAAGTATCCAGCAACTCGCCTATAGACGTCGCCATACGAACCTCTCCCCTTTATAATACACCCATGCTCACAGTTTGTATACAGGCAGGTGGTGCATCCTCCCGCATGGGCGAAGACAAAGCCCTAAAAACTTTTCTCGGGCGCCCCCTCATTCAACGCGTTATTGAACGAGTCTCCCAAATGGCGGATGAGATCATCGTGACGACGAATCGTCCGCAAGAATATGGATTCTTAAACCTGCGCCTCATCGCGGACCTCAAGCCTGGGCGCGGCGCCCTCGGCGGACTCTACACTGCGATCGCTTCTGCCACACATCCCATCGTCGCGGTCATTGCATGTGACATGCCTTTCGCCAGTCCGAGGCTTATCGAAGCAATGAGCAGGCTCCTCGTCGAGGAAGAAGCGGATGTTGTAATCGCTAAAGGCGACGAAGGCTATGAACCGCTTCACGCTGTCTATCGTCGTGACACTTGTCTACCCGCAGTCGAAAAATCGATTGAAGCCGATCAATGGAAAGTCATTGCGTGGTTCCCGCAAGTGAAAGTGCGCGTGCTCACTCCCGAAGAAATTAAATCTGTTGACCCGGAAGGTCTCGCATTTTGGAATGTGAACACCCCCGAAGAATTTGCAAAAGCAGAAAAACTTGCCTCGCGTTGAGCGGAGCCGAACGCTTGTTGTGAGGCGAAGACGAAATGCAATATCGGAACACACATCACATCCAATCCCGCAGGGATGACATGCTTCATACCACCCCTGCGGGGTTTGAAAATACCATGACCCATTTCTATAAATGTTTCACTCCTTCGGAGTTCAAGACTATTTAAAATCATGTCCAACACAAGAGGAAAAAATGACCTACGATGTAAACCTCGTCCGCCAGCAATTCCCTGCGCTTGACCGCCCCGCCATCTTTCTCGACAACCCCGCTGGAACGCAGATATCAAAACCCAGCCTCGACCGTATCAACCGCTATTTACTCGAACATAATGCCAACCACGAAGGTCAGTTCGAGACCAGCCGCAAATCGGATGAGGTTCTGCATGAAGCGCACGTGGCAATGGCAGATTTTTTGAATGCGTCACGTCCCGAAGAGATCATCTTCGGCAACAACATGACAACACTTACGTTGCACATCTCGCGTTCGCTGGCGCGAAACTTGCAAGCGGGCGATAATATTCTCGTGACCAGACTTGATCACGATGCCAACATCGCGCCGTGGATGTTGATCGCGGAAGATAAAGGTTGCAATTTAATTTGGGTGGATATTGATGTCGAAGATGGCACGCTCGATGTGGATGATTTTGCCAGAGCATTGGAACACAAACCGAAGATCGCGGCGTTTGGATATGCATCCAATTTATTGGGGACAGTGAACCCCGTGAAGAAATTAACCAAAATGGCAAAGGACGCGGGCGCGCTTGTGTATATTGATGCGGTGCAATATGCTCCCCACGGACCGATCGATGTGCAGGATATTGGCTGTGATTTTCTGGCGTGTTCCTCTTATAAGTTCTTTGGTCCACATGCAGGCGCGTTGTATGGAAGATATGATCTGCTCAATGAGTTGAAGGCGTATAAGGTCCGGCCTGCTTCGAATGAGTTGCCGTATAAGTTTGAAACCGGCACACAAAATCATGAGGGGATTGCGGGTGTGTTGGGCGCGCTGGAATATCTTCAGTGGCTGGGCAGGCAATTCGGAGCGGATCAAGAATCGGCGTGGAAAGCTCGCGTTGAGCCGGGTCGAAACGAGGCGGGCTTTACCGGTCGCAAGTTGGAATTGAAGAAGGGCATGTCTGCAATGCGCGCGTATGAGTCTGAATTATCCCGAGCCTTGATCAAGGCAGTTGATTCTGTTCCAGGAACGCGCATTTATGGTGTCACCGATATGAAGCGACTCGATGAGCGAGTGCCAACAGTTTCGTTTACTGTGGACGGACAGGATCCAGAACATATTGCTGATGAACTTGGCAAGCAGGGTATCTATGTGTGGAACGGTCATAATTACGCGCTGGCTGTCGTGGAACGGTTGGGATTGTTGGAGGCGGGAGGAATGATCCGTGTAGGACCGGTGCATTACAATACTCTGGAAGAAATCGGGCAGTTTCAGGAAGCATTGACCAGGATCATTTCCGGATAATCAATTTAATCGAATCGGTCGGTGCGAAATTTGGGTTAGCCAGTTAAACCGAGGGCTTTAAATATTTCAAGCCGGAACCGGTATTGAATAACACGATCCGTTCATCCGGATGAACCCAGTTCTGTTTGATCAATTCTTTTAGCGCCGCAAGTGTGGCCGCGCCTTCAGGGGCGGCAAAGATACCCTCTTTGCCTGCCAGATGTTTTTGTGACTCAAGAATTGCTTCATCGCTGACGGCAATTGCCGTGCCAGCGCTTTCATAAATATCGTGAAGAATTAGCTGATCTGCGAAGCTTTTTGGAACCCGCAAACCGGATGCAAGCGTGTGGGCATTGATCCAGAAATCACAGAATGAGGCTTTTGCATCAAAGGCTTTGACGACCGGGGCACAGCCATCCGCCTGCACCGAGACCATGCGCGGACGTTTGGTGTTTTCAAGCCAGCCTAATTTCTCGAGTTCATCAAAAGCCTTCCACATACCCACCAGGCCTGTACCCCCACCAGTGGGATATAGGATCACATCCGGCAATTCCCAGTTGAAAGATTCTGCCAGTTCATACCCCATTATTTTTTTGCCTTCGACGCGATAAGGTTCCTTGAAAGTGGATACATCGAACCAGCCTTCGGCGCGTGCTTTTTCGCCTGCCATGCCCGCGGCGTCACTGATCAAGCCATCCACGAGAATCACCTCTGCGCCTGCCATGCGACTCTCTTCGATATTGGCGAAAGGTGTATCTTTGGGCATGAAGATGTGTGCCTTTAATCCTGCGCGTGCGGCATACGCCGCCATGGCGCCGCCGGCGTTGCCTGCTGTTGGAATGATGACTTTTTCGACTCCCAATTCCTTCGCTTTTGAAACTGCCGCGGCTAATCCGCGCGCTTTGAATGAACCAGTCGGGTTGCTGCTTTCATCTTTCACATAGAGATGGGAAAGTCCCAACTCACTTTCAAGATGAGGCAGGGCTAACAAAGATGTATCCCCTTCGCCAAGAAATATCTGATTTTCTGGATTGATGACCGGCAACAGCTCATGCCAGCGCCACATACCTTTTCGGCGGTGCGTGATTTCATCCCGATCAACCTGCGCCTCTGCGGATGCCAGATCATAGCGCGCTAACAACGCTGATTGGCAGGCAGGACAAAATGTATGAAGCTGGTCAAAGGGATACTCGATTCCACAGCCTGAGCATTCCAAATGGGAAATATATGAGTTCATATCAATGTTGAACGAGCACAACCAGGATCGTTCAAGCCTCCTGTCACGAGTGTAGCACAATTTATCCGTTGGAAGGAGTTGCGAAATATAATCTAAAAATGCTCCATCGGGTTCTGAGAACCCGATGGAGCATTTGATGTGAGTAAATTAAATGATAACCGCCAGAGTGAGGGGGGCACCCTAGCGGTCATCTCTTACATAATACTACAACAGATTTTGTTTTGCAAGTACTTAATATTATAAAATCATTATAGTTTTAATGCGCTTATCCAATGAGAATACCAGCGGTGTGCCCTGGGCGGGAATCGAACCCACATCTAAGCCTTAGGAGTGCCTTGTTCTATCCATTGAACTACCGGGGCGATGAGGAAATTATATCAATAAAATGTAGAGGCGGGGTTTCCCCGCCCTTTTATTGAATCAACGACTTGGGGCGAGATGACCTCGCCCCTACGCACTACGCGCCATCATCTTTCGGAGGCGCGGTTCGACCGTAATCCAGGATCTGGCGCAGTTGGGTTGTCCCTTCCGGCGGACCAACGATGCCTTTATCTTCCATCACATCCACAATGCGCGCGGCGCGCGTGTAACCGATTCGCATGCGACGTTGTAACATGGAGACGGACGCGCGGCCTTCCTTGCGTACAAGTTCAATGGCTTCTGGAAGCAATGGATCAACATTTGAATCCACCGCAGTCATGTCTTCGAACATCGCGGTCTGTTTGAGAGGGACATCAGACTTGAGCATATCCGCAGGGACCGGCGAAGAAGACGCGGCGCCATATGGACTTGTGCCGCCCAATTGCGCGCGCCAAAATTCCACCAGCGTTTGAATCTCATGATCAGAAACAAATACACCCTGCAAGCGCGCGGCAGAGGGCGCATCCGGCGCCTGAAAGAGCATGTCGCCGCGCCCCAACAATCGTTCGGCGCCGGGTTGATCGAGGATCACGCGGCTATCCGTATTGGATGCCACTGCAAACGCGATACGCGCCGGGAAGTTGGCTTTGATCAAACCGGTCACCACATCCACGGACGGGCGTTGCGTGGCAATGATCATGTGAATGCCTGTGGCACGCGCCAATTGTGCAAGGCGTGTAATGGTCTGTTCAGTTTCGCCGGGGGCGATCATCATCAAGTCGGCGAGTTCGTCAATCACGATCACCAGGAAGGGCAATTTCTTCACGCCCTGCAATTTCATTTTGGCATTGTAATCGGTGATATTGCGCGAACCAACCTTCGCAAACAAGTGATAACGCTTGTCCATTTCGCGCGTCACCCACTGCAACGCGCCGATCACACGATCGATCTCAACCACCACCGGCGAAAGCAAATGCGGGATACCGTTATAGCCCGTAAGTTCCACGCGCTTGGGATCAACCAGGATCATTCTCAGGTCATCCGGCGTGTTGTGCATTAAGAAACAAGTTAAGATGGCATTGACACAAACCGATTTACCGGAACCGGTTGTACCCGCAATTAAAAGATGCGGCATGGTCTCAAGCGTCGTGTTGATCGGATGTCCCGTCACATCCTTGCCAAGCGCGAACCGCAACGGGTTCGTATTCTTTTGAAGCGCATCACTTTCCAGCAGATCACGAAGAGCCACCAACGTCATCTCATCATTCGGGACTTCGATACCGACATAACTGTGTCCCGGAACCGGCGCTTGAATACGGATGCGCGGCGCGGCGAGTGCCAGCGCGAGGTCATCCGCCAGGGATGCGATCTTGTTGACGCGTACCTTTGTACGGACCCCGCCTCTGGTTTCGACAAAGAGCGGCTCCACTCCGAATTGCGTGATCGCCGGTCCGCGATTGATCTCAACCACTTGTACCGGCGCGCCGAACGAGGCCAAGGTTTCCTGGATCAATCGTCCCCGTTGTTGAATGAACTCTTCATTGACGGAGGGTGCAGAACCGGAATCAAGAATATTTTTTATATCAGGCAGTTGCCAATTGATGACCGCATCTGGCGTTTTGACCGTAGTCACAGGCGCGATAGGTGTCCCGGGTGGAATGACAGGCTCAGGTCGCTTTAAAACAGTGTACCCATTGGCATCATCAGGCAAAAGCGACTCATCAGTGGTTTGGGTCTCAGGTTGCGCGAGCAACTCCCGAATTTTCACCACCACCGGGTTCACCCAGCGGAACAGGTCTTCAACATTAATGTCGAAAATCCACGTGATGGCAATAAGCAACCAGGCAATCAAAGCTACCCAGGCTCCCCCGGCACCAAGATAATTGAAAAACAACCTTTCAAAGAAACTGCCAATATATCCCCCGCCCACCCCATCAACTGCGGCAGCCTCGGCTAGCACAAGGGGAACATATGAGATGTGCATAAAAGCCAATAGCCACACGAAAAATAAAATAATTCCAGTCGCACGTTCAAGGGATAGCAGCGGCAATTTTTCGATGCGGCGTAAAACGAGCCATAAGCCCATAAGAATCAAGCCAACCGGCAGGATGTAAATTCCCCAGCCAAGGACTTGCGACATCACGCGCAGCATACTGCCAGTGACAGCACTACGCTGCGCGGAGAATAGAACCAGCAACATCAGCAAACCCACGACCGCCATGATCGCCCCAACCACATCGAGTTTACGTTCAGGGCTGAGAGTCTCCCACCAGGAAGGAGGTGCAGGTTCCGGTGGAGGCGCAGGCTTCCCTTTTTTGGGAATCGGATGCTTGCCTCCAGCCTTGCCTTTTGCAGGCGCAGGTCCCCCTTTTCCTTTTGGAGCAGGCGCACCCGCTTTGCCTTTTGGCTGGATGTGTGATTTATTGGTTGCAGGTATAGGAGTCTTCAACGGCATGGGCTAATTGTAGCATAGCACAAATGGTCTGTTTTCTTTTGCAAGGTGCCGCACGATGGCTCAAAACATAACTCGTCATATCGATTTCAATGTTGGCACTCCCTCTAAAGTTTAGTGATGAAAGAGCCAGACGGTAGGGTAAAATTATCGGACAACAGCACGCGAGGATTAAACATTGTTTGAAATACTTTTTCTTGGTACATCCGCATCTGCGCCTTCTGCAAAACGCGGACTCTCGGCGCAGATCATCAAGCACGATGAATATCGGTTTTTAGTTGATTGCGGCGAAGGCACACAAAGACAAATTTTACAATCTGGCACCGGCTTTAAGAATCTCACACGCATTTTGTTGACCCACGGACACCTTGATCACATCCTGGGTCTGGGTGGATTGATGTCCACATTTATGCGCTGGGAGGCCATTGATGAGCTGGATATTTTTGGCGGGCGTTCCACACTGGATCGCGTCCGCGCCCTGATCGATGGGGTTGTCCTGCGCGGTAACCAGGCTCCCATGCCATTCCGCATGAATGAGATCAAACCCGGTATGTTTTTTGAAACGGATGATTTCACGATCACCGCGTTCCCTGTTTCACATCGCGGACCGGATTGTTTGGGCTATGTTTTCGAGGGCAAGCCGCGTCGCCCGTTTTTGAATGAGAAGGCAACCGAACTTGGCGTGCCGTTCGGACCTGAACGCCGCGAGCTGGTCGCTGGAAAAGAGATCACGCTGCCCGATGGCAAACGCATCCAACCGGACGATGTGCTGGGTCCGGTTCAAAAGGGCGTGAAACTTGTCGTTGTGGGTGACGCGGGGAAAACCGAGAACCTGGTCGACGTCTGCAGAGATGCGGACGCGCTCGTGATCGAATCAACTTATTTAGATGAAGAGACCGAGATGGCAAGTCAGTTCTCGCATCTCACCGCACGTCAAGGCGCAGAACTTGCGATAAAGGCGGGAGTCAAGAAGTTGATCCTGACACATATTTCACGCCGTTATCGCGAGAAAGATGTGATCAGGGAAGCGCAAGCGTTATTTCCCAATACCAGCGTGGCGCGGGATTTCGATACGTTTCAGATCAAGCGGGAAGAGTAAAAAAATATGTCATTGCGATGAGGGTATTCTTCCCGACGAAGCAATCTCCGAAAAGTATAGGATTGCTTCGTCGCTGTTACACAGCTCCTCACAATGACACTATATCCCTTCGCTTGTCATAATAAACAAGGGTGTCATTTCAAAACTCTCAAATTTAGGACGCAGGCGATCGGTGTTATAGAACCTCTCCACGTTGACTGTCTTCTTTCTGCTGGTAACAATATCAATCGGGATATTGTCGTAGCGTCCGTTTTTAAGGACGACCAAACGTCCGTGTATTTTCTTGAGCACAAGATCAAGCGCCAGATTTCCATATGCCATCGGAACAATGGAATCGATTGCATCCGGGTCGCCGCAGCGGACAAGATAACCCAGCTTTTGGTTCACAGTATCCACCATGCGGCCATTATTATGTTTTGCGGTCATATCCTTTATGCGCGCTGAAATAAGATCACCAACTCCTCCCAGTTTCATATGTCCAAAGGCATCCGTACTCCGGTCTTCGAAAACCATTTCACCGCCTTCATACATGGCGCCCTCCGAAACCAGCACCACAGAATACCGGCTGGGGTTGTGAGATCGATCATACATGAGCAATTCCACCAACCTCTCGATATTGAACTTGAACTCTGGAATGACACAGCGATTCGCTGCGCCTGCCATGGCGGGCAACATGGCTGTAAAACCGGCATATCTACCGAA
>Ga0137338_1000191_pt1 | contig 10093 bp, 10 predicted proteins | sample EasRivERMLT366_2_FD_104770 | JGI IMG/M metagenome (GOLD analysis project Ga0137338, IMG submission 104770) | Soil microbial communities from meander-bound floodplain in the East River, Colorado, USA - East River MetaG ERMLT366_2 | ecosystem: Environmental > Terrestrial > Soil > Floodplain ...
CATGTTTTTCCTGCTGGCTCAAGTGCTGGAAGGCCGAAGCCTCCTCTTCCTTGACGGCGCGGCGCACCTCTTGAAAAACTCGCTGCGTCACAGCCGGGTCAAGCAAGGCTTCACCGCGCGATACCGCTTCGATTGCCTTCACCAGATCGTCGCTCCCGATCTGTTTCAACACATAACCCGAAGCGCCCGCGCGGATGGCGGAGAACAACATCTCATCCTCGGCATAGGAGGTGAGCATGATCACTTTAACATGCGGGTGCTTCTCAACAATCTGTTCGCAGGCCTCGATCCCCGAAGTACCCGGCAGGCGAATGTCCATCACCACCACATCCGGCTTCAGCAATTCCGTTTTTTCGATGGCTTCACGAGCCGAAGCCGCTTCACCCACCACATCGAACTGCGGATGGCGTTCCAATAAAGATTTCAATCCCAGGCGTACCACTTCATGATCGTCCACCAGGATAATGCGTTGTTTGGGGGCTTGTTTTGGCATGACTTTGATTTTACCCCAAGAAGACCCTTAATATGGGGATAAAATGCCGATTCCCTCCCAGCCGAAAACTGCTTCTAATCTATGGGCTTTTTCTCACCGGTGCATTAAATATTGCAGGGGCGGGTGATACCCGCCCCTGCATGAGATTACTTCGCCTTGATGCTGACGATCCTGGGCTTGACATCTTCCGCTTTCGGCAGGGTGATGGTCAGAATGCCATTCTCAAACTCGGCCTTTGCCTTATCTGCGAAAACCTCAGTTGGCAGGGCGACCGAACGCTCGAACGCGCCCCATCTTTGCTCGCGAATATGCCAGGCTTTATTATTTTTCTCTTCCTCATGCTTCACCTCGCCCTTGAGGGTCAGCACTTCACCGGTGATGTTGATTTGAACCTGATCGGCTTTGATGCCCGGCAGAGAAGCCTTCACGACAATCTCGTTGTCAGTCTGGTACATATCTATCGCAGGCGCAGACCAGCCGTCCCTGAGGGTGAGCGGGCGTGTGAACGCGTCATCGAACAGGTGATCCATCGCTTCCCGCAAGGTCATCATCTCACGAGCGGGCTCCCAACGAATTAAGTTAGACATAACAGCCTCCTTCCATATAGGTTTAGATTTACAACCTTAATATAAAAAGCCTCCGTTAGAAAAACGCAAGCTTTTTATAAAAACTTCGTATGAGATTCTGGAATCATGGAACTCGCCCCCCAGATACCTATCGGCAAGCCAATGGATTCCAAAACTACACTTTTTGTCTTTTGTAGTCCACGAAGCGATAACCCACGCCGCGTTCGGTGAGAATATATTTCGGGTTGGCAGGATCCTTCTCAAGTTTCTGGCGGAGGTAATTGATGTAGAGGCGCACATAATGCGGCTCGTCGCGATATTCATAGCCCCACACTTTTACGAGAATTTGATCGTGCGTCACCACCCAGCCGGCGTTCTGCACGAGATGATACAACAAACGATATTCGGTTGGACGCAGTTTGACAAGCTTGCCTTCCAGCCATACCTCGCGCCGGTCAAAATCAACCTTGAGGCGTTCGTCCACTTCGATGATATCGTGCATCGAACCACCGGCGCTCTCAGTGCGGCGGATGACTGCTTTTACACGGCTGACCATTTCACGCGGGCTGAACGGTTTGGTGATGTAATCATCGGCGCCCAGTTCAAGTCCGCGCACGCGATCATCCTCTTCGCCTTTGGCTGTGAGCATGATGACAGGCACATTACTACCTTCACGGATGGTCTCAAGAACTTCGAAGCCATCGATGTCGGGCATCATTACATCCAGCAAAATCAAGTCCGGGGTTACATCACGTAATCTTTGGATGGCCTGCTTGCCATTGAAAGCTTCAGCAACCTGGAAGCCATCGTGTTCCAAATTCATGCGGATAAAACGCACCATGCGCTCCTCATCATCCACCACGAGGACGCGCCGGCGGTCAAATTCTTCAGGCATCTTACTCCCTCACAAAACCGATCAGGTTTTCTTCCTCTGTACTCTCCAGAATTTCTATCAAAGAGACTTGAGTCATTGGCCAGATCACCTTGACCACGTTCTGTTCAAGGTAGTGAATATCCTTGCCGTCACGCAGACGGGGGTTGCTGACTATAATAATCGTATCGGTGAGTTTGGGAAGTTCTTCGATCTCGCCGATGATGGAAGACTCGCCGGAAATATGTAGAATAATGGAGAATGCCATGCGCGTTTGCCTTTCTATCAGATGTTACGAAGCAAAACCTGGATCTTAAGTTTGCCCAGGGCAATGACATCTCCGTGATTCAATGTCTCTTCTGCATGCGGGTTAAGGCGGCGCCCATTGAGGTATGTACCATTGGACGAACCCAGGTCCATAATGATAATACGGTTGGCTTCACGTTTCACAACGACATGCAAACGCGACACGCCCGAGGCGTATGCCTGGTAGGGTGTCAGATCAATATCTGGCATGATGGGTTGCCCTTCGCTCAAACGACCCAGCGTAAATTCATTGCGTGAGGCAAGAGGCAGGATCTTCCCGCTATCCATCAAATGCAGGGATATCCAGCTATTGATGGGTGATGACGGGGGTTCAGGCCGCGGACCCTTCTTTTTAAGTTCGTCAGAGATCTGATCCTGTGTAATCGCCTGTGTGGTCAAGGTCTCAATACCATCCAATTGCGCCCCGCATTCCACGCAAAAAAAGGTACCCGAAACATTAGCATGCTGACAGTTTGAGCAAATAATCATGAAACAAACTCCTTCTTTGACGGCGCAAGAAATAAAGCGCGCGTACCATAATTGATTTTTTTACTGCCCTCATCAGAGAGCGTATTTTTCTGTTGCAAGTGGTTAACTTCCAGCATAATCGTTTGGGCAAGGCTGCGCTCACCCTGTGATAACAAATTTGCGGCAAGCGCTTGAAGCTGGCGGGTGGCTGTATCGATATTACCTTTTTCAATCTCTTTGCGCGCTCTCTCCTGCATCCGGTAAAGCATCAGGCGCGATAGGGCTTGAACAACTTCTGATGGCGGGGCATCCGTATCAGGCTGGTCTGATACGGGTCGCTGAAGGCGCATCCGAAAAGCTGGTACAGGAGTTGGCAGGGATGCGATCAAGACTTTTAAAGTGCCATCCAAAAATGTGACTACATCTGATTTTACCGCTTTTGGTTCAATTATATACTCAAAAATCACACGAGTGGGAGTATCTTGCAATATTGAACCAAGTCGCAAGGGCATTTCGTCGATCAAAACAGGTCCGGGGTCTGGTTGCAGACGGAATGCATAGGAGAGTTCAATACCCTCCAGGGGAGTATACTCCAATGTAACATCATCGGCATATATTTGTGCCAGTGCATTGAATTTTTCAAGTAACAGGCGTTCGATATCTTTTGGCTCGGAAATGAAGGCACTGCTTCCACCTGTGCGGGTGGCGAGAATATCCAGGAATACATCATTCCAATCCTTGCCAATGCCCATGGCGCTGATGCCGATGCCGCGTTCGGCGATTTTAGAGGCAAGCGCAAGGCATTGTTGTTCATCACCGTACGTATGCCCGTCGGTCAACAGAATAACATGATTGATCCGTTTCGAATCAAGACTCCGCATTATTTCCTTGGCTCCAGCCTCAAGCCCCTGGTAGATCTCAGTCGCCCCCCCAGGCTGGATCATTTGAATACGCGCCTCCAGGCGCGTGCGCTCTTGATGATATGCCGCCGGGACAATCACTTCAGCACGATCACTAAAAGTAACCACACTGAGAATATCCTGTGGTCTTAGGTTACGCAGTATTTGAGCGGCAGTGGATTTCACTACATCCATTTTTTCGCCCTTCATGGATGTGGAACGGTCCAACACCAGACATACGTTAAGTGGAGGCGCTGGAGTTTTACGCGCTTGCACCGGTGTTTCCAATTCAACAATAAGATATAGCATTTGCGGCTCATCCAAATGGACCATATTTGGACGGCTATATATCAATTTAGATTCGTATGGGAGGGTTATCTTTTTCTGGGGGGACAGTGTCGCGTCATAGAGTGCACGGCGTTTTGGGTTGGAGAGTGTTTCGTATGCCTGCTGGGCACCCATGAATAATTCGGTTTCTCCCGCGGCTTTGTTCTTATCGGGATGTAATCTTTGTGCGGCCTCAAAATAAGCGCGCTTAATTTCCTCCTGCGATGCATCGCGCGCAACACCCAGAACAGAGTAATAATCCTGCTGCTCAGGTGCCATATTTATCCGATCAATTGCACAAGTACTACACTGATATTATCAGGACCTCCTGCCGTATTTGCCGCAGTGACAAGATTCTGGCAGGCACGTTGAAGGTTGGAGGCTTCGGTGATCGAGCGCACCAGGTCCTGTTCAGACACCACACCCCACAAGCCGTCGCTACAGATCATCAAATAAGCGGATTGAGGAAATGCGACTGTAAAGATATCCGGCTCCAATATTTCACCCTGTCCGAGCGCACGATACAACACATTGCGGTGAGGATAATTCTCTGCCTCTTCAGGAGAGATATGTCCAAGCTCTTCGAGGCGCTTTACAAGCGAATGATCGCGCGTAATTGTTTCAATACGACCGTCAGGATATACAAAGTATGCGCGGCTATCACCCACATGTGCAACAGTGATCTGTTGACCAAGCACCAGCGCAGCAGTCAAGGTTGTTCCACTCCCCGGTGCTTCCCGCTGGATGGCTCGTTGTGCTTCACTGACTGCCGCCAGCATGATCTCCTGGAAAGATTCATCCATGGTGTCGGTCTTGATTTGAAAAAGATAGGAATGGAATTTTCTGAGAACATAACCTGCAACTGTGCGAATGGCGGCGTTGCTGGCGACCTCTCCAAATTGATGCCCGCCCATGCCATCTGCAATAATATAAAGCCCAAAAGGCAAATTTCCGGAATTGCCCGCCATGGTGGAAGTAATAGCCAGAAGGCTATCTTCATTTAACTCGCGTTGTTTTCCAACAGATTGTCCACCCGCAGAGATAAGTTGTTGCATATCAAAACGCGGATTCTGATTACTGACAATGGCTTGCAGTTGCTGATCTGTAAGCGGCGCGGTGTTGGCAGTATCGAGGGTCTTTGTAGGAGTTGATTTTGGACCGAACAACCAGTTAAAAATTTTATTCACAAGAACTCCTTATGCAAGAAACGCGTAAACTTGATGATCCGTGGAGCCGACGTACACCACATCGTCATATACCAACGGAGTACCAGTGATTGCACCCTCTGTGCCAAACTTCCAACGCAGGCGACCAGTGCGATATTCAAGGCAGTAAAGATTACCGTCCACCGAACCACAATAAATTGAATCTTTATAAATAACCGGTGAGCCATTCACCTGATGTTCGGTTCTAAAACGCCAAATCTCTTTTGAACTTTTGGCTTCCACAGCATAAATAAAACCGTCTGAGGCGCCCACGAAAACGAACTCATCCACGATACAAGGCGAACTGATGGATGCTTTCCCCAGGCGGAACCGCCAGATCGCCCAGCCGTTATGTGGGTCAAGCGCATATAAAGTGCCATCGACCGATGAGAAATATAAAGCCTGTGGCGTGCCAGTAGTGGAGGATGTGATCGCTCGCTTGGCATGAAAACGCCACTTCAACGCGCCTCGAAAATCAATTGCATAATAATCGCCCGATTCGCAACCCAGATAAACAAGCTCGTTCATTACAAACGGTGTTGATCGAACCGGGTCAGCGGTTTCGAATCGCCACGCCATGCGGCCCGTTGTAAGATTGACCGCGTGCAAATGATTATCATCTGAGCCGATAAAAATATGTCCTTCTGCAATGCGCGGCGAAGAGCGGATCGGTCCATTTGTATAATACGTCCACACCACCTTACCGGAACGGGCAGAAACAACATGCAGGCGTTTATCTTCCGAACCAATATAAATATTTCCATCCAGCAATGCGGGGCGTGAAACGATCCCGCCATCTGTGGGGTATTTCCACTGGAACTTTCCGTCAGCCGCATCCAGGGCATACAGGTTATTATCATAGGAACCAATATAAAGCGAGCCTTGAAAGACAGTCGGCGTGCCGCGAACCTCGTCTTCCGTCTTGAATGACCAAAGTGGTTTGATACCACCGGTCTTTGCTGAACCCGTCTGTGGTCCTGGTCCCATACGTACAAGCAAACCCGTTTTGCGCGCAACCGACATGAGTGCATCTTTCATTTCCGCGGCACTCTTAAAACGACTCGCAGGATCATACTCCACCGCCCTGCTGACAATAATTTCCAACTCAGGAGAGACCGAAGGATTGATACGACGCAAAGGACGCTCCGCAAACGAGAAAGGCGGTTCCAGGCGCGGGTCACGACGGGTCAAGGCATGGTGGATGGTCGCGCCCATTGCATAAATATCAGCTGCCGGCGTAGCTTCGCCGCGGTATTGTTCGGGAGGCGAGTAACCCTCGGTACCGATCATCGTCCCCTTGATCCCGGATTGGAAAGACTTTGCAATCCCAAAATCCACCAGGATCACATCGCCGCTCGAATTAATCATCACATTCGAGGGCTTCATGTCTCGGAAGATGATCGCATCTGGTTTGTGTCTGTGTAAATAATCGAGCACGTCACATAATTCGATTGCCCAGGTGAGCACCTGTTCTTCGGGCAAAAAGCCACTCGTTTCACTGATGATCGCTTCCATATCCTTGCCGTGGATGAATTCCAATACAAGATATGAACGGCTGTCCAATGAAAAATAATCGTAAATACGGGGGATGGATGGATGATGAAGTGTGGCGAGCAGGTTGGCTTCGCGCTCAAAATTTTGAACGATCGTTTCGCGCACCAGCGGGTCAGGTGCGCTGTTGATCATTTCCTTCACTGCCACCAGTTTGGTCACATTTGGAAAGTGCATATCGCGGGCGCGATATACGGACCCCATGCCGCCAAGCCCAACAACTTCTTGAATCGCATAACGCTTGGCTAGTGTAACCCCGGCCTGAAGCTGGCGGGGAGCAGAATTACTCTCGCCGCCCTGATTATCAGATAAATCAGGAAAAAGTCTCGTTTCCAGAACGTCCTCCAACTTCAATGAATTATAGTTTGCACTCCGTTGTTTGACAACCGCCCGCAAGTGGGGAACATTTCAGTTTCGTACATATTAAATATTATATTCGAACACCTTGCCGGGAACATCGTTATGGGGCACAATACGACATTGTGAAAATTCTTGCTTTAAGCGACGAAGTGGTTGAACGTCTGTACAATCTTTGCACGGGCGGGCACTTCCAGGATATAGAATTAATTCTGGGATGTGGGGACCTACCCTATCCCTACCTGGAAAACATCGTCTCCTTTTTGAATGTTCCACTCTTTTATGTGCCTGGAAACCATGATCCCATCTACAACCCCCAGGATGTAAAATCCTATGTGGAGGGCGGTTCAAACCTGGACCTGAAACTGGTCCGCTATAAAAAATTTTTGATAGGCGGCCTCGGCGGCTCCATCCTCTACCGGCCCGATGGAACAAATCAATATACCCAGACAGAATCGTACCTGAGAGCTTTTCAATTTTTGCCGCGCTTAATGTTGAACAAAATGAACTACGGACGCGCACTCGACATACTCATCACACACTCACCACCTTATGGAATTCACGATGAAGAGTCTCAAGCTCATCAGGGACTCAAAGCCATCAACTGGCTCCTACGCGTGGCAAAACCACGTTATCACCTGCACGGCCACACCCACTTTCAACGCCGCAACCTTTCCCTGTCTGAAACCATCAACGGTCAAACGAAGATCGTTAACATCTTTCCCTACAAAATCATCGAAGTCGTGCATTAAGAAATATATACTGCTCAAGCCATTGTCCGTTGAAAATTACCCGTATGGGTGATGGCAATGACCGGAAGCATATGGAAATATAAGTCACCGTGTCCGAACAATTTTCAGAGCAGGCGAAGTCAGATTTTCAAAAAGCACGCTTCAAAGCGTTTATGAATCGCGTCTGGGGTACGCTCTCCAGGCAACGCGCCACTTTACTTTCGTATGACGATATCAAGGAAAAACTTCATATCGGTGGACCGATCTATCGGGGGATCAAGACCGTGCGCGTGGATCAGATCGCGGGTAGTCTGAATCGCTATCATGAATTTGACCGCGTCTTCCTTCCCGCCAGCGACACACTAGCCGAGCGCTGGCAACGCGTCAATCGTGCTTTTTATCAGGAGATCAGCCTGCCCCCTGTCGTTTTATATAAAGTAGGTCAGGTCTATTTCGTTGTGGATGGACATCACCGTGTTTCAGTGGCACGCGAACAGGGACAGATCGAGATCGAAGCCGAGGTGCGCGAGTGTGCTACGCGTGTAAATATCACAGCCAATATCCAGCCCGAAGACCTCGAGATCCTTGAGGACAAAGTTCACTTTCTTGAACGCACAGCTCTCGACGACTTGAGACCCGACGCCAATATTAAACTCACCATACCCGATGGCTTTGATCGCATGCTGGAACATATTGCCGTGCATCATTACTTTATGGGTCTCGATCTGCAACGTAATATTTCTGAGGAGGAAGCCATTGCAGATTGGTACGACCGTGTATATATGCCGATCATCAACGTCATCCGCGATACGAACATCTTGAAGGAATTTCCTGGAAAGACCGAAGGCGATCTATATCTGTGGGTGTTGGATCATCAGCACTATCTTGCTGAAGAAGAGGGCGTCCCACTTCAATCGCCGGAAAAAGCCGCACGTATTTTTCTTGAGAATAAAGATAAAAAAACTGCGCGACCAAAAAAGAAAACAAAAAGCACCTCAAAAAAATAGGAGAAAAAATGACATCATCACATCCTCTCGCCGGAGTCTATGCCGCGGCAGTAACACCTCTGCGCGCATCCGATTCAACCCTGGACCTTGAGTCTGTTCCTATCTTAATGAAATTTCTCGCCACCCGCGGCTGTCATGGCGCGGTGCTCTTCGGTACCACCGGTGAAGGACCATCGTTCTCCCCCTCTGAACGGGAATCATTAATGCGTTCGGCGCGCGCCTATAAAGATCAACTCCCAGGCTTTCGACTCATCGCAGGCACAGGCACTCCGAGTCTTTCTGAATCCATTGACCTGACCAAACTCGCCTTTGACCTCGGTTATGACACGGCTTTGGTCCTGCCTCCTTATTACTTCCGCAAAGCCACAGATGACGGATTATTCGTGTGGTTCAATGAACTGATCAAAAAAGCTGTGCCTTCGGATAAATATATTCTCGGCTACCATTTCCCCAATGTGGCGGGGATTGGTTTCTCCATTGAATTGCTCGCACGTTTAAAGGATGCTTTCCCTATACAATTCGCGGGGATCAAAGACTCATCGCATGATGCCGATCTCGCCCGCAACCTCGGCAAAAAATTTGGTTCCGATCTGGTTGTTCTAACTGGAACAGATACATATTTAAAAATGGCAATGGAAAATAAAGCCGCCGGTTGCATTACTGCTCCAGCAAATTTAATTTCCCCTGATCTGCGCGCAATATGGGACTTGATGAACGCGGGCAAAGATGTTTCGGATGCGCAGGAACGCGTGAACAAACAACGGCATATTCTCGAAAAATACCCGTCCTTCCCGCCGACATTGAAAGCATTGCTCCATCGCTTGCATGGTTTTCCAAGATGGTCCGTCAAGCCGCCGTTGGAATCCATTTCAGCAGAGCTGGAAGACAAGGCTGTTCAAGAGTTTGAAAGTTTAAACGTTGAACTTTCAAACCTATAAACAATAATGGACTGGCGACTTCTCATCACCCCTCCGGCGCGCGGTGCGTGGAATATGGCTGCGGACGAAGCCATCCTCGAACACGCGCAAGCGGGACGCGGCGCTTCACTCCCGACCCTGCGCCTGTACGCGTGGACCCCACCCTGTCTCTCGCTGGGATATGCCCAGCCATTTTCAGATATTGATATCCATCGTTTGAAACAACGCGGCTGGGAATTTGTCAGCCGCTCCACGGGTGGACGCGCAATTTTGCACACTGACGAATTAACTTATTCGGTTATTGCCCCATCCAATGAGCCGAGTGTAGAGGGCAGTGTTCTTGAAAGTTATAATCGCCTTTCACAAGCCTTATTGCTCGCGGTAAAAAAACTGGA
>Ga0137338_1000194_pt1 | contig 10005 bp, 12 predicted proteins | sample EasRivERMLT366_2_FD_104770 | JGI IMG/M metagenome (GOLD analysis project Ga0137338, IMG submission 104770) | Soil microbial communities from meander-bound floodplain in the East River, Colorado, USA - East River MetaG ERMLT366_2 | ecosystem: Environmental > Terrestrial > Soil > Floodplain ...
TGGCTTTGAAAAACAAGATCCCTGCTCAAGCTGTGTTACAAAATTTCATAATGGAAGGGTGGGAAACTAAGGTAAGGTTGGATCAGTTCAAAACCTGTCGCTTTGATCCATTCCTGGCATTGCGCTGGTCGTGGTCGGATATCCAACGAGGGACCTCTCGGAGTCGTTGGATCATAATTCCAATGGATAATGCCGACTTGTCCACCCCAGGTAAGGATTCTATTTGCCTCGGCCAATATTTTCAATGGATCTTCGGCATGCAGAATATTCAAGAGCATGACATATTCACAACTGTTATCAGGCAATCCTGTGCCTTCCATCATAAAGTCCCTATGGATAGCGTGTATATTTTTCAACCCGGCTTCATTTGCTTTCATTTGAACGGCACTGATCATGTCCTTTTCAATGTCCAGAGCATAAATCATGCCCTTGTTTTTTCTGGCTGCCGGAATGGAAAATGTTCCATAGCCACAGCCCAAATCCACAATATTCCCGGAAAGATCACGTATCCCTAATCCATCCAGAATAGCATCCGGATCAAAGAATTGATCCCACATTTGTTCATCAGGCATTCCACTTTCTCTTGCTTTCATTCTTTACCTTCCGTGTAAACACTAATCAAAAGTTGCGGCGGGATTCGCTTGTAGAATCCTGCCGCAATATAAACTCTTGGGCCAATAAACTATGACTTTAGCGGCTGCGATAGTCCAATCGGTGAGCAACTCCATGCTCCCATGTTGAACATTTTCGATCAAGGAGGCTTGCCCGAGACCTCGGGCTTTTTGGCATGACCCTCAGATGACGACTTCGCCTTGACGCAAGACCGAGGTCAACATGTGTTCTATGTTGTAGTAGCCTTGCGGTGTGTCCTGCCCTTTGATGGCGCACTCGACGCCATCGCCCATCAAAAAGACAGGCACGTAGGTTCCGTTACGTTTGGCAATATTCACGGCGAGCCGAAGCGCATTATAAGGTCGTTCGTTTCCATATGGACCATTGTTGATGATGAGCAAGTAATTTATCGTGTTGTTTTCGGCCAAGAAGCGGTTTCCTTTTTCATTGATTGTTCTCGTACCAGTGCAGCCCCACTGGATCTTGATCCATGAGTTTCACGCATCACCGCGGCCACGATAGCGCCTGATAAGAATGTTAGCGCGCCAATGGCAGCAATCGCGATCAAGCCGCCGAACGCGTCGGCCAACAGTCCAGCAGTCAACGCCCCCACAGCATAGCCCGCATCGCGCCAAAGCCGGTAGACGCCGACTGCTGAGGCACGCCAATTGGGGTGGGCAACATCGGAAACGGCGGCCAACAAGGTTGGATAAACCAAGGCGGTACCAATACCTAACAACACTGCCCCTGCAAGCCACGCCCAAAATCCGCTGGCGATCACGAACAGCGCGATTCCGATTGACTGTACCCACATTCCAGCCACGATCATCCATTTGCGACCCCACTGGTCGCTCAATGCACCGGTGATGAGTTGACTCACACTCCATACACCCGGATAGACGGCAGCGATCAAGGCGATCCGTTCGATGGATAAGCCCGCGCCGATCAGCAGAATAGGTACTAAGCCCCACACCATGCCATCGTTCATGTTATTGACCATGCCAGCCTGGCTAACTGAAAATAAGGTCCGGTTCTTCCAGCTGGTCAACCAGAATATTTCCCTGAATGAGGGTTTCGAACCAGAGCTTGAAGGGAGCAGATCAGAATGCTGCACCAAGGTTTGCGCTTCCTGCTTTGCATGCGCATGCGTTTCGCGAACAAAGAAAACCGATAGGATCAGTCCGGACAAGGCAAAGACAATGCCTGGCAGAAATGGCGCAGGCCGTAGCCCATAGGTTGCGGCCAAATAACCCGTGGCTAATGCTGAGAGTGAGAGCGCCAGATAACCGGCGAACTCATTCAGTCCCATGGCAAACCCGCGTTGTTTTGGTCCAACGAGGTCGATTTTCATAATTACAGTTGTCGACCAGCACAGACCTTGGTTAACCCCTAGCAGCAGATTGGCTAGCACGATCCAACCCCAACTTGGTGCAAATATGATTAGGAAGGGAACAGGCAGCGCGAACAACCAGCCTGCCACTAAGATTTGTTTGCGCCCGATCCGGTCAGAAAGCCGCCCGGCAAATAAGTTGGCGAGCGCTTTGACAATTCCGAAGCTGACGATAAATGAGAGGGTGAGTGATTTTGAAGTGAGGCCGAAGTCGGCCTCAGCGATGAGAGGGACAACGGTACGCTCTAAGCCCACCATCGCGCCCACAAACGCGTTGACAATAACAAGCAGAGTGAACTGCTGCCAGTTTGCCAGCAAACCAAGCCGAAGGGAGCTAGCTGCCGGAATTGAAGTTGATGGTATCTGGACGTTGGCTTTACGAGATCCCACAGTTATTCGCTCCAGCTTCCAATATGATCGGGTTCTCGATCAGCTCCCCCGCTTCGTTGAGTTCAATGATACGCGCATGATTCGGAGGTACGGGTGGGATTCGAGCAGCCAAAGCATCAACGAATTCTGATTCTGAAAGCCGGAGCAGTTCCACCTTATTCCGCAAATCACCAAGTGTGGCTGTCAATGGAATTTTGTCGAACGGTGTAGGAGTATTGGTGTGGCCTGGCAGGACAAGTGTACGGGCTGGCAACAACAACAAGTGATGATGTAGCGAGTGGTGAAGCAGCTCAGCATGTGAGCGCGTTTCGTCCTTAGTAGCATGTAGATCCGGGCGTCCAACTCCCTGCAAGAAAAGAGTGTCACCGGTGAATAAAGCCTGCCGATCCAGAAGATAACACATGCTTTCCGTCGTATGACCAGGAGTCTGTATGACCATCAGCGAAGCTTCGCCGACCTTGATGATTGAACCATGACGGAGGGGTGTGAAGGCGTACATCACACGCTCTTGATTGGGCAGATACACTATTGCGCCACTTTGTTCAGCGAGAAGACGCGAACGCGACAAATGGTCTGCATGAATATGGGTATCCAGGACAGCAGTGATGGACCAACCATGGCTGCGGGCTATATTCAGATACACCTCTGGTTCCAACGAGGCATCAATTACAACCGCCTCTTTCTCAGAGCCAATGAGATACGACAAACATCCTTTGCCAACTCTGCGGATCTGGATAACTTGAGCCTTGCTGCGTGGCAATGGAACATCTGCTGTGTTCCAAGACAAGCTCCATGCACGCATACCTCCCTCAAGCGAGCTGGCATTAATGCCTCGCGCCTCCAACTGTTCAGAGGCGGTTTTGCTAGCATGACCAGCATTGCAGACAGTCACGACTGGAACATCAGCTGGCAGAGATACTCCATCCAAAGCCTGAGGATTATGCGCTTTTAGGTCAGCGTAGGCATCTATATGAAGACTCCCAGGGATTGCCCATGTGGCGCGATCGGCGGCTGAGCGTACATCGAGAATGACGACCGGCTGACCGGTATCCAGCCAATGTCGCAGTGTCTCAGCATCAATTGTGCTCATTAGTTTTTCTCCATCATGCTTTCAACTGGTAAATTAAGGGCTTGCCAATCAGGTAAACCTTCGACGAGCCTGCGGACGCGATAACCATGCTTCTGCAACAGGGTCACAGCCTCATCAGCAAATACACAATAGGGACCTCGACAATAGGCAATAATTTCCTGATCGTGGGGTAATTCACTGAGCCGTGCTTCCAATTCATCAATTGGTATTGAGCGCGCTTCTGGGATATGGCCAGACTGATACTCTAAATCTGGTCTAACATCCAGGATTACAACGTCACCTGCTTCCATCCGTTCAAGCAATTCCGAGGTGGTGATCGATTTTAGGGCGCTGCGGTCCTGAAGAAAACTCTGAACTAAGCGATTGACCTCTGCAAGTTGAAGCTCACCCAGATCTCGCAAGGCTTGCCACGCGCGAAACACGCGCTCGTCGCTCAGGCGATAATAGGCGTACAGACCATCTCGCCTAACATCCACGAGTTGAGCTGCTCGCAACACCTGCAAATGTTGGGATGCGTTCGCAAACGGCAGGGTGGCCTCGTTAGCTAAGTCTTCTACAGTGCGCTCGCCCTGAGCCAGTAGCTCCAAAAGCTCCAGCCGATGTGGATTGGAGAGCGCTTTCCCAATCCGCGCAAATTGCGCATAAAGTTCATCTTTAAATTGTCGTTTGGTCTCTATTTTCATATTCAATATAATAATTGAATATGAAGTTATTGTCAATACCACTGAGAAAACGCACATCAGTCTTGGTACAGTTGTGGTCATTTCCTTATTCAGGAGATTATTGCTGGTTATCCTCTTTCCGTTCAAAGATTGTGATTTGCCACTCGCCGCTGCGTCTGGCATCGACTGGCAACAACCCGTATTGCAGAGTGATCCGCTGTATGTCTGCGTGGGGATGAATGTAGGTGAAGAATTCGCTGCTCCGCAACTTGCGGATGCTGTTCATGATCTTGTAGAAAGCCTGAAGCCACCAAACTTCACGCGGATAACTCAAAGCCAGATACCGCTTCGTTTGCTCAGCGGCGGGTGCCAACAATTGCTCAAGATGAGGGAAGCAGCAAATGACTCGATCAAGGATGACAATGTCAGCAGGCAGAATTGAATCGGGAGATTGAGCAACGTCGCCTTGGATGTAGCGCACTCGATCTACAAAGTGGAGGGAGTCTGCGATTTGTTTTGCGCGCTCAATATAACTGGAGGAGGCGTCCACGCCAACCACATGATCTGCCAAACCTTTTTTCAGCATTCGAAATGCGCCGCGCCGATCCCGCTGCCGATATCCAAGACAGTGAACGGTTTCGCGGACTGACTCTCAAAATAAGCCAGCAGTTTTTTGATGCGTTTGTCCGCGCCTTTTTCCAGATAGGCGCGAGCCTCACTTTCAGCGCGCTTTCGGTTGAAGGCGTTTTCCAAGTCATTGATGTTGTGTGGGACACAACAGGCATCCTGCATCATTTTTCTACATCTCCTGTTTCATAATAAAAGCGTGGGACAACCAGCCAACTCAAGCCCAGCCCGGTCACGACGCGCCTAATCCCTACCCAGCGCGGCGGGTTCCATCGCGCGGACAGTTGGATTGAAGATCATCACAAGCGAAATCAGCGCGATGAGCGCGCCAGAGACGACCAGCAAGCCAGTGACATCCACGCGGCTGATGACTCCAGAGAGCGCCATCGAGACGGGGATAAGACCTGTACTGGCAAATAGCAAAAGACTCATCAGGCGACCGACGAATTCTTCGGGCGGACGGCTCTGCACCCAGGTGATTAAGAATACCAATATGTAGCCGTGGAACGCGCCCACAGCGAGCCCAGTGACTGCCGCTAAGTTCGTGGACGAGGAGACGCCCAGCAAGGCAAGCCCAATGCCCATCCCGCCTGCCAGGGCAAGCAACACCGCGCCCCTGCGTTTGGGGGTGGGCTGAGGCAACACGCTCGCGAACGCCACACCCAGGAGCGAACCCAGACCCCGCGCGGAAAGGATCGCGCCATACGCCACCGCGCCTTCGAGGAAGCGCGTATCCGCAAGAAGCGGAACGCCCACGATGAACGGACCGTCGAAGAAGAACGTAACTGCGGCGACCACCAGGAAGAATGCGCGCAGGGGAATATCGTTCCAGACGAACGCGAGACCCGAGCGAATTGATTTGAGGAGGTTTTCTCCGCCGCGGCTTGATTCGATGCGGGGCTGATTAATGAAGAGAAGCGTGATGAGTGAGGCGAGGAAGGAAATTGCATCCAAGCCAAGCGCCACGGCGATGCCCTGCATGTTTGCTCCTTCAGAGCGTCCGTCGCCCCACGCCGTGATGAGCAAGCCAGCCAGCGCAGGACCCGCCAGCATGGTCAGCATGTACGTGCCTTGCATGAGCGAATTGGCGGATTGCAACAAATCCTTCTTCAGCAATTGCGGCGCCATTGCACTATGCGCGGGATAGAGGAACGCGTCGGCAATGCCGAAGAGAATTGCCAGCCCGTAGATCATCCACATCTCCACGCGGTTTGTGAATACCAGACCTGCAAGCAGTGAAACCAGGATAAAGCGCGCAAGGTTCGAGGCGAACATGATATTGCGCGGCGGGAAGCGGTCTGACAGCGCGCCGCCGACAAGCATGAGCAGCGCGCGCGGGACAGCGGCTAAAGCCAGCACAGCGCCCATCGCCAGCGCATCGCCCGTCAGTTGCAGGACGAGCCAGGGCAGGGCAACGATGTAGAAATGGTCGCCCAACACTGAAACGGCCTCGCCAATCCAAAGCAAACGGAAGTTGCGATTTCTGAGGATTTCGAGGAGTGGGTTAGATTTGCGTTCATTAGTTTGAGTGATAGTGAGATTCATTTTCTTTCCTTGTAGTTGATAATAAATTTGTGATATGTGGACAACGCGCGTTGTGTTTCAGGCGAAGATGCGCTAACCGTGGCTCGCTTCGCTTCGGACTTTTGGATTGGTTCTGATTTCAACAGGCAGATTCATGGCTGACGTGTCACGGCGCGCGCGGGAGAGATTTTCGATCAGATCGCAGGTCTCTTGCAAGGATCCTTCGGCATTGATTCTGAGAGCATATTCCCTGCTACGCGCCAACACATCGGACGAGGAAAGTAATCTGTTGAGCCGTTCTGAGACATTTTGCGCGGTGTAATCCTTTGGGCTTATCGAAACCCCTGTGCCAAGCAATTGCACGCGGGCGGCGTTATCGGGCTGGTCATGCGTCATGGGCCTGATGATTTGTGGGATGCCCGCCGCCAACGCCTGCGCGGTTGTGCCGATCCCACCATGATGGACGAGCGCCGCGACGCGCGGCAGGACGAGGCTGAACGGCAAATACTCGAAGTGGCGGATGCCTTCGGGCAGTGTGGATGGGAGTTGTTCTTTGTGTTGGGTCAATAACATGCCGCGACGACCAAGCATCTGACAGGCTTGAATGGAGGCGTCGAAAAATTGTCCTCCGTGCTTCATGGCTGTGCCAGGTGTGAATACAATCGGCGGATCGCCCGCATCCAAAAAATCCAATACAGCCTGGGGCAGGCGCTCATTGTCATCGCGCTTGTCATGGAAGATGAAACCCGTCAGACGGGTTTGCGGGGGCCAGTCGGGTTGGGGAGAGGCAAACCAGTCAGGAAACAGCCCGACGGTCGCGAGAGGCGAGTGCATCCAATCCCCAAAGATGTGTTTTACAGGTGGAAGGGATTGTTCCTCGCGAAAGCGATTAATCTCGGGCGCGAGCGCGCGGTCTATTGAAAAATAATCCGCAACGTTGAATAATATGTGTTTGAGATGGGGTGGCATCCAGGATGGCAGCATAGGGAATTCATACACACTTCGGAAGGCGGCAGGCTGTAGTTGGATCGTCACGAAGGGGAACTTGAATTTTTCGTGGGCGATGTGCGCCGCGAAAACCGTTCCCTGCGCAACGAGGAGAGTCTGGGCAGGATCAAATTCCTTGATGGCGTCATAGGCGGGTCGCATGATCGGCAAAATGACGCGTTCGGCGAAGACCTTGAAACCTGTTTCAGGCTCCCAAAGTTTTGGGTCTTCGATGATCGAGAGATAATCCTCCGCCGTTCCAAGACCGATGAATTCCAAACCCGCGCGTTGAGCGGGGTGTTTGAAATACTGGCTCGTGCAAAGAACCACGCGATGACCGCGTTTGTGTAATTCCTGTCCAATCGCGATGAACGGGTTTACGTCGCCCGCGCTGCCAATGGCGCAGAGCAGGATCGTGCGTTCGTTTTGAGAAGTTTTCATTTTATTTTTTCCTTTTGTATGTTATACTGTATAACTTATGTTTCAGATTATAACTATTGTGAAATTGAAGTCAATAACGAATCCTGCCGTGATGTAACATAAGTTATATAAACCGCCGTTTTGTAACAAAACCCAACTGCCTTTACGCAAGGAGAGAAATGAACGTGAAAACCGCGAAAACTGACCCAAGAGTCCGTCGCACCCGCCGCATATTGCGCGAGGCGCTGGTCTCCTTGATCCTGGAAAAGGATTACGCCTCTATTTCAATCAAGGAGATCACCGACCGTGCGGAGGTAGCGTACATCACCTTCTTCAGGCATTACAATAGCATGGATGAATTGTTGATGGAGGTACTGGAGGCCGGACTGGCTGAGTTGCTTCGTCACATCGAAACATTGGCAGTTAAATCAGAAGACCCCACAATCGAGGCGGAGGGGAAACTCATTTTCGAGTACATCAACCAAAATTCCGACCTCTTTCAAATCCTGTTAAAGAGTCAGAGCGTGGCGCGCATTCGCAAATCAGTGATTAAGAACATATCCACGATATTTCAGAATTCCTGTCGCCCCCTGCGGCTTTCCAAAAGTCAAATCCCAGTCAACATCGCGGGGAATCACATTGCCACATCCCTGCTGGCGTTGATCGAATGGTGGCTTGAGAACAAGACCAGTCCCCCGCCCGCGCAAATGGGAAAAATCTACAAGGCACTGATTATTGATGCAACCATCGGCGCGGTCGCTTCTGTGTAACTTGTAATCCCGTAAAGATTTAGCCATCCGTCGATGACGCAAGGCGTCTAATGATGCTAATTCGCCTTAGCTGTAAGTATTTCACTTTGCAACGAAATTCAAGAGCATAGACTTTAGTCAAATACCTGCTGAATATCATCCAATTCCTTATATGTTGCCAACTACAAGGCAGATCCGCCTCTTGAAGGCGAATCAGGGTATATAATTCTGACAATCCTTATCTTCAAAGAGAGGTACTATGGACCGTTATCTTATCGAATCACCCCACACGGTTGAGGACTGCGACAAGGCGGTCAAAGAGATTCATGCCGCAGGGTACTTGCATAGCTTCGAATGGGGGTGTGATTCCGGAGTCCATTCGGCTTGGGCGATTGTCGAGGCGGAAAGTCTTGAGCACGCACGGCAAATTGTCCCCTGGATGTTCCGCGATAAAGCCCGGGTGGTAAAACTCGTCAAGTACGAGATGGCGGACAAACTCCACCACGAGGATAGCAGTTAACGAAAGTATGCGGTCGTTGACAATTCTTTCTTCCACTTATGGCTCATAAACTCGCACTCATCGACGGAGAGGAGTTTTCAGATGATTTTGAGGATATGCATGTTGGTCTGATTGCCCCTTTAGGACGGAAACCGCGTGTGGCATTTCTTCCAACCCCCGCGGCAAATGATGGAATCGAAACCGTCGAACACTGGTGTTCCCTGGCTCACGAAAAATTATCATCTCTCGGAGCCATCGTTAATACCCCGCGCGTTGTGGATCGCGAGAGCGCAAACGACCCGCGTCATGCTCAACAGATTGCCGAAGCGGATTGGGTTTATCTGGGCGGCGGGTACGCGCACGTGGCTCTTCCCATTTTGCAAGGCACAAAAGTGATGGGGGTATTGCTATCCGCGAGGGAACGCGGCGCGTTGATCAGCGGCGCAAGCGCGGGGGCGATGATGATGGGCGAGCAGGCAATCGTTATTACGCCAGAATTATTGGAAGATATTGGCAAATACTGGGAGAGCGGCGCGCCGTCCGAATGGGACCCGCCCACGCCACCCTTGATCCCCGCACTGAATTGGCTGCCACAAACGATTGTCGCTCCGCATTTTGACCGTCCCTGGTTTTCACGTAAATTGCTCGACCGCGATTTTATCCCTGACGGATTCACTTTGATCGGAATTGACGAACGCACCACGCTTGCGCGTAAAGCAAATGGCAACTGGGAAGTGTTTGGATTTGGTTCGATCACCCTCTACAAACAAGGACGAGAAATCGCGCACTACGCCGCCGGTGATACTTTTGCGTTTTGAATCACAATTCTCTTGCAGTTGCGCTGCCTCATCTTGGTGACGAGGCAACGGAAAGAGGTCAACATGCCAAACCAACTCAAACTTATGTGCCTCCTTGCTCATCCCGATGACGAATCGCTGGGCATGGGCGGCACGTTGGCGAAATATGCCGCAGAAGGAATCGAGACCTATCTGGTCACTGCCACGCGCGGCGAACGCGGCTGGTTTGGTGATGAAGAGGATAATCCGGGTCTGGAA
>Ga0137338_1000196_pt1 | contig 9988 bp, 21 predicted proteins | sample EasRivERMLT366_2_FD_104770 | JGI IMG/M metagenome (GOLD analysis project Ga0137338, IMG submission 104770) | Soil microbial communities from meander-bound floodplain in the East River, Colorado, USA - East River MetaG ERMLT366_2 | ecosystem: Environmental > Terrestrial > Soil > Floodplain ...
ACATACCTACCACTTTTAAAACTTGAGGTTTGTCGCCTATATCTACCGTTGTAGCATAAGCAATCGCTTCCTCTAATTCATCAAATGGTTCATGAAGCTCTTCTTTATTAGAATTCTCAACTGTAAACATATATTTTTATTTCTGAAGGTTGTAACCCTCTCCAATAATTTTCAATTGCATTCTCTTATCAAGGGCAGGTTCATATCTTTCAGATAGAGTATTAACTACAACTCCTTCACGAATATGTTTTGGATTAAGAGTAGATATCCCTTCAGCAAAAGTATACATCTCTTCTTTTGAAGTCCAAGGACCTCGATACAATTCAGGCGCTGGATCAAGACCAGCAGCTTGAATCATATCCACCCGTTCTTGATAGTCAAGGTACTTCATTTTTTTAGTATCCCAGACATCGAAGAAACGAATTTTTGTCATTAGCCGACCCTCAGCAATAACTGAATCATATCGGAATCCTTTGACCTGTCCGTAAATTTCTCCAAAGAAAACCATATGAGGAAAAGATTTCAGCTTATTCTCTAAATCATAACGAATAGCCACGTCCCACCACATATCATCTTCATCCATCTTCTTATAGTAATTCCTGCTCTTAGACCAGAGCCTATCTCCATCATGAGAAAAAGCGGCATTACTGCCATGAAGTTTTTCGGTCAGCACTACCTGTTCACCGGGAACTAGACAGCTAAGATACTTACGAACTCCATCAATATCGTAATGTGGAATACTCCAACCTTGAGGGGCTTTCTCAGCATTAGTTCCAGTCTTCTTGAGACCTGGCAAATTCTCTTCTTCTGGCTCTTCCCATTTCTTGAGCTCCAAAACTTCAACTAAAGAATCACCTTCTACTAATCCAGGAGGACAAGAGACCAGCATTCCTTGAGAATATACGTTACGTATTTTTTTACTTTTCAGTATACGATATTTTTCTGGAACTGATCCAATATCAAACTTTGGACCAAGTTGTTTAGATTGAATTACACCATGTTCATCTTCATATTTTTCATATGCTTTAGGGCAAAGAAAATAGAATTGTTCTGTGTCAGGAACAATAGTGTCAATTGGCAGATATCCAGCAAGATCACCAACTTGATACTCGTCACGTTTAACAACTACAGGATAATCCCAAACTGTTGCAATATCTAAAGCGTCTGCGTTTGGATGATGCTTTACATCTACAATCCTTGTTACTTGTGGCTGCCAACCTGACATATACAATACTCCTCAAACGAAATTCAAATACAGTTTTAGTTTTTCTTTAGAAATATCAAATGGTAACCATGGTAAATCTATATATGTTCCATTCAATGATATTTGGCACATTTTTTTATTACAATACCATGTAAGTTCAACATGGGGTGGATAACTAACTGCCCAAGCTATTACATTCCAATCTGGAATATAATCCAATTGACAGTTATCACATGTGAAATTCGTACCACCACTAATAGGGCTCCACGCTAAATTACATCTTGGACAAACTTCAAACATCTATAACTTATGTAAAGGTTAGATATAACCTTATTTTATCCACACTAACATTGAAAGGCAGGTATGGTAAATAAATTGATTTCCAATTACCTGGCTCACCAATAGTAAATCTGCACTCTAATTTTTTACAATCCCAAATGAATCTAAATTGAGAATTAGAAAATGGTCGCCAGCTTAATAGATGGGAATATTTCAAATAAAAAATATCACAAACCTCACACTCAATAAGCGTGTTATCTTCTAACTTGATAGACCAGGCATTATTACATCTTGGACAAACATCAAACATACTAAACAAACTTTAAGTATAGATTTATTTTATCTAAAGTAATATCATATGACAACCATGGTAATGTTACTGCCTTAACTTTATTGCCGGAATAATCTTTAAATCTACATTCATTAGAATTAATTATCCACACTATCTGTTTGTATACTTGTTGTAATGGTATTGTATGTAATGTACGAGTAATTATATTGCTAAGTGGGTAGTAAGTTATATTGCAATTATTGCATTCTTTAACTGTAGTTTTATCTAGCCAAGAACTATTGCACCTGGGGCATTTGTTTAAAGAATTCATAATGAAAACATGGTCCGATGAGCTGGGATTGAACCAGCGACCTCACCCTTATAAGAGGCGCGCTCTAACCAACTGAGCTATCATCGGTTAGAATCTTAAATAAGATATTTCTATTAACCTTTATGGTAATGTTTTTTAAATCTTGCAATATCTTCTTTAGATAAGCCAGAGCCTACCCAATCTAAGATGCCTAAATTTTTATCAATTTCCCACTGTTGCCGCTCAGATAATTCAAAATAATTACTGGGTCGTTGGAAAGAGACTTCAAACATTTCTCGTTCAGTCATGTAACTACTCGCTCTAAAAGAATTGTATATGTTAATTCAAAATTAAATGGATTGGGGGTAACTTGAAGTTGTCCTGCAACTTCCCATCCCTCTTTAACAAAATCATTTAATCTATATTCGAATGTACTATTAGGGATAGATAGTACCAGATACTTCTTAATAGGTTTAACGGTTTCCATATTTATATTTACTTTTTCGACGATTCTGAATATTAAGTTCCCACCATAAAAAGAAAATAGTCTCTGATGGATAACACCAACTGACATAACTAAATAAAGGCTCACCATCTTCTGGCAAACGTCTTCGCAAGAAAAACTCTAATCTTCCAACCTTCATAATACCTCTACATGAATTTTTCAAATTTACTCCAGTCAATAATAGGGATTGAATCTGGAGAGGATAATTTAACTTCGCTTATTTCAAAGAAACGATTCTTGCCATCGTAATATTCGTCATATTTATCCATGGCTTCTACAAATTTGTTTTGATGAGCCAGAGTATAAATAACAAGGGCTAATGATAATAGATCTTCATCAACTTCAGAGGAATCAAAGTCATCATCTATTTCTTGATATAATAGTTCTAAGACAAATTTACATTGATCTTGACATGCATCATCTTTAGATGCGTATAAAATGGGGTCACTAAAACATTCAGGGTATACCACTTGCCACATTTATTTGACCTTTAATTCAAAAGCCAATCAGTAACTTTGACAGTTTTAACCCTAGAAGCTAACCTTCTTCGTTCTTCGCCCTCCTCCGTAGTAAGGATTTCTAATCCAAATTTCTCAGAGATCTCTTTACGAAAAGCAATTAGCAATTTACATTCCACTTGTCCTGGGGCATAGGAAAAGAAAGCGCGATCTGGTTTTCCAGACTTTAACCAATCTGCTAGTGCGGCCCCATAAGCCCCATCCCCATGTGGAATCCCGTAATCTAACGCCTCTAAATAACGATCTCGATCTACTGTAAATAGACTTTGCATAAAATTAGAAACTTCAGAGATATAGGAAAATTCGCGATCAGAATACATATAGTTACTCATTCTATTTCATCTTGATAAAGAGAGATTAATTGACCATTAACATCACGACAGTTAATTCTAACTATCATATGTTGACCATAAACTTCTACATCAATAACTTTAAGTACAGACCTATCGGACTTTCTAGTTACCTCATCAGGATAATGTAACTTCTTGGCGTCTCGATACTTCATGATTGGCTGTTAACTTTTTCTTTTCTTGACCAGGCTTTTGCAGAATCTCGTCTAATGAATTTCTATACTGAGCCGCTTGATTTTCAGTCACAGAGATTTTCTTTTTCAATTCTTCTGTAAGAAGAAGATACAAATCTCTTGCAATAACATCTGGAGAATTACCAGCAACTTCTTTGCTATCACATTTAATAATCCACGGTTGGGTTTGACCTAAATCAAAACCACGATATGTTATATGAACCGGCTCATCTTTATTATTTATTGCGCGTACAAGCTTTTTAATATCCACAATATAAGATTCAAAGTTCATATGTATTCCTTTATATTATTCAATAATATTAGGTGGTGGTTCAGGTGGGACTTGCACCCACATAATCAATTTTAGAGATTGATGTCTTACAATTAAACGACAGAACCATTAGCTATCCGTTGCTTAAGCCTCCTTTATCGCAATCCCTGCAAGTTGATTACCATCAAGAAGAACTTCATTTACAAGAGTAGAACGGATTAAAGATACTTGTCATGTTTCCAGTAACATAATACTGCACAAGTTTTATTAAGGATTTAGCTTGGAAATAACCCCAAGATTATATTCGCTCGTTTGGCCGAGCTAAGACCACTACTTGAGACCAGCAATGAGTAGACGATAACTGGGATTGGATGTAAGAACGACCAACAGCTCTCCGACTATAATTTAGCACCACTTGCAAATAGCTAACTTGCAATTAGTTCGTGGCTATAGGGGCAACCACTTTGACCTACTTTATTTTACGGTAAAACCACTTGTACTAAGTAGTTCAACTTACTATTTGGCGTCCCATTTAGTTTGTTGAGTCAAACTTTTTAATATAAACTATGCTGAAGCATTAACAAAATGCAAGCATAAATGAAAATTGTCAGCATCACAATGGGCCCATCGCCCATCATTGCTTTTAATAGTATCTAAAGAATACATTTGAATCCAATCTTCGATCATTTGATAATCAACTAATTGACTCATGCCATGATAAAACATGACTTTTTTATCGTTAAGAATGGCATAACGAATACTAACCGCAATGGGTCGGTGGTCAACCGATCCAATTTGAATACCATGGCCCATAGCAATTTCTTCCCATGTTTTAATATGGGAAGAATGTTTACTTGGCTTATAATGATGCTTCTCCCATAAAGCCTGCTGTTCATGATCAGTAGCTTCGATCATAAATCGAACATCTTTAAAAAGATCTGCATGAATAGTAGAATACGGCAGCGCTTTTGTTGTAGATTTAGGCATAATTATTTTCTACCAAATGGTGGTGGTCTTTTCTTAAGCTCATTTTCTACGATACTTAAAGAATCAACCAGGTTTTGACCAGCTTTAATAGCTAAAAAGATATCTTCCTCAGACCATCCTCTATCTATTAGCTCATCATGAATCTGATCCAAGGTTATACCCTGGATACTTAGAGCGGCAGCAACTGTTTTAATCAGTTGATCAATGGAATCATCACTACCTACACCACTCATATTACCTCCGTTGGTCGCTGGGTACCAAAGTCGTCCGCAAGAGTTGTGCCAGCGAGAGATTAGATCTAATCTTTATATCCACCACTAAAATTATGTTGCTCTTCAGTGGCCTCTGCAATGATACCAGCCTCTGTTGAGGATAACACAACCTTATAAGTAACATTACTTTTCTTATAAAGGGTCTTTAAATAAGAGTCAATGGCCATTTTAATATCATAATCACTTAAATGGTGCACAGTTTTCATATCAACCAACTTCGGTACCATCAGAAACTGCGCCAGCCTTTACCAACCAAATATTTTCTTCAGCATCATGAGATGCTAATAGCATACCATGTGAGGTCATACCCATCATCATCCGAGGAGCTAGATTGATTACTGCTGTAACCTGAGATCCTACTGCGACACGGTCTGGATATGCCTGAGCAATGCCCGCTAAGATGACCCTATTACCTACTTCAGGACCAAAAGATACCTCTAACTTAAGAAGCTTTTTGGATTTGGGTACTGGCTCAATAGATAAGATAGTTCCAGTTCGGATATCAAGTTTAGAAAAATCATCAAAAGTACATTCAGGTTTCATATTATTCCTTATTTAAAGTAACCATAAATTTTTGGAAGGATAATGCTCACTAACAAACCCTTCTAAATCTATTAGAACATAATCCCAATCTTCATTGAACATAATATTGCCAGAATGGATATCCCAATACCTATTTTCAGTAATTACTTCTTCTAGGAATTTAAAGAGTTTAGGGAAACTATGCTTTTTAGTATTTACCTCATGATGATGTAAACAATCAATACCATCTGCTTCGTGTCTATTCCCAACCCATTCAATAAAATCTCTCTCCTCTTTGGGGAGAAGCCCACAACGTAACATATCATATTGATAAGAATATATGTACCTATCATATGGATAGGGATACTCATTACGAGTAGTACTAAACTGAAAATTATAGAATGGAACTACTTTGGGATCCGGGTTAAGAGACAAATAATTAAACAACTTAACCAAAACATTCATATAATCTGGGGAAGATGTAGTAAACTTTTTTCTTACCAAATTATTTTCTAATAATTCTACTGGTGCACCTGGTGGAAATCTAGTAGCATAGTTTAGCATAAACATTTATTAGATGGTTTAGAGTTGTTTTTAGGACTTGAGACCGTATTCTCAGCAGACAATTATGGTAATAACAGAATACAATCCGGAATTGGGTACTCTTAGCTCTACTATAGGATCAAGTAAAAATCTACTCAATCCAAGGCCTATTATATTTACCATTCAAGGCAGCCTTAGATTGCCTACTCCAGCCCTAAAATCTTTTTAATTAGTCATGAATGAGTCGTGCTCGCCAAGCATCGCTAGTAGCCACCTCAGTATAAGGTTTGCCAGTAGCATGTGCTTCCTCTCGGATAGCATTAATCTCTTCTACTGACCTACCCATCATCCACTCAAAATCAGGTGGTGGTAAAGCCCCGGTGCCTCTAACAAAATCACTCATATATTCCTTATTTGTAATTACAAAATGTACAAACCCTAGCAACAATAATGTCAATATTGAAGCCGTGCCATTCTTTTGGCATTTTATTTAGATCCTCTTTATAAGATAATCTTACTGCCAAGATATCATCACCAGCTATACCAATAGATGCTCTGTGCTCTCCTAAGATTTTTTTAAGTTCTTCCTTAAGAGATTCTTTAGCTTTTACTAAAGCTGGATTTAAAATAGTCATCTAATTTTTGCTTCCGCAATATACCAATTACGAGCTTTTTCACTCAATGGTTTTGAAACATCTTTCCAAGATAATCCAGATGCTTCTAGCTCATCCTGCGTTTCTTTTTCACAATCTTTAACGCACCATTGAAGGAATTTGCCAGTCAGTTTCATATCGAAACCACCCACTGCAGTAGCTCCCTGTTCCAAACGAGCTGGAGTTAATACTAACTCAATGAATGCAGTAATACTAGCAGCCGATTCAGCACTAACTTGAGCTGGTGCAGCAGTCTTGATATTCTTATGCTTTTCACCTTTGGCTTTAAAGACTAAGTTCTGAAAGCTTTCCCAGCCTAAGTGAGGAGTAGATGTTGGATAGAATACTAAACCTTCACCAGTGCCCTTAACTCCGAAGGTCTTTTCAACCCAAGGGTCATTCTCCTCAACACTAGAAACCCATTCATTAATTGGCGTAATAGCTTTGGTTAAGTCCTCATCAGTTTGTCGCCAATTGATATCAATTGAATGTTCGTACCAAGGCAGCACGTAGACGTCAGGGATGCCATGCACCAATTTCGTCAGTTCCTCCGGCTCGATAATGAGGGTGTCGGAGCCGTCCAGGGGTCGGGCTGCGAAGACAGCGAAGACCTTCCTAGGAATCTCTGAAATTGCCACGCCCTTCTGAATCCCAGGCCCGCACCACTCACCATAAATAATATGGTTCATAGCTTTAGAACCAAACCACCAAGGCTCATCATTATACATGACCCATTTAGCAAACCCAGCATTATCTTTCTCTACAGAAATAATAGAGGTTCTACTTTGGACAACTAAAGGAATAGGACTAGGACCAGAATCTCTCCAGTTATGATTAAGAACTTGAACTGCCGCATTAGTCCCATGTAACTTTACTTTTGCTTTATACTCAACGATGCTAGTGCCAGATAATTGTTCTACTGCTAAGTACCATTCATTAGGGTCTACCCTAATAAATTTTCTTATATTGTGAAATGACTCGATCTCTGGCCATGGCAAAAAAGTTGGCATAACAAATTCCTTAATAATCACCAAGACATATACCTATGAAAAGCACTAAACCATTCACTCCAAGTATGAGAAGTGTTATGGAATTCATTAGAGCCAGCAAATTCTTTTTGATATTTGTCTAGCTCGCTCGTGGCAATTTCCGTAAATTCTTCCAGAGTAAGTTGTTTCTTTTCGTCCCTTATTGGATTAAAATCTGCCATCACATTCCTCGCCCAGCTTCTGGAAGACGTCTTCCGCGTTCATCCGTAACATAACCACCAAACTTCAAGGTGTCAAGATCTCTTAATTTACCAAGAAATTTTTGCATCTTCACCATATATTTCAATGAAGAAAGCGTCTTCTACAAAAAACCTTCCAGATCAATTAATACATAATTGTCGCGATATTTCATAATGTTGCCAAGGTGCAAGTCCATATAGGAAGATTTATTTACTTTTTTCAAAAATCTAAAAAGCTTCTTATATTTAGAGCCCCAATCCCGCAAAGTACTTTCGTTATCAGCCCAATACTTATTGATGACTTCTTCCTCTTCACGAGTAAGAAGTTCACACCTGCTCATATCATAAGTATATTTAACGGTGCCATCTTTTTGGATTTTGAAATTAAACTTATGAACGGGCACCACAATAGGGTTTGGTTTTTTAATCTGTTTAGAAATAACATTTTTCAAGATTTTCCAGTAATTATTTGAATCACCTGGATCTGGAGGACGAAGTTCGTATCGCTTTCTAACAATAGATTTGTTAATTAGCTTAACACCATGATAATTGTATTTATAATCAATATATGAAGACATAATTCAACTCAACAATAACTACTGGATGTGTTCCATCCGCTCTCTCCTAGGGCTGTTTCTAATTTGGAAACATCAATGAGCTCATACAGCTGATCAAGAACATCATATCGGTCAGGATCATTGTCATCCAAAAACTTATCAAAATCGGCTTCCATCTCATCAGACATTTCAGTCCACTGACTACGAATGAGATCTGTTAATCCAATCTCTTCAGCCATATACTGGGCTTCAGCAATTAGTTCGGCAGCTTGATTTAGCTTAGCAGTAATCTTCTCTGCTGTAGGCTTAACATCTTCAATTAGATTGTCGTAATATTCGCTCATTTTATCCTTAACAGTAGCTGCTAGATGTAGACCAACCACAATTACGCATAGCTTTTTGTACATCAGCTGTTTTGATTAAAGAAAAGATTTCTTCATCATCAATGACTTTAGAAGAATTCAAAATTTGGATAGATAAAATCTTATCTAATATCGGCTACCAGTAAATGGTTTAACCAAGCCAGTTTTGACGTCATCCAAAAATTTTTCATAAAAATGAGATCGAGTGCTCATCACTTTTAATACTTCTGGTCCATTCATGTAGGCAAATTCTCTAAACTTGCCCGAAGTAATAGAACTAGCTACTTTGCTATAAGCAAAACGAACTGCATCCATTGGTGATTTCCATTTATCAAAATGAGGAACAAGGGCACGTTCTAGGCTTAATGTCAAAGATTCCTCAATTACGCCCGCAATTCTATATTTATGATCAACTGTGAAGAATTTCTTCATATCAGTCATAACTTCTTCACCATCCTTAAGATAATAAGTGTAGGCAGGACGTTCATATAACTTAACACTTTCATGAATAGAATCATGATCATATTTGTATTCGATTGCATCATCTTTAAAAAAGTTATCTTTTGTAACATTTAGTTTTGGGTGAGAATAGTTATAAGTTTCTTTTTCTCTAATAGAATGCCACTCCTGATACTCAGGACGAATTTGTGCCCCAGCAGCCTTCATTGTATGATAATCTATAAAGTTTTTGAAAAAATGTGGTGAATTCTTCAAGTATTTGTGCGATGATTTGATAGTGAACAACATATCCAAACTAGGCACCTTACCAAAAGGAGTATCAATAGCTTCTGGATCTTGTGATACCAGATCAATTAACATTTGAGTGCTAGGCTGTTCACCAGCAATTTCAAACTCACAATTAGTACTACCTTCCACAATCATCTTATTCTTTTCAGGATAGATTTTGGTAGGATTTACCTTGTAGGAGTTCTTTTCCATCCATTGGTCAAACTCCTCACGAGTACAGGCAAAATCAAAATCCA
>Ga0137338_1000197_pt1 | contig 9970 bp, 7 predicted proteins | sample EasRivERMLT366_2_FD_104770 | JGI IMG/M metagenome (GOLD analysis project Ga0137338, IMG submission 104770) | Soil microbial communities from meander-bound floodplain in the East River, Colorado, USA - East River MetaG ERMLT366_2 | ecosystem: Environmental > Terrestrial > Soil > Floodplain ...
CGGCTCGAGGCTGACTTTGTTCGTGCACGCGTGCTGCACCACGATGACGGTCTTGACCTTGGGGCATTCATTGAGGGCCTCGTCCGCGTTCGTTTTCATGGCCACGAAGCGGCCGCCGCGCACGCCTTCGTCGGCGGTAATGAGCAGCGTGGACTCGCAGTCCTGGATGCGGTCCATGAGCGACTTGGCGGAAAACCCGCCGAATACGATCGAGTGAATCGCGCCGATGCGCGCGCAGGCGAGCATGGCGATCGGGAGCTCGGGTATCATCGGAAGATAAATCGTTACCCGGTCGCCCTTTTTGACGCCTTTTTTCTTCAGCACGTTGGCGAACTTGTTGACCTCGTAATACAACTGCTGGTACGTGTAGGTCCTGTAGTCGCCGCCGTCCGCTTCCCAGATGATGGCCGCCTTGTTTCTTGTCGGCGTATTGATGTAGCGGTCCAGGCAGTTGACTGAGGCGTTGAGCTTGCCGCCGGTGAACCACTTGATGTAGGGCTTGTGGAAGTCGTAATCCAGGACCTTGTCCCATTTCTTGTACCAGGCGAGGTTCTTCTCCGCCTGCTCGCCCCAGAATTTGTCCGGGTTGTCGACGGACTGCTTGTACAACTGCTCGTATTCCTTTATGCTCTTGATGTGCGCTTTCTGGCTGAATTCCTTCGACGGGGGAAACGTCCGCTTCTCCGTCGACAGGACTTGAATGCTGTCTTTTGCCATGATTCATCCTCCTTCTTTCAATAGTTGGGGATAAAAAAGGTGAATCAGCGACCGGAGAGAGGGGGATATCTCCACCTTGTCCTGTCGCCGATTTACCGTATTATATTCCTGAGAGGGGCGCGGCTCTACTCCGCGCCGATACCCACGTATGTTCTGACTTTCTCCCCCTCGAACTTTTCTTCCGCCGCCTTGTCCCGGCTCATGAGCGAGACCAGGATGCCGATCAGGAAGGCGGCACCCATTGAAAAGATGCCGGGGTTCTTCATGGGGAAGATCGCCTTAGGCATGGCGGCGCCTGCCGCCTTCTTCTGCTCCGCCAACTGATCTTTCTCCTGGACCGCCGCCGCTATCGCGGCTTTGGAGCCGAGCTGCTTCTGCAGGTCGGCGATCTTGGCGTCCGCGGCGGCCGCCGCGGCGTCGATCGTTTTGATCTGCGCCTGGACCGCTGCCACATCTTCCTTATGCACGATGTCGACCCACACGGTCGGGCTCAGAACGATCAGGACTGTTGCGGATATGAGCCCGACATAGATGCTCGTCACCGCTCCGGCAGTGGTAAACTTCTTCCACATGATGGACATGAGGAGCGCCGGGAAATTGGCGCTTGCCGCGATCGCGAAGGTCAGGCCGACCAGGAACGCGACGTTTTTGCCCTTGAACAGGATTCCGAGCAGGATCGCGCATATGCCGAGGCCGATGGTCGCTATCTTGGCGACCTTCACTTCTTCTTTTTCCGCGGCCACACCGCGCCTGATAACACCCACATATAGGTCATGCGAGAGCGCGGACGCGCCGGCCAGTGTTAGACCGGAGACCACCGCCAGGATCGTGGCAAAGGCCACGGCCGACAGGAAGCCGAGGAAGATGTTCCCTCCGAGGGCCTCCGCAAGGAGCGGGCCGGCCATGTTGCCGCCGGCATCGATCCCCATGATGACCTTCTGGCCCACGAGCACGGCCGCGCCGAAGCCGATGGTCACCGTCAGGATGTAGAAGTAGCCGATGAACCCGGTCGCGTAGAACACGGACGTGCGCGCCGCTTTCGCGTCGGGCACGGTGTAGAACCGCATCAGGATGTGCGGGAGACCCGCGGTGCCGAACATCAGGGCAAGGCCGAGCGAGAAGGCTTCAAGGGGGCTGGAGATGAGGGCGCCCGGTTCGAGGAACTTCTGGCCCAGCGGTGTGGCGGACGCCCGTTTGAACAACTCGGCGTAGCTGAACCCGAACTCGTTGAGGGTCAGGATCACCAGGAGCGTTGCGCCGCCCAGAAGCAGGCAGGCCTTGATGATCTGCACCCACGTCGTGGCGATCATGCCGCCAAAGATGACGTAGCAGATCATGAGCGTGCCCGTGACCGCGACGGCCAGCTCGAACGGCAGGCCGAACATGAGCTTGATCAGGGTGCCGGCGCCCACCATCTGCGCGATGAGGTAGGTGAGCACGACCACGAGCGAGCCCGCGGCCGCGGCCGCGCGAATGGGACGCTGGTTGAGGCGAAACGCCACGACGTCTGCAAAGGTGTACTTGCCGAGGTTGCGCAGCGGCTCGGCGATCAGGAACATGATGATCGGCCACCCCACCAGCCAGCCCACGGAGTAGATGAGGCCGTCATAGCCCTTGGTGGACACGAGCCCGGCGATGCCGAGGAACGACGCGGCGCTCATGTAGTCGCCCGCGAGGGCGAGTCCGTTCTGGAACCCGGTGATGCTCCTGCCGGCGGCATAAAAATCCTTTGTGGTCCTCGTCCGCTTGGCCGCCCAGTACGTGATGCCCAGGGTGGTAAGCACGAACAGGACGAAGAACATGATTGCAACGGGGTTGGCTTGTCCGATGATCGTCTGATGCATGTTATCCCCCCACTTTTTCTATGACCTTTTTGACCATTGCGTCATACTTCGTGTTCGCCCACCAGGTGTAAATCCCGGTGAATACCCAGGACAGCACGATGGTCCCGATGGCGATGGGGATCCCGATCGTGGCCGCGCCGCCTTCGCTCATCTTTTGCGCGAGGAACGGTTTGTTGTACGCGATCAGGGCGATGAACCCGAAGTACAGGACGAGTTCCAGGACCGTGAGGACCCAGGATATTCTGTCCTTCTTGCGGGCCAGTTCCTTGAAATCCGGGTCTTGCATGATTTCGTGCGCCGTTCTTTTACTGCTCATTAGGTTGCCTCCTTTTGAGAGAATAAGTGGCGTGCGCATGCGTACGCCGTCGCCGCTGTTGCGTTAAAAATTACTGGACTCCCTGAGATGTCTGAAGCGATCACCTCCTTTTGAATTGGTTTTCCGTACGCAAGCGCCTAATCCAGAAGTTGCCCTTCACCAGATGAGCGACTTATAGCGTTCGATGACCAGGTTCTGGGCCTTCGAAAATTACTAAAACGTGCTTGAAGGACCGCTTTCACGATAAGCACGCTTAGGACACCTCACAGTAACAATTACTATAAAGCAAAACAAATGCCATCTTTAATTTATAGTGAAATCAATACATTAGGTATAAAACCTGGCAGGAAGAGAAAACCACGCGTAACTAATAGTAACAACTACAGTAGCAGATATTAAAGATGCAATGCGTAATCGAGAACACACCATGCTGCTGCCCTTTGTCTTGAGCGGGCGATGCGGTAACCGTTACCCGCTGGTGGGAATATCCGGGATACGAAAGAGAAGTTTGTTCTAAGAGGAGGAGAAAAGGCAGATCAGCAAATGTTCGAACGGCTGGGGAACAATACACCGGAACGGCAAAGGCTCCGGGGGTGTCGCTGTCCACGCTGAAGTGAAAAATCAGGACCCCGCCGTGAAAAACTCGGCTTTTAGCAAGGGATTTGACGCGATGCTGAAACCGCTGCTGACGATAAATCCGCGATGAGCCCTTATACCATAACGACTTCGTACTGCTCCTGGTGCAGGTTGGGGTCGGCCTTGATCACGATCTTCTTCTGGAATTCCTTTTCCAGCTCTTCCACGCCGTGCCGTTCATCATCGTAGAGCATGTCCGCGACCAGGGAGTTCACGGTAACGAGCGCTTTCTTCTCCTCCGCGCCCGTGAACGCCCGCCTGATCTCCCGGAAGACCTCATAGCAGATGGTGCGGGGCGATTTGATGAACCCGCGTGCGTCGCAATAGGGGCAGGGCTCGCACAGCGTGCGGCCCAGACTCTCGCGGATGCGCTTCCTGGTCATCTCGATGAGCCCGATGGGCGAGATATGCGAGATGGTCGTCTTTGCCTTATCGCTTGCGAGCGCCTCCTGGAGCGCCGAGTAGACCTTGCGGCGGTTGTCCTCGCGTTCCATGTCGATGAAATCGAGGATGATGATGCCGCCGATGTTCCGGAGCCGGAGCTGGTAGGCGATCTCGCGCACCGCCTCGAGGTTGGTTTTGAGGATCGTGTCTTCGAGCGTCCTTTTCCCGACGTACCTGCCGGTGTTCACGTCGATGGTGGTGAGCGCCTCGGTCTGGTCGATGATGATGTACCCCCAGGATTTGAGCCAGACTTTCCTGCCGAGGGCGCGCGAAATTTCTATTTCCACGCCGTAGTGGTCGAAGACGGGATCGTTGCCGTCATACGGCTTCACCCGGCGGCCGAGCTGGGGAATATATGAATCGACGAACTCCTTTACCCGCTGGTACTCCTCGGGAGAATCAATAATCATTTTGTCGACATCCCGCGTGAAGACGTCCCGAATGACGCGGAAAACCAGGTCGAGCTCGTTGTGCATCAGGGCCGGGGCCGAGGTCCGTTCCTTTTTTTTCTGGATGTTCTCCCACAGCCGGCCGAGAAATTCGATGTCCGCGGTGAACTCCTCCTCGCTCCTGCCCTGGCTCGCGGTCCGTACGATGTAACCCGTATTCGGCTTCCGGAGCCTGCTCACGATCTCGCGGAGCCGCTTCCGTTCCTCGCCGTTCTCGATGCGGCGCGAGACGCCGATATGGTTGACGCCCGGCATCATGACCAGGTAACGGCCGGGGATGCTGACGTAGGTCGTCACCCGCGCGCCTTTGGTGCTGATCGGCTCCTTCGACACCTGGACGAGGATCTCCTGCCCTTCCTGGAGGAGGTCCTCGATCTGGGTGGCGTGGCCGCGCCGGCGTTTGGACTCGACCTCGAGCTCCAGCCCCTCGTCGTCCATCATGGGAGTGTATTCCGACGCGCTGTCGAACACGTCGCCCACGTAGAGGAAGGCCGATTTTTCCAGCCCGATGTCCACGAAGGACGCCTGCATGCCGGGAAGAACTTTCATCACGCGTCCCTTGTACACGTTGCCCGCCATGCCCCGGTCCTTTTTGCGGTCGATGAAAATTTCCGTGACCAGGCCGTTTTCTATGAGCGCCACGCGCGTTTCTTCCCTGCCGGCGTTTACGATGATCTCAGATGCCATGCCGTCTCCTCAAAACTGATATAAATTCCATTCTCTTACTTATTGTATATTAGGTCGGGGTTGAATACAAGAAGGAAAATGGCATGTCAGGCCAAAATAGGCCCTTGACAACCGCCTCAAGCATGTTGTAATATTACTACAACAGAGCCGAAAGGGGGTGTCGGTAAAATGCCTACAAAGCTGACATTCGGCGATTTTTTTAAAGAAAAGCGGATAGGCCTCAAAAAGACGTTGCGTCAATTCTGCATGGAAAACGGGCTCGATCCCGGCAATATCAGCAAGCTCGAACGGGGGCTTATGCAGCCGCCCCAGGGCAGCGGCAAGCTCGAAGAATACGCCAAGTACCTTCATATCAAAAAGGGAACAGATGACTGGTACACGTTCTTCGACCTGGCCGCTGTCGAAGCCGGTCGCATTCCCGATGAATTGCTCAACGATGCAAAAATCGCGGCAAGTCTGCCGATCCTGTTCCGCACCTTGCGGGGAAAGAAAATATCGGAAAAGAAGCTCGATGAATTGGTGGAGATGATCCGCAAGGCATAGCCCATGACCAAAATCCCCATCCACAGCTATGAGGATTTGCGAAAGAAGGCCGATGATTTTCTGCGTACCTACAATCCGACCGGCGCTATCCCTGTTCCCATCGAGGAAATCGTCGAATTCGAATTCAACATCAATATCGTTCCTGTCCTGGGCCTTCAAAGACAACTCGAAGTGGAAGGCTTTACATCAAGCGATCTCAAAAATATTTATGTAGACGAGTACGTGTACACGGACTATCTGAACCGTTATCGTTTTACCCTGGCGCACGAAATAGGGCATATCGTTCTGCACAGAAACTTGTATGATGCGCATAAGTTCAAGTCGATTGACGGCTGGAAAGAATTTATCAATTCCATGACCGAGGAAGAGCATGGATGGCTTGAGTACCAGGGTTACTCATTCGCTGGTTTGGTCCTTGTACCACGCGAAAGCCTCCTTAAGCATACCGGCGAATGGGTCAAGAAGATAAAAGGCAAGGGGATTTCCCTTGAGGAAAACTGGGACTTTGCCTGGGAGCTGATCACCGAGCATTTGGGGAAAGAGTTTCAGGTGTCGGCGAGCGCTATAGAGAAACGTTTGGAGAAGGATGGTTTAAAGAAGAAGTACAATAAATAAAGCGAGCAATATTGACGACAGCACTGATTAAAGGAGTCCATCAATGAGGTTCTTAAAATTTACGATTAAAGATTATAAAGCGTTGAGCGGAACTTTAGAGATTGATATTTCCAAAAAGTCTCTATTGCCAGTCATTGGAATTAATGAGAGCGGGAAAACGAGCATCCTTTGGGCTATCTTTGCTTTCGATAATGCTAATGATGACCTCAATGATGGACGGCACTTGAACAACGTCTCAAATCTTTACAAAACGTCAGGTCGTGGTGAGCCATCAATTGCTGCAGAAATCGAAATTTCTAAAGAGGAAGTAGAAGGTATTTTAAATGAAATAGAAAAGGACAAGTTGGAAGAGTTGTCATCGGGTAAAGGTGCCGAACAAGTACTTAAAATGTTTAAAGGCATGCTTGAGGGAAAAAATTTAGCTAAATACAAAAAAAGTTTAGCATCATGGGCTGAGAAGATCGTTATTAATAGAAACCTGTTAACAAGAGAATATGATATAAGAAATATCGAGGCTTGGAACGATTCTGCTCTTAATAAAGAAATAGTTGAAAACATTTTAGGCCAAACACCTTATCTTCTCTACTTCGACGATTTCAGAGACATTGTGCATGAAGAAATGGAAATTGTGAAGGAGAAAGGTGTCGCAAAGGGTTGGCTCGCCATTATTGAGCAGCTATTCAAGAAGACGAATAAGGAATATTCTGCATTCAAGCTACAAGTGATGGAAGACTTGACGCGCCGAAGCGTTTTAGCGGATGTTTGCAAGGTGCTAAATAATACTCTGGCCAAAGAATGGGAAAAATTTACATTAGAAGAAGGAGCTCGTCTAGATGTTGAGCTTCAATATTTTCTGAAGGGGGATCGGCCTTTTCTGAAATTACTGGTCAAAGAGAGCGTCGAAGGCAATGATCGTTATTTCGGAATACAGGATAGAAGCAAAGGTTTCTACTGGTTCTTTAATTTCGTAATGAAACTGGAGTTTAATCCTAAGGTTCGGAATCTTGAAGATAAAGATACGATATATCTTTTGGATGAGCCCGGCTCCTATCTGCATTCGAGCGCGCAGTCTAAACTGTGTGAAAAGTTGTCGTCTCTATCAAGAAATAACGTTGTGATCTACTGTACCCATTCCCACTATCTGCTTGATCCAGACAAAATTCCGCTAAATTACATCCGCATAGCCCAAAAGAAAAAAGACGGAAGCATAAGATTATTATCTTTGCCGGAATACAAGGAAGAACGACATGAAAGACGAACAGCTCTGCAGCCAATTATCGATGCACTTAAAATTAAACCGTTTTTGACTGACCTCGATTATCAGAATGTATGCATCGTTGAAGGTATATACGATTATTATGTTTTTGAAATGTTCAAGAACGGCACTGTGCCTATAAAATTTTTACCCTCTGTAAATGCCCAGAGTATTCCATTTTTTATTTCCCTGGCTTTGGCTTGGCGACTAAATTATGCTGCTGTGTGGGATAATGATTCGGAAGGAAGGAAAGAAAGAAGTAAGGCAGAAAAGTCCTTTGGTGAGCAGGGAAACGAGCGTCTACTATTATTGCCGTGTGCCAGCACGAGGCGGAAGAACTTTATTCTCCAAGATGTTTTTGACGGAAATGATTTGAGATTAATAAAGGAAGAACTAAGCTTACCTCATAATACGTCATTTGAGAAGACTATTATGCTGTTGTATTACTCAGATAGAAAGCAAGAAGTTCTTTCCAAAATATCCGACAAAACAACAAGCGCAGTGGCTCACATATATCAAAAAATTCAGGAATCTCTTAAAATAAACTGAGGGTAGTATTGGGGCATTGTTCAGCGGCACAGATTCGATATATTCCTAAGTAAAAGACAACCGAGGTCAAAAGATATGCCGACATTGCAATTCAAAGGTAAAAATATAATCTGGAACCACCACCTTTCCATTCCCTATCACACACTAGAGGAAGTTTTAAAGCTGGATTTTCAGGTGGACAAGGGCGCTGGAAATCCGATCATTAAAGACAATAATCTGTTCTATCCAACAAAGAGGATGTTGACAGTTCAGAAAAAAGGAATAATATAAAGATAGAGAATCCGACGAGTATTACTTTGAACATTATGAACACATTAACTCAAACTCAAGTTGCAAAGCGTTACGAGATTGTAACAAAAGAGAAGGCTGGCGGGGCAACATATACCCCGAAAAACCTTTCTGATTTTGTTGCGGAGCAAATTGTTGCCAGCATGGATACAATCAAGTTAAAACAACCATTGCGTCTTCTTGATCCAGCCGTAGGAGACGGCATGCTTCTTATCAGTCTCCTCGAAAAGCTCACTAAAGTACATCACTCTACTATAGATGTATTTGGCTTCGATACAAATGCGAACGCTATAAAAAACTCGATAAGACGACTTGAACAACTTTTTCCGAATATATCTTTTCACCTCAAAACAGGCAATTTCCTAGAATTTGTCGATGACTATATTGGCGCCAGCAGCAATACTGACCTGTTCAAAACTTCTGTGACTGAGGACTTCGATATTATAATTGCGAATCCGCCTTACGTTAGGACCCAAATCCTGGGTGCAAAGCAAGCTAATTTGCTTGCTCGTCAATATGGGTTAACGGGGAGAATTGATCTCTATTATGCGTTTTTGTTAGGGATGGGTCGAGTTCTCTCTACCCGTGGTATTGCAGGAATTATTGTATCCAATCGGTTCATGACAACTAAGTCTGGTCGTGTAGTGCGACGCAACATCCTCGATCAGTTCAAGGTGTTGCACGTATGGGATATGGGTGATACTCGATTGTTTGAAGCAGCAGTACTTCCTGCTGTATTGCTACTCGAAGGCGTGCGGAATGATAAACAGGTTGTTAGCCTTAAACCCAAGTTCACTTCAATTTACAGTACGGACGAAACAGGTAAATTAAGTACCAATGATCCTATTGCTGCATTAGAGGAAACCGGTGTCGTGGAAGTAAAAGACGGCAGACGGTTTTTCATTCAGCATGGTATTCTTGACAATGGCAATTCGGCCGATGGCGTCTGGCGTATTGCGACAGAAACTTCTGATAGATGGATGCTTACCGTCAAGGCACATACGTGGGACACTTTCAGCCGTATTGGAAAAATTCGAGTTGGAGTAAAAACGACCGCAGATAAAGTATTTATTCGTTCGGATTGGAATGAGCTGCTAGAAGATCAAAGACCTGAATTGTTGCGGCCACTTATGACACATCATGGGGCACGGCGTTATAAATATGTATGGCCCAAAACGTCTAAACAAATTATTTATCCTCATAAAATGATACACGGAAGACGATGCGCAGTAGACCTGACCGAATATCCGCGAGCTGCAGCCTATTTTAATAGATACCGCTCTGTTCTTGAGAGTCGAGAATATGTGGTCGAAGCAAGGCGCAAGTGGTATGAAATCTGGGTTCCTCATAGCCCGGACGATTGGGCGAAACCAAAGATTGTTTTTCGTGATATATCAGAAAAGCCCATGTTTTGGATGGATTTAGGCGGTACTGTAGTAAATGGGGATTGTTATTGGTTAACGTGCCATGATGAATCTCGAACAGATTTGCTCTGGCTGGCTCTCGCAGTAAGTAATTCTACATTCATTGAAACTTTCTATGATCACCGCTTCCACAATAAGCTCTATGCTGGCAGACGGCGTTTTATGACCCAATATGTGGAACAATTTCCATTACCAGATCCTGA
>Ga0137338_1000198_pt1 | contig 9932 bp, 13 predicted proteins | sample EasRivERMLT366_2_FD_104770 | JGI IMG/M metagenome (GOLD analysis project Ga0137338, IMG submission 104770) | Soil microbial communities from meander-bound floodplain in the East River, Colorado, USA - East River MetaG ERMLT366_2 | ecosystem: Environmental > Terrestrial > Soil > Floodplain ...
ACAGCTCCGGGTTTTTTGTTGTAATTTTCGCCACTATTTTTGCCACGAATTTACACGAATTAGCACGAAAGAGAACTAGACAAAGACAAGAACGCAGAGACAGGAGCAGTTAAACAAAATGCGTTGTTTTCTTCCTTCTTTCTACATCTCTCTTTGTTTTTTTAATTCGTGAAAATTCGTGTAAATTCGTGGCTGAAAAAAGGAGATTTTTATGGGTTTCAACTGCGGCATCGTAGGTTTGCCGAACGTGGGCAAGTCCACCATCTTCAACGCCCTGACCTCCGCGGGCGCCCAGGCCTCGAACTATCCCTTCACGACCATCGACCCGAACGTGGGCGTGGTGGACATGCCGGACGAGCGGCTCGACAAGCTCGCCGGGATCTACAAGCCCAAGAAGGTGACGCCGACGATCATGGAGTTCGTGGACATAGCCGGGCTCGTGAAGGGCGCGGCCCAGGGTGAGGGGCTCGGGAACAAGTTCCTGGCCAACATCCGCGAGGTGGACGCAATCGCGCACGTGGTGCGCTGTTTCGAGGACCCCAATGTGGTGCACGTGGCCGGCAAGGTGGACCCCAGATCGGACATCGAAGTGATAGAAGCCGAACTCATGCTTGCTGATCTCGATGCGATCGAGAAGCGGCTGTTCAAGGCCGAGAAGATGACCAGGACAGGCGATAAAAAAGCTGTTGAAGAACTGGACTTCATGAAGCGCCTCAAGGACATGCTGAGCAAAGGCGAACCGCTTCGCCGCGCCGTGCATTCCGAAGAAGAAACCGTCTGGCTCAAGAGCTACAGCCTGCTGTCGGCCAAGCCCGTGCTGTACGTTGCGAACGTGGCCGAGAACATGGTCGACAAACCAAACCCGCACGTGGACGCCGTTAAAAAGATCGCGGCAGAAGAAGGCGCAAAGGTCGTGGTCATATCAGGCCAGGTGGAAGGAGAGATCGCCCAGCTCCCGAAGGAGGAGCGCACGGAGTACCTTGCGGGCATGGGGCTCAAGGAGTCGGGTCTCGACCGGATGATCCGCGCGGGCTACGAGCTGCTCGGCCTTATCACCTACCTGACCGCCGGGGAAAAGGAAGTTCGGGCCTGGACCATCGCCAAGGGCACCAAGGCGCCGCAGGCGGCAGGCAAGATCCACACCGATTTCGAAAAGGGTTTCATCAGGGCGGAAGTGTTCCATTATGATGATTTGATAAAACTGAAAACCGAGCAGGCGGTGAAGGCCGCGGGTCTGCTGCGTTCAGAAGGCAAGGAGTACGTGGTCAAAGACGGCGACATCATGCTGTTCCGCTTTAATGTGTAGTTTCCGGTTTCCATCAGGGAGGAGACGCCATGAGCAACGAGAGAATAGCGCTGGTGACCGGCGCGAACAAGGGCTTGGGAATCGAGACCAGCCGCCAGCTGGCGCGGCAGGGCGTCCTTGTCCTGATGGGGTGCCGGAGCGTTGCAAAAGGCAGGGCGGCAGCAAAGGAACTGCAAAAGGAAGGGCTCCCCGTCGAGTTCATCCAGCTCGACGTGACGAAGCCGGAGCAGATCAGGAAGGCCGCGGCCATGATCAAGAAGCGGTTCAAAAAGCTCGACATCCTGGTGAACAACGCCGGCATGTCCATAGACGAGCGCGGTTCCCAGAACAGCACGGAGACCGTTTCTTCCAGGGTCCTGCGCCGGACCTTTGACACGAACTTCTTCGGCCTCGTGGAGCTGACCCAGAAGCTTCTCGAATTGATCAAGAAAAGCGACAGCGGCAGGATCGTGAATGTGGCCAGCATCATGGGTTCGCTCGCCATCCACAGCAAGGAAGGGGGAATGCCTTACAAACCCTTTGCCTACGACGCCTCAAAGACCGCGGTGAACGCCTTCACCATCCATCTCGCCGCCGCGCTCTCCGGAACAACGATCAAGGTCAACTCCGCGCATCCCGGATGGGTAAAAACCGACATGGGCGGCCCCCAGGCCCCGCTCTCCCCTGTCGAGGGAGCGCGGACCGCGGTGCGGCTCGCGACCCTCGGGCCGGATGGACCCACGGGAAAGTTTTTTCATGGAGAAGAAGAACTGCCGTGGTAAACCCCTGCCTGATAAATCTCTTCAAACATAGGGCAGGATGTCGTTCCCCACTGGCGCAACCAAGGCTTCAACGATGAGCTTAGTCACATTTTGAAGATCATACACTTTGAAGGGAGATACTTGTTACGCTGCAATACCGCCGGGATACTTCACTTCACTCTGAAAATAACTCCTCCAAAGATCAGCTACAATAGCGCCCGTATGCCGGGTTTCGCTTTTGCTCTACCCTACATACGAAACTAGTCGTTCTTAGCAATCAGCCCATCCAGTCATTTTTCGTCTTGCTTGGACTTCGCGTTCTGCTGGCTATTCCCTTTCTCTAATGTGTCTAGGAATTTTCTGACAGGCGTTGGGTCGTATTTCCGCATCAACGTGCCGATGTACTGCATCTGCCGGCTTAGAGGATTGTATTTTTTAATGGTCTTTGCTGCTTTCACGGCAGCCAGAACTTCTCCGGGCAGATCGACCCGTTTGAGCTGTTCATTCGACAACTTCACAAGTCGTTCACCCAGTTCCTGCAAGGACAGCGCTGCTTTTTTCTTCTGTGTTCTGCTTAAACGCACCGGCTGCTCAACCTGCACCTTCCCAGGCTGCACAGCTTTCTTCATTTCTTTTTTGTGTACCAGTCCCATACATCAATCCTCGCAAACTAACGTCGTATTCAAATATCTCGGGTAGCAATGAATATGCTTTATTTCGGCAATATAGGCAGATAATTGCAGTATTCTAGTTCAAAGTTACACATCGGTTCGAATGTCGAAAGTGCCGTATGCAGGAAGAGAATCCCGCGCCACGCACCAGATGATTTTCATTATTTACCTGTTGTCATTCACTGCATTTTGCAGTATGCACTCACGTTTAAGGCTCTCTGATTCCACGCTACAGGAAAATATATATTGCCCCGCTCTGAAAAGTATAGTAGATTTCATCGCCAAAATAAAGTACAAAATGAAGCTCAATAATTCTTCTAAACGTAAAGCTGATTGCGCAACCGGGCAATAGGATTGCAAGAGCGCGGGATGGCGTTTTGCGCGTTCGTCTTCACCGGATGTTTCTTACAGCGGACAGCCGAGTGATAATGGTCATTTTAACCATACAGCAAGCGCCCTCGCTGTAATCTGGTGAACTGCATCCATGGCCTTTTTTCCCGTTTTATCTGCACGCTTCGCCTTTCTTGACATTTCCCCTTACCGTGTTATGCTTAACATAAGAGCAATGATCATCAACGATGACAAATTTATAAACAAAAAAGGCGAATCGGACCGCTACATACTCGTTGCGGACGGCGAACCCAATAGCCTTTTTTACACATCCATGCTGTTGAGGCGATTCGATTATTTCGTCAGTATGGCGACGACGAGCGGGGAAGCCTTTGAAATGATAGCCGTTGCATTGCCGTCCCTCGTTATCATCGCCGAAACAATCAGGGACATGAGCGGCCTCAAATTCATAGAAGAACTGAGAAAGAACGCCAGAACCAGTGATGTCCCGTTTATAGCGATGACGCGTGCAGACAACCTTCTTGATATCCAGCGCTTCTCCAAGCTCGGCGCCGCCGATTGTCTCCATCTACCGCTCTCGGCGGACGACCTGTATCAGGCGGTCCAAAGGACCATAGAGACGACCCCACGCACACACATGCGCGTCCGGACGTTCCTGCCCCTGAAGGTGAACAACATATCCCTTAATTGCCCGGAAGGGGTCTGCACGACGGACATATCCGAACTCGGAATGTTCGTCCGGATGAAGGACCCCTATGATGCCGATACCCGCCTCGGCCTTGAAATCGAGCTTGAAGGCCGCTCAGTCGCCATAGAAGCCAAGGTGATTTACAGCTACCGGACGAACGACGGCCCATACCATGAACCGGGCATGGGCCTCGAATTCGTCAAAATCACGCCTCAGGACCAGGGTCTCATACGGAGGTATATCCGGGATGAGATTACGTCGGGCAACAGATGAATGAAAACGTAAACCAGCGCCCGAATGCCGGCCTCAGAATGAGTTCTGTGCTTCTTTTAACCATGGACATGCTGGAAGGGGTCAACTACCTCAAGCCCTGGATAAACAAAATCCCCTGCATTGCGGGTAACCATCCGAAGCTCGTAGTGAAGTGCCGTGGCCGCAAGAAGGCTGTCGATCGTTGGAACTGATCGCTGCACCTCCGCGAGTAAGCGGCCCCATCGGTCGGCAATGGCAAGATCTATAGGCAGCACCCTGCCCTCGAACCATGCCGGCAAGTCATGCTCCAGCCACAAGCGTAACTTCTCCCGCCGTTTCTTGTCGGGAAGCGCCTCCATGCCTTTTCGAATCTCGCTCAGCGTTAGAACGCTTACGTAGAGCGCCTCGCCTGGAATTCGGTCGAGCCACGAAAGCACTGCCTTGTTCGGCGTTCTCCGGATAGTTTCCGAAATTATGTTAGTATCGAGTAGATAGCTCATGCGACATCGGCCTCGCGAGTCGGGGTTTGTTCACGGTGAAGATCAAGCTCCACGCCGTATAGCGGTGATTGCCGCATGAAGGAAACAAAGCCCGCCTGGGGCTGCTTGAGCCTCTTATATTCCTTCGACGAGATCACCACTGCAGTCGGATGACCATGAACAGTGATACCTTGTGGCCCTTCCTTTTCCGCCTTTTTGACCACTTCGCTTAAATGAGCTTTTGCATCCTGAAGCTGCCATGCCCTCATCGTGACGCTCCCTTCTGGTCTGTCTAGTCAGAGTTATTATGCCTCATGAGCTCCGATTTGTCAATACAACACAGCGGCAACGGGCTGCTGATAGGGTATTATTGGGGCATACGTTCTGTCCCCCGGGTAAACGCGGAAAGATGCTCCCCCAAATACGAATATCTATGATAAAATTAAAAAGAATGGAGGGAAAGAACGTTTCCTGAACGGGGGGATTTCGATGAAAATATCGGCGCTATTCATCATAGCGACGCTCTGTTTGACCTATTTGTCCTTTCTCGGCTACGTTGTCGGTTATTTTGTCCTCGTCCCCGCGATAAGGAAAAAACTCGGAAAAACGCCTGCCAAGGACAGCTTCCCCTGGTTTGACAATTTTTTGTATGGGGAGAGCGTTCTGAAAGAGTTGTCCGAAGATACCCGGGAACCCCTCGTAGTGTCCACGAGAAGGCTTATAACAGTAAGCGAATATTCCTTTGTTGTTAATTTTCTGTTGTTTTTGATTCTCTTGAGTTTGAGCTGATCTCTCGTTCGCGGCATGCCGGCTACCGTTGCCGTCACTCGCCGGCGGGGACTTCCCGCCGCATTCGTTTGGCCTCGCCTCGTCGCTTTTTCCCCTCGATCCTGCGCTCTTTCGCCGCCCGCGAAGGTTTGGTTTTTCTCCTCGGCTTCGGCTTCTCCGTAGCCTTGCGTATCAATTCCTTCAGCCGCTCTATCGCGTCCTCTCGGTTCCTTTCCTGGGTCCTGAACTGCCTTGCTTCAATGATGAGAACGCCGTCCTGGGTGATACGCCTGCCCGCCAGGCGGATCAGGCGCGTACGCACGTCCCCGGGAAGAGAGGGCGAATTCCCCACGTCGAACCTGAGCTGGACAGCCGTGGACACTTTGTTTACGTTCTGGCCGCCCGGGCCCGATGCACGGACAAAGCGGAGCTGAATTTCGTTTTCATCGAGGGAGATTGCACTGGTAATCGGTATCATGGCTTACTATACCTTCTTACTTTGAGAGATTCAAGAGGAATGAAACCAAGATAAGATGAAATCACAGGCGTCTCTCGCAAAGGCGCCAAGCTCGCAAAGAAAGGCAAAATCATTCGGGTTTAAAACCAGGATGTAAAGATTTTCTTGGCGTTCTTTGTTTATGGCCGCGCTTACACAAGTGCAGGCTACGTCTTTGCGAGAAAACACTTTGCTTTATATTTTTCTAATACAGCCGTGAAATCAGCGCGGGCACAGCGGTCTCGACGCTCAGTACCCGTTCCCCCATCTGTACGGGTGTGAACCCGCAAGCAACGAGCTTGTCGATTTCATAAGGGATAAAACCGCCCTCGGGGCCAATAGCAAGCGTCACCGCGCGCTTGACATCTCGCGGACAGGGAGCGGAGGCAACCGGATGGGCGACAATCGGAAGCGTGTCTTTGATGAGGCCGGGCAGTTCATCCTCGACAAAAGGCTTGAACAAAGGCCGAAGCCGGACCTCGGGGAGGATGGTATCGCGGGATTGTTCAAGGCCAAGGACAAGCTGCTCCCGGACGCTCTCGGGGCCCAGTACGGGGCTGTCCCAGTAGCTTTTCTCGACCCGGAAGGCATTGAGCAAAAATATTTTCTTTACTCCCATGCTGCTCACGGAGCGGAGCACGCGCCGCAGCACCTTTGGCCTCGGCAGGGCGAGGATGAGCGTCAATGGAAGCGCGGGCAAGGGTATATGATCCAGCAGGACGTCCATTTCGAGGACCTGTTCATCGAGACGCGTGACCCGGCCTGTCCCGATGTTTCCATTGGCAAGTCCCACGCATAGTTCATCGCCGAGTGAAGCGCGGTGTACGTCGAGCACGTGCTTGAGCCGCCGGCCGGAAAGCCGCACCCGGCCCTCTTGGTCCGTAAAGTCCTCGGGAAAAAGAAGGATGAGATTCAGCGGGGCCTCCTGCATAGGTGTTCCGAATTGCTGCGCGTGGTTATGAGAAATGAGCGTCGCGGATGTCGATCATACTTGCTCTTTTGAATCGCTGCATAACACGCGCGTCACGCGCCGCCTTTTGGCGCGTCGCTGTGGACCCGCTGACCCGCTGGTTGATATCGCATGCCTATGAGACGTGACCAGCAGCCTGTTATGGCTGCATTCAACCGACACGTGCTAAATATGCTTCCTTCATTAAGGCTACCAGTAGATCTTGATGTTTGTCTATATCTTCTGCAGACAACCGGATTTTATAGTATCCGAATTGAGCATCGTACTCCAATACTTCCAACCCAACATTTTCTAGTTTCGCCGTTCTCTCATCGTCCTTTGGCAAGGCGACCTCAAGACGAAGAGCCGTTTTTTGAGGTCGGAAGACAACAAAATTGATGGCTTTTCCATTTAGGGCCAACCCGATGTAGTGTTTATTGTAATTGAGATCAAAACCGGGCGCGAATGACTGAATGAGGCCCAACATTCGATCCGCAAGTTTAACCGTTTTTGACGAGCCCTTTGTTTCCCAATATGGCCTGTCCTTTGCTTCTGGAGGGATACCATCATCAGGCAGACCGCGCGGAAGTTCATCTAGCACCGTTGTGAAGATGAGGCCAATCTCTTCACCAACCTTGATTGCTGAAAGTTTAATCGCGACAAGAGGGATACTGCGGTTAAATAGCTTTATGACGTTAAGGAAGCGGCTAGTAATGTCCTCCGCTACCAGTACAGCGCAGTGGTCAAGATGCGGATAGCGTTGTTGTTCTATATCCCAATACTCGATGGTGCGAATAATATGACTTTCATCTGTCTTTCCGAGTTGAATCTCCACCTCGTAACGCCGGTTGGTATCAGGGTCTTGAAGAAGAAGATCAAGCCGTCCGGCCCCAGGTTGGATTCGCTCGCGATCCTTAAGGTCCAGTTCGCCCAAGCCCAAGATTGATGGATCATTTGCGATCTGGTCCTGTAGCCACTTCTCGTCAAGCCCTGGAGTCCCCTTGATTGGGAGTACTTCAGGTTTGAATGCCTTCACAATTGCCATATTGTCCCCCTGATGCGTTTCAGCCAACAATAAGACATCGATCCGAGCAAATAGGACCGGCGGATTTCCTCGTTAAATTTCCAATATATTATTTCCTGTCAGACTATCCAGTACGATCACCTTATCCCAAGAACTATTCACACTGGCCATTGATTTCATTTCATCTTTTTCACGTTCGTTAAATCCATGAGCAATTTGATCCACCAAAACAAGCCACCATGAATTGTATTTGTCATGGTGATCTTTGATCTTTTCCGTTTTTTCTTCTACGCAATGGTTGAAATTATTTTTGAATTCATCGGGAACCATAGGGTCAGGTATTTTATCTTGGCATTACGCCTTCCCTCTCACCAAATTACTGATAGTCGAGTAATGCATTTGTAAATGAGCGGCTGTCTGTCGCTGAGTATACCCGTATTTCTGAACAGATTCAACAATCATTTTGTTCCGCTTTTTCCTGTCTTGCAGTACAGTTTCCTTGAAAACTTTTTTCAGGTCCGGTCTATCCACATAACGGTGGCTCTTGGGGATGTCAGAAATGTCTTGGCCTTTCTTGATATGGGGAAGCAAACTCTACCCTATAGGTTTAATCAAGGAAGTCGCCAGTCCGCTGGATTTCTGGTCGCGTATGCGTGGAGCCTGCAACGGATATTGCACATTGCGGATGCATTGGCTATAATGCGTTTATAGTTTTGGTGAATGTATTTTTGTACAGGAGGGGCTGGTATGACGAAGACTGCTGAAAAAATTGCGGAAGAGATACACTCCCTGACGGATGTGGAGAAACTTCAGTTGGTGGACGCGATCCTCACCGACCTCGACAAGCCGGGTCCTGAGATAGACCGTATCTGGGCGGAGGAAGCTCGCAAACGATGGGCCGCCTACAAAGAGGGCCGGATTCCTACGGTATCCTATCAAGAAGTCATGGATAAGCACCGCAACTCATGAATGTTCGCTTTCTCTTCCCGGCACAGGAGGAACTTGATCGTAATCTGGTACGACCAACAGGCTGACGGCCTGGGGAAAGAGTTCCTCGACGAATTGGACAGGGTCATCCGAAGAATCGTTGCCTACCCTCGCTCAGCAATGGAGATAGAACCAGGGCTTCGGCGCGGCCTGCTTGCACGATTTCCCTATGGTTTAATTTACGGCAAGGACGGCGATACCGTCGTGATTGTAGCAGTTGCGCATTTGCATCGCGAACCTCGTTACTGGGCGGACCGCATAAAGTGATTTCCTAATCATCAACCTCTTCAAACGGCCGGTACTGAACTCGCACGATCGTAAAAAGGGCGTCTCCTTTGGGCCGCTTCACGATGACCTCGTCGCCCTCTGCCTTCTTCATCAGCGCCCGGGCCACGGGCGAGTCCATGCTGATCAGGCCTTTGGTGTGGTCGAATTCATCGGGGCCGACAATACGGTAGTCGGCGATGTTCCCTTCATCATCCTTCAGCCGCACCCAGGCGCCGAAGAAAACCATCGATTCATCGCCGGGCCTGCTGTCCACGACCACGATATGCTCCAACCGCTCTTTCAGATGGTGGATACGGGCGTCTATTTCGCGGAGCTGTTTTTTGCGGTAAATATACTCCGCGTTCTCCGACCGGTCGCCCTCGGCCGCGGCCGCCGCGAGCGCCGCGGTCACCTCCGGGCGCTTTGTCCGCCAAAGGTACTGGAACTCGTCGGCAAGGCGCTTCTTGCCTTCCGAGGTGATGTACTTGGACCCCGGTTTTTGCGGCACACGGTATCTGCTCATAGAAGACCCTTATCGGCGTTTGACGATTGCATGAATCACTATAAGATGTCTGACGCACATTGTCAACGTCGTTAATTTGCAACTACTCAGGCGCTCACGGCTGGCCCATCTAATACAAACGTATTTACTATTGTTACCGTTGATGTATCGCAGATTCTTAAATCCCCCTTAATCCCCCTTTCTCAAAGGGGGAGATCGTTTTATTCCCCTCTTTTGGAAAAGAGGGGCCAGGAGAGATTTAACATAATTTAATGCGTTTGCTATAATTCCAATATTTTTTCAAGTGGTTTCCCTGGACGGGTGTCGGGAATTCCGTGATATACTATAAGTAACAGACGAGACAAACGGAAGGGGGTGTACATCATGAAGCCTATGTGGGGAAAAATCAAGGAATTCTGGCTAACGTCCATCTTCGAGAGCGCGGAAACACT
>Ga0137338_1000200_pt1 | contig 9883 bp, 13 predicted proteins | sample EasRivERMLT366_2_FD_104770 | JGI IMG/M metagenome (GOLD analysis project Ga0137338, IMG submission 104770) | Soil microbial communities from meander-bound floodplain in the East River, Colorado, USA - East River MetaG ERMLT366_2 | ecosystem: Environmental > Terrestrial > Soil > Floodplain ...
CTATGTGGGTAGGTCGTTTCTCGTGAGACGGCAAGTCGCTATTCAACTTACCTTGCGGATCTAATCCTTGTTTTTTTTCGCCTTTTCCGCATCTATGGCGTTATTTGCACATAAGTTACGCTAAAGACCCGACGATTGCGGAGAAGTTTAATACGTATAAGTTTGGGGAGTATAAAGAACAAGTCATTGATCTTTTGAAGAAGGTTTGCACTGTTTCGGTTGAGACGATGAAAATCATCAAGGAAATGCCGTGACCTTGCCCCCTCCGCCCATCCCAATCCGGGAACCTTCGGCGAGGGCCTCACGCGTTACATCGCAAGGCAGGGTAATGGTCGTTTGCAATAAAGTTTACAGGAAGAATTACACTATAATCAAACTTACAATAAGAATTATGATAATAAATGCCGGAATGGTCTGGTAAAGCCGTAAATATAATTTGACTGGTGGTGGTATGTGGTAAAAGCAAACCAAACGGAATTGAGTGTTCAGGAAAAGTCTCTGAAGCTAATCTATGCTCTGAACACTATTGCGACCGAGCTGCAGAATTCCATCCAGAGCGAAGAGAACGTTTACGCTGTATTTCAGAAGCAGGTTATAGACCTTGGACTGCGGGGCGGACTCAGCCTGCTGGACGAGCAGGGAAGGAACCTGAATTTCAAGATAGTTGCCTTTACCTATCCATTTAGAAAAATCCTCAATCGTTACAACACCAAACACAACTTACCTGCGGAGGGATATTCCATACCGGTGGAGAGCGTAGATATCTATCAAAAAGTGACTCGTGAAGGCCAATCCATCTTTGTAGCCGATACAAGCACAGTAGCCGCACAGGTTGTGCCAACACAAATAAAGGCTTTTGTCAAACCCCTGCTATTCATCCTGGGACATCCGCCTGGCATCTTCGCTCCCCTGATTTATGATGGAAAGATCAAAGGGATGCTGAACATCGTTGGTCCAAGCCTGACCGAAAACGATATCCCCGCCATGCGGGCATTTGCCAATCAAATAGCGGTTGCGCTGGAGAATGCGCACCTTGTTCGAAATTTACAGTCCGCGAATGAGCGGCTTGAAAATGCTTATCAAAAAACACTGGAAGGCTGGGTCCAGGCGCTGGATCTGCGCGACAACGAGACCATGGGACACACCATGCGCGTGGCTGAAGAAACCGTGCGGTTTGCAAACTTTCTGGGCGTACCCAATGAAGACATACCGCACATCCGTCGCGGCGCGCTTTTGCACGACATCGGGAAAATGGCAGTCCCTGACAATATCTTGCGAAAACCGACTCCTCTTTCAGAAGCGGAGTGGGTAGTGATGAAACAACATCCACTGACTGCTTATCACTGGTTATCTGCCATTGATTATTTGAAGCCCGCGATCGATATTCCCTATTGTCATCACGAGCATTGGGATGGCAGTGGATACGTGCAGGGATTGGGTGGAAAAGATATTCCATATTGGGCGCGCATCTTTACTGTTGTCGATGTCTGGGATGCCATGCGTTCCGACCGCCCATATCGCAAGGCGATCTCCGAAAAAGAAACGCTTAAGTATATTGAAGAACAATCAGGCAAACTCTTTGATTCCATGATCGTGGAGGCGTTCCTTGATCTGCGCGCGTAAGGAACGCGGCGAGATTGAGATTGATACACAAACCACGTTGCGCGGCGTCCCTGCGGAGGCGTGGGAATATCGTCTCGGCACATATTCCGCACTGGAGTGGGTTTTGGAAAGATACAAAGAGAAGAAACCGAAAGACCCGACGATTGCGGAGAAGTTCAATAAGTATCGGTTTGCAGAGTATAAGGAGTCCGTGATTGAGTTGTTGGGGCGGGTGTGTGCAGTCAGTGTGGAGACGATGAGGATTGTGAGGCAGATGCCATGATACAGATCCCCTCCGCCCTTCTCCATTCGGGGACATTCAGCGGGGGCATAATCACATCACGGGGCAAAGTAACACGGTCACTTTGCAATAAGTTTACAGAAAGAATTACACCATCATCAAACTTGCAATAAGAATTAAGATAGAGATATAAATACCGGTACGGCCATTTGAAACTTTAAATATGATTTTTAGTGGTGACATATGATAAATGTAAACAAAACACAATTGGATGTTCAGGAACAGTCTCTGAAGCTGATCTATGCCCTGAACACTATTGCGACCGAGTTGCAGAATTCCATCCAGTGCGAAGAGAATGTTTACGCCGTATTTCAGAAACAGGTCATAGCCCTCGGGCTGCGGGGTGGATTCAGCCTGCTGGATGAGCAGGGAAGGAACCTGAATTTCAAGACAGTTGCCATTACCGATACGTTAAAAAAATTCCTCAATCGCCACGAGACCAAGCTCAAAATACCTGCGGGGGGATATTCCATACCGGTGGAGAGCGTGGATATCTATCAAAAAGTGACTCGTGAAGGCCAATCTATCTTTGTAGCTGATACAAGCACGGTAACTGCACAGATTGTAGCTACACAAATAAAAGTTTTGGTCAAACCCCTTCTGGCCATCCTGGGACATTCACCTGGCATTTTCGCTCCCCTGATTTATGATGGGCGGATCAAAGGGATGCTGAACATTGTTGGGCCAACGCTGACTGAAAACGATATCCCCGCGATGCGGGCATTTGCCAACCAAATCGCGGTCGCACTGGAGAATGCGCGCCTTGTCCGAAAGTTACAGTCCGCGAACGAGGAACTTCAAAAGGAAGTTGCAGAACTGGAACGCTTTACCTATACCATCTCGCACGAATTGAAAAACCCGATCATTACGATCAAGGGCTATCTTGGCAGTATCGAGAAGGATTTGCAAAACAGGAATTACGAAAGAGCGCAGAAGGATATCCTGCGCGTTTCAACTGCATCAGACAAATTGCATAATACGATTTTCGATCTGCTCGAACTCTCACGGATCGGACGCATCGTCAACCCGCCCGAGGAAGTTGATCCGGTTGGCCTGGCAGAAGAAGCCGTGGAAAGCTTGGATGCACGTATCCACTCAAAGAACATATCCGTCAGCATTTCATCTGATTTACCGGTTGTGCATGGTGATCGCACGCGCCTGAGAGAGGTCTATGAAAATCTAATCAATAATGCCGCAAAATATATTGGGGAGGCATCCGCCCCCCGTATTGAAATTGGTGTATGCCAAGAACAAGAAACGATCTTATTTGTAAGAGACAACGGCATCGGAATTGATCCAAGATATCATACAAGGATCTTTGGTCTCTTCGAAAAACTGGACCCAACCAGTGAAGGCACGGGTATTGGGCTCGCACTCGTCAAACGCATCATCGAAACACACGGCGGCAGAATCTGGGTTGAATCAGAAGGGTTGGGCAAAGGTTCAACGTTTTATTTTACGATTCCAGACAGCAGAAAACAAAATACGAATGATTCGCAAACCCGTAATGGATATCACTAACCCCGTCATTCAACTCTGCATGGCAGGCACGCGCGCCGAATTCGAGCATCGCATTGAAGATGCGCGTGTCCTTTACCAACAAGCCTGGGATGTAAGCATGGATGATTACGATGCCTGCATCGCCGCACATTATGTCGCGCGCTTTCAGGACTCGGCGGAAGAATCCCTGCGGTGGAATCAAGTGGCGTTGAAACACGCGCACGCGGTCAATGATGAGAGGGTTAAAGATTTCTATCCTTCACTCTATTTGAATTTGGGACGTTCTTATGAATTGGTGGGCGACCAAGCTGAGGCACAGAAATATTATGAACTTGCCGCAGAGTTGGGTGTCATCCACCAGCCTGATTGAGTTTTAGGCATGAATCTATGGAGATGATTCTGATGAGGACATCACCCTCCGCACCACGAGCACGGCTCCAAGAAAAGCAATTCCCAAAATCCCGGTGATGCCGGGCAAAATCCACATCAACGCGGAACTGCCAAAGGACTTGATACGCGCATCCAGTGGATGATCCGGCTCGTACAACACAACGACCTCGTCCCCTATTTCATAGGATGGCGATGAACTTCCCTCGTTCATCTGCACACTGCGCCGTTTGCCATCACTGGCAACAAACTCCACCACAGGATAATAATATTCCTCGACAACCCGATCCTGCTCGTTGACATATTCGCGGCGTTCGATCATCTCCACTACGCGACCGGGTGCACTCTCCTCCCTGCCCATTTTCAAAATATTATTGACCGACGCGATCCCGGCGATCAATAATATCAACACGGCGACACCCGTGAAAATTGAGAGAATGATCTTTTCAATTGACGGACCGTTGACCTGTTGCCGTTCGTTCCCCATCTTTTCGAACTCGGCGTCAAACTCTGCATCTGACTCCTGATCGACCGGAGAATCCAGCATGGCCTCCAGTTTGAGCCGGTCCGCTTCGTTTGGGACATCCTCGAGGCTTTTGTATTCGACACCGTTCACTTCAAAAGAAGCAGCAATATCATCTTCCCAATTGATCGAGTATTTCTTCTTTGCCATCAATTTCTCCGTGAGAATTACAGCTTGAGCGCTTGCTTCAACATCATCCATCACCCCCCACCACAGAAGAATCATCTCAACGGTAAATAAATTATCTGCCCTTCCAATTCACCGTGATCGCACACTTCTGTAATATACAGAATCTCATCAATCGCCGTACTCAATGGAACTTTGCGGCTCAACCACACCCGGCATATAGCTCCCCGCGTTGACGCGCTCATAAGCATATTTTGTGATCGTTGCCACATCGTGGGTCAGTAATACGCGATCTTCATTCGCCGCCCATTCCAAAACCGTTGGATCATCCACAGAGAACAAACCTACATCCTGCACCCGCACAATATCAAGATCAGGCTTGACACGTAACAAACCGCGTACAATTGTGTTGTTGAAGTTTTCATCAGCGATCAGAAAAAGCATACTATCTTTTTCCGTTTTTCTTCCGCGCCAGCAATCGTTCACGTATACCTGATTGATCAAACCTGGCTTCGTTCTGCCTGCGTACTTGTTCTGCGAATTTTTCGCGGCGCCTAAGATATGTTTCCACCTTTTTCTTTTGATGCAGATAATAGCCAATCACAGAATATACATCTGCCAATGGAACAACAGGATACTGAACCGCAATCTCTTCGGCGGTCAAACCTTCGAGAAATGCACCCACGATCGTATCCAACGTAACCCGCGTTTTACTGACGCGGATCACGCCGTCTTTATCTGTTTTTAGGGGGATTGTTGCAATAAAATTAGCAGTCGCCATTCTGCGCCTATCTTTCGTGACTTTAAGTATAGCATAGCAAAATTATTTTTTCAAAATCGCCGCCGCGCCATATCCCACCACGGACGAATAATCCCCGGTCACATCGCCCGAAGTGGCGTGATGCAAGACCTGCACCTTGTTCGCGCCCAATTCACGCGCCGCCCACAATACCGCCGCGACGGCGGCATGTCCACAGGCGAAGGCTTTGCCCGTGTGCTCCGCTTCAAAAATGGATTCAGGCTCAAAAGACTCAAAGCGTTTGAGCATTTCTGAATCCAATGCGTTTGCTGTTGTTTGATCGTAAAAATGCGAAAGATCGGTGGAAGCGACCAGCAGGGCATTTTTATCTTTGAGAACCCTCGCAAGGGCGAGACCCAGTTTCCTTGCCACATCCACTTCCTGCGCGTGGATCATAATGGGCAGGAGTTTGAAATCACCCGTCAACGCGCGTTGCAAAAAGGGCAACTCTATTTCGAGCGAATGTTCCTTGTCCGCGAGGACAGGCGTGACGGGAATATCGAGATGGGACTTCAATTCAACGAGCGCGGCTTTATCCACTTCGACGTTCCCCAACGGCGTTCCATACGCGTCGTGTGCAGTGGTAAGGAGTGGATAACGCGCGAGATTATGAAAAGGTGAAATCACAGCAACTAACTTCGCGCTGAGCGGAGGGTTGAGATGCGCAGCATCGAAACCTGTAGACGAAGCGCGACGAAGTGAAGCGAACGCATATCCCGCCACGGCGCCTGAATAGCGATGTCCCGCGTGCGGCGCGATGACAGCGATCACTTCCCCATCCAACTCAGGTAGCTGGGCATTATTCAAATATTCATCAATGGAACGAGCCAGCGTTTTCGGATTCCCCTCATACCACGTACCCGCGATCGGCGATGGACGAACATCAAGCATAAAAAGATTGTAGCACTTTTTGCGTCGCCCGAAAAGCAATCGGCGGCAAATTACTCTTATCGAACCATTCGACGGCGTCCGCGTCGTCCTCCGCCGCCAATTCACCGCCGATGATTTCGGCTTGATAGACAATCACAAAGTCCGCGCCGCGCGGATGCTCCTTGCCGGCGACAATATCAAACACACGCGTCACGCGGACGCTCAAACCTGTCTCCTCCAAACATTCACGCGCGGCCGCCTCAGCCGGGTCCTCACCCGCATTGACGAAGCCCGCCGGCAGAGTCCACAAGCCGCGAAAGGGTTCACCAGCGCGCCGCACGAGTAACACACGCTCATCTTTTACAATCAGGACTCCTGCGGCGACTTTCGGATCAACAAAATGAATCCACTCGCACCTGGGACAGACCTCACGCATTTGACCGAAGCGATGTTCACGGACCACCGCCGTGCCACAACGTGGACAGAAATTGAAATCAGGGTTTGACATGGATAAAAAAGTGACAGTCACTTCAAAAGTGACTGTCACTTACTTCCAACGACGGGCTGATATTTGATGTATCAGCAGCATGAATAACGCGCTCCCAACGGCAATGACCGCCAACCCAATCTGCCATGCAGATGAGATCCACGGCACAGGACTTTGCACCTCATTCTGGGCTTGATTCAGCTCGTCGGCATTCGCCGCATCCCCGGTCTTCAAGACAGGAGTCTCTGCGGTGCGCGCGGCATCAGCAACATCAGGCGGAACCAATGTTGACGCAGGAGCCAATCCTTCCAAAGGCGCCTCGGTCGCGGCTGGGGCTTCCGTTGCGACCATCGGCGCGTCCGCGGCTAATGATTGCGCACTTTCTTCGGCACCCCCACCGCCTCCACCCATGCCAAAACCAGAAGTTTGAGAAGCCATTTGTCTGCCAACTGTATTCAAACCAAAACTAAAGAAGAATAGCAATGTGGCAAGCGCAGTCGCAAAACGGAAGATGGGATACGCACGTGGCAACGGTGGATTTTGTCCGACCATTTTGCGGGTGAGTGTGAAGTTACGCGGCGCTTTGCGGGCCGGCAGTTTGCGAAGCAGGCTCCGGGTGGCGCGCAGGTCAGTTAAAACCGAAGCAAGCTGAGGGTCGGTCTTGAGGCGGGTTTCCAGGCGCGCAGAATCGGATGGTTTGAGTTGTCCATCCAAATAAGCAGAGAGAAGTTCGAGATCGCGTTGATTCATGATATGTTTATTCCCTCTTCCAGACGATAAGAAGCAGGTAAAAGTTCCGCAAACCCTTGCAGGCACTCACGTAATCTTAATCTAGCGCGGGCGAGACGACTCTTGATGGTGCCCAATGGCACACGGATGGAAGTTGCGACTTCGGTGTAATCCATGCCCTGAATATCAGCCATTACAACGACGGTTTTGAATTCGAGCGGGAGGTTGTTGAGGCAGTGTTGGATGGCATGTTCAACTTCATCAGCTTCGGCTTTTTGATCGGGGGTCATATTCGGGTCGGCGAGCCAGCGTGGGGAATCCATTTCTTCGCCGTCGTCGCGCCTTGCGTCAGGTTCGAGCGGTGTGGTGGGACGGCGTTTCTGGCGACGCAGTTCGTCATAGCAGGCATTTGTCACCGTGCGCATCAACCACCCTTTGAACGATCCCCCCCGAAAAGACGAGATGCTTTTGAACGCGGAGATGAACGCTTCCTGCGAGGCGTCCGCGGCCTGGTCTTCATCGCCAAGGATGCGCAGAGCAGTGTTGAAGACACTATCCTGATAATGCAGGACGAGCGTATTGAAGGCGTCGAGACTGCCGCCTTGTGCATCTTGGATGAGGGCTTGTTCGTTCATTGGGAGTATTTTATCACTGTGGGATTCTTTTCACCACAAAGGACACAAAGGTATAGGGAATGTAGGGGCGGGGTTATCCCGCCCAGGATTTTCGGTTGAAGGCAAAATATATTGCACGCCAAACCACCATCCCCAATGCGGACGTTGCGCCGAACACGATGATAAAAATAGGTACGATGTCAGATTGGAGAATCAGCCCGCGCAACAAGCCCGCCAGCGGTGCGGCAAAGATCATGGCGAGCACGGGTCGCCAGAGTTGTTTAGCGTCAGATAGAATCTCAAGCTGAAAGAGTCCGAACCAAGGGGCAAGCAGAAACCATGTGATTGTCAAAGGGATGAACACGGCGAGAAAACGCGGGAGTAAAGATATATTGGCTTCGCCGTGGGTGACAAAGCCAAGAAGGGTTGTAATGAAAATTGCGAAAATGTCGCCGAATACAAGCATACGAGTCATCTAATCTCCTTGGAAGCCAAATAAAACCTTCGAGAACCCTCACGGATTTGCGATACAATTGTACTTGTACAAATCGCAAAATTCTGATACTGGTATACAAAAACGAAGGTCAAGGATCGGGAGTATGTCAGATAAGGACAATCTTACATTAGGAATTCAAGCCGCCAAAAATGGGGATACGGGCAAAGCCAAAGATTATTTAGCCAATGTGGTGAGAGAAAATCCGCGCTCAGAAGAGGGATGGTTATGGCTGGGGCGTTGCCTCCAAGACCAGGAACAGTGCAAGCATTGTTTTGAGCGGGTCCTGCAATTAAACCCGCAGAATGTTGAAGCGCAACAAGAATTGGATAATCTTTTCCTATCCATTGCTGTGGATCGATCAAACACTCTCCCAGCCTCCTCAAAAGATATCCCTATATCGTCCGAAGAAAAATCCAGAGAGGACAATTGGATATCAAATCCACTCTTCCTGAGAATTATGGGCATAATTGCGGGCCTGTGCGTGTGCGGGATTCCTATCCTGTTTGTCATTAATTCCGGCTTGCTTGACCCGCTGACCGGGTCCTTGCCGGGCAAAGCGCCGCGCGCGTCGCCAACCACCGTATCATTTTCCGTACCTTCAGCGAGTCCCACGATTTGGAATGCAGCCACATTCATATCCGCCACGGCAAGCCCATCCGTTGTTGTGAACATAAATACGTGGCAGGCTCGGGATTTAATAGCGCAGGGAAAACACGCCGAGGCAATCATACTTTTGGATCAATTAATACAATCCGCGCCCAAAGCGGACGAGGCGTATTTTTTACGCGCCATCAGCTATCAGAACCTGATGGGACAACAACGCAGTATGTTTGAATTTCAGGATTACCTTGATCGGGGTCTGGTTGATATAGATAAAGCAATTGCCCTTCGACCGGATAATGGCGATTATTATATGTTGAGGCGCAAACTATTGGTAGACCTGGCGTCTATGCAAAACTTTCGAGCGGACTCGGTGCGCGTTGCAGAGTACGCATTGGAAAATATCGGCGCGGCGATAAGCCTTGGATCGACGCTGGAGGAGTACCCTGACCGTCTCTATTTGATTGATCTGATCTATTCAAATCAATGCGAGGTGGCGCTTCAGCGAACGCTGGAGATGATAGATAGAACTGATCCAAACGATCAATCCATCGGCGGGCTATATCATATCCAGTCACAAGCCCACATTTGCCTGGGCGAGGCGGATAAAGCCATCAAGCTAAGTACAAACACGGAAGTTCTTTATGATGAAAATGTTGCATGAAAGGACGGCTATATGTGCCGCCGTTATCAGAAGAGGAGCTATGTGAACTGGAACAACTGTAGCGAAAAACGGAAGTACCCAGAGTGCGTACCCGAGCGCAAATGGTGTTGTTATCGGTAGAGAAAAAACTCAAGGCAGATGAAATCGCTGACATCGTTCGAGAGAGTTCTGTGACTGTCTTGCGA
>Ga0137338_1000203_pt1 | contig 9862 bp, 11 predicted proteins | sample EasRivERMLT366_2_FD_104770 | JGI IMG/M metagenome (GOLD analysis project Ga0137338, IMG submission 104770) | Soil microbial communities from meander-bound floodplain in the East River, Colorado, USA - East River MetaG ERMLT366_2 | ecosystem: Environmental > Terrestrial > Soil > Floodplain ...
ATCCTGAACTTCGGGCACACCGTGGGCCACGCCGTCGAGACCGCGGAGAATTACACGATGCGCCACGGGCACGCTGTCGCCATCGGGATGGTATATGCGTCGCGTCTCGCTCATCGCGCGGGGTTGTGCGATGCGTCGGTTCCTGAGCGCGTGGAGAAACTCATCAAGTCCTACGGTTTGCCAGCGGACCTTTCGGCGCTCAGCAGGAGACCAAACGTGACCGCCCTTATGGACACCATGCAGCGCGACAAGAAGGCCGAAGGCGGCAAGGTAAAATTCGTCCTGCCGAAGAAGATCGGCGAGGTGATTGTTACGAAGGAGTGGGATGAAAACATGCTGAAGGAAGTGCTGGGTTAATCACGCGTTGCTCATAGGCAAAGCTTTTCCCGTTGCTCAAGCCACAAAAATAACCGCAACTCCCGCAATCCTGCCGAAGCCGCATTATTGTTTATTGACAATACACGCCGCATGTATATAATAGAATTATGTTGGATTGCCGGTCGACGGAAGTGAGGCGCGATTCGCATGAAAAAACTTGACGAAATCATTGGAATAATCAGGGAACACTTGCCGGTCCTTCGGGAAAAGTACAGGGTGAAGGGCCTTGATGTGTTCGGTTCCTATAAGCGGGATGAGCAGAAGGAAGGGAGCGACGTTGACATCCTTGTGGAATTTTCCAAGACGATTGATCTCTTTATGTTCATGGAGCTTGAAGAAGAGTTGGGCTCCCTTCTCGGCATTAAAGTCGATCTGGTAATGAAGGACACGCTGAAGCCGCGGATTAAAGAGCGGATACTGAGCGAGGCCGTTCCCGTATGAGCAGAGACATCAGGCTTTATCTCGACGATATCATCGAAGCGATAGGGAAGATTGAGGCGTATACGGCAGGCCTGAACAGCAAACAGGCGGAGAACGACGGTAAAACGTTTGATGCAGTCATCAGGAACTTCGAGATCATCGGAGAGGCCGCAAAGAACGTCCCACAGGAAGTACGAGATAAATACCCGGATGTGCCGTGGAAAGAAATGACCGGAATGCGGGACAAACTGGCACATGAGTATTTCGGCATTCGGTTCGACGTTGTCTGGAGCACGATTAAAGACCGCCTGCCTCGGCTTAAACAGTTGGTCAAAGCAATCCTCGAACAAATGGACAAATGACTAACGAGGCCATCGATATTGTTGCATGAAAGAGTTCAACGAATTATAGCAGTCCTGTTCATCTTTCCCATCCCGATGTATAATTAGTATCAGCCATGAATCCTTCCACCCTGATATACCTTGCCGACCTTGTTTCCCTCACCCCCGAGCCCGTCTACCTCGTCGGCGGATCGGTCCGAGACATGCTGATGGGCATCCAGGACATCAAAGACCTCGACCTGGTAATGCCGTCCGGTTTTGCGTCCGTTGCGCGCAGCTTCGCGGAGGCAATCAACGGGAGTTTCTTCTTCCTCGGCGAAGAGCGGAAGATCGCCCGTGTCGTAAAAAGCTCGGACAAGGGGAGCATGCAGTTCGATTTTACGAACTTCGAAGGGCCGGACCTCGCCTCTGATCTCGGTCGGCGGGACTTTACGATCAATGCCATGGCGCTGGATGTGCGGGAGTTCCTCAGAGACCGATCCCTTGAACAGCTCATCGACCTCTGTCGTGGGAAAGACGACATAAAGAACAAGCTGATACGCACCGTCAAGCCGGGAGTATTGGATGCGGACCCGCTCCGGCTTCTGCGCGCCGTGCGGTTCGCCGCAACGCTCGGTTTTACGATAGAAGAGAAAACCTTAAAGCAGATACGCAAGAGGGCCATGCTCATTAAGGTCCCTTCGCCCGAGCGGGTGAGGGACGAATTATTCAGGGTCCTCTCAGAGCCGAATGCGGACAAACATCTGGGTCTTATCGATTCCCTGGGCCTCTTTACGCCGCTTCTGCCCGAGCTTGAACCGCTTCGGGGCTTCAAGCCCGGCACGCATCAGGCCCATGATGTCCTGACCCACTCCTTCAAGACGGCGGGCCATGTAGACGGCGTGCTGCACGATCTGCCGAAGATATCGCCGGAGCATGCGGCCGCGGTGCTCGCCCATCTTGAAGAACCGCTCGAATATCTCGTCCCCCGCAAGGCCGCGCTCCGCTTTGCCTGCCTCCTGCACGACATGGCCAAGCCGGAAACGTTCATGGACACGGACGGCCGCATCAGGTTCCACGGCCACGACAATCTCGGGGCGGAAAAGGCCGCGCTGGTGTGCCGGCGGTTCAGGCTGTCGCGGGATTCTGAGGCGCTGATAACGAAAACGATCAAGCAGCACATGCGGCTGTTCAATCTTACCACGGCGGGGGGGCCGAGCAGGAACGCCCTGTACCGGTACTGCCGAGACCTCGGGGACGCCCTGCCCGAAAGCCTGCTCCTTGCGCAGGCGGACGCGCGCGCAACGTACGAGATCATGCCCCGGGAAAAGTTCACCGACACGGAAGGGCCGATGGCCCTGGCGCTGGACTATTATTACACGAAATTCCTTAAAGTCGAGGCCAGGCCGCTCGTGACCGGAGACGACCTGATCGAGCGCGGGCTCACGCCGGGGCCGCGGTTCCGGGAGATTCTCGATGAGCTCAAAGAGCGCCAGGCAGGAGGCGCGTTCAAAAACCGGCAGGAGGCGTTGGAGTATCTTGAACGATTAAAGTGACTACTCAGGTCAGCCACCTCTTCTTACGCTTTTTCTGCCCCCTCTCTCCCTATTGACAACTGTCACGTGACGCGTTATAATTCGTGCGTGATCAAGACGTTCGGGGACAGGCACACGCAGGAACTTTACGCAAACGGCACGTCTAAGCGCCTGCCGCCCGAGCTGGCGAGAAGGGCCATACGACGCCTGGAATATATTGATCTGGCGACGTCCCTCGACGATCTAAAGGTCCCCCCGAGCAATCGCCTGCATGCATTGAAGCACGATCGGGCGGGCCAGCACTCGATTTCGATCAACGACCAATGGAGAATATGTTTCCGTTTCAAAGAGGGCGACGCTTACGAAGTGGAGATAACCGATTATCATTGAGAGGTGAATCATGGCTATTGCGAATACCACATCACGCGCGATAAAACCTACCCATCCCGGAGAGATGCTCCGGGAAGATTTTATACCGGATTACGGGCTGACCGCGGGGCGACTCGCTGAGAGTCTCGGCGTGTCACGCCAGACCATAAACGAGCTTTTACGGGAACGCCGCGCCATTACCCCGGCCATGGCGCTCAAGCTGTCCCGCCTCTTCGGCAATACGGCGCAATTCTGGCTTAATGCCCAGATGTCGTTCGATTTGTGGCATGCGGCAAAATCCAGCAAAAGCAAGTTGCAACGCATTCAACCGCTTCATGCGGCCTGAAGGTGCGGTTTGTTCTCGCAAGAAACTTTTAAGGGCCTGATCTTTCCCCTTGATGACAGGCGCCGGCAAGGACATTTTGGGGATGATAGGATGTTCCCTTTCTTCCGTTCTTTGCAAAAGTAACTTTTCCGTTTACTGCAGGCTGTTCACGAGTTTGTACAATTCCGGATATTCGTTCTTTGCCTCGGCGACGTCCTCCTTAAGAAGGAGGAGCGCCTCAGGCACGTGTTTAAGAAAATATTTTTTGCCTTTCTCTACGGACAGGAAGCCGTAGGCGCCGAGGGCCTGCATGTGGCGCTGGAGGCGGCAGGGGACGAGGCCCTCAAAGAATGTCCGCTCGTCGAATTCCTTCGAAAACCTTTTCATCTCATTCACATAGTACCCGACCAGGTTCTCTCTTACAGTGTCATTCAGCCGGTGATAGGGGTCCCAGAGGATCGAGGCGACGTCGTACGCGGGCGGCGCCATGCGCGCTCCCTGGTAGTCGATGACGCGCGGCACGCCGTTTCCCGTTATCATGATGTTCTGGCACTGGAAGTCGCGGTGGATCACGCTTTTCGGAAACGCGTCGGTTTTCAATGCCAGACGATGAAACTCCCCGTCCAACGCCTGTCCGGCGTTCGGCGCTGCCTGCTTCAGCCCGATGACGAAGCGCTCCAGAAAGTAATTCGTTTCCCACCGCAGATAATCGTACCCGAATATTCGCTCCCGAAGCATCGGGCACTCATGCACGTGCTCGCTCGCGCGGGTGTGGAGCTTGACCAGAATATCGAGGACCTTTCGGTAGACGTCTTCGATATGACTATTCCCGTGCGGAAGCTTCATGTAGGAATAGAGGCTTGTATCTCCCAGGTCTTCGAACAGTGCGCGCTTGTGAGCGTCGTCGGTTGCGAGGAGCGCCGGTACGGGCATGGTGTGGGAGGCGAAGAATATGGTGTAGACAAGGTGGCGGTCATAGTCGGGGTCGTCGGGGCCGCACTCCATGAGCACCGCTGTTTTACCGTCGTTTCGCACGCGGAAGTAGCGGCGGTCCGAACCGCCGAGGCCGATGAGAATAGCGTCAGACCACAATGCGGAATGCGGAATTCGGAATGCGGAGTGTAAAGTCTGTGCTGAACTGCTTTCGTCCGTGTTTTGAATCCCGAAGTGGGGGGCAAAGAGCGGGTCGGCAAGCGACACCCGCTTCTTCTCCGCGGCATGGAGCGAGGGCTGCATGTCCGACTCCGTAAGGGAGACAACGTAGTCCGGGCCGAGGATGCTGTTCTCCCGCCTGCCGGAAACGCGCGCCCCGGGCATCACGATGCAGTTCCTGATGCTCGACCCGTCCTTGACCTCGCTTCCGGACTCCATCACCACATAGCCGTCGATCCCGATGCTCCCGCAGCGGGCGGACTTTGAGATATGGACGGTCTCTCCGTCATCCCGCAGGGCGTCGAGCACCGCTCGGGCGTAGGTGACGGGATTGCCCACGTCGCTCCAGGCGCAGCCGGTAAAGTCCATGGCGCGGACCTTATGGCCCGCCTTGGACGCGGCGATCCAGGCAACGGTGGCGTGGGACACTCCAGGCGGAAGGAACTTCAGTATCTCCGGAGAATATACGGCAATGCCGGTGTAGGCGACCTTGTCGGAAGCGGTCAACGGGTCCGGTTTCGACGCGCCGGGATTCTCCACGTCGAGCACCTGGCCGTTTTTGTCGATGACCACGTTGCTCAGTTCGGGAACGCGGTGGCAGGCGAGGGTCGCAACGTTGCCGGAAGAGAGGTGCTCTTCGATCAGGCGCGAGAAGTCTATGTTGAGCAGAATGTCGGAGTTGTGCACGATGAAGGGGCCGCCCGAAAGGAAGGTTTCTGCGTTCTTGAGCGCGCCGCCGGTGCCGAGGATGGGGTCCTCGGGAAAGAAAGTGACCTGCTTTGCGTACGGCGATTTCCCGATCCACTCGCGGACCAACTCGGGCTTGTAGTGAAGATTGACGCCGATCTTCCCTGAACAGACAAGGGTGAGCTTTTCGAGGATGCCTTCGATGATCGGTTTGCCGAGGACCGGAAGGAGCGGCTTGGGCAGGTGGTTCGTGATCGGCCTGAGCCGCTCGCCGAGACCGGCGGCGGGGAGAAAAATATTAATCGGGAATTTAGACATTTTAGACATGGTGAAAAGCTTTCTCGCGCAAAGTCGCAAAGGTCGCAAAGAAAAGCTTGCCTCCGCTATCAGTGTCATTCCCGAAGGTTGTATCGGGAATATGGTGTGGTTTTTGAGTAATTTTTGTTTTAATCATGCTGGGAGCGATTTACAACCAGATCCCCGATGGAGGCACTCGGGGATGACAAAACAACCGGCTTCCTGAACTTCTTTGCGTACTTTGCGTCTCTGCGAGAAAAAAGCATTTATTTATAGAGTAAATACTTCTTCCGTATTTTTTCAAACGCCTTCGTTTCTTCCTTCCACCACGTTTCCATTTTGTCGAGGTCTTTCCATGACTCGATGTCCTTCCGCAACCGGTCGGTCCCCGCGAGGATATCGATCGGAAGCGTGACCTCCTCGTACTCATAGGGCGGCTGTTTCCATGCAAAGTCGCGCGGATACGTGTTGTGGATAGCCTTGAGGATTGCCACGCCTGTTTTGAAAGGTTTGAACTTCTCCCGGTCCGTCACGTGTATCTGTGCGCCGCCGCAAAGAGTGCCGGAATGTTTCTGAAAAGCGGGCTGGAACGAAAGCGGCCGGAAGGTCACGCCGGGCAGCTTGAACTCCTTCAGGATGCTTACCAGGGTCCCGGCGTGGATGAATGGCGCTCCGAATATCTCGAAAGGCCTTGTCGTGCCGCGACCTTCGGAAATGTTCGTTCCCTCGAGCAGGCACATGCCGGGATACACCAGCGCGGTATCGGGCGTCGGCATGTTCGGCGAAGGCATGGCCCAGGGCAGATGTGTTTCACCGAACCACATCCTTCGCTTCCATCCCTGCAAGGGAATGATACGATAGTCCAGGCCGGGATGGAACGTGTCTTGAAGATACGCGCCGATCTCAGCGATGGTCATGCCGTGGCGCACGGGCAAAGGCCGGAGCCCCACGAAGGACGCAAATTCGGGATTAAGCACCGGGCCTTCTGTTATTTGGCCGTTAATGGGATTCGGACGGTCGAGCACCACGACGGTTTTCCCCAGTTCTTGACACGCCTGCATGCAGAGCTCCAGTGTCCAGATGAACGTGTAATACCGCGAGCCGACGTCCTGCAAGTCGATGACGAGCGCATCGACGTTCGAGAGCATTTCGGGTAAGGGTTTTCGCGTTTTGCCGTAGAGGCTGTAGACCGGGACGCCCGTGGCAGGGTCGCGGAAGCCCTCCCATTCGACCATGTTGTCCTGCGTCTGGCCGAGGATGCCGTGCTGCGGCCCGAACAGTGCGGCGAGCCGGAATTTTTTCGATCTTCCGCAGACGGCGGCGGCGTGCTCCAGCTTCCGGTTTACGGAGGCAGGGTGCACCACGAGTCCGACGCGGGCGTCGCGCAGGTTTTTGGGCCACAGTTTTTCTACGAGATCAAGACCGGTGAGAGTCCCTTTTTGCTTTGGAGGCATGCCAGATTATATTAACAACAGTCTTGAATAGCAACAGGAAAGTTCCGGGCATGGGGACGCGGATTGGCCCGTATGAATGCTGATTTTTCAGAAGAGGGAACTGCACGCCTGGTTTTCAATTTCAAACTGTTTTGATATTCAAATAGATACGTCAAAATATATTATTCACTTGACCGATAAAGCCCAGTTTGATACAGTTTTGGTTGTTCCTGGGTAAGAAGTTGCTATTCGTTTTGGGAGGACACATGGCGGACGACAAAGGGCAGTGGGCAAGTATTTCTGGACGGCCGACTCATGGCACTGCTACGCCCGTTTCCTTTTCAGCAGTTGTTCCACTTGGGAAGAGCGAGAAGGAAGTGTTCTGGGTTAGGGAACTAGTGCGGAGGCTTCCGGGTTTTCCGCATGGGAAAACCGTAGTTCGAGCGAACGAAGATGATTCCGCGGGAAATCACGATGTCGTCATTGAAACTAATGCGCAATTGGTACTTGGTGTTCAAGTAACAGAGCTAACTTACGAGTTGTGGAGGAAACGGTCTATCCAACGAGATCGTTATTTGCAGAAAATTGTCTACGAACTTCAGCGAATTGGCGCGCTCGCACCCGCGCGTTTTGTAGCGAATGTTCATTTTTCGACTACGAACCCCAGAGAACTAGAGTTGGTGCCCGCGGAAGAGATCGCCACACTCGTAGCATCGGAAGCAAACGGCCTTTCAACGAGAAAAATAGTAGAGACTCGATTTGGTCGGGTCCTATTCTCACCAGCAGGTGAGGCAGATATTTACGTCCCTTGTCACGGCAATATCGGTGTAAACGTTGATATTGATGAACTACCGAGATCGCTTGAAATGTATACGACTGCTATTGACTGTCTTGTCGAGAAAAAGATGCAGTCCAAGTCGCCGTGGCTTGTAATCTGGAGTGTCGCGTTTTACCGCGACAAACACTTTCTCGGAAACGAAGTCATCAACTATATGAAGAGGGCATTCCAAGGCGCGCCGTTTTCCCGCGTGTACCTTATTGAATCGATGGATGGTGAAGGTTTCTTCGAAGCCAACATCACGGTGTATGCAGTCAAGGAGTAGCAAGGAGAAGACGAGGATGAAAATAAAACATTACGTGGGCCGTAGTCTGTATGATGTTGACTAGTGCTTCATTCGGCTGCGGCGGGTCGTCCGATGGCGGCGCGCCAGACACGATGACAGTCGGTAGGTCGGATAGAGCATAGCATACGAAACCCGACACTCAAACGCGAACCAATCGCTCCACGCCGGCCGCTACGCGGTGTGTGAGCTCATCGTTAGGTGTAAACTGAAAACATGAAACGAGTGTGTATAACTGGCGCTGCAGGCAATCTTGGCGGTCTTACATCAAGATACTTAATTAATTCGTCAGACTGCTCGTTGAACTTGATGGTCCACAATAGAGATGTACATCCTGAACTAAGAAGGAATGAACGAGTAAAAGTATTTAAATGTGATTTGAGCGATAAGAAAAGCTTACACGAATGCCTTGAAGGCGTCGATGTAATTGTTCATTATGCCGGTGTTCTGTTCTCCGCCAATCCGGAAAAGTTTTTACCAACAACGAACACAAAATATTTTGAGAATCTTGTGTCTGTTGCGAAGGAAAGGAAAGTCAGAAGAATAGTCTTAATAAGCTTTCCGCATGTGGAAGGGCCGACCTGTTTCGACAGGCCCTCTACGAACCGATTGGACAAGACCCCGATATCATTTCATGCAAGGACACGGTTAGAAGAAGAAAAGATTCTCCTGACGGAATATCCGGATGGGATTGCTCTGCGAGTAGGAATGGTTTATGGCAATGGAATTTTAATGCCGGACGTTGCAAAATAGTTGGCAAAAAGATGGCTGTTGGGTATATGGAAAGAGCCAACATGGATTCACCTTATATCAAAGGACGACTTCCTCGAATCAGTAAAGTCTACGATACTTAAAGAGGGAATTACAGGAACATATAACATCGGAGATGATGGCAAGCAGACGTTGCAAGAATACCTTGATTTTGCCTGTGATGTTTGGAAATGCAAGAGACCATGGCGAATGCCTGAGTGGATGATATATACGGCAGCAAACATATTTGAAGCAGCATCAGCATTATTTAGTATGAAGAGCCCACTCACAAAGGATTTTATTGATATTGGAAGGGTTTCTTATTATGGCGATACAACCAGAATGAAAATGGACCTGCTGCCGATGTTGAAGTACGCAACCATGAAAGATGGCGTTGAAATATTTTGAGAAGCTAAATAGCCATGGCCCCGTTGTCTATTGACCTGTCCCCCGAGAATACGTATACTACACGTATAAAAAAGAAGGGGAATTTTAAATGCAAAAAAAGCTGACTATAACCGTGGATGAGGCTGTATATAAAGGCCTTCATAAAACCATCGGCCCCCGCAAAATCAGTAAATTTATCGAGGAACTCGTGCGCCCGCATGTAGTTCGCCCCAATCTGGAACTGGCATACGCTCAAATGGCCAAAGACAAAAAGCGGGAATCAGATGCATTGGATTGGGCGGAGACCACCTTTAAGGACATCGCACATGAAAAGAGGTGAGGTCTGGTGGGTTAATTTTGATCCTTCCGTCGGCGGCGAAATAAGAAAAAAGCGTCCCGCTGTCATCGTCAGTAATGACGCATCAAACAAATTCCTCAACCGAGTCCAGATAATCCCTCTCTCCATGATTAGAACCATATCAGGGTCGCGTCTTGTATCTTGCTAGTCGAGTATCTATATCAAAAGACAAGATGTGACCTGATGACTCCCCAAGCCCCATTATTAGTCGTGAAAGTTACCAAATGTATGGGACGCGATTGGGCAAAACCATTATGCTGCTCGTCGCAATGCGGCCTTCAGCGCCTTGCGCCTGTCCTTAAGCCGCCACAAATCATAGGTCGTCTGCAT
>Ga0137338_1000206_pt1 | contig 9852 bp, 24 predicted proteins | sample EasRivERMLT366_2_FD_104770 | JGI IMG/M metagenome (GOLD analysis project Ga0137338, IMG submission 104770) | Soil microbial communities from meander-bound floodplain in the East River, Colorado, USA - East River MetaG ERMLT366_2 | ecosystem: Environmental > Terrestrial > Soil > Floodplain ...
CTCCGGGCCGGCTGCGGTGCTAGTTTTCTAGCGCTTCATGGCTCTATCCTCCGGGTTAGTGGCCTGCGAGCGGGGAGGGACGTTCTGTTACAAGTATGTACTAAGAAACTGGGAAGTCAAATCGACCGCTTTGGCTCATCGCCGTTGGCGATGTAAATCAGGCAGTCTTCGCACACGTCCAAGTGAATCACGCGCTCGCCGATAAAGCCGTGGGCGGCGTACCGATTGCCGCCCAGGTGGCTACCGCACCCGGCGCATTGTGACCACGAAAAACCGCCCTCATCTATCACGTCATCACTCTGACAGCCGGCCTCTAGCTCGGCCTCATCCATGCCCCATGCGCTCTGGCAGTCGGCGCACTTGCTGTAGATGCCGGTCGAGATATGTTTGATCCCCTCTGTGCATCGCTGAAAATCTTCAAGAAATGTTGCGGTCATAGAGCGGCCCCAGGTTAGAGAAAACCGCCCGGCCTGAAACCCAGGCCGGGCGGCTGTCAACGAACGGCCCCGCAACGGGCCTAGCAACTAGACGGGTTGTAAGCGGTGGATCAGGTCTTTGCGGCCGATCTGCCGGAGCCATCGCACGCCATCGGCGTGGCTGTCAAACGTGCGATCGACGGTTTGCAGAAAGCCTTGGTAGGTGATTCGGTGTTTCATTACAGTCGCTCGACTTCGTTAATCAGGGTGTCGAAGGCATCGCCCAGGAGAAACATGAGGTTCTTGCGGACTTTGGTGCAGGCACGCCAAGTGCGCCGCGCTTCCCGTCTGTCGGCGGCGTTCGCGATGTCCGTGTCCATGTCGCTGGCCCAGTCGCGAAACGGCTGGGCGGTGGCGTCCGACAACAAACAGTCTAGGACTTCGGCCGCAGTCGGCGGTGCGCCACAATGGCCCGCGCCCCTGTGGAATTCAGTGTGCAGCGCCCGCTTGCCCAGGGTCAGCGTGACCTTGTAGTGCGAGGCGTTCGCGCTGAAGCTCCCTCGCCTCGGCACGTAATCCGGGTAGGGCTTGTGGGTCAGCTTGATCTTGTGCTGGCTGATGAAAGTCTCGATGTCCATATTGCAAGTATGTAGTAAGAATCTAGGATGTCAAAGCGGTCGGTTCTATTTTTATTTCGTAGCTATCCCTGCCCCTCACTTTCCGTTTCTTCAGCCTGCCTTCGGTGAATGCCGTAGCGATCCGGGTGAACTCAGCGGCTTTGGCGGCTCGCGCAGACTTCTCGGCGATGTTCCACAGGAAATGGCAGGCGTCCCAGCGCTGCTCTTCGCACGGGTTCGAGGCGATGGTCAGTAAGAGGTTTGATTCACCGCTGCTAGTCTTGTCGATGGACGTAAGCCACCCCTCGCCTGCGCCATTCCACCAACGCAGGGCGATTCGGTCGCCCTTGCGGAAGATGTCATACCGGTAGCTGTCGCCGGTCCATTTCGTCGTGCGGCTGAAGCTACACGGTCGGCCCTCGCCGAATCGGGCGCAGCAAACGTGCTCCCATTCGCCCGTGGTCACGTCGAACTCTGCCAGCGGCGTGCCGTAGTCAGGGGCGAACGGTCGCCCCTTCTCGATGGGGTGCAGGTGAGGGGTCGGAGTTTGTTTGTATGTCATGTGATTTAGCTGTAGATGCGGCCATCGTCGCCGACATAGAGATACACTTCGCCAAACTCATCGGCGGCTTCCGTCAATCGGTCGCCCCGGTCGCCTAGTCCCCGGTCCCAGAAGCCGGCCCCGTGGCCGTTGCGGGTCAGCCAGAAATCATGCCCGTGCTGGGCCTTGCGGCCCGCGAGGTCGGTGGCGTTCTCGCGTTGAAACCTCGCACAGTCGGCGGCCATATCGTCGAGAGTCTCACGGGCGAGATTGTCGCGGCTGTAGTTCGCATCGAGCGGCGTATCATCGTCGCCGTTGCTGGACCACAGCGCGGCTTCGATGTAGGCCAGCGTGAAGTCGTCGAGTTTCGGCGGGGCGAACAGTTGCAGTTGAGTTACCATGATACAAGTATGTATCAAGAAACTAGGTTGTCAAATTTTCCTAGTCAACGGTTCGCACATGGAAGGTATCACTGCCGTGTTCGTTGCTGACGGTGAGGTTGAAGCTCGAACCGCTTCCGTCCTCGCGCTGAATGGTTTGCAGTCGGCCGAAGTGCTTGCCGCCCCGGCTGTCGGTGAAGTGCAAGGGATGCGGCAGCTTGGTGAAGAGCAGCATCGTCAGTTGATATTTCGTCGGCTGTAGCGTCACGCGGCCTCCGCAGTTTCGATTGCGTTCCAGACCAGCACGTTGCCGCACTTGCGGATCAGGCCAGCCCCGATGAGCAGCCCGATTGCCTTCTCGTAGGCTTGCAGGCTCATGCGACCCATGACCACTTGGTACAGGTGGCCGCTGGGAACCTCGCCCAGTTCCTTGACCGTATCGGCCAAGGCCCGAAGTGTATCGAGGGCAGCGGCTAGTTGTTCTTTCGTTGTTGCCATGTTGAAAGTATGTACCAAGAAGCTATGAAGTCAAATCAATAGTCGCCAAGTCGCAGCGCCGCTCCAATGTCGCCCTTTGCAGCGGCGGCCATGTCGCGGGCGGCGGCCTCGCGGGTGTCCTGGTTGAACTTGCGCACGACGCCGCACAGTTCATGGAACTTGTCAACGGCAGGCTTTCGGCTCTTGAATGCCCAAACCGTTTCACGTCCCTTGCGGAAAATGCGTTTATCCATGCAACCGGTGAGCATGGGCCGCAGAGTGTCGGCGGCGTACTCGGTGCCGACAACGTATCGACCATCGGCAATGCGGCGGATGGTAGGCCGCTGGCCAGTGCCGCAGCAGCCGAAGTATTCCGGTCCGATGATCCCTCGCCCGACTGTGAGCACGGGCACGATAGGGTTGCCGTTCGAGTCAGTTTCGATCTTCGGTCGCCAGGGTTTTGTTGCCATACCCAAAGCATAGTTCGTAGAATGATGTTTGCAAGAAACTTGACAGAATCAAGAACGCAGGGCATACTGCACGTAGCGGCCGGGCCAGGTTCTCGGCGTGTAACGACCTTGCGGTCTGTGACGGCGCTACCGGTGCGGACGGGCCGGCGCGCTGCGGCGGCAGAGGGCCAGCCGGAGAGGTCTAAACTGAGACCGAAAAACCAACGATGACCAACAAGCCAACGATGAGGTCGATGAAACGATGAGTCAAGCCACGCTCGAACGCCGCGAGATCGCCGCCGATGTACACATCGTCGTGACCCGCAAGTCCATCATCGAAGTTGTCAAGAGGGGATTCCCAGATTGGACGATCCATGCTCTTTGGCAGGTGGGTGTCCAGGGGCATCGCTGGAAGGAAGTCAACGACTCGATTGAGTCGGTAGAGAAGTACCACAGTGAAGGGTACGACAGCTTCAGCTTTCACCTGAAACACCCAGCCGGCGGCGAGGCTTTCCCAGATTATTACCACTGGGAGCTAGGTGCCGAGTTCGCTTGGGAGCCTCTCGACAAGTTAGAGGTCCAGGTCAACCAGGGCGTCCGTGAAGCCTACGTGCTCGCGGTCCTCGTAGACGAGGCCCTAGTCGAGTACGAGATGCCAAGGGCACCACGGCTCTCTGGGTGATCCGCCGACGACACCCGCAAGCCGCGTGCCTGAGAGTGATTAGTTACCGGACGTGCCCGCAGAAGTGGCTGGATGCCATCGAAGCCGCAGGCACCGTTTGGGAGTGTCGTCCTCAAACTGGCTACCGGGCGTAGAATTACAAATAGTCCGGGTGGGCCAAGCGCTAAGCGCCGGCACCCATAAGCGCGGCCTCGGGGCGGCTAAGCGCCAACTAGGGAGGGTAATTTATGTTGAACTTGCACATCCTGCTACTAGACCGTCGCGGCCGAGTGCTGTGGGCGCTTGGAGTCTCTCAAGAAGTCATCGGGCAAGCCTTGGTGGACTTGGCATTCGATGAGGACCGGGCTATGGTTGGAGAGAACCTAGCGCGATGCGTGGTCAAGGGTGAGGCGGCCGAGTTCGTCGCGCGGTGGCAATGCTCACCGAAAGACGCCGCAGGTTGGGCGCTGACTAGCCTGCACCCAGTCGAGCCGCAGCCTACCATCCTCAGTGTAGCCGCGCTGTCGATCAGCAGCTTGCTGCCAGCGAACTACATGGAGTTCAACGAAGCTGACAGGGAATTGCTGGGCTTGCTGGCCGACGACCACAATATCAAGGACGCCGCGACGACCGTGGACAGGTCAGAAAGCGCGATAGACAACAGGATACGATCGCTGAAGACCAAGATGGGCAAGCACACGCTCCACGGCCTTGTGGCCGGAGCTATTCGTGGGCAACTGGTTCCGATGTCTCCGCCGCACTTCTCGCTGACCGAAGCTCCCGGAGAATCTCGGAAGTCGTCGAGTAGTCCCGCATCGTCATTGCCGTGAGCGATCTGAACATCGCGAATGTGTGCTAAGCATAAGCGCGTCTATTGGGCAGTAACTCCAGGCTCAGGCGGCGCGAATCTCAAGGCTCATCTGCGGATCATCTCGATGTTGCGGTTGTTGACTTTCACCACGTCGCCGACGTATGCGTAGATCGGGTAGCTGCTCGGCTCACTGTGTGTGAAGACGACCTCACCCTCGGCGTCCAGGATGTCGAGGATGAGAAGGGCGTTGTGTTCGACGGTGACTGGAATCTCGACCCTCTCCAGGCTCTTGACCTCGCCCACGTTCTCGCCCCAGCGGAGCTTGAACGGCCCGCGATGTTTCAGGTAGCCTTGGGCGTTCCACTTCAGCCCGTGCCCGGCGCAGACGCCGTTGATGATCGGCATCCCCTTGTGCGGGCAGACAAGCGGGTTCTTGAGGCGGTGGCCCTCGAAGTGCTTCAGCAGCGCCAGGTGCATCCAGATGATGTGCTGCGGCGGTATGTGGGTCTCACGCAGGCAGGTGACGGGCCGAACCTCCATCGGTTGGCCCAGGCTCTTCACAGCGTCGAATGTCGTGTTGATGAACCGGCGGTCGTAGTGGAAGTGCTCGGGCACGTTCACGAAGAACTCAGGGTCTTGATCGTGGTGCGGCGTCGGGAAGACGGGCAGCCAGTTCCCGTGGTCGAGGATGCAGGTCACGGGGTACTCGCGCCCGACTTCAACGATGTCAGGCGCGATCATTAGATGTCGTCATCCAGGTCGGCGGCCGAGAACTGATCCTTGGGGAAGTACAGCCATGTATGCGTGAAGCCAAGGCCCAGCGACAGATCGTCGAACTGGGCCTCAACCAAATCACGCGAGAACGCGCTGGGTCGCAGCAGGGCCGTCTTACGCTTCAAGACTTCCTGCGGGCCGATGTAGATGCCTTTGCTCATTTGCGTTTGCTCATTTGCGTTTGCGGGCCTGTGCGAGAATCTCGGACGTCGTGGGCGGGTTGTAGGCTGGCTCAGCGTCCAACTCAGCCCGACGCTTCTTTCCCAACTCTCGGAGCGGGTAGATGATCGGGAAGAAGATGATGTAGAACACCCACTTGATGCCGTAGCCGATCCAATGTTGGACCCGCTCGAAGCCGAGTTCGGCGTCCGACTGCTCGTTGTGGTGCCGGTATCTCATGCGACATCAAACAGGGAGACGAGGGCGCGTTGCTTCAGACCCTCCAGGTTCCCGACCAAGAATGCGTGCGCCACAGCTATCCATTTGCGGGTGAGCTTGTTCTTGTTCTTGAACGGCTTGGACTCCCAGATGATCGTGCCGCTCTCGACGATCTGGATCACTCTGCGAAGCTCGTCGTTGCGGTTGTACCGCAGCACGAAGTTGAAGATGTACGGCCCGATCTGTCGGGTTGTGACTTGTGCGTCCATTTACAAAACTCGGTTGGCGATCTCGACCATGAGTTCGAGGTAGAGATGCTTGTTGAGCGGGTCTGTGTAGTCGAAGAGCACGTTGGCCAGCAGGAGCGATTCCTGGAGGTACAGGGACCGGAAGCCGGAGTCGGCTTGATCCATGTCCCGCACGTTGTCGATACGATCGACGAGCTTGATGATCTTCGCCCATCGGAGAGCATGAACCAGGCGAGCGCGATCGGCCGACTTGCGAGACTTGCGATCAACGTCCGACCGATGCTTCGTGTTGGTCAACCACTGCACGAGGTCGATTACGTCCTCGGGCATGTTGCCCATGACCACGGCCTTGTGATCCGGGCAGTCCTCGAAGACATCGTGGAGCCACGCCGCCGCGACCTCGCGTTCGGTCACGTCAGGCAGCGTGGCAACCCTGGCCGCGACTCGGCCGGGGTGCTCGATGTACGGCCGCCCCGTGTACTTGCGCTTTTGCTGGGCGTGGGCGTCAGCGGCTAAGGCGGCGGCTCTCAGGATCAGGTTCATTAGGATGATTTCGGATTCTTCTTGAAGACCGATCGGAACGGGTTGACCTCGGTCTCGGGTCGCGGCCGGTGGTCGGCCACAGTCCATTCATCGCCGGGTTCCAGCGGGAACGACTTGGTGAGTTCGGCCAGCAGACCGCTCGTCGCCCGCGAGTGGTTCTCGATCTGGTCAGCCAGTTCGAGGTAGCGCGGATGCTGGTATATGTCAGCGTTCATCGTCCGTACTTGTCTCGGTAATAGGCTTCGTCCCGCGCGTGCTTGTACTTGGCCAGCTTGGACAGCGGCCACAGGACAGGAAAACACACGATGAACACGACCCAGCTTACGGCCGAGATCACGAGATCGACCAGGAAGACGAAGCCGTCTTGCACGTCACGATGGAATTGTCTGAAGTTCATAAAGGCGCAGGGAGTTGGATTTGAACCAGCGACTTCCGGGGTTTGCGGCCCCGGCGCTCTAGGCCAGACTGAGCTATCCCCGCGAGGGCGATTAGTAGCCCAGGGCAGTCAGGATCGCGGTCCCGAGCGCCTCGTTCGTTTCTTCGACGGCGACTTGATGCACGATCGCGCGGACCGTGGCTTCGTCCAGTTGGTGCGGGAACGAGCCGCGAGCATTCTGGACGACTATGGTGGCCGCCGCGCCGTGCGCCGGGGCCGGGGCGGACAGGATGCCCAGGACGATGAGCGCCGAGTAGCCCGTGCGGATCGGCTGGCCCGTCGTGGTGACGGTGACTTCACCGGCATCTTCGGGCACGCCGCCGTCCGTCAGGCTGCTGGTGACGGTCATCAGGCCGTGGTTCTTTTCGGCGACCGAATCACCCGAGTAGGTATAGACGATCGGCGTAGTGGTGCCGGGGCCGCCGGTCACGGCAATGTCGCCAGCAACGAAACCTTGAACCTTCGTCAGAGCCACCGTGTCGATCGCGGCTTCGATCGTGGCAGCGTTCGCATCGAAGGCGATCGCGGCCGTGGTGAAGGTCACGCCGCCATGCAGCGTGAACGTCAACGTGAACGTACCGCCGTCAACACCCGCCTCGTGGATCGCTTGCTCTTGAACTTCGTCGGCGGCGGCCATCCCGGACGGGTAGTCCGGGTCGCCGAAGCTGTTGAGGAAGCCCGTGATCTTGCGAACAGTTTGACGGTCGGTCGCTTCACGGGGAAGCGTGGTGTCAATCGTGTTCGAGTTGGCGAGAAAGTCTGCTAACACACCCATCAGGTTTCAATCTCCAAGTTTTGGCGGCGCTCGTTTGATGACCTCGGAGTCTTGAGCGCCGCAGCTTGGACACTCCAAGGAATCTTCATCACACACTTCGGGATAGGCCGAAGCGAAAACGTAGGTGCAGCAGTTGCACCGGATCATTGAGGCGAGCCACTTCATTCGATCACCGGTTCGACTGTGATCCCGATGACCGTGATGTCGTCGCACCCGTAGTGCATCTGCTCGACGTACCGGTCGAATGCCGGTATGGCGCAGGATGCTTCAACCTCGGGCAGAGTGTCCACCCTCTGCGTGCCGTCCGGGAGTAGCAGCCTGACTTTGCCTTGGAATCTCATCGCAGCAGTTCTTTCGGGATGTTGATGCTCAACTCGACAGGCTCGACCTCTTCACCGGCGTCCACCGCTGCCACAAAAGCATTGACCTTCTTGTTCCACTTTCGGCTGTATTCCCGCCCCTTGTACTCGAACTCAAAGCCGAGGGCGACGGACACTTTGACGCCCCGCTTAACGACGCTCTTGATGGCGAGCGCCACCGGGCAATTCCACGGGTCGCACTTCACACCTTTGTTGATGTGGCGGCGGGTGACGTTGACAATCATGCTGGAACTCCGATGTCAGAGATGAGGATACCGTCTAAGTGATCGCTTTCGTGTTGCAGAACGACAGCCCGCTCGCCGGTGTATGTCCTGCCGAGGACTCGAACTTCCGTGGCACGCCTAACGACAAACTGTTTGCCAGGAATGCTCAGGCATCCTTCTTGGCTGTCGATCAGGATGCCGTGGAGTTCGACTGTTGGGTTGACGAACAACTCGCCCCAGGCCGTCACGAACCACCGCTCGGCTATCCCCATCTGCGGTGCCGCGAGGCCCAGGCCCTTGTGCTGCTGAAGCAGCGCGAAGGCTTGGACCACGGTTCGGACATCCAGCGGCCCGCACGGTAGGCAGTTCGTTTTGAGGATCGGGTTAGGCGCGATGACGAGCTTCATCGGATGTCTCGACGGAACTTTGCCACGGCCGCTAGGCCATTCGAGAAGAACTCGGCCGCCCAGTTGCAGGAGAACTCTCGGGCCAGTGTTTCGGTGTCGAAGTTCGGCAGCTTGATATTCGAGTACGGCGTGCCATTAAGGAAAACGTACAGAGTCTTGCAATCCTGCACCCATCGAAACGAGAACGAACCGATCGACCAAACCGGTGCGCCCAGTATGGTGTCGTTGGTGTCGTTGGTGTCGTTGGCGACGTTGGTCTCGATGTCGTTCATTATCGCCTCAGTTCCTTACGGCGTTCTTTCGGCAGGAACTCCCGCTCGACCAACTCAGGGTCGTACTGCGTCCAGGTCTCTCGGAACGAAGTTGCGGTGACGGAGCGAGGGATCAGACCGTCCTGCCAGGTCGAACGGTAGCCAGCACTGTCTCGCACCGGGAGGATTGCCGGACTCTTGACCAACCGCCACGCTCGAATCTGATACCTCTCGGCGTTCCAGTCCCAGTCGTAGAAGATGACCTGATCGAAGACGAGCTTGCCGCACTCATCGTAGAAGTGGTTGACCTCAATCAGGTCCACCGACTCCCGAGCTACGTCGTCACGGGGAATACTTCCGAGGCAGAGGATGATCGCCAGTGTTCGGAGCATGTCCAGTTACCAACGAGAATCGGCACGTAGTTCCATCGGTCGGGTAGAACCAAGTGCTGGTCATACAGGTCTTCGAGTTCGATGTATCCACCAAACCGAGCACGGACGTAGCACAACACGAAGCCAGTTCTCAAGCGATGAGTTCCCGCAGCTTGGCGGCGACGGAGACGCCACGGGCGGCTACGGCCTCCAGGACAGCGTTGTCGGCCTCCAGGTTGACGATCGCAATCTTGTTGTCGTAGATGCGACCTCGGTTCTCTTCGACGCCCGCCGTGATCCGGGACGCGATGTCCTCGAACTGGCCGATGGCCTCTTCGATTGCGGCGGAGCCGCTCTTCTTGGGTGTGAATCCAAACATTATGGTACTCAGGGTTGGGAAACGAGACGTTCGTGCTTGTGGACGACCGCAGCAATCTCGCGGAACGCCGTGGACATGGCGTCTGGGTTGACGACGCGCGACGACAGGTCGCCGTAGTGCTCTTCGAGACAGTCGATGAGCAGTTGCTTGATCTTGGGTTCGTCGGGCGAATACGGAAGCGGGCTGGAGTGGTAGAGCTTCTCCAGGTCGCGTTCCTTCTAGTCGACCCAGACGAGCTTCAACGTGTATGTGGCAGCCAGTTCGTCGGTCATACTTTTCCCCAGCGTTTCAGTGGGCACTCTTCGTGCGGCATCGCCAGCTTGTTGAACGGATGCCGGTGTCGGCTGATCGTGCA
>Ga0137338_1000207_pt1 | contig 9850 bp, 9 predicted proteins | sample EasRivERMLT366_2_FD_104770 | JGI IMG/M metagenome (GOLD analysis project Ga0137338, IMG submission 104770) | Soil microbial communities from meander-bound floodplain in the East River, Colorado, USA - East River MetaG ERMLT366_2 | ecosystem: Environmental > Terrestrial > Soil > Floodplain ...
AACTGTTTCATCCAGTTAACTGCTTCAGCGACATCCTGTGCCTCGGCTTGCTCACGCTTCAATGCAGTGGTTGTCACCCCAAAACCCAGCGGCTTTGTCAGCACAAGTGCGTCACCGACTTTGAGACCGCCTTTGCTGAGCATTTTGCGTGGGTCCACAAAACCAATGACAACGAGTCCATACTTTGGTTCTTTGTCCTTGACCGTATGCCCGCCTGCGATGACGACCCCGGCTTCGCGCGCTTTCTCCGCGCCGCCGCGAATGATCTCGCTGGAGATTTCGTTGGGTAAATCATCGGGTAACGCGGCGACATTCAATGCCAGAAAAGGCTGTCCGCCCATTGCATATACATCCGACATGCTGTTCGCCGCGGCAATCGCGCCATAATCGTAGGCGTTATCCACCACAGGGGTGAAGAAATCGGTTGTCACCACGAGCGCGCGGTCATCATCCAAACGCCAAACAGCCGCGTCATCCGGTTCGCGCAGACCAACCAAAAGGTCCGGAAATGAGGCGGCATCGAAGATGTCTTTGACAGGACGCAGAACCTGCGTCAGCGCGTCAGCGCTAAGTTTGGACGCTCAACCCGCGCACGTCGATAGAGTCGTGAGGCGGATTTCGCGTCCGGTTTGAGGGATGGGCATTTGTTTATCGTGGATAATTGGTCATCCTTTGCCACGGATTTCACAGATTTGCACGAATTTATTAAAAAACAAACTGCGAAAATTCGTGTAATCCGTGGCTAAAGGTTTTTCGAGAGTTAATATTTATTACGGCGTTACGACGACCGGTTCCGTTACGCTACCCGGCAACGGCAAAATGAATTGATTGTCCGTTGGAATGAAAATGGTTTGCACGCCGGGCGCAAGTTTCAGGATATATTGATATTGCACCAACGCCGGGGTCAGAGATTCTGCGAGCAATTGGTTGGCTTTGGCTTCCGCTTCTGCATTAATGAGTCTGGCTTCCGCCGCGCCTTTTGCCGCGATGACTGCCGCATCCGCCTGACCTTGTGCAACCTGACGGGCTTGTTCGGCTTCCTGTTTCTTTTGTTCAACGGTCAATGCCGCTTGTTGTGCCAGTTGTTCGGCGATCTGTTTTTGTTCCACTGCCGCCGCATAGCCTTCGCTGAAGTGGATATCGCGCAAAACGAAATCGAGCAGGCGTAAATTATTATCTGACAGGCTGCGTCCCAGCTCTTCCGTTATGATGTTGACGATTTCAACGCGTTTGGTGGAAACCACTTCCTCGACGCCATATTGCGAGATCGCGTCGCGGATGATGCCGCGCGCTTCAGGACGCACAAACTCATCCTCAAAGCGGTTCTGCCATGCAATGTGAAGTTGCACCACCTTGTTTGGATCAATCTGATAAATTACCGAGGCGTCAATGATGACTTCCTGCCCGTCTTTTGTACGGACCCGGATCGAATCATCTCCGACCACCTGACCTTCGCCCGATACAGCTGACATGGTGTAGGTCTGATTCGAAATTGAGTACATAACCGGTTGCTCAACAATGGGTATGATCCAATGTAGTCCAGCGTCAAGTGCTTCCTGGCGAACGCCTCCTGATCTGATTGTTCTTACAACACCGCGTTCACTGGATTCAACATAAACCAATCCAGCCCCCAGTGTGGTCAGCACTGCTGCCAACACAAGTACGATCACCACTGTGGATCCAAATCCCTTTGCGCTTTGATTACGGCTGGTACGTGAAATGGCGAGCACACCCAATCCGATTGCGGCAAGCCAGGCAAAGCCAGCCAAAGAGCGAATTACATCAACGATATTCATTGTTCCTCCAATTCATAGTTGAAATTATTATACCGCCATGATAGCATTGCGGTATGCATACGGGTAAAGGACAAATACTCGAATTAATTCTTCAGGATGGATTTCGCCTCGCGCGCATATCCTGCCCGCAGAATTTGATCCCGGCTCCGGGACAATACCTGCTGGCAAGCGACGCTTCCGACTCACCGTTGCCTGTTCCTCTTTATTATACGGATTCTACGCTGGAAGGTAGCGCCATGGCGTCGTGGCAACATTTCCTCGCGGCCCCTCCGATTCCAGAAGCATGGATGCCTGGCATGGATGTTTTCTTACGGGGTCCTTTGGGACGCGGGTTTGTGATTCCTGGTTCGGCAAAAAAGATCGCCCTGGTGGCGTGCGATGATTCCCCGTTGCGTCTGCGCGGGTTAATTCGGCAGTCCTTGAAACAGGCTGCCGCAGTTGTGGTGGTTTCTGATTTTGCCGTGGATACTCTGCCTGACGAAGTGGAGGCGCAACCGCTGTCCGCTTTATCTGAAATCATGGATTGGGCTGATTTTGCCGCGTTCGATGTGGCGCGCACGAATCTGTTTGAGTTGAGAGAAAGGCTTGGGGGGTTGCAGCAGGCTCAGTCATTGTATGAGGCGCAGGTCTTAATCCGCACTTCTGTGCCTTGTGGGGGAGTCGCTGAATGTGGGGTGTGTGCGGTGAATTTCAAGTCTGGTTGGAAGATGGCTTGTAAAGAGGGACCGGTCTTTGATTTACGGGAAATCTAAAACCAAATTCTGAAAGATGTTGTCGTGGTTCCTTTCAGGCTTTGATAATTTACTGTGATCTCAATGGGTACGAGTTCCCCTGATTTTTGATTTTGAAAGTTAAATGAAATTTGCGCGATGCCCACGGCATTGGTGGTGAATGAAAATTCCTGGTTTGTGCCATCCCGTAACTTGACGAGCGCTTTGCCGCTTGCGCCGGAAACTGCTTTTGAGATCTGGTTTTGGACGATGATGTAAACAGTTTGTTGACCGCTTTTGAGGGTGACCGCCTTTAAAACAAATGCGCGCACCTTCAGCGATAACACAGGGTTGATGGTTGCATCGGCCTGTTCGATTGGCTTGAGTTGGGCGGGGTCTTCCTTAAGTTGATCGAAATAAATTCGGCCAAGATCTGAAATGACCACGCGTTGATCTGCGGGGCGGTCGGCGCGCCATTCAAAACGTGCTCTTTCGAAATATTGAACGATCAATCCATCGCTTGATTCAAATGGAGAGATTGGGTTGCCAAATTGAGAGGGTCCACCATTGGCTGTGTAAAAATCAAGGAAAGTTAAGCAGACCGGGAAACCCGTTGGATACACCTCACAGGCGTTGGGGTTATTGATCGTCATTGGGCTTTTGGGTTGATAGGTGAGAGTGCCAAGCGTGGAGAGTTGAACAGTTTGGGTGGCCGTTAGTTCAAAACGGACGCGTTGAAAATATTGAACGGTCTTGCCATCCTTGGATGTCATCTGCTCTGTGATCGGATATCCAAATACTAATTGTGGGTTTTTTGCGGACTTGTAAAATTGCAGGAAGGTGCCTTTTACGTTATGACCGGTTTCTGCAAAGAATTGAACATCTGTTGCCTGCGCCTGTGCCGTCGCCTGAGTCGTCAGCAAAATTGTGAAGATCAATACGGGTATTACAAATCGCCGAATCGCATTCATTGAAATTATTATACTCACAATTTCACTGGGTATTGTCACCTGTACTTATCAATGCCTTAACGATGCGCTCTGCCGCATGTCCGTCACCATACGGATTGGACGCCTTCGCCATCTTTGCATATGCGAGCGGATCATCCAATAAGCGCGTCGCTTCCTCGACAATGTGGCTGGTCTCTGTTCCAACCAGCTTAAGTGTCCCCGCGTCGACTCCCTCCGGACGTTCGGTTGTTTCCCGCAAAACCAAAACAGGAATGCCAAATGCCGGCGCTTCTTCCTGTATTCCGCCTGAATCGGTGAGGATCAAGGACGCGTATTTCATCAAATGCACAAGCGGTAGATAATCCAACGGCGGTAATAAGGTAACGTGTTTTACATCTTTCAAGATTCGATTGACAGGTTCCTGCACGTTTGGATTCAAGTGAACGGGATAAACAATTTCGACATCTGCGCGTAAAGCAAGTTCTTTGAGGGCGATGCAAATATTTTCGATTGGCTCACCAAAATTTTCACGTCTGTGGGCAGTGATGAGGATTAATCGTTTGTTGTTCGTTGCGCTGAGTGAAGCGGAGTGAAGACGAAGCACAGATAACGAACTAACACCCAATTTTTCAACCAACTCTTTTATTTCCTGTGGCTCAGCCTGTTTTGATACAAAGTTCAAAGCGTCAATGACAGAATTCCCTGTTACTCGGATGGCGTTAGGGTCAATGCCTTCGCGTAGCAAATTTCCTTGTGACCATTCGGTCGGTGCAAAATGTAAGTCCGCAGTGACTGTTGCCAGACGGCGATTGATCTCTTCAGGGAAGGGGTGCCATTTGTTATGAGTGCGTAACCCTGCCTCGATGTGACCAAATTTGATCTTGCGATAAAAGGCGAGCAGTGATGTTGTCACCACTGTGGTAGTGTCACCGACAGCCAGCACCCATTCGGGTTTGAATTCTTCAAGGATGGGATCAAGATGGGTAAAGATACCCGCGCTGATTTGCGCCATGGTCTGACCTTCGCGCATGAGGTCAAGATCATAATCTGGTTTGATCTGGAACAATTCCAATACCTGATCGAGCATTTGACGGTGTTGGGCGGTGACACACACCCGCGCTTCAATGCCGTCTGTTTCCTTCAACAGTCGCACAATGGGAGCCATTTTTATTGCTTCTGGACGAGTACCGAATACGGAGAGGATTTTCATCTCGATTTACGATTTGCGATTGACGATTTGTTGTTGCCGAGTAGATGTACTGTGAAGCCTGCATTTTGCCATGTGATTGCATCCCAGGCATGGACACAGTCAATGATGATGCGAGCTTGGGTCTTTGTAGCGATTTCTTTCGGGTTGAAGTTTTTGAATTCGGTGTGTTTTACAAGCAACACAATGGCATCGGCATCTTGAAGCGCGGTTTCAAGGTCGGGTGCCATATCAATTCCGTGTATATCTGCATCCGGCTTGAAAGGTTCCCATACTTTGACTTGCGCGCCTGCCTGTTGAAGTAAGTGGACCACCTCTGTGGCTGGGCTTTCGCGCAAATCATCCACATCAGGCTTGTAGGCGAGACCGAGCACGGCAATTTTTTTGCCGTTCAATATGCCTAAGCCACTATCCTCGGCAGCGTTCCCATCGACTGCGCTTCGACTGCGCTCTGCTCCGCTCAGCGCGAAAAAAGCCTGTTTTATTTTCTCCACAACAAAATGAGGTTGCGCATCGTTGACTTGGCGCGCATGATAAATAAGCGGAGTCAATTCAGGCGCGGCTTCCACAAAGAACCACGGATCCACGCTGATGCAATGACCGCCGACGCCGGGTCCCGGGCTGAGGATGTTGATGCGTGGATGGCGATTGGCAAGGCTGATGGCTTCCCAAACATCCACGCCGAATTTTTCGGCGAGGCGCGAGAATTCATTGGCAATGGCGATGTTCACATCACGCGTGGTATTTTCCATGATCTTGACCATCTCGGCTGTGGTTGCATCGGTTTCGAATATCTCACCTTTGACAAAGGTCGCGTAGAGATCGTGACCTGCTTTTGCTGATTCAGGTGTGATGCCGCCAACGACGCGTGCGTTCTCGATCAGCTCGCGTAGAATTTGTCCGGGTAGCACGCGCTCCGGTGAATAGCAGAGATAAAAATCCACTCCGGCTTTCAAGCCTGATCGTTCAAGGATCGGTTTGACGAGATTGAGCGTTGTCAGCGGGGGCGAGGTTGATTCGAGAATGACCAGATTTCCCTTGCGAAGATTCGGGAGGATGGCTTCCGTGGCGGAGGTCACCGCGCGCATATCCGCCAGTTTGTATTTTTGTCCGTTATAGTCGCCTTGTTCTTGATCTTTGAAGGGAGTGGGAACAGCGATGATAAACGCGTCCGCTTCGGCAAGTTGGGTGGAAAAGGAAAAATTTCCAGAGTGAATGGCCCGGGTGACCACATCGCGCAATCCCGGTTCATGGATGTGAATTTCGCCCTTGTTGAGTGTATTGATGATGTTTGGGTTGATATCCACGCCCAGGACTTTGAATCCGTGTATGGCAAAGGTGGAGGCGGTCGGCAGTCCGATATAGCCGAGACCGATGAAGCAAATCTTTTGAAAGTTCACTTGTGCTCCGTAAGTATTGGGGATTTATGAATTCGGAATGGGTCTATCCTGATCGGGGTTAGTGCTGTTGAATCCGACGAGTTTATCCCATTCAATTGCGCCGGTAATTTTGTTCAAGCAGTTTTTATATACAACAGCAGAGAACCGAGATACTGTTTTTAGTTTTTCATCATCAACATCAAATTCATGCGCTCTAAATAAGTCAATAATCTCACTGCTTTTGCCCGGTGATTTACGTATTTCCACAACCACCGACTCTTTTTCCAGACCTTCTAGGAATTTATCAACATAAGAATGGAGAATATCGTCAACCGTTCCTTTGCAAACCTTGGAGTATCGAAGAGGAATATCCAGTAAATCTTTTAGTTGCAGATTTCTTAATGCTTTGTTTTTGATTTTGAGTTCTGCCGCCAATCTATCCTTTAGGGCGGATTTGATATTAAACATTATTGAGTTTCCTTTTGGATAAAATCTTCATCAACAGGGGGTGTTTAAGAAAGGTGCCCCATGAGGTTTATTGTAGACTCGTAGAAACAAAAACCCTCTTTTATGTCTCTATCACCTCAAAATCTAATTCTAATTTTTCACACAAGTTTCTGAGTACTTGCAATGATCTTTCTCTAGCATAGTGACTTTCAATGGTATAGTCTTTATAGGTTACTGGATAGAAAAAAGGTTTACCGTTCGGGTGTATAGGCGGGTTTTCGTTAGTTAAGATATATCGGGTGTTAGTAGTTCCCCACGGTAATGGGGTCTTAAAGACGTATTGCTTATCTACAATGTATTTGAGTACATCCTCATAAAGCAACCTGACTGTTCCGTTCGAAAAGACCTTGTTGCCTAATTTTACTGCTATGCGACCTGTGGCGCGTCCCTTGTTATCCTCAAGGTCAGTTGTACTGAAATCTATAGAGCCTGTTGCGACAAGTGCATCGTAAATTGAATCGAAAACGTCGCTATATTTTTCGTAAAGTGCAAGAGCTAATCTTTTTTCTTCGTTTGTGATTGCCATTTTGATACCTCTATATCGTGTTTTTAAGTTTTTCATGTATTGAATTATGAAGGGTTTTACTTTCTCATTCAGGTTTGGATGGTCTAAAAGCGGGACGAGAAGCTTGTCATTGAATAATTGATAATCCATGCAATACCATCTTTTATCGCCGACCGTGGATTGCGAATCTTGCAATAGCTTAGGCGTCACGTACACTAAAAGGTTTACGTCGTGTGGGTGATTGGTAAAAAGCCAGTCGGCATATTTGGATGACTGCTTGCCGTTTGGCTTCGAGTCTATTTTTAATTCAAAAATGATGTTTAATTTCCCCGTGTTGCCATCGAAGCCAGAGTATTCTGCGGTTACAAAGATGTCGAATCTACCAATGCCAGAAACACTAGTTTCAGTTGGCAGGTTTTCATTTGGTGAAACTTGTATTTCTGAAAATTCTGCCGTTGGCAAAACAGTAGTTAGGTATTTTTCCGATTGGTTTGAAGCTTTGACGCATTTTTCATCAAGGAGCAATAAGAGGAATCGGCGTAACACGTAATCTGATAATAAATGTGAACCATTTGCATCTAGTAGCCAACCAAAGAAAGACGAATGCCAGCGCTCGTAATGCGCTCGCCCAACAATTTTAAAAAAATTGGGTTCACTAAGGACATTCTCGAACTTTATGAACTCTGATTCAGAAATCAGGCTCAAAAGCCTTTGTGTAAAACTTGATTTTCGTTTTTGTTTTGGCACGATTGTAAAATTATAATCCTTTTATGCTCGAATGTATAAATTTCTAACACAAAACCTCATTGCTGTGAATTATGCAACGTGGAAAAGGTTCTTGCGTAGACATAATCAGAAACTTGTTTCTTGTTGTATAATGAATTGGAGGCACAATGGACTTCCTGCTCGATCCGAATATAGCGTATCTGATTCTGCTGGCGAGCGTGTTGTTAGGGTTTATGGCGCTCGTCTCGCCAGGGACGGGGTTGTTTGAGGTGGGGGCATTTTTCAGCATTGCATTAGCTGGGTACGCGGTTTACAATCTGTCTTTCAATTGGTGGGCGCTTGTTCTGCTTATGTTGAGTATTGTTCCCTTTGTGTATGCGATCCAAAAGCCAAAACGTGAAATGTATCTTGGGCTGGCAATCCTGATGATTATCATTGGGTCTGTGTTCATGTTCCCGCGCGTTGATGGAAAGGATTCTGTGAATCCGTTTGTTGCAATTACTGCCTCGGTATTAGTGGCGGGTTTCCTGTGGATTGCGGTTCGCAAATCCATGGAGGCTAGAAGTGTAAGACCAACTCATGACTTGGATGCTCTGGTGGGGCAGGTTGGGGAAGCCCGGACACGGGTCCACGATGAAGGAAGCGTACAGGTTGCTGGCGAGTTATGGTCGGCTCATAGTGAAAAACCAATACCAGCTGGCAGTGCAGTTCGAGTTGTCCGCAGGGATGGATTCGTTGTCGTTGTTGAAAAAGTTGCCTGATCAAATTTTCAAAAGGAGAGAATAACATGCCTGATCTTTTCACTAGTGGTGCTTTTTGTTTTGTTGGTGCGATCCTTGTCATTGGTTTTATCTTTCTAGCCAATGCCATCAAGATCGTGCCTGAGTATCAAAGGCTGGTGGTCTTCCGTCTGGGTCGTAGTATCGGACCGAAAGGACCGGGTATCACTTTGCTGATCCCGGTGATTGACCGTGCTGTGCGCGTGGATTTGCGCGAGCAATTGCGGGAAGTACCACATCAAGTGTCAATTACTAAGGATAATGCACCGATTTCAATAGACTTCCTGTGGTATTTCAAAGTGCTCGACCCAGCCGAGTCTGTATTGCAGGTGGGTAACTTTGAGGCGGCCGCGGCTGGTATTGCGGCAACCACCTTGCGTGCGGTCATCGGTGGTATTCCACTTGATGATGTACTTTCCGAACGCGAGCATATCAATAATATGCTTCGCACCCGTCTCGATGAAGTGACCGAGCGTTGGGGTGTAAAAGTGACCAATGTGGAAATCCGCGAGATCGTCCCGCCGCGCGAAGTTCAGGACGCAATGAACCGTCAGATGTCTGCTGAACGTATCCGCCGCGCGCTGGTGACTGAATCCATGGGTGATCAGGAGGCCGCAAAGAACCGCGCCGAAGGCACCAAGCAAGCCGCCATCTTGTCAGCTCAGGGCGAGCGCGAGTCCAACATTTTGCGGGCAGAAGGCGAAAAACAGGCGCAGGCTTTACGCGCCGAAGGTTTCGCTGTCGCGCTGGAGCAAATCTTTGCCGCCGCTGGTAAAGTGGATCAGAAGACCATGACGCTTCAATATTTTGAGACGCTCAAATCCATTGGCGCAAGCCCGTCTACGAAATACATCTTCCCAATGGAATTTACCAGCCTGCTTAGTAACTTCCTTGGCAAAGATGGCAAAAAATAGTATTCAAATAACCAGATAGTCAACAAAAAGCGGAAAGGCAACTTTCCGCTTTTTGTTTGATAGAATACCCCGCGTATGGAAATTCAAACCGCCAATATCATTGACCTTGGGGCATTACGCCGTTTGGAAGCCGCTTGTTTTGACAAAGACGCCTGGCCTCTTTTGGATTTGATCGCCGTTTTGACCTGGCCCGAAGTGATTCGTCTTAAAGCAGTGGATGCAGGCGAGATGATCGGATTCGTCGCTGGCGATCCGCGTTCATCCGACGGGGTGGCTTGGATCTCCACGATCGGGGTTGATCCACGCTATCAGCGCCGTGGCGTGGGACGCGCATTGCTGCGGGCTTGTGAAGCCCAGGTCAAGTTGCCGCGCATGCA
>Ga0137338_1000208_pt1 | contig 9825 bp, 8 predicted proteins | sample EasRivERMLT366_2_FD_104770 | JGI IMG/M metagenome (GOLD analysis project Ga0137338, IMG submission 104770) | Soil microbial communities from meander-bound floodplain in the East River, Colorado, USA - East River MetaG ERMLT366_2 | ecosystem: Environmental > Terrestrial > Soil > Floodplain ...
CGAACGCCAGTCGCTAAATGGTTTTGTGGTATTAATAGTGCGCCTCTGTTTGTTTGGTGTGTTTGGCGACACTATTTTACCGAACACTCAGAGGCTATTTTTCAGAAACCTACCCTTGTAAGCTCCCAGCCTCCCCCAAAATCCGAAATAGCTTCTTTGGATAATTATTCCAACTTTCTCTTACGGATTTTGGGGGAGGTGCCCGCAGGGCGGTGGGGGCTGGTTTATTTCTCTTCTTCATCAATGTGTATCAATATGCCCTGGCTTTTCCCTACCCAACTTCAGCGATCGTTGGCACATACGACGAATATTCAACGCTTTAATCTTTCAACCTTGACCACCCGTTTTAATTCAATTAGTTCAGGATCACCTGTAAGTAGTGTTGCATCCTTTTGTTGAGCGGTGACTGCGGCGAATGCATCGGCATACGAAAGCACATGTGCCATCTTCAGGCGTGCTGCTGCAAGAACTGTTTCATCGTCTGCAGAGATGATCTCAATAGGAAGGAGGTACAAATCTGTCAGCACTGAATTGGCTTCCTTCGGACTTCGCGTTTTTCCCACTCGATAATATACTTCACCTACATTGACAATGGAAATATAAAGGCGTGCAGTTCCACCCTGTGCGCCTTCAATTACCTTGCGCACGCGCGTTGCGGCAGGCTCTTCTCCTTGCAGGAATGCGAGAATTGCCCACGCATCCAGCACAAAGTCGTTACTCACTCTCAATCTCCCGCCGATGTTCTTCTTCCAATGCTTTCAACATATTGTGCCCCGCATATTTTCCATGCAGTTTCTCAACAAGTCCTTTTGCAACGGGGTCAAGAACTATTTTGCCATCTATGATTCGCACTTGAAATTGGTCACCGTTTTTTAACCGCAAAGACTCACGTATTATTTTGGGAATAACCAATTGACCTTTGGATGATAATCGAAGTAGCATTCAATCTCCTTTCTTACGAATGTATTGAAATTGTAAGACGATAATCATCCAGTGTCAAGCGAGCGGCTATGTGTGATTATCACGCGTCGAGAGACGCTAAATGCTTGTGATAGGCGGCGATCAGATTCATTTCGATCTCGGCGTGGAGCGGCGTGTCTTTGTATGGGTTTTTCTCCGCCTCTTGGAAAATAAAATTGGCGCAGACTTCGCAGAGAAAATAGCCGATCAACACGCCGCGGGCGCGATAGATGAAGCCATTAATTGATACGGCATTCTCGCCCTTTATCTTTATTGCACCGATCGGGCGCGCCATACAGCTTGGACAAAAGTCGCCGTCATAGAACCAGAACGATTTGACCGCGTCACCGAATTGTGCCCTACCCTGCGCAAGCATAAGACCAAGCAGTTTGTCGGCCTCTGCTTTGATATTGTCCGATGGTTTGTTGTGTCGCCTTGATCGTGATGTCATGGATGTGCCTCCTTTGAAATTGAATTGAGGGAATGATTTATTTCTCCTCTTCATCATGCGTATCAATATGACCAGGCTTTTCCTTGCCCAATTCCAATGAGCGTTGATACGCCGCCCAGACTGCGCGTGAGATCGCGGTGCGGAAGCCTGCTTTCTCCAAATAATATAATGCCTCGGCAGATGTCCCGCCGGGGGATGTCACTTGATTGCGTAAGGTCGCAGGATGCCGACCAGCTGCTTCGTAGAAAGAAGCGGAGCCTTTGATCGTCTGCAAAACGAGTTGTTCAGCGATGCGGCGGGGGAAACCCATATGCACACCGGCGTCGATCAAGGCTTCAGTGAAAAGAAAGACATACGCAGGACCAGACCCGGAGAGAGCCGTAGCCATATCGAGATAACTTTCATCTTCGACGAAAACTTCTTCGCCCAACGCGCCGAGAATGGCGCGTGCCATCTCTTGCTGCTCATCCGTGACTTCTTTGGAACAAGTCCATACGGTAATGCCTTCACCGATTTGACCCGGTGTATTCGGCATCGAACGCACCACGGATTTGTGCTTCAGTCCCGTGCTGATCTTCTTGATTTTTGCGCCCGCGATGATGGAAAGCACCAGCGCATCAGAACGAATGCCTTTTAGTCCCTTCATCACATCGCTGAGACGTTGTGGCTTAACCGAGAGAACCACCACGTCCGCATGGGATACAGCGGAGGCGTTGTCTGTGGTGGATTTGATCCCATATTTCTTTTGCAATTCTGCACCGCGTTCGTCGCGCGGACCAGATGTAGTGATGTTCTCCGGTTTTGACAGTTGCTTGCGCAAGAGTCCCGCGATCATGGCTTCCGCCATCACGCCAGGTCCGATGAATGCAATTTTCTTTTTAAGCATGAGTTCCTCCAGAGTTCCATTGTATGTCACCCTGAATGTAGCGAAGGGTCTCTCACTTCATCATACGAGACTCTTCGGTCGCAAAGAACGCTCCCTCAGAGTGACATAACACTTATTATAAACAAATGAGCGGACATTTCGTCCGCTCATTGATTACTGAAAACTGTTTACTGATTCGCTGGCTAGGAATAAGCCATCTGTTCAACACGCTGCTTTTTCAGTTGTTGTTTCTTCATCTTTACGGCAAGCATGTTGGCTTGTCTGTTTTGCGCGGAACGCACGATCAACTTCAGGAATTTTTGGTGATTGTAAACCGGGTCGTTGATCAAAGAAAAGTCTGCCGACCCCGGTTCATGTGGCGCGTAGAAAATTCCGCAGTTCGGGTTGATCTCCAGCATCTGGATCGTGCCGTCTTCAGACATGCGATAGTCACAGCGTGCATAACCGTTGCCGTCCATGGCTTTGAACAAACGTGCCGTCTGTTCGCGCAAAGTCTTTTCAATGCGCTTATCGGTCACCGGTGCAACCGACATCTTCTCGTATTCGACCCATTTCATATCGTAATGCTTGAACGATTCACCTTTGGGGAAGATGAACTCAACCGGCTTGAAGGTGACCGGGTTGCCCGCATCTTCCGGATTTTCCGCGATCAGACAGGTAAATTCGCGGCCTTCGATGAACTCTTCGAGCAAAGCGCGTCCGAACGTTTCGATCTCGCGTCCAACCTGCACTTTGAGCTGGTCCAGGTTCTCACAGCGTGAGTCGCGGGTGATGCCTACACTGGCATAGCCGTGCGGTGGCTTGACGAGTACCGGGAAGCGCAGGCGTTTTGCAACGCGTTCCGCATCTTCCACACGGTCCACCATCATCCAATTTGGCGTGGGGACGTTCGCCTTCTTTGCATAAGCTTTCATTTCCTGGCGGGAGGGATCAAAGAATTTTGAATCTGCACCAGTGAATGCTGCGCCTAATTTTTCCATGATCTGCACGAGACCAATGCCCGATAGCGCGTCGTCGGGTGTTCCATCGCAAAGATTGAAGAACACATCCACACCTTCAGTCATCAGGTCGCGGATTTGTTTTTCAACATTCTTCGGATGAACCGGATGATGTTTCCAATTGAGTCCATGCATATGTGCTGATGGATCATAGGGCGTGTCATTCGGGTCGTCCGGCGTGCTTGATAATACACAGAGATACATGTCGAGTCCTTTTCTTTCGTTTCATTCAATCAGGATGATTGTATGTTGTTGAGGTTTTATCCTGATTGAGTTATATATTCAGCATGCATTATGTTGTTGATCAATTAAATTTTTATTTTGATTCAATTATTTTATTTTTGAATCATGCATACATGCTATACAACCATATAGATTGTATCTATTATTCAATATATGTAAAGGTTTTTTGATGATGATTAACTTTAAAATTTTTCAAATAAATTAATCTATGATTCATAAAACGAATCGCAACGAATGATTGAAGTGTCAACATTTTTGTTGATAAAAATATTGATCAATAAAATCATCAACTCAATGATTGGGGTTGATCAAAATGTCCATAAAACCCCGTGTTTATTGCATGTTATCGGAAATTAAATTGAAGTATTGATAAATACAGATTAATTCCTTTCGATAAACCAGCTTGTTTGAAAAAACATGAAGTTGTTATTTGAGGATATTAGTTCATTAAAGTTTTGATGCTTGCAAATTCGCAAGTTCCTGCATTTCAGACTCTTATTTCACCCTTTTAGACATCAATATATCCGGTTTGCCGATTCCGTTTGCATCAGGCACAACGCCGGTAATGACATATCCCATCTTTTGATAGAACTCAAATGGATGATTCTTCAAGTTGCGAATGTTTTGAATCTTCTCCCACGTATTCACAAATAAATTAACACCCGCTAATGAAGTCATATCATCTTCATCGTCTGAGCCGAGCGTGATCGTGAGTCCGCCGCGCAAACGGACTTGCTCTTCAAAATCTTCAACCAACGCACGACCAATTCCTTTGTCATGCATGTTCGGCTGAACTGCAAGCGGATGTAATTCCCACACATTCCCGTCATATCCCGAGATCCCACCGATGACGCCCATTAAATTTCCCTGTTCATCAACAGCGACTCTGCAAATGCGTTCCGCTGCAAGCATTTCATGGACTTCTTTCACTGCTTCGTCCAATGTAGGCCAGGCCTCAGGCCAATGCTCGTGGAATGCATCCGTCAGTAATTGCGCGGCTTGTTGGATGAGATGGTTATTATCGGGGAGAAGAGTAATAATTTTCATTTATGCTTTTTGTATATGTCACCCTGAGCGATAGCGAAGGGTCTCGATTTTTAGTCGTAGTGATGCTTCGCTTCGCTCAGCATGACATGCAGATTATTTCCAAAACTGTGGAAGATATTCACGATAGGAACTCAGGTACTCATCCAGTATTTTCTTTGCGGTATCAATATCTGTGATGACAGGATCAAGCAGAAGACATTGCAGCGCTTTCTCACGATTGCCTTCCACCGCTGAGTCCACGCAAAGTTGGGCGACGCTTGTTTAGCGGCGCAGAAGCTCAGCGATCGGTTCAGGCAGAGCGCCCATGTGGACGGGTTGAATCCCTGCGCCATTGACGATCACTGGGGTTTCAACCGTTGCGCCAAGTGGTACATTGGAAATTTGCCCTTCATTGGGGAGATTCGCTGCGAGATGATAGTGCGTGGAAGCGCCTGCCATATTCTCGATCATTTCCAATGCGCCTTCAGAGTCAGTATCAAGCAAGCCTTCGATGGTCGCATTGCCATTTGCCATTTCATTCAAACGATGCAGTTCAAATTCACGCACATTCGCGAACAATTTCCAATCATAGAGTCGAATATTATATTTATCCCAGGGCTTTGTGTTGGGGTCGCTCATCCAGGGCAGGTATTCGCACAGGTGTGTATCGCCGGGGACAGGGAACAAACCGAAGGTCGAGAAAATATCCCTCGTCAGCGGTTCAAATTCCGGCTTGAGTTCAAAGAAGCGCTTTCTAAAGAGCGGATACAGGTCCTCGCCGGTGCGTCGGTCGTTAATGGAAAGAATCCAGGTGAAGTGATTCAGTCCTGCGGCTCGAATATCAATGAGCGGAACAATTTGTTCGCGCACACGATGTTGCAGAGGATGTTGATCCACCGCGGCATGCATACCGGTGAGACCCTCGGGTACTTCGATGCCGAGATCGTTTGCGAGCGCAACTCCCACCATGCCATAGCCCGCATAAATTTGATGACACAAACCCACTGCCTTGATCCTGCTATGACGATTCACCGCATCGCAAATACGTACCAGTGGATTCGTGAAGTTGACGAACCAAGCAGCGGGGCAAGCCTGTTCCATGGCGTGCGCGATCTGCATGATGGGACCGATGTTGCGCGCGGCGTGTGCAAAGCCGCCAGGTCCGCCGTTCTCTGCGTAGGGTTGGCGAACACCGTACTTGATTGGAATTTCAAAATCCTTTTGCCACAAGCCTTCGCGCGCACCGACCTCGATGGCATTGACGACGAAGTGACTATCCGATAATGCATCCTGATGATTTGTGTGTGCGGTGATGACGAACTGCGCGTCCCATTCGCGATTGAGCCTGTTCGCCAGACGATGGACAATATCCAACGTTTCAGCGTTTCGATCCACCAGCGCGAGTGTGGAGCCTTTGAGTTTCTTCGAATGCATGATGGCGGATAAAGTATTTTCGCCAAACGATGCCGAGCCCGCGCCGATGACTGTGATCTTGGTGGGGAGGGTCATGAGGGAACCTTTCTATGCATGTTGAATTTGATGTGGTGCTTTATATTGTTTAGGTGCATGCCCATCATAATGCCATTTTAAATAATAGTGAATCAAAATCACCCTGATATATCAGGGTGATTTTGATAATGCAGGATCATTGTTGGTAATCAGGCAGGTTCTGGTGGAACTGGCGGGTTGCGGGTGAGCAATTTTCTCATCAAGTCGAACCAATAAGGTGCGCCTTGTGCCGCTGCCATGCCACTGAGTAAGATGCCAATGATCTTTGCGAACCAACCATTTGCATCAGTAGGAATATTCTTCGGTGACCAGCCGATGGGCAGAGAAAGCACATTGAGTTTCTCAACATTTTTGGCTATATCTTCGGCGCTGGGTGTTTCACCAGCTTGTATTTCTGCCTCTTGTAATTGGCTTGCCTGAGTTACCACTGCCTGCCTTAAGACAGGGTCCCTCCACAAGGTGGTCAGGATCGCGCCGGTATCCACATTGAGCGCCGCCGCGATAGTGATACCCACGACGATGGCAATGATCTGCATACGGCGGCGAAACGCGCCGCCCAGGCGTTCCATGGAGTTGTTGAACCAACTCTCCACGCGTATCCTGGCTTCTGTAATGGCATGGGTGGCATCGTCCTCTTTTTCTTCAATGCCGATCAGAAGTGTATCCAAGGATGTGGCGAAGTTTTTCAATATACTCCCTTCCTCTGTGGCTTTGAGGGCATTAACGTTCTTTTTTAGTGTGTCAAATGTGTTTTTGGCATCTGTGATTGTTACGCCTGAGTTTATTACTTTTTCAAAAAGGACCAGGGCGAATTTATCTTGAGGAATGCCCGCAGGTTTGCGTTTTCCATTGTTGCTATATAAACCCTGGATCAAAGGATGGCTATACACTTTATCTTTGAGAGCAGGGTTGCCAAGCATTTGTTCAATGGTGTCTTCCAGCAGGCTGGCACGCCATGAAAGAATGGATGCGATCCATTCCTGGATTTGTGACGTGATGACCGCCAAAATAACCCAGACGAATATCATGCCAAGCGCGACTTGTATGATTACGGTGAGATCCATAAGTTCCTCCTATAAGGTATTGATTTACTGATTTTGGGCTTTCGTAACACGCCGAGTATACATCCATTACCCGGGTATTCCAAGTCTTTTGAAAGTGATATACAAAAAGATGCCTGGGCGTTTTATACTTTCCATGTCCATCACTCGTAATGCAAAGCCTCCACTACATTCATGCCTGCCGCCTGGCGTGCAGGGATCAGTGCTGCAAGTACACCAAAGATCAAACCAATGGCAATTGCCGCGATCACACCTGATGCTGGAAAGGCATAGCCCATGGGGAAGAACGAATCCATGGCCACCACGAACACATACCCAAGATATAAACCTGCCAGCAAACCAAATGCCGTGCCAATGGCGGCAAGGATCAATGCCTCTGCCACCACCATGCGGCGTAATTGTTTTTGAGTGCCGCCCACGGCACGGATCATACCGATCTCACGCGTGCGTTCGATCACACCGATCGCCAGAGTGTTGATCATCGCGATCAATGAGGGTAATGCCAGCATGCCGAGTAGCGCATATAAGGCATAGAAAGCCGCATCCATTTGCGCCATCATCGTATCGTAATAAGTTTTGCCTTCGATCACGTTGTACTGTGGGAACTCCGAAGCAATGGCTTTAATATTTTTTTCAACCGCGCGGGCATCCACAGCCTTTGCCAAATTCAGTTGAATGAAAATATCCTCCGCCTTATCGAAATCCATTAGCATGTTGGCTTGCGAGATGAAGGCAGTCGTGACTTTTGCGTTCAACAGATCCGCCGCCATGGCGACGATAAGATACTCCTGTTCGCCATTGGGTGTCACCAGTGTAACCGTGTCACCAACCTTATTTAATGTCAGGCTGAGAAACGCGCCATTCACGATCAGGTTGCGTCCACTGCTTAGTGAAGCGTAGGCTTCCTCATGCGTGTCAAAAATATTTTCCTGAAAGCGCAACCCGCTCACTTTTTGGAATGAGACCGGTTCGATGCCCATCAAAGAAACCGAGTTTCCATCCACGGCAGAACCAGCATAGCGCAACGTTGCCACAGCGCTCACACCATCCACTTTGCGTAAACGTTCTGCGAATTCAGAATTCGAGCCGAGGTTACTATTCCATAATGCGATCGAAGGCGGCACGAATAGATAATCGCTTCCCAAACTTTTCTTCATCACATCGCTCAATGTCATGGTCAGGCTCGTCATCATGCCGCCTGCCGCAACGATGACCGCAAGCCCCAACATCGAAGCACTGGCAGTGATCGCCACACGCGCAGGTTGCCGCGACAGATTACCCTGGGCGAGTTCGCCCGTGCCAGACCGTGCATAGATCAGCGCAATGATCCAACCGAACATACTTGCGATCGGGCGTACCAGCATGGGCGTCACCATCACCAGGCCGATCAGGAAAATGAATCCGCCGGGCGCGATGAATTCCGCTTTGCTGGAGAACAATGCCAGGATGCTCAGGACGATGAAGATCACGCCTCCTACGAAGCCGAAACCTGATCGCCGCTTAAATTCCACTTCCGCCACTGACGGCCTCAACGCTTCGAGCGGGGTCGTGCGGCTGGCATTCAGCGCGGGGATGAGCCCTGCAACCACAGTCACGCCCACGCCCAGAATTATGGAAAGCCAGATGATGCTGCTTGTGATGACCGGCTCACCCAGTTTTATGTTGATGAATTTGCTCATCACGGGTTCCGCCCATTGGAGTGCGCTCAGGCCGAACAGATAACCAAATACCAATCCTAATGCTGTACCAACAATACCTTGTATTAATCCTTCAATAAGGATCAAACCAATAATGGTCCTGCGTTTTGCACCGAGCGCGCGCAACATGCCGATATCACGGCGGCGTTCAACAATGACTGTGCGAAACGTATTGAAGATGATGAACCCGCCCATAAAGAGCGCCAGCGTACCTAACAGGTTGAACAATTGCTGGCCAAGTTTTAATGATGCCCACATCTCTGAACCAGCCAGCAGTGCACCCACCTTGTAATCTTCTCCAAGCGCGGCTTCCACGTTTGCCACGATCTCATTGCGACGCGCCTCTTCAGTGGCATCAAGATTGATGTCTATGGCGTTGATCCTGCCGGGTTGGTCTGCCATCGTTTGCGCCTGTGCCAGCGTGACCAATATTTCTTCATTGCCTGGGACTGTGCGAGCTGGCAGGATTCCGATGACTCTTAAATTAACCGTTCCATGGGTGGTGGGGAGGGAGAATGTGCCACCCAACTCAACACCCAATGCATCAGCCAGTGATGATGTGATCAGCGCGGCGTCAGTGTCAGAGTCGTTCAGGTAACGGCCCTCAAGCGTCGGGTAGGAACGAACCGTTTTTGCGTCGAAAGGAATGACTCCCACCAGTGAGAGGGCGGTGATGCGGTCAGCTTTGGCCGAGTCATTGTCATAAAAATTTGCAGGTAAATTCACAGTGCGGTTTAAGGATGCAGATGTGACGCGCACACCGTCCACAGCTTTGGCTTTTTCGAGCAACGCAAAATCGAACGGTTCGCCGGAGGCATGCGTGATGGTAGCATCCACCTGACCTGCCGAGGCAAGGGCATTGGCTTGCAGCGCCGCCAGCATGGAGGGCAGGATAATGTTCATACCAAAAAGTACGAGTACACCAAAGACAACTGCGAGCGTGGTGAGGACCGTGCGAAGTTTACGTCCGCTGAGATAACGATATGCGAGGATA
>Ga0137338_1000210_pt1 | contig 9717 bp, 13 predicted proteins | sample EasRivERMLT366_2_FD_104770 | JGI IMG/M metagenome (GOLD analysis project Ga0137338, IMG submission 104770) | Soil microbial communities from meander-bound floodplain in the East River, Colorado, USA - East River MetaG ERMLT366_2 | ecosystem: Environmental > Terrestrial > Soil > Floodplain ...
AGATCGCAGACCTGGCCCTCTTCGAGACCTTTCTGCAATCGGCGGGCGTGCCGGCTGCCGGTCTCTATGACCATCCGCAAGCCTGGCGCGGTGTGACCTGGGGCATCGTCGAGGGCTTCAAGATCTGGCAACTGCAACAGGGTTACGCAATCGCCAGTGTCAACGGGAGACTCTCCACGGTCCGCACGTTTGCGAAGATCGCCGCCAAAGCGGGAGCGATCACGGCGGAGGAAAGCATCCTGATTGCCAGTGTGCAGGGTTATGCCAACAAAGAAGCCAAGCACATCGATGAAAAACGGCGCGCCGATGGAATAGACACGCGCAAGAGCAGCAAGAAAGCTGAAGCCGTATCGATTCCGGAGGATATCGCCCAGGCCTTGAAACAACATCCGGATACACCCCAGGGCCGGCGCGATGCGTTGATCATGTGCCTGTTGCTGGACCATGGCTTGCGCGTGGGTGAGATCGCTATCCTCACCCGCAAAGCCTTTGACATGAAAGCCGGCACATTCACGTTTTACCGTCCCAAGGTCAACAAGACTCAAACGCACGAGCTCACGGCCAACGCGCGCAAAGCGGCCACGGTCTACTTCAAACACGATGCGCCGGCGGAAGGGATCCTGTGGCGTAGGTCCTGCAAGGGTACAGGAAAACTATCCAGCCAAATGTCTGAGACATCGGCGACCCGGGCCCTGACCAAGCGCGTTGAATTGTTGGGCCGGCATGCCGGGATTGAAAGGTTATCTGCCCATGACGCGCGCCACTATTCAGCAACGTACGAAGCGCGCAAAGGCACGCCGATCAATCGGCTGGTGGATATGTTTGGCTGGAATAGCCCGGCCATGGCCATGCGGTACATCGAAGCCGCGCGCATCGCCAACGAGGGGACCGCCAGAGTCGCATAAGCCGATCAGCCGCGCGGGCCTGGCCGTTACTATCGTAACGTGATGCTTTTTTTAAGACGGCTGCCCATTGAATTTACAGAACATTAGTGCTATGATGCGGCTATATGGGACGGCCGGCATACGATAGGTTATAAGTTGAGTTAGGTCACTCAACTAGCCGACACTCCCTGAATAGTACGATGAAAGCGTTCCGGACCACCGGTAAAGCGCTTGGGCCAGCTCCCAATGAATCTATAAGCGATTCATTGGGAGCTTTTTGCTTAAGGAGTTTCAAATGCCAGACAACCAAACTATTCGAACCAGTGCAAATCTTGCGTTGCGCTTTAGCCCGCAAGATAAAATGGCGTTGGTGGAATTATCCCAACGCCTGGAGATGAGCCAGACTGAGACTCTACGGCTCCTGACGCGTACGGCTCTGGCGCTCTTGAAAGAGCGAGATGTAAAACCAGTTTCAACGGCGGTCCTGAAAAGGCGAGCTATAGAACCAACGGAAATCAAGCCTGCGCTGCGGCGCCGCATCGAGCGTGAGGTCAAGGCCGCGCAGAGTGGAGATCTGCTTGCAAGAATATGGCTCCAGAAAAACGCGCGTTGGGTATCGGCTTATGTGGTCATGCAGGGCAGGAAATAATTTTCTTTGGTATTTTCCGGCTCTGGGTTTCCGGCCGGTGATACACCTCTCCTCGGGATGGCCGGGGACGACATACGACGTCCCCGGCCAAATCCTATGATTGCCCTGATAACGCGATGAGATTCTTTCCCATTCCTACAAAGGAAAATCAAAAGAAACCCCATGACTTAGGAGAATCGCCATGACAATGGACACTGTTAAAGCAGGAGTCCCAGGGCCGGAAGAACCTGGGACACCAACGGCGGAAGCGGATCGCCAACGACACGATTATTATAACCCCAATCTTAACAAATCGTGCACCGTTGCACTCAAAGAGCAACGTGCCTTATGGTGGCTCGAGCGGGATTTTCTACTCTTACCTGTTCAACCCAAATCGAAAAAAATAGTCCATGGCTTCGGTCCCTATCAGGACGCAATAAAGACTCCGGAGAGAGTCTCGATGTGGTTCAGCGAAAGGTCACTGGCCAATCTCGCCGTATGCGGCACTCAAACGAGTTTCATCCTGGATTTTGACGACGCCGATCTATATCGATCATGGGCCCGGCAATTCCCAAACGAAGCCAGGACCTACACGGAGAAGACTCCGCGTGGCGGCTATCATGTTTTTGCACATGCCTGGAGAAAAGACCTTCAAGGAGTCGCGCTGATAAAGGGCGTAGAGCTGAAGCGCGTGGTCCTGGTCGCTCCCTCAGTGGTCAACAACAAGCCGTATTATGTCCACGTCGCCGGCGAGCTGCTGGACCTGGACGCGACTCTCGTACTTTCCCCACTTAGCAAGCCTTTGATCGCTCCGCGCGCCCCGCGCGCTGCTCACGTGAACATCCACGCGAAAAGCTATCTTCAAAAAATCAAGGCAGCTTTCTCATGCCTGGCGCTCATTCAATCAGCCAGGCCAGGCCTGAGAGTCCCTCAATCCTCCAAGCGTTTCATCACGGTTGCATGTCCATTCCACGATGACAAAGAACCGTCATTCTGGATTGACACGGACCGTAATCTCTGGGGTTGCCATGCCTGCAGAGTCCGCGGCGATGTGATCAATCTCTACGCGCGACTCAAGGGACTCACCAACACTGAGGCGATCCGGGAAATGGGAGCGACGCTATGACGGCGGGCCCCGGCTCCGAAGGAGCGACAGGAAAAGGCCCCGGCGACGCGGGCTTGTCTATGTATCATATTTCACCGCGAAAGGCCCGAGATGAGAAGATAAAACGGAGGCAAGCCGCGCGGGTGACCCTTTGGCGAGGAGCCAGCCTGATCACTGCGGAACTTGGAAGACTCTGGGAGCAGGAAGGCAAACATCACGAATGGAAGCGGGGACAAATTTCGACTTTTTCCAAGCAAAGCCGCCGCCGCGTTCTGCGATTGGTAGCGACCTTGAAGAGAGTCGCGATGTCTAGTTTTGTGACATTGACCTATCCTGATTTGTTCGAGAAGAATCCAAGAATAGTAAAAAAACATCTGGATAAGTTTTTCAAACGGATGGTGCGCAAATTTCCGGAAGTCATAGTGATATGGCGCCTGGAACCTATGGAGCGCAAGTCAGGAGAAAACAAAGGCGAGATCGCCCCGCATTTTCATCTGCTGGTCTGGAAGGCAGACTACAAGAGTCTCTTGCAGTGGCTGCCTAAGAACTGGTATGAGGTTGTTGGCAGTGATGACAATAAACATCTGATGGCCGGAACAAGCGTCGAGCCTGTGAGATCTTCGCGCGGCGTGATGTACTACACGGCGAAATATATTTGCAAAGCTGAGAATTACAAACTTGATGGATGGGGCAGATATTGGGGAGTCGTCAATCGCGGCACCAATGAAAAAGGCAAGAGAGACAATCACAATCTCAAAACGATTCAGGGCCAGGAAACCACTATCGATATTGATGATGTGACCGCAAAAACAATCTTGCGATACATGCGCCGCCGAGCTTCAGAAGTCTATCGGAAAGGTAAATTTATTGGACGTAGAAAATTCCCCAAGTGGGGCCATAAATTTACGCTTGTTGGAGATGCCGATTTCTGGGAAGGTGCAATAGCAAAGATGCGGCATGATGGAGCAAAACTATGAGACCTATAAACACAATTACAGGCGATTGGGGAAGGAAGAAGCGGTTCAACCGGATCACGATCCTATTGGAGCAAGACTCCAGAATGCCCACCATTCACGGCAAGTGGCAACGCCTGGCCGATGGCCAAATACGAGCCTGGTATACACCTGATGAGCTCGAGCAATGCAAGAAATTGTTTGAGCTTCGCAAACAGGCAGATCCAGGATAACCCGGTCAACGTCCGATACTACCCGATTATCAGTACTAAAAACGGCATGCCAAAAACAACCCCTCTGCAGGTCGAAGAGATCGCCGGCGACAAGTTCCCGGATCGCGACTCCGCGCAAGATGCGGCGTTGCCTTTACTCGCCGAGAGTCTTCAGGCCATCATTCGCGACCTGCTTGAGCGTGGGGTGTTGGTGAAAGTCAACGGCAAGATCATCCCGAATCCGGATCTGCAAGGCGAACAATGACGGACTCTTATTCCCCTCCCCCACCGGGACTCCCAGCCGGCGCGCGCGTGTGGGCATACCTGCGCGACTCTGGCGGACCATCCCAGGAACAAAGCGTTGATCAACAGGAGCAGGAGATCATTGCGTATTGCAAACGGCATGGCCTGGCGCTGGTGAGAGTCTTCCGGGATGTGGCGCGCTCCGGAGGCAGTGTGTTTGGCCGGGATGAATTTATGTCGATGATCGATCTCAGCGAGGATGCAGCTGGCCGGCCCCGGGCCGTCTTGATCTGGAATTTTGCACGGTTCGCACGTGACTACAACGACTCTGTTTTTTACAAAGCAACACTGAAAAAGCGCGGCGTGATCGTCCACTCGCTCACTGACCAAATTCCTGCTGATGACTTCGCCGGTCGCATCGTCGAAACAGTGATCGATCTGGCCAACGAGGAGCGACGCCGGCAGATATCAAAAGACGTGACGCGCGGGCTGAAGACTCTGGTCAGCAAAGGCTATGCAGCTGGACCGCCTCCCCGTGGCTATGTGGCCGTCAAAGTCGATCTGGGTCCGCATCGGGACGGCATGCCGCACATTGTCAGCAAGTGGGAACCCGATCCGGTCCTGAGTGAGTACGTCAAGATTGCCTGGCAATTGCGGGCCCAGGGGAAGTCTTATCAGGAGATCAACCGCGCGACCAATGGGAAACTATATTCGAGCAAGAACTGCTGGCACGGCTTCTTCACGAACAAATCCTATCTGGGCATCGGCAAGAGCGGAGATCTCGAAGTGCCCGATCATCACGAGCCGTTGGTCACGTGGAGTCTGTGGGAGGCCGTGCAAAAGCTGATCGATGCGTCTCCTCACCGCGGCAAAACGGGACACTTGAACCATCCGCGGCGCGTTGGCTACCCCAGTCTCTTTTCAGGGTTTGCCTATTGCCTGGAATGCGGCGCCATGGTGATCCACAGCGCGGACAGGCGAAAGCAGCCGAAGCAGCCCTGGCGCCATTACATTTGCGGGACCAAGGACCGCAAGGGAGTCGCGGTTTGCACATCCCGGCGCGTGGGCGCGGTCAAGGCAGAGCAGCAGGTCCTGGCTTATGTGCTCGAGCAGGTCCTTACACCCGAGTATCTAGCGGAGGCAATCGCAGAGACAAAAAAACATCTAGACTCAACTGCTGAAATTGAAAGGCAGATCCAGGCCGAAAAGCGCAAGCTGGAAGATCTGAATATTGCCATCCAGCGGACCTTGAACACCATTGAACGGACCGGATCGCCGGCGGCGCAAGATAGACTCAAACAGCGCGAAGCCGAAAAGACCCAGACCAAAACCGAGATTGAACGGCTGAGTCTTCAGCTCGTTACGACCGTAACGGAGATCACGCCTGAAGCGCTGGATATCATCCTGGCCGCCTGGCGCGCGCAATTCGACCGGGCCGAAGACTCTGGCAACGTGCGCGAGCTCAAGGCCTGGCTGATGCAGTTCGTTTCCAGGATCGATCTCGGATACAATCGCGCAAGAATTTTCTACACTTTCCCTTCAACAGTTTTGACGGGCCGCGTAGCGGAGTCCCACCCCCTGGGTCCACTTTTGCAATCCGCGGTGAGAGCTGTTGAAATCGAATGGAGCCAATGAACCATGATAGCTCTCACCTCATCGAAGACTCTTCCCCAAGATACGACTATGCCGGATCTCGAAGAATTTCTGACCACCAAAGAAGCCGCCAAAAAACTTGGCTTCAATGTACGATCAATTCCTTACATGATCAAAAGCAGAACATTGGAGGGCGTGCGTTTTGGCCGGTCCTGGCTGGTCTCTAAAAAGTCAGTGCAGGAGTACCGCAAAAAGACGGAAGGCATGAGCAAGAACGATCCCCGCCGGAAGATCATCAGCGAATAACAAAAACGCTTGCTTGACAGGCGTTTTTAGTTCTGATATACTTATGACCAACATCATAAGTACAGAGCGCCTAACGGCGGTTTATTTTTACTCTTTACTTATGACCAACATCAGAACCTTTCCAACTTCATAACCGCGGCCGTGTAGTGCGTGATTTAAAGCGCACAGAGTGGCAATGCGGGCAGGGGCAGACCGAATATAAAGCGAAGCCCGCCAACGGCGTGAACCGTGACGGACTTCTGACCATCCACAAGAGCGCACTTGTAGAGGCTGAAGCAATTATAAGGCCCGCTTGTGGAATTTCGCGAGCGGGCGTTTTGTTTTAACTCCCGCTTTAGGAGTCAAACCAATGTCTACTAAAACCAGCAAGCCCGGCAAGAGCAAGTCGAAAATCCCGAGCCACAAACAAAAGCTTGATCGCCTGGAAAAGTCCATTGTCCTGTTCGTTCTGGCCAATCCATCTGTTGAGGATGCAATTGTCGGGAACTTCCTGAATCGCCATGGCTACGTTGTGCAGGATGAGAAGGACAGTGATATCGGATTGAGCCGCCAATTCGGCCTGGAGAAGCCAAGTCAAAAAATCCAGGCCTGGCGGGACAGCAATAAAGCGAAAGCCGAAACGCTTTTCCAATACGCGCAGAAAATCCGGAAGATGCAATCATAAACAATGGTGCAATCAAAAGGCAGGCGGCCCGATCGGCCTCACCTGCCTTTTTGTTTTCCTGGAGAGAGTCTATGAACCGATCAAAACACACCAGGAAAGAACGCAATAAGAGCAAGAGCCTCATCGCGTTCTTTCTGTGCTTCTACGACGTGCGACCGGTAGAGTCTTTGCGCTATGAGATCGTCGATCGCGACTCCGGCAAAGTGATTGCCCACCTGGTTTTTACAGATAGGAGCTTGAGACATGAAAAAGACATTCTTGATTTTGTTGCTGTTGACGTTGACGGCATGCGCTCCGGATCCGCGGAGAGAAGCTGAAGCCTATCAGATCAAACTGCAGGCCGATCAAGCTGCGATCACCCAGGAGCAAAACAGGCAGCACACCGAAGAGCTCCACGATCTCCAAATGCAGCAGTTGGCCATGGACCAGGAAAATCAAAAAGCCTGGCAGGGGCAATGGCAGATCGCCGGGAGTCGTGCCATCTGGCTTGGGTCGATCACGATCATTCTGGCCGTCTGTTTCAGTATCATCGTGATCACGCGCATCACCACTAAAACCATTCAAGGCGTAGGCGCCGCTCTGGTTCGCAGAGCCGATGTTTCTTCGAACCTGATCAAGCTGGACAGAGTCACGCGTCAATTTCCCTTGCTCGTTCAACATGTGCATGGTGACAAATACGCTTTGCATAATCCGAACACTGGCAGCGTGATCATGCTGGATGCGGCCAACGAAGCAGACCGTCAACTGATCACTACAGCCGGCCTCACCCAGCTGGCCGGCGTGATCGCTCAGGAGGCCGCCAAATCACAGGACCCCGCCGGAGTCTCTGTCATCCGACCGCCGGTTGTCAGCTGGAGGGACGATGGATAAATACACTCAAATCACGCCCTCGCCGCGCGAGCCACCGGTCCAGCCTGCTTATTCAGACCGGCAATTCTTGCACACGTACCTGGCCGGCGCGTTGCTCCCCCTCGTGCAAGCCACTATCACCGCGGTAATGGTGATGCTGGCAGCCGGCGCGTTGCTCTATTACTTCGATGCAATCGACCTGGTGAAGCCGGCCATCATCCTCGGTATGTTCACCTGGGTAGGCACGTGGCTTTATCTTCAGCGGCGATGGTTGAACCTGACATCACTCGAGCGCGCATTGAACTTCGATATCAACGGCGATGGTCGCATCGGCAAACCAGAGCCGAAGCCTGAAACTGTGGTCCGTGTTGACAAGATCAAACCAGACAAGCACTTCCAACAGTTCCGGTACACGTTCTCGATTTCGGATGATCAGCTGCTGGAGTTTGCGCGCGGGATGGTGACCGGAAAGCCGATCTCCCGCCGGCGTTGGGCAGGTCCGGATAAGTCTTTTTCAGATGGTGAATATCGGGCCTTTCAATCCGAGTTGATCAAATGGCAGCTGATCGAGCCAGGGGGCAACGGCTTCATCCTGACCGAAGAGGGGGAGGAGTTTTTTGAAAGCTATGTCGAGCAACATGGCCCCCCCTCCCCCACTCCGACTATGGAAAGCCCCTGAAACCCGGGCCGTCACCCACCCACCCAGCCCCCACCCACCTGTTTAATGGTTTATGATGCTCGAAAGTAAGCAGACCAAAAGTAAGCAGAGGTTAGAGAATGGCAAAATGTCACGGTAAGACTCGGACCGGCGAAGCCTGCAAGATGCCGGCCCAGCGCGGCGGGCGCTATTGCTTCACGCATAGCCCAGCGACGCGCCGAGCCCAGGCCGAAGCCCGCAAAAAGGGAGGCCGGAACCGAAAGACTCCGCACGGACGCGGCGACGTGGATGTCATTCCAGAACAGATCACAACGGTAAAGCACATAGAGACTCTGCTCGATTACATTCGGCATGAGCTGCTCGTCATGGAGAACGGGATTCCACGGGCAAGGGCATTACTGGCGCTTGCAGAGATCTACTTCAGGGCGCTTGAGGTCGGGCAATACGAGGAGCGTATCCGAGCATTGGAGGAACGGAAATGACCATTAAGAATCGATTGGAAAAATTAGAACGGAAACTTTGGCCGCTGCCGCCCATCGAAAAGGTTTACGGCCTTCGCGACGACGGCACGCGGTGGCCTATCGAAACCTGGCTGGATTTTGCGCTTTGCAGGTCTGAGCTTTTCAACGAGGACGGCCAGCCGATGGATGAAGCATACAACCATTGTCACTCCACCCTTGTGGAGGCGCTGGACCAGATGCTTTATTTGGAAAGGAACGATGAACCATGACAAGAGAAAACAATCCCGAGAAAGATCTGCAGGCCCTTCGAAACCTGCTGAAAAGTCTCGAAGATAAGTGCGCTCTCCAGGCCGCGCGCTGGGAAGAGACTCTAGCCAAAGCGCCGGCGTGGAAGAAGCTACAGCTCGCCGATACGATCGACCGGCAAACAGCTAGAAACGAACACGAGCTTTCGGTCCTGCGTTGGCGGATCTCCGAGCTGGAAAACCAGATCACCAGGCAGGCTGAAGAGACACGTCAGCGTGAAGCGGCGCGTGCCTGGCTCATACCCATAAAGGCACAAGCCCGGGAGTCCTGGTTGAACAGCGGCGGCATGGAAAGTGCCTTCGAAGCCTCGTGGCCAGAAATGGAGCGAAAGATCCTGATGCAAGAGACGCTGGAGTCTTTGGCGGTCCAGCCAGGCACGAAGCAAAACTGGAACAGTAAATGGGACCGTAAGCTAAAACCCCCTTCGGACCCTAAGAAGAAAAAGAGCTGAGAGTCGCGGCCGTTCGTTACGGGGGTAACGCTGTGCCTGGGCTAACATTTTTCCCAAAAATCCGAAACAAAAAATTTCACAGACCTGCCCTAGAATTTCTCCAGCGGCGTCCAGAAGCCCTAGGAGCGATTTTCAGTGCGTGCAGGTCATATAACCCAGAGTCTTTCAACCGCCTAAAAAAGGGCGATAATTTGGTACTGATAAATTAACCAAGTCAGATGTTGACAAACAGGAGCAACACCCATGAAAAAACAAACCGCAATTATCAGACAACAGGACCCGCAAACCCTGGCCATTTTGAATGACGTCATGACCCAGGCGGGCCGGATCGCCAATGAGCAGGCGGCCCGCATTGCCTTTGACGATCACACCGCGCGCAAAGCCTACAACACCATCCGGCGCAA
>Ga0137338_1000211_pt1 | contig 9685 bp, 15 predicted proteins | sample EasRivERMLT366_2_FD_104770 | JGI IMG/M metagenome (GOLD analysis project Ga0137338, IMG submission 104770) | Soil microbial communities from meander-bound floodplain in the East River, Colorado, USA - East River MetaG ERMLT366_2 | ecosystem: Environmental > Terrestrial > Soil > Floodplain ...
AGAAGGATTTATTAAATGAAAGAGCATTTTAGAGGTTTAGTTTGGCCTAGAGATCCGAAACAGGGTCCAGAGGGAAAAGTGTATCGTTATCTTGTAGTAGGCCTATTAGTTACTGATACACCAATTGATGGTTTAGAGGGTCACAATGAAACTCTTTTAGATTCTCATTCGCCCGGACTCAGTATGGTATTAAAAGCTTTGCCCAAATATGATAATAAAGGGATGCCAATTGGTGAAGTTGGTAACTTTGTCGTTAGTTTGTCTGATTTTAATGATTATTATAAACCTACTCTTAGGTGAAATTTCAAATTAAGGTGATTTTACATGTCTCAAATTCGTGTTAAAGAATTAGCTGATGAACTACTTAGAGCTAAATATACATACTATAATATCAAAATGCCTGGGGACATGCAGCCGCTTGTTCTATCAGACAAGGTATATGATGCTAGGGAGGCAGAATTACGGTTGCTTGATTCTAATCATTGGGTATTAAAGATTGTTGGCGCTCCCCTAGTAGCATCTGAGTGGAAAAAAGCGCCCCATCAAATTCCTATGGGATCTTTAGATAAGGTTAACTTACCTACCGAGCTAACTGGTTGGTCATCGGATAAGTCTCATGAAACTTGGCTAGTCTGTGATAAATTAGATGGATTATCAATTGAATTAGTTTACGAAAATGGCAATCTAATTCAGGGCATTACTCGAGGTGATGGTTTTATTGGAGAAGATATCACCATTAATGTGATAAGGATGAATGGTGTTAAATCAAAACTTTCAGTAGATTTTACCGGATCCTTGCGTGGCGAGATTGTTATGCTTAAGTCTGTCTGGAAAAAAGACTTTGCAGATAAAGCTAATCCTCGCAATGCTGCTTCTGGCGTATCTAAACGTTTAGATAGTATTGGTGTAGATAAGTTACACATTTTTTGCTACCAAGTATTAGGTGATGTGGATTTTCTTACAGAAGTTGACCAATTCACCTGGCTAACAGATCAAGGTATGATTACCCCTAATCATTGGTATTTCAAAACCATTGATGATGTTAATAAACATTGGAGAGATTATCAAGATCAAGAACGTGATAATCTAGATTATGATATTGATGGTTTAGTAGTTAGGGTTAATGATTTGACCGCTCAAATGGCTTTGGGCGATAAAGACTTGAGGCCCAAAGGCGCTATTGCGTTTAAATTCGATAATGAAGCTAAGGAATCAGTTATTAGAGATATTACTTGGCAAGTAGGTAATAGTGGTCGTATTACTCCAGTTGCTACTGTTGACCCAGTTCATTTAGTTGGAGCTACAGTTACTAGAGCCAGTCTCTATAATATTGCCTATATTGAAGAGTTGGGACTAGATATTGGTGCTAAAGTTTTGGTTTCTCGAAGGAATGATGTTATTCCTAGGGTTGAGGAATTAATTGAGGGCACTGGCAAGACGATTCAAGCCCCACTTTTTTGTCCAGAATGCGTGTCCATTCTTAAAATGGACGGTGAAAACCTTATGTGTACTGACAAAAACTGTCGTGCTCAAGTTATTGGACGAATCAAGAATTGGGTTAGTGAGTTAAATCTATTAGAATGGGGCGATACGCTTATTGAAAAATTGGTTGATGCCAAGTTAGTTAACACAGTTGCTGATTTATACAAGCTACAAATAAAAGATATTGCCGGTTTGGATAGATTAGGGGACAAGACCGCTATTAAGTGTCATGATATTTTATGGGCTAATAATGAAATAGCTTTAGAAGTGTTTTTGGGGGGATTATCAATCCCCATGATTGGGCAAAGCACTATTAAAGCTATTATGAATGCTGGCTGTGATACTATAACTAAGTTTGGTCAATTGGGGGCATCTGAATTTGAAGAGGTCCCAGGTGTTGGTCCAACTAAAGCAGCCTCTTTAGCTAATGGTTTAATAGAAAATCAACAGCTTATTTTAGATTTATTGGCTAGTGGTGTTAAGGTTAAAGACAAAATTCAAGGTAATTTAACTAGTAAGAGTATTTGTTTTACAGGTTCTATGAAGAATAAGCGTCCAGTATTAGAGAAAATGGCGGCTGAGGCCGGTGCAGATATTAAAAGTTCTGTAGGTAAGGGACTTACTTATTTAGTAATTTCTGATCCTAATAGTACCAGCTCAAAAGCACAAGCTGCTCGCAAATTTGGAACCACTTTGATTTCTGAAGATGAGTTTTTAGATTTGATTAAATAGTTTATGATTAATGGTATGCAATATATATCAGATTTTATATCTGAAGATGAACATAATCAATTATTATTAATCATTGACTCATATCCTTGGATATCTGATTTAAAAAGAAGAACTCAGCATTATGGATATAAATATGATTATACTAAAAAGTCTATTGATTTGTCCATGAATTTAGGGCCATTACCTAATTGGTTAGAGCCAGTAATCTCGAAATTATTAGAAGAAAAGATTTTTATTCAACCTGTTGATCAAGTAATTATTAATGAATATCTTCCTGGTCAAGGTATTTCTAAGCACATTGACTGTGTTCCATGTTTTGGAAGCACTATCGCGTCTCTAAGTCTTAATTCAACCTGTTCTATGGACTTTGAGCACTATCAATCTGGCAAGAAAGGTAATATGTTATTAGCCCCTCGTAGTTTATTAGTATTAGCTAATGAAGCTAGATACGATTGGTTGCATTCTATTCCCGCTAGAAAACATGATACTTCTCAAGATATTGTTTTAGAAAGAACTAGAAGAGTCTCTTTAACATTTAGGACCGTTAAATTATGATTATAATTTGACATAAAGTTATGTCTCGTTTGAAGTTCCTTTGGTATACGGATACTCATTTAGATAAGGTAGCGCCCTGGACACTATTTATTTTTATTAGAAATATTGTTAAGGCTAAACCTGCAGGTGTATTTTTGACCGGAGATATTTCTATTGGGCCATTATTATGTGCTCATCTTAAGTTGATGGCATGTTTTATTAAATGCCCCATCTATTTTGTGTTAGGCAATCACGATTATCATTTCACAAATATTCAAAAGCAACATCAAAAAATACGCGAAATGTGTCAGCAGTATCATAATTTGATTTGGTTAACTGACTCTGATGTTATTCAATTAACTGATGAGGTAGCATTAATTGGAGTAGAAGGTTGGTATGATGCTCAATTAGGTAATCCTAAATATTTGAAATTTACTCCTGATTGGATGTTAACGGAAGATTTTAAACAACTCCCTACTATGGAACAAAGAATTGATGCCTTTCGCCACTTATCACAGCAAAGCTGTTTATTATTAGAGCAGAAATTAGAGAAGGCATTACAGCAAGATTATAAAAAAGTATATATTCTTACTCATTTTCCACCCTGGAAAGAGGCCACTAGAGATGAGGGTACCATATTAGAACCTTTGTATTTGCCTTATAATGTAAATCTACCATTAGGACAAACTATTGAAAAGATAATGCAGGATAGGAAAAAGAGAAGTGTTATGGTATTAGCCGGTCACACTCATTCAGATTGTTGGATTCATGTATCTCGTAATATTGAATGTAAAGTCAATAAAGCTAAATATTATGGACATATTAGAAACGAAGAACATATTTTTATTTAAAGGCATATTATGAAGTTGCAAGTGCTGAATTCTCAAATTGATCCATCAGTTAATTTTATTGAAGAGCAATTGGTTGGTTTTTTGGAATCACGTTTTGTTAGAAAGTGTGATGATTATTTTGTAGCTTACCTATCTTCTCAAACGGGCTGCAATCGTGGCTGTACTTTTTGCCACTTGACTGCTACTGGGCAAACTTCTTTTGTAGATTCTACTCATAATGATTTTATGGCTCAAGCTATTCAGATATTTAAACATTATCGTAATCAAAAGAACCCTGCCAAATATATGCATTATTCTTTTATGGCCAGAGGAGAACCTTTAGCTAATAAAGTTTTGTTAGATTCCGGTGATGAGTTATTGGTTAAACTTGGGTTAATTGCTAAGGAAGAAGGATTACCAGCTAAGTTTAATATCTCTACTATTATGCCGATGACCCTAAAGAAATCATTAGTAGATGTTTTTCATTATGTAAACCCTACTATTTATTATTCTTTCTATTCTACTAATGTAGAATGGCGTAAAAAATGGATGCCCGCAGCCATGAATCCTGTCACTGCCATTTCTATGTTAAAAGAATATCAAGATTTTTCCAAGAAGATGATTAAAATTCATTTTCCATTCATTGCTGGTGAGAATGATTCTATAGAAGATGTTCACAATGTTTGTGATCTGTTGAATAAGTTCAATTTAAATTGTGAATTTAATTTAGTTCGTTATAACCCAGCCGCTCCTGATCAAGGAATTGAAAGTTCAGAAGAGATAATTAATCGTAATATGAATATTATTTCTGAAAGATTTAAGTTTGGAGGAAAGGTACAAATTATTCCTAGAGTGGGTTTTGATGTAAAAGCTTCTTGTGGAATGTTTGTATAATATTAAACCCTACTAATTAAGATATATAATCCCTGTAGAAAGGGATTATATGTACGATATCTTTTTTGATTTGAATAATATGCATCAGTTGGTGGATGACCCTTCTGTGCAGATGAAAATTGATGATGACGAATTTCAATTAAATTTGGATTTTTTATCAGATTACATAGATGATTTTGCGGTTCCCGTAGATTTTCCAAGAAGCGCAAATGGTTTCACATGTATATCTTGTAAAGAGCTATATCCTTATGCTGACCGCCCCAATCAAAAAGATGGAACTTTTAAATGTTGGGGATGTAGACATTTATAATGCTTAATGTATATACTGAACACAATAAACAAACTATTATTTACACCTATACTAATGGTCAATCTTTTCCTGATATTAAAGGTAAGCTTTTAAAGTTAGAGTTATCTGGCAAAGAATTGTTAAGATTAACACAAGTTAAAGAAATTCCAATCAATGCAATTGATAGTTCACATTTAACTTGGCATGGTAAATCTGTCGGTGGTATTTTGAAGTTATTAAGAGAAATATATTTATGAAAACATCAGCTGATGGGTCTAAAAGATGGTATGAAAATAATCTTTTACATCGATTAGAGGGGCCGGCTGTTGAAGATCCTAATGGATGTAAATATTGGTATGTAGAAGGCAAGCGACACAGATTGGATGGTCCCGCCATTGAATATCCTGGTGGGGCTGGTGTTTGGTTTTATCAAGGCGAATATATAAAATGTTCAAATCAACAACAATTTGAGAGGCTTATTAAATTGAAAGTATTTTGGTAATTATTTAAAGAGCTTATATGTTAAACACAATAATAGTAATATGTGCAATATTTTCCTTAGCATTTCTGATTAAAGAATCAGATGGTCCTTGGGGAATCATGTCTTGGTTTCGAAATAAATTGTTTAGTAATAAATATGTAGGAGTTTTCTTTTATAAATTGTTAGATTGTTATTTTTGCTTAGGATTTCATTGTGGTTGGATTATCTATTTACTATTCGCCCCAACTTATTCTTGGCAATTTTTTATTTTGTTTTCGCTTGCGGGCGGCACGATCAGCCTTATATTTAACAAGGTGCTGAGCCGCTAATTAGCGTATTCCATTCTTGGGCATTTAAAACATGATTGACGTTACCTCTTGGAAGCTTACTATGAGCGGAGAGCATTATGCTCCATTTTCCACAGGGCAGGCCGCTATTTATCATTTTAAGGATTTATTTCAAATCACCTTTCCATTAAAATATAGAATTCAATTATATTACATTGATGATCTATTAATGATTGATGGTTACAAAACCATGAAATTTAAACAGCGCACTATATTGGGTCATGATGCTTATGATTATGTAACTGGATTTTTCCCAATTGTAGAGTTGAATGTTAAAATAGATTTAAATTTCTTTTTTGTAATAGAACAAAGGGGAGATGTTGTTATTCCTATGGGATTTAAAAGAAAAGAAGCACTAGCTTATATAGAAAGAATTTCTAAATTATTAATATTTAGTTGAAGAGGAAAAATGGGACTACAAGTAATTAAAGATCAATCAGTAATTAATTCTATTAACGTAGTAGAATCTGTTAAACGTTGGACATTGAATTTTACCGATGTAATTAATAACAATAACAAATACTACAATATGGAGGTTGTTAAATCCGATAGTAATAAATTCTATCTTTTTACTCAATATGGTAGGGTTGGTGGTACTGCTGCTAAAGAATATCGTTCTTGCGATAGTCAATCTCAAGCCGAAACAGAAGGTGAAAAGATTATTAAGAGCAAACTTAAGAAGGGTTATGTTGAGGTTAAGCTAGCCAAATCTGATGTTGGTTCTGAAGTTGGTAAAACTAAAGTAGACTCTACCGTTTCTGTAGAATCTCTAAAGCGTTTAGGCGCTACTGTTACTGAAAAGGATGAATCGACGAGTAAACTTCATCCACAAGTACAAGATTTAGTCCGAACTTGGTTCGGTGTTACTCAAGAATTCATTGAGCTAAATCTTGATACTAAGAAATGTCCTCTGGGACAGCTATCTGTAGATCAGTTAGACTTGGCTCGCCAAATTCTAGACCAAGCTCGTGGTCAAGTATCTGCTAAAAAACCAGATGTTCCTGAAATTAACAAGCTAACTAATCAATATTACTCTAATATTCCTCACAATTTTGGTTATCGTCGTTTAGATGCTGATGCTCTTCGATTAGATACTAATGATAAGATCGATAAGGCTTTTGATATTCTTGAAGTGTTTATGGGTGCCAAAGATGTTCAAACTGTTTTGACCAAAAAGTCAGCGGTAGATGCACAATATGCAACACTTAATACTGATTTGGAATATTTAGATCCTAATTCGCCAACCTGGAAATGGATCGATGCAATGTTGCAGGAGACTAGATCTTCTAATCATGCTGCCTTAGGTAAACTGAAATTACATAATGTTTTTACTGTTAATCGTCATGGGGAAACAGATTATTGGTTAAAAAATGCAGAGAAAATTGCCAAGGAATGTGGCAAGTTTACACCAGCAAAAATTTATGAAAATCTAGTAAAATCCAGACCAGATGTGGATAAAGATTTACAAAGCTTATACAAAGCCGCAAACATTCTGCCCGGCTGGCATGGTACTAGAAGAGCAAATATGATCAACATAAATAAGAATGGTATTCTTATTAGACCTTCTGGAGTGGTGCACGCGGGATCCATGTATGGAGACTCGATCTATTTAGCTAATTCGAGCACTAAATCAATTAATTATTGTGATGTAAAAGGATCTTATTGGGCTCAAGGAAACAATAAAACTGGCTATATGTTTTTAATTGATGCTGCATTAGGAAATCAAAAGATAGCAACTGGCTCATACATGCATACGCCGCAGAATATTAAACCATTTCATAGTGTGTGGGCTAAGGGTGGTCAAAGTGGCGTTATCAATGATGAATTAATGGTTTATCAACCAGCCGGACCAAATCAGCAACATAAAGTTAGATACATACTCGAATTCGAAACACAAGCTAAATAGCATCATATAATAAAGAAAAACCAATGCGATTCTATCAATATTTTTGATTTTACATATGAAAAAATGTAATTATTGTCATGTCCCAAAGCCTTTAAGTGAATTCCCATTAAAAAGAAATGGTGAAATTTCTGGTAACTGCTTATCTTGCAAAGATAAAAGAAAAGAAGCTAGTAAGAAGCCAGAAGTTAAAGAAAAGAGGCAAAAATATTATCAAGATAATAAAGTAACTATATTAGAAGATAGGAAAAATTATTATCAAAATAATAAAGAAAAGCTTTTGGAAAGAAATAAAGAAAATTACGAATTACATAAAGAAGAGTATTTAGAATACAAAAAAGAATATTATATTGAGAATAAAGATCATTTGCTTGAGCAAGCTAAAATAGATAGGAAAAATAATCCACAAAAATATATGCTGAAAGCTGCCAAGAAACGAGCTGACAACAAAAATTTACCTTTCAATCTTTCTATTGAAGATATTATTATACCAGATGTTTGTCCAATTCTTGGAATCAAACTTGAGAGTGGTAGTATTTTAGAAAGAGATAATTCTCCGTCACTAGATAGAATTATTCCTGATCTAGGTTATGTAAAAGGAAATGTAAAAATAATTAGTTTTAAAGCCAATTCGCTTAAGCGAGATGGAAATATTTCTGATTTTGAAAAGATTATTTTATATATAAAACAAAATGGTTAAATATACCTTAATACTGGAATGACATCCTGTCAAAGTCTTGAATTATATTGGGGCCAAATATATTTTGATCGTGCACTAAGGCTCTATATAAAACATACTCTCTGGTGACCATATTTGTTGGTTTGCATGTTTTAGGGTTCCATGACCAGTAGGCGCTGGCTTGAGATTTAATAGTAAATTCCTTATCATTATACTTAAGCGTGGATTCAATTTCAATGTAGTGCGCATCTATTCCACGAAATAGTTTGTTTCCTTTTAGTTCGACGCCCTTTTGATCCCAAAATGCTTTTTCTCTGTCTTTCCATGATTGATAATTATGTGTACTCATATGATTAAATACCAAATAATGACGTTAATTTGTTTAATATTGAAAGAATAAATATGAGTAATAAAAAATATAAAATAGCAAAAGTTTTTGATTGTCAAGATATGCCGGATGATATAAAGGATGTTTTCTTCAGTACACAAGAAGCTGGAAATGATTCTTATGTATCTTATAGTCTTGGTAATTATGGTGAAGATTTCAAGTTAGTAGATCATTGGCTTCTTGAGCATGGAGCCGAGCCAAATGATTGGGTTCTAATTTCTCATTGGTGGTAACAAAATATGTCTAATAAAAATTACAAAATGATGAAAGTTTTTGATTGCCAATGGGATCCTGGGATGCCTGAAGATGTAAAAGAGGCTTTTTTCTTAATCAAATCATCTGGTAATCCAGTAGGTAATGATGTTTATGTTACTTGGGACATTCAAAGCGAAAGATTCGAAGATGAAAACGATGAATGGGCAATCAATAAGAAAAAGGTTGATAATTGGCTCATTGAAAATGGGGCGGATCCTGCCCCTAATAACAAATCATCTGGAGAAACTGTTTTAATCAAGCATTGGTGGTAAATGAAAAAATGGAAAGAATTTCTTCAACAAGAATCACAAAAAGAATATTATCAAAATATTATCTCTTTTATTCAAGAGGATGCAAAAAAGTACGAAATTTATCCACCTCATACAGATATATTTAATGCTTTTACATATTCTCCATGGGATAAAACCAAAGTTTGTATTCTTGGGCAAGATCCTTATCATAATCCTGGAGAAGCTCATGGTCTATCGTTTTCAGTTCAAGATGGAGTTAAGATCCCACCTTCTTTACAGAATATTTACAAAGAACTTAAATCTGATTTGGGTTTAGAGATTCCGAAGACTGGAAATCTAACACCTTGGGCTAAGCAAGGGGTACTATTACTAAATGCCTGCCTAACAGTTAGAAAGAATCAACCAAATTCTCATAAAGATATTGGTTGGCATGCTTTTACTGGTCAAGTTATTGCGACTTTGAATGAAAAAGAATCGCCTGTAGTGTTTGTTTTATGGGGAGCCTTTGCAAGAAGTAAGAAAGTATTTATAACTAACAAACAGCATTTAGTAATAGAGTCTCCTCATCCATCTCCATTTAGTGCTTCTTCTGGATTTTTTGGGTCAAAACCTTTTTCTAA
>Ga0137338_1000212_pt1 | contig 9652 bp, 15 predicted proteins | sample EasRivERMLT366_2_FD_104770 | JGI IMG/M metagenome (GOLD analysis project Ga0137338, IMG submission 104770) | Soil microbial communities from meander-bound floodplain in the East River, Colorado, USA - East River MetaG ERMLT366_2 | ecosystem: Environmental > Terrestrial > Soil > Floodplain ...
CGGCGCCGACGGGTCACGTGCTACTGCGCGTCCTCGACAAGGAGCACACGGCCATCATCCACCTGACGCCGGATGAGGCCCATCTCGTCGCCCGGGCGCTCATGCTCGCCGCCGAAGCCCGCTGATGGAGAAAATCAACTACGCCGTCTGCATCTTCGGCCTGCAGCAGCACGGCAAGTCTCACCGAGCGATGCACCGCGCCGTGCTCGCCGCTCGAGGGGAACACCCGGCCGGGCTGAAGTGCCGCGTCTTCGTGCAGGACCCGACGAACAGCTTTGGCCCCGTCGCACCCCGCTACGAATCGCCGCGCGACTGGGCCGCCGCGGCGGCCACGGCCGTGAAGGACAAGAAACCGTTTGCCGCGATCGCGCGCTTTCGCTCCGTCGGCGCGCAGGCGCTCTGCGACATGGCCGAGAAGGCCGCCGCCGCGACCCGGCCGCCGGGCGTCGACCAGTACGGCGACCCGCTGCCGGTGCGGGTCCCGTCGATCGTCGTCTTCGACGAGGGTGGCGCCGAGGAGGCGTTCCGCGACAACTACATGCAGCCGTGGTTTCGCACGATCGACCTCGAGCGCGCTCACAAGGGCATCGGCTGGATCCTCCTCTGCCAGGACGGAGCGATCCACCGCGACCTGATCTCGAAGACGACGGAGATCGACGTCTTCCGCCTGACGGGGAGCCACGTGATCGACCGCATCGGCGAGTACGGGAAGGCCCCGCCTGCGATTCTCGCCGCGATTCCGAAGCTCGAGCCGCACAATTATCACTCCGGCTCGCCGCACAATCCCGAATCCTGGCGGTAATGCCTTTTCCGTCGCTGAGTTGAGAATAGCCGCTCGGTTGGCCTGAATCGCACACGGACGCTTGAGGAGCCCAAGGAGGCATCTCATGAGCGTTCTGCTGCGACTCCCGCAGGTCACCAACACCGCCGGTTCCCGCATCCCGATCGACTTCACCGCCGTCAAGGCCAAGGGGCCGGGCGGCGGCTGGCTCGTCGTCGACACCGTCCGGATCGCCTACTCGATCCCGGTGACCGTCTCGACGGCCGACCTGCTCGGCGCCGACCAGTGGCGCGCAGCCGGCCGCATCCAGATGAAGGACGCCGGGAACTCCGAGTTCTACAACTTGCTCGGCGACCAGGTGCGCGTGGCCGGCCACCACGAGCACGGCGACCTGAGCGAGGGGGACCCGTCCGCGATCTCCGCGGGCGCCGGGACGATCGCCATCGTGGTCCGCATCCCGGTGACGCCGCACAACCGGATGGCCAAGCGCCACCGCGACTTCGGCCTGTCGATCGCCGGCTGGAAGAACAGCGGCGAGGAGCTGGTCATCACCTGCGCGAGCGACGGCGACCTGACCGCCGGCTCGTCGACGTCCGTCATCGGCGCGACCGGCACGATCAACGTCACCCTCGAGTGCCACGAGGAAGCCAAGCCCGAGTTCAAGTTCCGCTCGGTGTGGCGCTCGACCAAGCCGAAGACGGACTTGGATTTCTCGTTCCCCTGCGTCGGACTCCTGCGCTACGGCATCCTCCACGGCCGCGCCGCGTCGGGCGGCGTCGCGATCTCGACCATCACCGACGTGACGATGCCGTCGTACAGCTGGGACAACGTCCCCCGCGCGACGATCGTCAACGTCTACCAGCGCTCGCGGCAGATCTCCTCGGTCGACGTCGTCGTGACCGGGGCACGCGCCCTGCCGATCGTGGCGCCGATGCCGGGCCAGAAGGCGACCGAGCTGCGCACGTTCGAAGGCGTCTGCCCGGTCACCCTCACGGGCACGTACACCGGATTCGATGTGATCACCAACGTCCTCGAGCCGATGGGGCGCGCGGCGGGCAACGAGCAGGCCGAGCGCCAGGGGGTGAGGGACTTCAAGATCGCCACCGCGGCCAAGACCAAGACCACCCCGAGCGTGACCATGTGGGGCGCGCTGATGGTGGCCCTCATGCCCAAGAAGGCGAAGGCGGCGCCGCAGCCGGCGCCGGCCCGGGGCGCGCGGTAACCCGTGGGGCTCCTCGGCGTAGCGGCGATCGTCCTCGGCGCGGCCTTCGTGCTGCGCGGGCGGGCGACGAGCAAGCCGGTGATCCCGGGCGGCCACCTGCCGCTCGCCCCGGGGCCGATCACCCTCGGTGATGCCCTCTCTCCGTACGACCCGACTGTCACGCAGCCCGTCGCCGCCGAGGGCCTCACCCTCGGCGGCAGGCTCGACGCGATAGAGACCGGCACGCCGACCGAACCCATGCGCCTCCCCAAGGTCGACACGTTCCGCCGGTCCGGTGGCCTCTTCTGATGGGCGCCCTCCTCCTCGCCGCCCTGGCCGTCGTCGCGCTCGCCAAGCGTGGCCCGACGCAGCCGCGCCGCGTCCCGATCTCGAGCCTGGGCTTCAAGCCAACGGTCGCCGCCAACGGATCGACCGGCGGCACCACCACGAACAGCGGCAGTTCGGGATGGGACCTCCTGGGCGCGGGGTGGGACTACCTGAAGACCAACTACGACGTCGACGTCAGCTTCGGCGGACAGGACAACGCCGGCGGCGCCGGCGGGGTGGCGTCTGGAAGCGCGAACGGCGCGATCGGTGGCGCCGGCGGGCAAAGGCCGGGCTACTACTGATGGGCGCCCTCCTCCTCGCCCTCGTCGGCGTCCTGGCGCTCTCCAAACGCCAGGCACCGCAGCGCGTGCAAGCGCCCCCGGCGCCGCGCAACGGCACGATCGGGGGCACGCCCCCCGTGAACTACTGCGACCTCATCCCCGACGCTGCGAAGCGGGCGGACTGCAACACGAAGACGGACGGATCCAAGTCGTCGGTTGCGCGGTGGGCGGTAAAGAAGGGTGGCGCGGCGTTCTGCACCAGCGTGGGCGCCGGCGCCGTGGCAGGCGCGTGCGGCGACGCTGCCGCGTGGCTCTACGACCACGCCTCCTGGCACAACCCGGAGGCCGCGGCGCAGTACCTCGTGACCGAGGCCAAGCTGTCCCCGAACGGGCCGCACGGGATGCGCATCAAGCGGATGGGGTGCGGGCCGTTGTCGCGGCCACGCGGGGAGCTGGTGGCGTGCGTGACGGAGAAGCTCCGCGCCGAAGCGAGTTGAACTAACGCGGCCTCGAGCCGCAGGAGCAGGAGAGACCCGATGCAAAACAAGCTGATCAAGTACGGGCTCGCGGGACTCGCGGCCATCCTCGTCAGCGACCTCGCCGCCGATTTCGGTTTCGAGGCGCTCGACGTCATGGGCTTCCCGGTCCGGCGCGCGCTCGCCGCCGGCGGCGCCTTCTACCTCGTGTCCGAGGTGCTCCTCAAGACCGCCGCCTGAGAGAGGAGCCCCCGGTGGACCCCCTCACCCTCTTGGCGCTGGGCGCGCTGGTTGTTCTCGCGCGGAAGAAGCGCGCGGCGGCCGTCGTCGAGGGCCGGGAGATTCCGATCACCATCACGTCCTACTGGCCGTTCGACGTCCACACCGATGCGGAGCGGCGCATGGAGGGCGGAGAGCACGACCGCAAGGGGCGCATGCTGCACACGCTGCAGGACCACATCGAGGACCCGCTCGCTCACCCCTACGTGAGCCTGGCGGGCGACTACACCGTGTTCCGGGACGGCCAGCGCCTGGTCATCCCCGCGCTCGGCGAGCCGTCGGAGGAGTGGCAGGGGCGCACGGGCGAAGCTCAGTACGTCGCCCGCGTCGTCGACACCGGCGGGCACTTCTACGGCCCGAACAAGGTCTATCGCAACCCGGGCCACGAGCCGATCGACGTCTGCGTCCGCACGCGCGCCGAATCGATTCCGATGCAGCGGGCCACGGCGCTCGTCGTCGAGGGAGATGCTCATGTGCCGTGACCTGATCGATGTTCCATCGTCGCTCCGCTACAACTGGGACGACTGGCGCGGCCAGTCGCCGAAGACGATCATCCAGCCGTCGGGGGCGATCGCCGTCCTCATGATCGGCGAGAACAGCGACGTCGACATGGTCCAGGTCGCGACGTCTGACGGACCGGCGCGCATCCTGGCCGTGGGCGTGCCGCTCATCGGCCCGTTCCGCGGCGCGCTCGTGATCAGCGACCTCCGCGGCGTGCCGTCGTCGGTGGCGGACCCGGCCGCGAAGGGCGTCACGCACCGCGACGGACCGCGCCTCGAGATCATCGCCCACTACGCCGTCCCGCCGTTCCTGCCGCTCAAGCGGGCGCCGCGGCGACGCCTGACCGACAGCCTGACCATCCCGCTGACGTCGGAGGGCACGATCGAGTTCATCCCCTGCTACGGGATGCGCTCGTTCTACTACTACCTGACGGTGGCGAGCTCGGACCTCGAGTATCGGATCATCGGCATCAAGCTCCAGGACGGCACCACGTCCAACGGCCACTTCCACGAGCTCTACCCGGTGGCCGGCGCAACCACGCGCAAGACCGTCGTCGCCGGAAACGTCGACGTGGCGGTGATCGAACCCGAGGAGGAATACGACTACCTCCAGGTGATGGGTCTCCGCACCGCGACCATCGGCGTCACCCGCACCTGGGTCGCGAGGGACGACTGATGCCGGCGCGGATGTCAGGTGTGTCGGTCCGGGCGATCGTCCAGACGCCCCCGCTCGCGTCGGGGCGCGTGCCGTTCGGCGCCTCCGATGGCTCGGGGCAGCTCGCCCACGAGGCCGCGCTGGCGTACGACCCTGCGACCGACACCCTCACCGCCGGCGTCGTGAAGGGGAGCGGCTTGACCGCCGGCCGCGTCGCGCTCTCCGGCGCGGCAGGCGTCATCACGGATGATGCCGGGCTCACCTACGACACCGCCACGGACGCGCTCACGATCGCCGGCTCGATGATCGTTTCCGGCGGCGCGGCCGGCCAGGCCATCCAGGCGACCACAGGCCCGATCCGCTCCGACTATGCCGGCACGGCGTTCAACGCGCCCAACGGCGGCGCGACGTTCGGCGGGGCCACCGTGCGAGTCGACGGTGTGCTCGACCACAACGGGGCGACGGTGGGTTTTTACGGCGTGACGCCGGCGACGCGCCCCGGAGCGACGGCCGAGATCAAAGCGGGCCTTGCCTCGCTCGGCATCCTCACCGATGGCGGCGCTACCCCGCTCGATCTCGACGGTGGCTCCCTCACGGCCGCAAACGCCGTGCTCAGCGGCTACGTCGAGCGCGTCGAGATCGCCGACCCCTCCGCGCCCGCAGCGAACGCCGGGCTCGTCTACCTGCGCGACGTCGCTGGGAAGACCCAGCTCGCGGCACGATTCGCCACCGGCGCGATCAAGCCCATCGTCGAGCAGCCAACGACGGTCCAGACGACGGACGCCACCGTCACGACCCTCCTGGCGTACACGCCGACCGACGCCAAGACCACCCTGATTGTCGCGTTGGTGGCGGCCCGCAGTTCGGTCCCCACGGGGGCGAGTTACATCCGCCGCTTCACCGTGCGACGTGCCGGTGGCACGGTCACGGCCATCAGCACCGTCGAGACCATCGGTAGCGATGACGAAGACACCGCCGCGTGGGACGCCACCCTCGACATCAGCGGCACGACCGTGCGCGTGCGCGTGACCGGCGCCGCCGCCACAACGATCGATTGGTGCTGTGACCTCTGGCTCCTGGAGAGTGGATGAGCCTCCTTCGCGCAGCGGCCGTCGTCGGCGGAGTCGCGCTCCTGCACCGGTGGGCCACGGACCCCGAGCGCCGCTCGCCCGACGACTACAAGCCGGGGACGTTCGGCACCGCGTCGGCCAACTGGCCGCACATCGCCTATGGCCAGCTCGACGTGCTCGGTCGACACCAGGGCTTCTGGGCGGGACGCGATCCGCGCCTCCCCGGCCTCGCCGGCGGCGGCGGCCGAGCAGCTCCGCTGATGAACACCGGCGACGCGGTCGGCATCTACCGCTACTGGCTGTCCAGAGTCGAAAAGTACGCCGGCGATCAGACGTATCAGACCAACACGCTCGAGGAGATCGGCGAGGCCGGCGCTTTCGGCCCGCTCGGTGATTGGTTGTTCACCGACGGCGCCGAGACTGAGGTGAAGACAAACAACCCCTACCGGCGCCTGACGCGACGCATGGCCGCGCTCGCCGCGAAGATGGGAGAGCGCCGGGGGATGGATCGCGTCGACGACCTCGAGGAGCTGGCCGCCCGCGTCGGCGGGGGCTATGCGTGGATGTACCTCGACGAGGTCGACGAGTTCTGGGCGGGCGTCCTGTCGGCCGCCGGAGACCTGAAGGTCACGGAGGAGTTCAACCCCTCCGAGTGGTCGATCGCGATGGACGCGCTCGGCGAAGCCGCGGCCGAGGCGCCGCACACGCTCGCCGAGTGGCTCGGCACGGGAACCGTCGCCGTCGTCAAGGCCGCCGGCCAGGTCGCCGGGGGCCTGGCGCTCGGGCTCGTGGAAGGCCTGGCCCCGTTGCTCGCCGTCGCCGTGGCGGGATGGCTCCTACTGAGGTGATGATGTCATGCTGAAAAAGATCTTGCTCGTGTCCGCCCTCGGCTACCTGCTCTACCGCCGCAAGCAGCGGGAGGGCGAGGCCGTCGGCAACTTCGTCGACACCATCAAGAGCTGGTTCCCCGGCGGACCGGCGGACTACGAGGGCGGCATCATCCCGCCCAAGGGCGCCGAGGGCGCGGGCGAGGAGCAAATCCTGTCGCGCTGGCTGTTCTGAAAGGACAAACGACCATGAAGGCCCTGTTTGATCTGCTCGAAAACAACAGGTTCGCCGGCGGGCGAGGCGTGCGCGGCATGGTGATCGCGCTCCTCTGCTACGCCTTGTGGATGCCCCTCGATCAGCGCCTGCAGCGTCTCGAGGCACGTGTCGACGCGATCGGCCTCCGGCTCGGGGCCGTCGCCGTGCCCGCCCAAGAGTTGCCCGCCGTCAGACCCGCCGACTACAGTCAGGCCATGCCGATCAAGCAGAGAGCCGCTCTGTACCACCGGGTTTCGACAAACGACCAGAACCCCACCCTCGCCCGCGCCGAGCTGCGGGCCGCCGCGCGCCAAAGACGCCTCGACGTCGTGCTCGACATCGAGGAAACGGGCAGCGGGCAGAACAACGACCGTCCGGGGCTGCAGGAAGTGATCGAAGGCGCGCGGCGCGGCAGGATCGACCAGGTCCTGGTGTGGAAGCTGGACCGATTCGGGCGCTCGGCGTTCGATCTGCTCTCCAACGTCCGCCAGCTCACCGACGCCGGCGTCAGCTTCGTCGCCGTCACGCAGGGCATGGAGATCCGCGCGGCGCGAGACCCCGTGTCACAACTCTTGTTCACGATGCTCGCCGGCGTGGCCGACTTCGAGCGCGAGCTGATCGTCGAGCGGACCATCGCCGGCGTGGCGCGCGCACGTGCCGAAGGCAAGCAGATCGGCCGCCCGTCGGGCGGGCGCGTCTCCAGGGCGATCCACTGATCGCCGCCCAGGGCCAGCTCGGCCACGTCCTCGACGGTCACGATCCGCTCGCCCGGCGGGAACAGCGCGGCCAGCGCCGCCGCCAGGGTGGTCTTCCCCGCGCCGCCGCCGCCGCAGATCACGATGTTGCGGCGCGCCGACACGCAGGTGGCCAGGAAGTCCGCGATGTTGGTCGACAGCGTCCCCGCGCGGGTGAGGTCGTCGAGCGAGAGCATCTGCCGGCGCGGCTTGCGCAGGGTCAAGCAGGCGCCGCGCACCGCCAGCGGCGGGATGGCCGCGGTCAGCCGCGCGCCGTCGCGCAGGCGGATGTCGATGAGCGGCGCGTCGTCGCCGGCCCGGCGGCCGCTCGGCGCGATCAGGCGATCGATCACCTGGCGCAGCGCGCCGTCGGACGAGAACGCCTTCTCGAACGGCTGCAGGCGCCCACCCCGGGAGACGATCACGCGATCGGGGCGGTTGACCAGGATGTCGGTCACCTCGTCGTCGGCCAGCAGGTCCTCGAGCGGCCCGAGCCCCAGCGCCTCGTTCAAGGCGTCCTTGATCAACGTGTCCTGATCCACGAAGCCCGGGAGGTGCCCGTCGGCGTCGAGCTGCTCGACGATGTCGCAGATGGCGCTCTCGGCGCGTTGCCAGAGGTTCTCGTCGCCCAGGCGCTCGATGGGGATGCGGGTGAGGTCGAGCTGCGCGACCAGGCGGTCGTGGATCTCACGCTGCAGCTCGAGCACCTTGGCGCGGTTGGGGTCGGGCGGGGGCAGGGCGCCGGTGACCGCGGCCGAGCTGATCGGCATCGGCGCGGGCGACGGCACGGCGGCGAGCGGCGGGGGAGCGGCGGGCGGCGGCGCCCCGGTCCCCCTCGTACCCCTCGGCGCAAAGCATGTTGACGAACTCGATCAAGCGGAGCCGTTCGTCGATGTCGTCTTCGATCTCCTTCCCGCACGTCCAGCAGGAGCCCGCCGATGGGTCGAGCGGCCCGTCGCACCGCGGACAGCAGCTAAGCGTCGTTTGCTTCACCGGCGCCGTTCCTTCCTGGCCGCCGGCGTCGCTCGAATCGCCGGCACGACGTCCGAGAAGTTCACGACGCGCCGCGCGCCCTTTCTCCACGAGCTCCGCCACCAGCTTGGCCGCGCGCTTGCCCGATGCACGCGTCCCCCGACGGAAGTTAAGGGCTCTTTGCTTCATGGATCAGCTCCATCGTTCCGCCGCAGCACTGCGGCCACCCGTCGTTGACGACGTAGTTGAGGATCTGCTCGCGGGTCAGGCTCCCGCGCTTCGCGCCGCACGTGCGGCAGCAGAGACCAGCGACCCGCGCGGCCATCCAGTTGGCCGTCATGATTTGGCGGTAGGCGGTGAACTGCGCGCCGAGCGGATCGCGCGGCCTGAGATGCGAGCAGGAGACGCCACCGCTCCGCCCGACGAGCCGCACGACCCATGTTCTTCCATCGCCGAGCTGCCAGGGCTCGCCGCGGATGACAACTTCCTCCTCCTTCGGCTCCCGAGACGACGGCCGGTAGAACGCAGGAACGCCGTCGACCATCCAGCGAACCTGCTCGCGGCTAATCGCTTTTTGCTTCGCCATCGGCGGCCTCCTTGGGGGCTGGCAGGGCGGCCTCCGGCTTGGGGCACCACTTCCCTCCGGTGTGGATCTTCTGCGTCGTCGGATAGCCGCACTGACACTCGCCGAAGTTGCCGACGCGCCGGTGAACGCACACGAAGCAGATGCGCCCGAGCTGCGCGATGGCCGAGGTCAAGTTGCCGGTGAGGAGTCCCCAGTAGCCCAGCCTGCTGAGGCGTTCCCCGACGCTGAGGTCCCCGACGACCGGCCGGTTGCCCGGCGCGTTCCATTCCGCGTAGAACTTGGCCAGGTCGGCGAGCATCTCCTTGACGACGCGCGCCTTGGTGCCCTTGGTGGTGACCCCGAGCCACTTTCCGCAGTCGACACAGCTCTCGCGGCTAACGGCTGTTTGCTTCGGCATCGCCCGCCTCCGCCTTGCGGATCCTGGCCTCCAGCTCGGCCTGCTCGCGGGCGTCGTTCGTCGCTTCCTCGACGGCGAATCGGGCGAACGCCCGCGCCACCGCCCCAACGACTGCGACGGCAACCTTTGCTTTGGTCGACTCGTCGAGTTTCTCCCACTCGGCGGAGAGCTCGTCAGTCAGGAACAGCTTCAATCTCTTCACGCGTACCTCCTCCGGCGAACCGGCATCCCTACGTGGGTGGGCTCGGCGCCCAGGGCGAGGCCGAGCTGGACAGCCTGAACGTTCTGTCGACGCGTCGGTCGCCCAGTC
>Ga0137338_1000214_pt1 | contig 9547 bp, 11 predicted proteins | sample EasRivERMLT366_2_FD_104770 | JGI IMG/M metagenome (GOLD analysis project Ga0137338, IMG submission 104770) | Soil microbial communities from meander-bound floodplain in the East River, Colorado, USA - East River MetaG ERMLT366_2 | ecosystem: Environmental > Terrestrial > Soil > Floodplain ...
CAGGATGTCAGCCGCATGCCAGCATACACCAAGGCAGAGTTGGGGTTGGTGCTTGTACCGGAAGGCCGGCAGTTGTTCACGGATATGAGTGTGTACGAAAATCTTGAAATGGGTGCATCGAATAAACGGGCGCGTTCGAAAGTCAAGAGTAATCTTGATAAGGTATATAGCATGTTTCCACGTTTGTCGGAGCGCCATGTTCAAAAAGCCGGCACATTGAGTGGCGGCGAACAACAAATGCTGGCGGTGGCAAGAGGCATCATGGCTGAACCTTTGGTCTTGATGATCGACGAACTCTCACTGGGTCTTGCGCCGCTGCTTGTACTGCAACTCTTTGAAGGGTTGCGCGCCCTGCGTGATACGGGCCTCACAATTATGTTGGTGGAACAAAATGTCCAAATGGCATTAGCCATCAGCGATTACGGATATGTGCTTGCCGAGGGCAAGTCCGGGATCGAAGGACCAGCACGGCAGTTGATCAAGAATAAGCAAGTGCGCGAGGCATATCTGGGTTTGTAAATCAAAAAAATCAATACGATGGGCACGAAGTACACGAAGATAGTAATTTTCTATATGTCGTTGCGAGGAGGGCTCTTGCTCTTCCCGACGAAGCAATCCTTTGCAATTAGGAGACTGCTTCGGCAAAAGACGAGAACGCCTCGCAGCGACATTATTCATTTAGGAGGCTTCCATGTTAGTCGGCGAAAGAATGTCCCGCCCTGTTATTTCAATTACAAGAGATATGCCCATCCATGACGCTTTGGCGTTATTTAAGAGAGAACACATCCGCCGCGCGCCTGTACTTAAAGATGGCAAGTTAATTGGCATCATATCGGATAAGGATTTGTTGAACGCGACCCCCTCACAAGTTACAAGTTTGAGCGTGTGGGAAATGAACTACATGCTCAGCAAGATCACAGTCAAAGAAGTGATGACGCGCAAAGTATTAACCGTGCAAGCCGATACTCCCATCGAAGAAGCCGCGCGCCTGATGGCAGATAATAAGATCGGCGGCTTACCTGTGATGAAAGTTGATAAAGTCGTTGGCGTGATCACCGAGACCGATCTGTTCAAAATATTCCTTGAGCTTATGGGCGCACGTACGAGTGGAATCCGTGTGACGGCTGTGGCAGAAGATCACCCTGGGCAACTGGCAAAGATCACCAAAGCCATTGCAGATGCAGGCGGGAATTTCATTTCCTTTGGTCAATTTGCGAGCGGAGCGAGTGCAAATGGGAATACGGTTATTGTTACATTTAAAGTGGCGGAGATGAAGATGGACGATATCAAGAAGGCGCTGACGAAGGTGGTCGTGAAATTAGTGGATGTGAGGCAATGTTAATACCAGATAATCTTCCAGACGGGATTAACATTATTTGAACCTGCTCCCTGTGGGTTATGAGTTCCAACCCTATTACCGCATAGTTTAAAAGAAAACAGGCACTTGTAAGTGCCTGTTTTTATAGCGGGGGCAGGATTTGAACCTGCGACCTTCGGGTTATGAGTCGTAGTCCTATTACCACAATATTTTGCGAAAAGCTCTCGTTTTTACATGGTTTTCGGGTTTGTGATTCATATACGCCCGAAGAACAATGATTGGCGAAAACAAGTATGACAAAACAATAATTTGTCGTCAAACCTTTTGAAGACAATGTGATTGTTCAAGAATTGCAAACAAAACTAACATCTCGATTTCATCATCGATTCGCTGGCAGCATGATCTTTTTAATAAGAATTCGATTAATATGATGAGACTGTTTTGGATGCGAATTCAATTGAAATCATGGGAAAACAATCAAGCGTGGGGAAACACCCCGAGGTTATGCAACGCGGGAGAGAGATATTGAAGCAACGTGCGATACGTCAGAAATCGATATGTTGAATGTGACATTTACGTCTCTTCCAATTTGGTCGTATCATAAGGGTCATAACTTCAAGCCGGTGCTGAAAGATAATCATAATGAATTATTTTGTAATGTCGACGACGTCAGTCAAGTCTATATGCCGATCTGGCAAAGACAGTTGTTTTCGGCTGGCGACATGCAACGACAACGGCAGCGGAGTTTGAGTACAAGTGCGATTATGACGATTCTGATTCATTTCCGTCAATCGCATTATCGTGATTTCAAAGTGTATTACAACGACTAAGTACTGGATCCTTCGGGCATCGATGAACACAATCGAATATATTTTTTGCGGTCGGCAAAGGGTGGAATGATATTTTTGTAGGCTTTTCTTGGTCAAACAACTCTAAAAAACATCAAACCAAAATTTGAATTACATCTGTCTTCAAATTTAAGAAACTTGTTAGTAGCATCGTTCCATGGCTGGATGCTAGAATAGTTTGGTTAATTGCTCATCGGTTAACCAGTCATGAAACGTACCATATCGACCCTTATTCTCGCCACACTGATCCTGTTCACGTTGCCTTTCACAACAGGAACAGCCGCCCCATCCACAGGCGTGGCTTATCCTAATGCGCTTTGGATCAGGACTCTAAATGACGCGCTTCCCCTCTGGCAGACCTGGTGGTTTATAGGGTCGCTCATCGTCGTGTTGAGTGTGCTTATCGCAGGCGGACTCAGGCTCAGGTTAAGCGCGATTCGTCAGCAAAACATCCATCTCGAAACACAAGTCGCCGAACGGACATCCGAACTGCTTGAGACAAATAAACTGCTCGAAAAGGAAGTGGAGCAACGCAAACGCGCCGAAGCAGAATTGGCAAAACGCGCCGCACGGGAATTACAACAATCGGAAGAGCGCTTCCGGGTCATGTTCGAGAGCGCCGGGATCGGTATTGCCCTGGTTGGCATGGATCGCCGTCCTCTGGAGGCGAACGCCGCGCTGCTCGAAATGACCGGCTATAGTCCGGAAGAATTCTTCCAAAAAAGCGGAGCAGAGTTAAGTTACAGTGAGGATGCGGATATTGGGATTCCAGAGTTGCGGGATGTTTTGGATGGCAAACTCAACACCTATCAGATCGAAAAACGCTACGTCCGAAAGGATGGAGAGATCTATTGGGTAAGGCTCACAAATTCCATAGTCCGCACGCCAGAGGGCAAGCCTGAATATTTTGTGACCATGGTCGAGGATATTAACGAACGAAAACACATCGCCGAGGAGCTTTATAGATCACAGGCGCGTTTTCAAGCCATCTTTAATAATGTCGCTGTGGGCGTGGCAGTCATGACGCTCGAGCGTCAGCCCATTGCCATTAACGCCATGACGGAAAAGATCGTTGGATATAACCTCGATGAACTGATCGGCGTTGACCCTCGAACGCTCGTCATCCCTGAAGACAGGAATATGGACACCAATTGGTTCAAAGATCTGATCGAAGGCAAACGCAACTCTTATGTGATGGAGAGACGTTACCGTCACAGGGATGGTCACATCTTTTGGGCGCGCATCAATTATTCACTCGTTCGCGATCTGGATGGCAAACCTGACTATCTGATCGGACTCATTGAAGATATTGACGAACAAAAACGCGCTTCAGAAAGACTCGCCGAACAGGAAGCTGATTATCTACTCATGCTTCAACATAGCGTCAATGAACGCACACATGAGTTGGAGGAAACCAACCAGCGCCTGCAAAAGGAAATCGATCAACGTACAAGGATTGAAAAGGAGCTTGCAGAAAAAGCAGCTGACGAGGCGGTAACAGCTGACCGTACCCGCCTGGCACGCGACCTGCACGATGCCGTAACCCAGACCTTATTCTCCGCCAGCCTCACAGCTGAAGTCCTGCCTGAGCTATGGGAAATGGATGTAGACGAAGCAAAGAATTCAACCGAAGAGTTGCGCCAACTCACGCGCGGTGCGCTGGCGGAGATGCGTACGCTTCTGCTCGAGTTGCGTCCCGCCACACTGACACAAACCCACTTAAGCGACCTGATCAAACAGTTATGCGAAGCTTTTATCGGACGCTCACGCCTACCCATCAAATTGAACATCGAAGGCGATTGCTCACTTCCGCCGGAAGTGCAGGTTGCTTTCTATCGCATCGCTCAGGAAAGTTTGAACAATGTGTTTAAATATGCGCGTGCCACACAGGTGGATGTGAGTCTTTTCATCTCGAAAGCCACTGTCCATTTTGAAACCCGCGATAACGGCATTGGCTTTGATATGTCCAACAGCAAGCCAACCAGCCTGGGCATGCGCATCATGCGTGAACGCGCGGAAGCCATCGGCGCTGACCTGCACATCAGCAGCAAGTTGGGCTCAGGCACCTGTGTCGAAGTGACATGGAATGCAAACCCGGATCACAAGCTGAGAGTTTTATAAGGAGCAACAAATGACCATCAAAATCCTTCTCGTAGATGACCATGCCGTTGTACGCAGCGGCTTATCAAAATTCCTCATGGTCAATAAAGACCTTAAACTGGTCGGTGAAGCATCGGACGGTATCGAAGCCGTGCAAATGACTTCGCTCCACAAGCCTGATGTTGTGCTCATGGACTTGATGATGCCCGGTACAGATGGCATCACTGCCACACGCGAGATCCATCAGAAATATCCGAAAGTCAAAGTCATTGCGTTGACAAGCTTTGCGGAACAGAACATGGTACAAGGAGCATTGCAGGCTGGCGCGATTGGTTATTTGCAAAAGAATGTCACTGCCAAGGAATTGGGTCATGCCATCCGTTCAGCGCATAAAGGGAAGATGACGCTCTCGCCTGAAGCTGCACAGGTGCTGGCAAACTCTGTCGCACAACCGCAGATCCCTGGCGAACAATTGACCGACCGCGAACGCGATGTACTCAAATGCATGGTTGATGGACTCAACAATAACGAGATCGCTGAAAGTCTTGTTGTGAGTCTTGGCACAGTGAAATTTCACATCTCGAACATCTTTCACAAACTCGGCGTCGATAGCCGCGTGGAAGCTGTCAAGCTGGCGCTCGAACAAAAGTTGGCGTAGCAGCTTCAGGATCCGAATGAGGCGCACTGTCCACTCGGCTAGGTAAAGACCATACTATCGCCAGATAACAATGGACCTCGCTTGTCATACACTACATGCGAGGTCCTTATGATTCATATCCTCATCGCTGATCCTGATTCCGCAACCCGCAAGGCGCTCGCCCTTTTGCTGCGACGTAAACTGGGCACCAATAACATTGTTGAAGTTCAGGATGTGGAGACTCTGATCCGCGCGCTTGCCGATGCAACACCCGATCTGCTTTTACTGGATTGGAAGCTCTACGGTTCCCCCGCCCCCGAAACCTGCCGCCTGCTTCAAAAGGCTTATCCACACTTGAAGATCGTCCTGCTTAGCGTGGACGCCAACAATGCCATCGTGGCAAAAGAAGCAGGAGCACTGTTCATTTATAAGGGAGCAGCCCCTGACGAATTGATCGCAACATTAACACCCCTGCTCCAAAGAGACACATCGTCGTTATAACTCACATATGAAAAAACTATCTGGTCACAACTTTAATGATCATCCTGCTGCTAAAGAGAAATCAACCGTGAAACCCAACAACATCATCCGTTTGGCACTCATCATCATTCCACTCGCGCTCCTTGCCGCGGGCGCAGGTATCTTTTGGCAGGGAACGGGCGAGCCATATCCTTTCGAAACGTTGCGCGGCGAAACGGTCATGATCCGTGGGCATGGGCTTTATCGATACGACACGGTCAACTCCTCTTCGCAAGAGATCGGAACCGACATTGTCACTTTGCTCATCGGCATTCCGCTTCTCATCACGGGCATCGTCCTCAGCCGCAAAGGGACTCTGCGTGGGCAACTCCTTCTCACGGGCGCGCCTGGTTATTTCCTCTACACCTATGGTGCCATGTGTTTCCTCACCGCGTTCAATCCGCTCTTCCTTGTTTATGTGGCGTTGTTCTCGTTGAGCCTGTTCGGCTTCATTCTTTCCTTGAGTAATCTGGACGTAGATCAAGTCACGCTCCATATCTCGGATGGATTCCCGCGCCGCGCCATCGCCACCTACTTCATCATTGTTGCGGTCTTTCTCACCCTGGTCTAGCTCGGATTAGTCGCCTCTCCCTCGCTGACATGGACTCCGCCAAACGGGCTTGAATCCGCGATCACCATGGTCATTCAGGCATTGGACCTGGGCGTCATCGTTCCAACAAGTCTAATCACAGCAACTTTACTTTTGAAGAAACAGGCTTGGGGCTATGCTCTCTCTTCCGTAATGCTTCTCAAAATTTTGACAATGCGCGCGGCGTTGATCGCCATGATCATCGGTCAAGTCGTTGCGGGCATAACGGTTGATCCAGTCACATCGATGATTTTCGTCATCATCAGCCTCTCGGGTATCATTTTTGGAATTGTGACATTGAGAAATATTCGAGATTGATGTTCATCGACATGAAATCTACAAATGGATGAGAGAAACTTACACTTGACCATACTATCCACTTGGATAGCAAAAACTCCCCCAGCGGCAGGGGAGTTTTTATTTGGCGTATTTTATGATGTACGCATGATCAATTTTATGAGGAGCAAATATCGATGCATACGTCTTCATTTCATACGAAAACTTCATCCACGAGGATAGATCACCGAATATCAAACGTGCTACCGGTCTTCACCCGTGCGACGCGTCCGATACGAGCGGTGGCCAGGACCGCGGTCTTCTTCCTCAAAGTCTTTCCGATGCTGCCATCTCAACCTATTGATTGGGTGACGAAGCCGCCGTTGGTTCAGAAGGTGAGGTATCCGACGTGTTTTGGCGAGGCTGAAGGTGATCTCTATCGACCATCTACGGGCGGCCCACACCCTGGCATCGTGGTGTGCCTCGGCGTCGTTCCTTTCGGCGTTGATCATCCGCAGGTGCCTGTTCTGGGGAAAGCCTTGGCCCGTGCAGGTTTCGCGGCGCTCCTTTACTGGTCGCCAACGATGCGGGACTTCCGACTCGACCCCGAGGATGTTGAGAATATCCCTATGGCATATCAATGGCTCATTGACCAACCATATGTTGATCCTGCCAGAAGCGGCCTGCTCGGCACATGCGTGGGAGGCTCGTTTGCCCTGATGGCGGCTGCCAGTCCCCTCATCCGAGACCAGGTCGCTTTCCTTGGTGCGTACGCACCTTTTGCATCCATGTCAACGTTAGCGCGGGACGTCGCCAGTGCCACGAGCTCCGACGAAGATGGGCGAAAGCCATGGCATGTTGATCCGCTGACCCGCAAGGTCTTCGTCCATTCCATGACCGCTTTGCTGGGACCACGCGAAGCAGAACAGTTTCGAAGCACGTTTGCCAATAAGGGTGGACATCTCGATGGCCGCGGCCTGTCAGTGGCTGGTCAGGCAGTGTATTCACTGCTCACTGCTCAGGATGCAGATGATGCAGAGACAGCACTACGGTGCCTGCCTCCCAGTATGCAAGAGCGCCTTGCCATCCTTTCTCCGATGAATTACCTGAAGGATATTCAGGCTCCACTGATTGTCCTGTTGCACGATTACGGGGATCAGGTAATCCCAGTTGGCGAGTCGCGGCGCCTATGCTCCGCTCTTGTCAAACACACTGGGGTGCATTACACCGAGATGCAGTTCCAGCATCTGGACCCGGTCAAAGGGAAACTGCCTTTGTTTCGCCTTATTCGTGAGCTTGGCAAGTTCTTCCGTGCCGTGTATCCATTGTTTCGGCAAGCGGTGGCTTCGTGACGAGAGTGCGGTCGACTCCAGTCGTTTCTCGATGATGACCTATGTTAACGCTCTGTTAAGGCTCCGAGCGATCGTCAACTCTTTTCGCTTTCTAACGTACATCTACATGGAGGAACCCATGAACCGAAAACTATATTTACTCTTAATTGTCCTATTGGTTTCGCTGTTCGTCGCCAGCCCGGTGCTGGCGGCAAAGTCCTATCATGCCGAACGCTTTGACGTGCTGATCGACATTCAGGAAAACGGCTCTGCCATCATCACTGAGACCGTGGAGTTTTGGTTTGAAGGTGACCCGTTCACTTTTGCATTCCGCGAGATCTCCGCAACTGAGACGGATGGCATCACGTTCCTCGATGCGAGCATGGATGGTGTCCCCATGTCACAGGGCACGCAGGCTAGGCAGGTTGAAGTCGAAGCTGGTGACCCGCTCAAGGTCACGTGGCATTTCTCCCCGACGTCTGATGCGTCGCACGTGTTCGTCGTCCGCTATCGTACCGACGGCATCATCCGCAAAGGGGCTGAAGATACATTCATCTGGCGGGCGATCCCCGAAGATCATGATTACTCCATCGCGCATTCCACCATCACATTGACGTATCCATCGCAGGCAACTCTGTTCGAACAGCCGACTCTCGACTGGAACTTTGATTCGACGTGGGAAGAAAACCGCATCATCCTCACCACAAGCGGACTCGCCGAAGATGCCGACCTTATTCTGACAGCGCGCTTCGCTCCGGACACCCTGACGCAAATTGCGCCTCAATGGCAGATACACAAAGAACAAACTGATGCGGCAACTGCGCGGGCATTGCCCGTTGGTTTCATTGCGGGCACTTTGACAGTGGTATTTGGCTCTTTGGGTTTATTCACCTATGCCCGCGCCAATGACCGTGAGTTAACCATCAGCCCGGTTGTTCCCAATCCAACTCCGCCCTCGGATGTGCCTCCAGCAGTCATAGGTAAGTTATCAGGTCAGATGCATGGTTTCATGGGCACGATCTTTGACCTGGCACAGCGCGGTGTGTTGGAAGTGAGTGAAGAAAAGAGTTTTTGGAGATCGAAGAATCACGTCTTGACCCGGAAGGAAATGAATGTTTCTTTGCGTCCACATGAGCAGGGTTTGCTGGATGCGATTTTCAAAACTGAAGAGATGCAAGTCAATATGAGCGAAGTCGCTGGGCGGTTGGCGGCAAAAAGCAAATTATTCGATGAACCGCTGGAACAGGAACTTATTCAGCGCGGCTGGCTTGACCCAGAACGCAAGTCAAAACGCAGGGTGATGACAGGGAGTGGGATCATAACAATGTTCATCGCGCTTGTACTGTTTATCGCCAGTTTAATTGGCATCAATAGGGTGATGAATAATCTTAACCTTGTCATTTTGATCGCTGCGTTTGCCGGAATCGGCATAGGTATGTTCATCGTATCCATCGGATTGTTGCTCCATGCGGCAGCGTTCTCCATACTGACTCCATCAGGCGAAGAGCAGGTGGCACGTTGGAAAGGATTTGCAGAATATCTTAAGCAAGTCAGCAAAGGCAAGGAGCCTGCCATTCGCCCTGATTATTTTGAGCGCTACCTGGCTTATGCGGCTGTGTTTGGCCTAGGGACAAAATGGGCACAATACTTCCAGACTCTCGGCGGCGTGCCACTACCGATCTGGTTCCATGCAACTGCTGGGAGTAACGCCAACTTTGGCGCGATCGTGGCAGTGATGTCATCATCTGATTCGGCAGGTGCCAGCGCAGGTGGCGGTGGAGGAGCTGGAGCATCCGGTGGCGGGTCGAGCGGTGCAGGATAAAACACTAAAATGAACAATACAGACCTTACTCTAGGGTTTGCTGCCTCCATTACAAAAGCCGCCAGCAAACAAACGTATTACACGATCCGTTTGCTGGCAGACCACCG
>Ga0137338_1000216_pt1 | contig 9498 bp, 9 predicted proteins | sample EasRivERMLT366_2_FD_104770 | JGI IMG/M metagenome (GOLD analysis project Ga0137338, IMG submission 104770) | Soil microbial communities from meander-bound floodplain in the East River, Colorado, USA - East River MetaG ERMLT366_2 | ecosystem: Environmental > Terrestrial > Soil > Floodplain ...
GCAAGCGGAACAAAGAAGCCCGGCGCTGCGGAAAGCGCGCGCGCGAAACAAGCGGACACCGGGGACGCCGCCGCTGCCCGGTTCAGCGAGGGCATGAAGCAATTTACCGCGAACGACTTCTGGGACGCGGCAGAGTCCTTCCAGTGGGCCGTGCGCCTTGATCCGGGCAACGCGGAATACGTGTTTCGTCTGGGGCTCGCCCTTTCGCGCATGCCGCGGAGAGGCCGCGAAGCCGAAGAACGTTTCACGAAGGCGATCGAGCTGACGCCGTCACGTATCGAATACTATCTGGAGCTCGGGAACTTCTACGAGAAGAATGGCCTGAAGGCGAAGGCGCTGGCCGTGTACCAAGAGGCATTGAAGCGCGACCCAGGTTCAGAGAAGATCAAGGAAACCATAAAAAGAGCAAGCGGATAATTTAAGGGGAGTCGAATGAAAAAAACCTTTTTTCTTCTCGCCGCATTAACGCTTATCCTGTTTTTTTCGTTCCGGAATTCCTCCGATGCTATTTTCAAGTGGGTCGATGAAAAGGGCAATATCCACATTGCCGACTACCCGAAGCCGACGCGCGAGCAGGAGAAAGAGGAGAACGCCCCGCAGAACGGACAGGTTGATAGGACCGCACCTGCCCGCGATGAGCGCGATGCGCAGCCGCGCGCAGCCTCCCCCGACAGGCAGCAGGAACGGGTCCAGCCCCGGCCTTTCCCTGCGCCGGTCGGAGATCGCAGCACGGACGTTCAAAAACCCCAGTCGCTCGCACCGCAGATGCCGGCGCAGCAAACCGGCCAAGGGATTGTCTCCTCCATGGGGAAAACGTCCGAACTGCTAACGGACGTGACGGCGCCCGTGGGCAAAGTGGAAATTCACCGGGAAACACCCGTTGCTGCGCCGTCCAGAAATGTTCCTTCCGCGAAAATAATCGCCGCCTTCGTGTCGGGATTTGTGATGACCTTTTTTCTCGTATACGCGGGGCTTTACCTCTATGGCTGTTTGTGTCTTTTCCTGATCGCGAAGAAACTGGATGTGCCCGCTGCCTGGACCGCATGGCTACCGGTCCTCCAGTTGTGGGCCTTCTTTCGTTCAGCCGGAAAGTCCCTGTGGTGGATACTCCTGTTCTTCATCCCGTTGGTGAATGCGATTGTCGGAGTGTACCTCTGGATGTGTATAGTGGAAAACCTCGGCAGAAACAAGTGGATGGGCCTGCTTATGCTGCTTCCCATCATCAACCTCGTATTTCTCGGCGTTCTTGCGTTTTCGAAAAAGGAAGGGGAGGAGGTTTCGCGTCCCGCCGCGGCCTATTGAACCGGCGGACGACGGGCTTAATGGCTTATCAATTTATCTCAGACGAGTCGTATAGATTGGTGGTCCCAACGGGAATCGAACCCGTGTCTCCGGCGTGAGAGGCCAGCGTCCTAGGCCGCTAGACGATGGGACCATGCGATAAAAACGAGAGGCGTGATGAGTTTTAGTTGGAAGCTGGGAGTGGAAAATCCTGCAGCAGCACTCCAAACTCATAACTCCAAACTCCTATCTGATATGGTTGGGGGAGGAGGATTCGAACCCCCGTGAACAGGTTCAGAGCCTGTCGTCCTACCACTGGACGATCCCCCAGGCAATTACGGCCATGACACTATATACAAATCAGTATTGTGTGTCAAGGGCAAAAACGGCACAAAAACAGTGGTTGACAAGTGATTTTCGCTGATCTATGAGATAGGTCAAGGTCGAGGCTGAGACCTGAGAACTTGCCGCAAAGTCACACCCTGCACTCGCGATGCCACTCGTAAACGCTGGGCGCAGGCAAAGACACCAAGAAGAGAGGGTAGCTTAAGGTTTTATAACCTGCTGATTTCATGACTTTCTTAGTGCCTTGGAGTCTTCGTGGCAATAATTTGTTTGCCTCCTGGTCATTCCCGCAAAAAATCAGCCAGTCTTCCGTATTCCTCGACGGTCAGGGTTTCGGCCCTCCGGCCAAGGTCGATGCCTGTTTCGCTTTTGACCGCCTCCATCTTCTCCCGGGAAAGCTCGAGCTGCTTGAGCGAATTTCTGAGCGTTTTCCTGCGTTGGGAGAACGCGGCCTTGACCACGCGCATGAAGTACGCTTCGTCCCTCACGACAACGGCGGGCTGGTCGCGCACCTCAAGCGTCATCACAACGGAATCCACTTCCGGCTCCGGGGTGAATGCTCCCGACGGGACCTTGAACTCGATCCTCGGAATCGCGTAGTACTGCACCAGCACGGAAAGAAAACCGTATTCTTTGCCGCCCGGCGGCGCGGCGATGCGCTCCGCCACCTCCTTCTGGAGCATGAGCGTGAGGCTGATGAATTTGGCCCGGCGGGCGATAAGCTTCTGAATGATGGGTGTCGATATATAATAAGGAAGATTTGCCGCCACCTTCCACCGGCCGTTGAGAGAGCCATAATCGTATTCGAGCGCGTCCGCATGCAGAAGTTTAAAGTTTTGTACAGAGCTGAATTCGTTTTGCAGGAGCGGGATAAGCCGGTCGTCTACTTCGATGGCCAAAACGTTCTTCGCCCTCTCCACAAGAACGCGGGTCAAGTGGCCGAGCCCCGGCCCGATTTCGAGCACCTGGTCAAGTGGCCCCACCTGCGCGGCATCGGCGATCTTCTTGAGATAATGCGGGTCCTTCAGAAAATTCTGACCCAGGGATTTTTTTGCGCGGATTTCACTCATGGATTGTATATTAACATGTTTAGGGGATTTTAAAAAATGATATTGTCACAAGTTGCGAATATTTTGCGAAGGTGAACTTGTTTGCTAAGTATCGGAGGGCTGCATGTTTTGAAGAGGTCGATGGTTTTTCGATCGGGGAGTATACCTACAAGGGTGCCGGCTCGTTGACGAAAATTCAATGCAAAATTCTACTTGAAAATGCACAAGCACGCGCGCCTGACGCGCCGCCCTCCGGCGCGTCGCTGTCGAGGCGCAGGTTGGAATCACTGCGTGCATGTTAAGTTACATATTGTCGAGTTCGCATGATTCCGATATTTCTGCAAGATATTCTGGCTTTACATATTTGATAATCGTCTTAATCTTAGGCAACTCTTCTTTGATTTTTGTAAAAGATATGAAGCGACACATTTCTGAAAGAGGTGGGCTCATTCGAGAAAACGTGGGACGGTTAATTTCTGCCATCACCTTGTCTCTTCGAGAATCTGGCGCAACCAAGTAGAGAGGAATATTTATATTCGGTTGCATTGTGATGAGGTCAGACATTCGCAATAAACCGGAGTATATCGAAGTTGTGCTTTCGATCTCAAAGGCCGCCATAATAGAATTTCCTTTAAGCCAAAGAACATCAATGTGCTCGATGGTTTTATTCGTCTGACTGTCAAACTGGAGGGGCAAATCCTGTTTTATACGAGGGATGTCAGAAAAATTCACACCATTATATTGTTTGTTTTTGTCATTTCTTGCCGCCCAAACGTCAAATCCCATGTCAGTGCCAAGACGCAACAGGAGATATTGAATTTCAGTGTGTTCATTTGTTGAAAAAATAGGTTCGCGTTGGTCTTCCTTCTCAGTATAAATTTCTGCCTCAAGCATTTGTTCAGGAGTTGATGGAATATCTTGTGAATAGGTTTCCCACAATTTCCGGGCATATTGCAAAAAGTCTTTACCATCCCATTCCGAAACAAGCTTTTTCTGCATTGTACTTATAGGCGTTCCAAGGGCAGATTTCGAGGCAGCTTCGAGTACTCTTCTCCTAAAAATATTGATGCTGCTTGGTTTATCGAAACTGTTTTGATAGTGGAAGGCGATTTTCCATTTGTATGAATCTCCCAAGTCAACTTGGTCAATACGCTCAAGCTCATTTCTTTGAACGGCATCAATCGTTTCAAGAATCTGAAGTTTGACGTTTTCAAAAGCTTCCTTTTCCATCTCACCATATTTACGCATCCAGCCATAATTATCAGAATATGGCCTTCCTCCGACGTTTTCTCTTTTGCCCTTATCATCCCGAGAATAAATACCAAATTTGAAAGAAGAGCCGCCCCATATTGACCCTAATTTTTCGAGTTTGGCTTCTATCCAATATGTGAATGTATCCTTCTTTCCGCAATTTGTATATTCAGATAGCGTCATCGATCTTATTTTTTCGACAGGCCATGCTTTTTTAAACTCTTGCCAAAGACCATAATCGTTAGACATGCTCATAGCACAAATCTCCTCTTGAAGTAATTCTCATTGTACTCTGTAATGCCACTTTTTATCCGGACCAACGGCGCAATCAGCTGTTTATCGGGAGTATTGTTTTGTTAGTGATGATTAAAGACCCTCCTTTACCAACAAAGTCGGAGTCTACAATCGCAGCTTGTTTAAATTTCGAATTCAATAAGTATGGTTCGATACTCATGAGTGTATTAGCTTTATGCTCTGCATATTCTTCATTGATACGCCTCACGTACCAATCTCTCACCCCGATAAGAAGGGTATCAATATCTTGATACTTCATATTAGTTTTTTTTGAGATTCGTCTTTCAATTCGATCTTTCAGTAAAGAAAGTCGTTCACCTACCCAACCTCCTACGACAACATCTTTATCATTCATAATTATTCGGTCGATATCTGCTTCTTCTTTTTCATAAAACGCGATAGCTATTTGGACCGATTCTATTTCCTTCCCATTTTTGTAAATCCACCCATCGGCCCTACCCTCTACTTCGTTTAGCTTAAAGCTAACAGCCTCGCCCTCCCCAAAATGGTACTTTACGTAGTATCCTAACGTGGCGAGTTCCTCATTAATTTTCTTGCAATCTCGTTTCCTATGCCAAATTACATTATCCGAACAGTCTAATGAAGAGATAAACGTTTTTATCTTCTCTTCCCACGTGGAGCTATAAAACACTTGGTGTGTAAACTTAAAAGGATCCAATGGCCTACCCCCACTAACGAGTCTGTAGAATAAGTACCTTTTCAAACCCCAACGCACCAGGTTTCGTTTAGCGCGATTAAACTTCTGCGGTGTCGTTCGATGATAACCAGGTGAGGGAAAGCCCGTCATTCTGGCTCAGAAGCATCGTTGCCATCATTCTTATTATCATCAGTAAAATTTCATTGCCATCCTGATAAGGCAAAAAAAGCCTTTCCGGGGGTTTTCCTACAGGTTCAACGTGCCGCTAAGCGGCGCGACGCTGTTTGCCGCGTCCGCTTGAGCGGCGGGTTATGACTCATGTAACCTGAAATTCTCACAACTCCTCCGCGATGGCATCGATCCCATTGCCTGCCGCAATGTTGCGAATCCGGTATCGCTTTCCGGTGTATTGATCCGTAACGTCTGCAGTCTCCCACGGCTCCTCGCGAGAGACTTTGGCGAAATCCAGATCACTTAACACCATCCATGCTTGTGGCGCATTTGGATCAGTCCCGAGTCGAGGAGTGAACCAGTTTCGCAAGATAACCGCGTCGATCGCTGCACAAGCTAAGAATAGGAGAAGGTACTCGAACGTATGTTGTTGGTGGGTGCTATCGTTTTCAGATTTCCTAACCTCAAACACATACCTCCAAGACACGAACACGTCCTTCGATCTCTTTAATACTTCTCCAAGCTCCATCGATTTCTTGCTAAAGTCCTCCCAAATCGGCGGGCCTGGGTTTCGTCCAATTGCAAATGTTATTGACGCATGTGCCGGGTGAGGATTGGTTCTGCCGCTCTCATACCTTTCTTCGATTTCACTCTTAATTTTTGAGGGGAGGCCATCATACAGCTCCCAAAGATCATGACCGCTGCCCCGCGAGCGCGCTGGTAAGCCAACTTGGGTACGTAGGCATTTAAGATATATTTCAAGGGCAAACGCGAGATTAGTCGCACACACTGCAAGATCGCCAAAGGCTGGTCCAAACGTTCCTATTGGTCCTTCCGGAAGATCTCGTCGAATTTTTTCTACGTCTATGAAGGACTGTGCCTTTCTCAGAAATGAATCTGCGCAGACAAGCGCAATTGGCTCAATCCACTTGGTTTCGTCAGATTTACCCATAACGTCCTACTGAGTCATAACAAGTTGTTGAGCAGTTAACTGCTCAACACGCTAAAAAGCGTGAAGTTCTGCAATTAGATTAATTATCAACATATCTTGCATGAATATATGCCCGATTCAGAGGAATGTCAACGGTGCTGACTGAATTTTTGGGAGGGATACGTTGATACACTCAGGGGTGAATTGTTAATGTTTTACAGCGGATACTATTTACAGGTTTTCATTACACCTGCATCCTTGGATCGAGCTTATCCCGCAAGAAATCCCCAAGGATATTAAAACTGATCACCGTAATACTAATGGCAAGACTCGAAAAGATCAACATCCAGAAAGCTGTGTTGATATATGCACATGTGATTGTCACCACGCAGGCGCTGAATGCAGAAAGGAAGTATTGCTTGAAAACGATAACATCAAATAGTGATACAAAAAGACTATGGGATCATCTGGAAAGACGTGACTTATTCGGGAATAATCCTTTCATTCCATCCGCCACTGCTTCCAGAGGAACAGCGGCGACGCGTTCTCCCAAGGAATACCGTTTTGTCCCCGGATAGACAACGGCAATCTGCTCAAGCTGTAGGTCTTCCAGCGCGGTTCTCATCGATGGAGTTAATCGCGGCGCATCCATGAACTTGCACTCTACTCCCCAGAGACGGCCATTCTTTACCAAAATGAGATCAATCTCTGCGCCACTGTGAGTCCCCCAATAATATGTCTCGTCAGGTTCCACCGCCTTTATTGTTTCTTCAATCACATATCCTTCCCACGACGCGCCGCACTTTGGGTTGACAAACAATTCTTTTTCCGAGCGAATACCAAGCAGATAATGCAACAAACCAGTATCGTGAAAGTAGATTTTCGGGGCTTTGACCTGCCTCTTTTTCAAATTAGCATGCCACGGAGCAAGCTGACGTACCATGAAAAAGCCTGAAAGTATATCGAGATAGCGCCGCACAGTGGGTTCGCTAATACCGAGCGCTCGCGCGGGCTCCGCCGCATTCCATGTTTGTCCGTGATAATGCGCGAGCATGGTCCAAAATCGAAGTAGTGCGGTTGAAGGTGCGCCGATGCCCCATTGGGGTAAATCACGCTCTAAAAAGGTCTGGATGAAATTCTTTCGCCATGCCAAACTGTCAGGTTCGGTCCTGGCAAGGAAGGCCGGCGGAAATCCCCCGCGCAGCCAATGACGCGCTTGTGCCTTGAGACCGATTTCAGACATGCTGAACCCGCTCATGGCGATTGTCTCTATTCGTCCGGCCAAAGATTCTGACGACTGCTTTAAAAGTTCCGGCGAGGCGCTGCCGAGGATGAGAAAACGGGCGGGAAGAGGTTTCCGGTCAGTCAGAACCCGAAGCGCCGGGAACAGGTCTGGTCTCCGCTGCACCTCATCAATAACCACCAGGCCTTTTAAACCGCGCAATGCGGTCATGGGCTCGTCCAGCCGGGCAACGCTCACCGGATCCTCAAGATCGATATAGTTGAGAGAATCGGCTGCAACGAGCTGACGGGCCAGTGTGGTTTTGCCGCATTGTCTTGGGCCTATAATTGCAACCGCACGACTCCGCTTGAGGGCAGACCGCACCTGATGTTCCAGTTTTTCGCGTTTAACCATAGCATATTATACCATGAAAATCGAATATGTCACGTTCGATTTTCACAGTCGCTCTATTTACGGTACCGGGCCGGGGGGGCTTGATGCCCTTGCCCACGAAAGGAAGACTTATTAATCGCCTCAAAATAAAAGCGGCATAAACAAACAACTGTCATTCCCGAAGGTTTCATCGGGAATCTGGTGTTAAAACCATATCCCCGATAAGGGCACTCGGGGATGACCTGTCGCAGTATGTCAATACTATTATGAGACCGTTAATATACTGACTCTACACCTGCATCCTCGGGTCGAGCTTGTCCCGTAAAAAATCGCCGAGAATATTGAAGCTTATCACCGTAATGCTGATAGCGAGGCCGGGAAAGATCACCATCCAGGGCGCCGTATTGATATACGCGCGGTTCAGACTGATCATCGAGCCCCACGTCGGCGTGGGCGGCTGCACCCCGAGGCCGAGGAAGGAAAGCGCGGCCTCGAGCAGGATGAACCCGCCGACGCGCAGACTGCCGGCCACAAGGAGCAGCGGAAGCGCGTTCGGCAGGATGTGCCGATACAGAATCCGAGCAGGTGAAGCGCCGAGCGCCCGCGACGCCTCAACGTACGTCTGCTCCTTGAGCGAAAGCGTGATGCCGCGCACGAGCCGTGCGAAACCCGCCCAGCCCACGAGCGTGATCGCGAGCATGGCCGAGGTGAGGCCCGGCGACATGACGGCGCTGATTCCGATGGCCAGGAGCAGGCTGGGAAAGGCCAGAAAAATGTCGAAAACCTGCAAGAGCAACGTATCGATCTTGCCGCCGAAATAGCCGGCAATCAGTCCGAAAAAAATCCCGATGCACAGGGACAGCGCCGCGGCGATGATCCCCACTGACAGCGATATGCGCGAGCCGAAGACCACGCGCGAGAGGATGTCCCTGCCCTTGCTGTCCGTTCCGAGGAGATGTGTTTTGCTCGGCGGCTGTTTGAGCTTATCGAGGTCCATTGCAAGCGGGTCATACGAGACGAGAAAAGGCCCGGCTCCCGCCGTAAGCAGGAGCAGCGCGAGCAGGACCGCGGCAATCAATGCCGGAGTATTGCCGGCCAAATCTCTTAAGGAAAGGTTGTCTGTCATGGCTTTGACGTGCTGCGCGGGCAGCGTCTCAACTCCGGACCCTGAACTCCGAACTTCTATGCTTCCTCTTTCACCCTCACCCTCGGATCGAGAAAGTGATACGAGATATCGACCAGCAGGTTCATGGTCACGAACACAACCGCGCCGAAGAGCACCACGCCCATGATAACGGGGTAGTCCCGCTTCATGATCCCGTCGAGGGCATACCGGCCGAGGCCGTCCCACCCGAAGACCGTCTCGGTCAGGACCGCGCCGTTCAGATAGGACCCGAGGTCCAGGCCGATGAGCGTGACCACGGGGATGAGCGAGTTTTTGAGCGCGTGCTTGAGCACCACCTCGGCTTCGGAAAGGCCCTTGGCCCGGGCCGCGGCAATATAGGGCTGCGAAAGCGACTCGAGCATGGACGAGCGCGTCACCCGCGCGATGTACGAAAGGGAGAACGTTCCGAGGGTCAATGCGGGAAGGACGATATGCGCAAGATCGCCGTTTCCCATGCCCGACGGCGGGAACCACTGAAGGTAAAAAGCGAAAATGAGCATAAGCGCAAGACCGAGCCAGAAGACCGGGATGGAGATACCACCGACGGACAGGAGCGTTACAAGCCGGTCCCAGTTCGTTCCGCGCTTGACGGCGGCGAACACGCCCATGCCGATGCCCATGACCGAGGCGAAGAGCATTGCGGCGAACGCGAGCTTGACGGTGTTCGGAAACTTTTGCACCAGGTCGTCTGCAATCTTCCTGTTCGTGTAATACGAGCGGCCAAGCTCTCCGGTGATA
>Ga0137338_1000220_pt1 | contig 9405 bp, 5 predicted proteins | sample EasRivERMLT366_2_FD_104770 | JGI IMG/M metagenome (GOLD analysis project Ga0137338, IMG submission 104770) | Soil microbial communities from meander-bound floodplain in the East River, Colorado, USA - East River MetaG ERMLT366_2 | ecosystem: Environmental > Terrestrial > Soil > Floodplain ...
ACCTGCCAGCCGTGCAATTACAAAAACGGCTCCTGTAAAACCAGCATGGACGATGGCAAACGCGCCCACACGTACATACGATAAGGTATTACTCAACATGCTGATGAATTTTTCCAATACTTCGGCAGCAGATTGGACTGCGAACATTCCCCACCCACCTTCCACCACAAAATGCCCATCGTGCATCCAATGCTGTAATGGGTGAGAAAAGATGGTTGCCAAACACAAGCCAACGAAGAAAAGAATGGTGGCGATGGTCACAACACTGTCAATTCGGCCAATCGTTAGAAGAAACTCGGGTAAAAAGCTTTCGCCGGTAAACAGACCGGCTGCAACCTTTCCTAATAGTACCAGGAAGGAAAGATACAACATCAAACCAGCAAGACCGTTTGAGTCAAAGAAGAAACGTCCCCAATCTCGGGCACGAGCGGCGTTATACAGATTCGCCAGGTGCGCAATAATCAACAGTACAATGCCAGCTCCGATTGCAACTTGAAGAATACTCAGCACATCGTGGATTGGGCTCATCCAGAACAATTGACCAAAGATTGGATGATGCGGCAATACTTCTTCAAATCCAAAAATACTACCGAAGAGGAAACCAAAGAACATGCCGCTTATACCACACCAGATCAAGAGCTCACCCAACTTCGCCCTCCTAGATATCACCCAGCCAATGAGAGCCAGTACCAAACCATGGCCCACATCGCCAAACATAGCGCCATAAAGTAACGGGAAGGTAATTGCCATCAAGAAAGTGGGGTCAAGCTCCTCATAGCGAGGGCGGGCATAGGTGTTGACCAGTGTCTCGAAAGCACCGAGGAAACCAGGGTTACCAAGAGCAACCGGAGTGTTCGAGTTATGCCCAGTGCGTCCCGCTGGAATGACCTCCACGAGAATTTCCTTGGAAACTTTCTTCACCTGCTGTGTCAAAGCGTCAACATCGGTCGCAGGGACCCATCCGACCACAATATACGTATGGCGAAGTTGCCCAAACCTGGCAATGGCATCCGCCATGACACGGTTTGCGTGAACATCACGCCACAATTCGTGCAATTGCTGCTTGTGGGTGTCTGCCAAGTTGGCAACGGCACGTTCCAGTTCTGAAATTTTCTTTTTTGAGGCATCGATCGCGGCAGTGATTTCCTTTACAGCTTCTGCAGTAGTACCGTTCAATTCATCGGGCAAAACCAGGGGCGTGAGGAAGGCGCTTCGGGCATCACGCTCAAGCACATCAGCGTTGCTACGAGGTCCAAGCAGCCACACGAGGGGTTTCTTGGCATCATCACGCAATGTGAAGATGGTATACGGGACTCTGGACAATCCAGCATTATTCACCAACCTAGTCAGGTTATCCTTTTGTATAACGCCTGTAATCGAGTGCAGATACTTCGATTTGCGCAACGCACCGATCTCGTAATCCAAATCCGCGATGGGCAGCAATTGCTGAAGCTGGCTCTCCAACTGTTCAAGCCCTTTCTTTTCCGCAGACATCTGATCAACAGTGTCTTTCACGCTCGCTTCAATCTGCTCAACCCCCGCCTGCAAGACGTCTAGATCCACATCGGAATCTGCTTTTGGCGAGCCCGAATATTCTTCAGATACATTCAAGTTTTGCCCAAGTACCTGAATACGGCGTTCGAGTGCCGAGTAGCTGGCCGAGGTATCCTGCCAGGTGCTTGGTCCTAAATTTTCCAGCCCCAAATAGGTGCTGTCGATCTGCTGGAAATTACCGCGGTTTCCCAGCGCCTTTGTCACAGCCACCAGATCCTTGGCTGGGACGATCAGTTCAACTTCTGTCATTGCTCTCGGAAAAAACATTTTATCTCCATGTGCACAGCAAAGTGTGATTTCTCTTAGTTCAGCAGGCTCGGCTTTAACAGGAACGGACGATATACATCTTCGGCCAGGTTGGTGGATTTCGCCTCCACCAGCACGATCAAATCCTGAGCTTCCAGGTCACTCATCACAAGGAACGCCAGCGGGATGCCAATATGGAACGGGCTCCCTACGAACGCGGCCAGGCAGCGCTTCAGAAGAGCACGTTTGAGAATGACCTCCAGCTTGGGCAGACCAGTCTTCGGGTCTTCCAACATGGCATTCACATCGGGAATGCCCGGATATAAACGCGAGACCGTCGAGGCAATATCTGCGCCGGCGGCGATGGCACGGATGTCTGAATCCTGCACACGGTATCCAAACGGCAGAGTGTAGTTGATCACTTCCTCTTCAGAAAGTTTGTGGTACACCTTATAACGGACCGCCCACATCAGGTTGTTCATATCGACCAGCGAACCGATGATCTTCACGCCATGTTCGCGGTCAGCGCCGGTCAGTTTCTTCGCTTCCGCCCACAGACGACGCCAATAGCTCAAGTCCAGCGCCACTTCGAGCGGGAAGAGATTCTGTTCTGTCGAGTAGCGCTTCATGGCGAAGGCCAGCGCTTCCTCATACGGCGTGCCATTCAACAGATCCACCGCCGCAGCGATATTGCCCGATTCGACCATCGCCTGGGCAGGGATCACAGTATCTGCACCCAATGGGAACAACACATCGCGCACGCGGTCCCATGAGGTGGTCTCAGCAGAACGCTGGACCGCTACAATCGAGCGCAGAACGGCTTTTAAATTCCCAAGTTCAAAATATCGGTATAACTGCTTGACAAGAGGACGCGTCTCGACCGGCGACATTTGAACGACGCTATAATACGACTTCGCCACCTTGCTCTTGATCTGTACGACGGTTTTACGGGGGTTAATATCCTTATCCTTGAGTCCATCAAGGAACGGACCATACGTGGTGCCTTTAAGGGCGATAAACAGGGACGAAAAGTCCGGTGTATCACTCAACCGGACGATATCTTGGGGGAAGAGCAAACCCGCCGACATTGCCCGCACCCGCGCGCTGATCGCGGCATAGCTTGAAACGCCAGCCATGGTTTACACCCTGCCAATCACGCGCTCAAGGACGTATGCCACGGCTTTGTTAAAGTTGGCTTTCGCCAGAGTCTCAAGCTCGCTCTTTTTCGCATCCACGTCAGTCAGGATCTTCTTTGACTCATCTTCCGATTGAGCAGCAGCGACGATCTTGCGCGCCTCGGCCTCGGCCTCGGCCTTCGCCTTCGAGATGATCGCCTGGGATTCCTGCTCGGCTATGATCGGCAGCTGTTGGGCTTCCTTAACGGCTGTATCATGGATTTCCTGCGCCTGCTTTTCGATTTCAAGTACCTGCTGGATGTTTTTCTCGCTCATTACGATTTGACCTCACTCAGGACCTGCAAATTTGTTGACCACTATTGTAAAGTAAAAATATAGGACAATCAAGGTTTAAATTGAAATTGAAGATAGGATGTCTAAAAACCAGTGAATGAATTTTTCATTGTGGTCTGTATCTGCCGTGAATTCTGTGGTAAAGGATGTTCAGCGCGTAAAAGAGGAGCACTTGTTTATTTGCCAGTACAGAAACCCACATAATGTCTTCATAATTTCACGACTGTATCCCCATAGTCTTTTACTATACTTTGGGCAAACAAGATAGTGTTAACGGAAAGGTGTTCCATAAGTGGCATCCAAAATAAGCAAACTTATTACAATACCCAAGGGGAAGATGATTTGGATCACAACCGCACTAGTAATCCTCATCGCCACGGGAGGCTATACATATTATTCCAAAGTTTTTCTGGCAACCCAGACTACCAATGTAACGGGCGTGCAAACAGCCCTTGCGCAACGTGGAAATTTAGTTTTATCAGCCACCGGTACGGGGACATTGATCGCCCAGACAGATGCGACTTTTGGCTTTGAAACCAGCGGACAGGTTACTCAGGTTTTTGTAAAGATTGGCGATCAAGTTGAGGCTGGACAGGTAATAGCTCAACTTGATGACACCCTTGTTCAAATGAAATATATTGAGGCACAGCCGGCTCTGCAAGAGCTTCATTCAGCCGCATCCATCGCTACCGTTCAAAAAGAAATTGCAACTGCAAAAGATACTGAAGCCTCAGCGAGGGCGTGGCTTGGATATTTGCTCAGCCCGGAAGTGATAGATGCTGAAGAAAATCTCGCAACCGCTGAGCAGAGACTCGCCGAAGCACAAAGTGAGGCAAAGGCTAAGCCATCAGATTTCGCTAATCAAAAAATAAAGGAAGGTGAAGCCGCAGTCACCTATCTGAAGGAAAAGCTAACTCAAGCCTGGTCATATTACGAGAACGTATATCTGCCGGAGAACTTTACTCAATACGAAAGTCAAGGTCGTACGCAGGTTGTTGTAACATATATCGATCCTTATACGGGAGAGGTCCTTCCTGAAATTGATAGACCATCCACTGCTGATATTGCGAAGGCGCGGAACGATTTAGCTCAAGCAAAAGAGACGATCAAAAACGGCGAAGCGTATCTTGAGGCAATGAACACGGGAACAATCCCTGAAGGTGCAACCGGCGGAAAATTAAACGATCTTTACGATGCGCAACTTGCATTAAAAAATGCCCAGTTCGCGCTGGAAGCAACCAAATTAATCGCTCCCATCAGCGGAACGGTCACCGCGCTTGATGTAAATATCGGTGAACAAGGCAACAATGCCTCGGCAGTCACAATATCACAATTGAGTCAGCCCTATATAGTGGACGCTTACATCGACCAGTCCGATTGGGGCGTGGCAAAGGTTGGGAATAAAGTGAATGTCACTTTTAATTTACTGACCAACCAGACCTTCCCCGGCACGGTGACAACTGTCTACCCGGAATTGGTATCGTCAAACAATTCGTCACTCGTGCACATCCTTGTGCAACTGGATCAAAGCATCAGCCAGGATCTGCCCGCAGGAACAGGAGCAAGTGTCGCTGTGGTTGGAGGCGAAGCGAATAATGTTGTGCTGGTCCCAGTCAATGCAATCCATAAGACCGAGAGTGGCAAATATGCCGTCACAGTCATCCAAAATGGAAAACAATCGGAACAGGAAGTCGAAATCGGATTGCAAAATGAAACCTATGCCGAGATCAAATCTGGGCTTGAAGCGGGCGCCATCGTGGTAGCGAAATAGTTCAAAAGGATCATGTAGTGAGCAAACAATCATCGAAACGTGCATCAAAAAGTAGGCGGATGGTCTTTACCATCATTGCTTTGGTAATTGTATTGAGCGGGACAGGCTATTACTATTACATTAAGTCGCAATCCAGCAACAACACTGTGCCCCCACTCGAAACGACAACCATCGGCACTGGCGATATCATCCTCTCCGCAACAGGCCTCGGCACACTGATCCCCAACGAGGAAGTCTCATTTGGATTCAAGAATCGCGGAACAGTGAGCGCAGTACTCACCCCCCTGGGAGAAAAAGTGGAAGCCGGGCAGGTATTGGCGCGCCTGGAAAACAAGAATCTCGAATTGGAATACAAGCAAGCTGAAGCAAATCTTGACGCACTGTCAGCCCCCTCTGCAATCGCAGTAGCAGAACAAGCCGTGCAGGATACAAAAGAAAGTCTGGCGAATGCCAAAGATAAATATCAATACCTGATCGGACCCGACCTGTTGATCGCGGAGGAAAAATTTGCCAACGCGCAACAGGCGTTGCAACTGGCAAAAACTGCGGCAGAGCAGGATGCCTCGCAGGGGAACAAACAAAAAGTTGCAGATGCAGAAAAGGCTTTTGCCACAGCGGAATTTATTCTCGCCCAGGCAAAGAACAATTACTCCGGCAAATATGTTCTGCAAATGTTCATCTATCCGGTGCGCAACAGTAATGGTGTCACCATCCGCAGGCAGCTATTCGCCCCAACCGATGTTGAGATTTCTGTCGCACGCGCGGCATACGAACTGGCGAAAGCGAACTTTAGTGACGCACAAAATTATCTGGACGTGTTGAAAGGCAATAAAACAACGGACCAGGTCCCAGCCAGCAGCATTGCAGCCATTACAGAGGCAAAGATCGCATTCGATCAAGCCAAGGCAAATTTGGATGCAACCGAACTGACTGCACCGATCAGCGGGATAGTGACATCCATCACTTTGAATGCTGGAGATAATGTGGGGACAGCGGCGGTTATTACTCTATCAAATTTAACCCAGCCTTATACGATCGATGCCTATCTCGATGAAACTGATTGGGACAAAGCAAAAATCGGATACAAAGCCACTGTGGGATTCGATCTACTTCCCGATCAAAGCTATGCCGGAGAAATAATTCGAGTTTACCCAACACTAGATGCTTCGTCCGGTACATCTTTGGTGCACATCCTCGTGCAGTTGGATGACAAGGTAAATGTAGACCTGCCTGCTGGCGCAACTGCCAGTGTTGATATTACCGGCGGCACGGCGTTGGGTGCAATCCTTGCGCCAACCTCTGCGTTGAAGGAAGTGGAACCCGGCAAATATATTGTTTACCTACTGCGGAACGGCAAACCAGTAGAGCAGGAAGTTGAGATCGGATTGCAGGATATTCTAAATGCCGAGATCAAATCAGGCTTGCAAACCAGCGACGTCGTGCTGACGAATGCGACGGTCAACCCGTAATGAATGGCGCTTTATGACAACAACTCGGAAATTAAATTTTCTCTCAAAAACATCCAGCAGACGTGTGGCAATCGTTATCGCACTGGCGATATTGATCGGCGCAGGCGGATATGTATACCTGCGACTCACCTCCTCAAAAACGACAAGCGTGACGACTGGAAGCTCGCTTCAAACAACCAAGGCGATAACTGGTGACTTGGTCCTATTTGCCAGCGGCTCAGGGACAGTGAGTCCGGCGGCTGAATCCAATTTCGGTTTCAACAGCAGTGGGCCGGTCAGCGAGATCAATGTCAAGGTTGGCGATCAGGTGAAAGCGGGTCAGGTTCTTGCACAACTTGATGACACCCAGGCAAAGATCGATCTCGCACAAGCTCAAGTTGCCATGGACAAACTGACCTCCGCTATTGCAATCGCCACTGCCAAGCAAACTTTGGCGAATGCCCAATCTGATTTTGTGACTGCAAAGCAGGCGCTTGTATATCTGATCAGCCCGGAAGTTTTGTATTGGGAAGAAAAGATCGCGCAACGCGAGCAAATTCTCGCCGATGCACAATCCGCGAACCAGACTGACACATCAGATGCTGCCAAACAAAAAGTGACTGAAGCTGAAAAATCCCTGAAATATGCACAGGATTCATTAACTTACTTTCAAGAAGTATATAAATCCGAATATGTCCCGTCCACTTTTACACAGTATCGCACGACAAAGACTCCGCGTGGCACCAGAACTGAAGTGGTCAAAATTGTGGACGAAACTACTGGCGAGAAAACAGTTCTGATCTACCCACCGACCGAGGGCGAGATCGGTATTGCGCGCGCAGATTACGAGTCAGCAAAAGGGTCGGTCGCCGAGGCACAAGCCTATCTCGATGTGTTGACTGGCGCAGATATTCCTGAGGAGCCACTGGCGCGAACCTGGTCACTTACATCAAAACCAAACATGCGCTTGAAACCGCTGAATACAACTTGAAAGCCACACAACTCATCGCCCCCATCAGTGGAGACGTAACCGCCCTGGATATCAACATTGGCGACCTTGTAGATGGAAGTGCAGTCGTCACGATCTCAAACCTTGACCAGCCCTATTCGCTCGATACCTATCTCGACGCGGAAGACTGGGGACAGATACAGGCTGGATATGAAGTGGACATGAGTTTCGATATTATCCCTGACCTGGTTTTCAAGGGAACCGTGACAAATGTTTATCCCACACTCGATACTTCATTATCGAATTCAGCACTTGTACATTTCACCGCCCGTTTGAACGACATTCAAACCTACCAACTTCCATCCGGTTCAGCCGCCTCCGTTGATGTGATCGGCGGGCAGACTGAGAACGCTGTGCTTGTCCCCATCGAAGCACTGCATGAGTTTGGTGAAGGCAAATATGCCTTGTTCGTCATGGAAAACGGAAAACTTCGATTACGTGTGGTCGAGGTCGGGTTACAGGACCTGACCAAAGCAGAAATCATTTCCGGATTGAACGCTGGAGAGGTTGTTTCAACCGGCTTGGTTAAGACAAGATAATTATCACCGCGAAGCTCGCAAAGTACGCAAAGAAAATCTTTTAAACACTTGGCGATCTTAGCGTGCTTGGCGGTAAAAACAATATATGTGACAGAAAAGAGCAAAAAGGAAATGCTATGAAGAAAAACATCATTGCTTCTAAGAAAATTCGCTGGCTTCTTGTGGGAGTCGTCATTTTGGCAATTGCCGGAGGCGCGACCTGGTATTACATCGACTCCGCACAAGCCAGCGTCCCCACGGAAACCCCGGTGCAAACCGCGACAGCTTTTCGTGGAAGCATCGTGCTGTATGCCAGCGGCACAGGGACGCTTGCGCCGTCAAACCAGATCAGTTTTGGTTTCGGCACAAGCGGACAGGTCACAGAGTTAAACGTCAAGATTGGTGATGTCGTTGAGGCTGGGCAGGTCATCGGTCAAATAGACGATACCGAAATCAAGGCGGCATATGAGCAGGCGAAGCGCAATCTTGCCGATCTGACTACGCCTGCATCCATTGCCCAGGCGCAACAGGCGGTCGCTGAAGCGGAGGTCGAGATCACCAACGCCTATGAGTCATTGAAATATCTTATCAGCTCCGATGTTCTTTATTGGGAAGGCAAGGTAAAAGAAACGGGAGAAACCCTCAGCGCGGCACAGTCTGAAGGAGGTACGAATCCCACCGACGAACAGAAACAAAAAATTGACGAAGCCACTGCGGCTCTCAACCGTGCACAGACCAATCTCCAGGCGGCGCAGTTGAAGTACATCAATGAATATATTCCCGCCACCTTCACCTATACCATCACCGACACGGAAGACATTGACAAAGACAGAAATACTGAAGAAACATATAGAGAAGTCGTAGCGCCATCTGAAGCACAGATTGCCGCCGCCCGCGCCACATATGAGCTAGCCATTGAAAACCAGAAGGAAACGCAAGCCTACCTCGACCTGTTGAATGGCGAGGCTCTACCGGAGGATGTCCCCGGCTCCAGCCTGACATCACTGGTGGAGGCACGAACGGCGCTTCAAAGCGCGGACGAGAATCTGAGGGCGACTCAATTGATCTCTCCCATCGCTGGGACAGTGACCGACCTCACTGCAAGTGTTGGTGATTACGTCAGCGCATCATCCATCATCACCGTGGCGGACTTAAACCAACCCTACACGATCGACGCGTACTTCGATGCGGAGGATTGGGAAAACGTACAAGTCGGCTATGAGACCGAAGTCATTTTCGACATCCTTCCCGATGACATCTTTACCGGCACAGTGACAGCGGTCTACCCGACACTCGACACATCATCCAACTCATCGCTCGTCCATGCCATCGCCCGATTGAATGAAACCATTGATTCCAACCTCCCATCCGGCGCATCCGCCGCAATAGA
>Ga0137338_1000222_pt1 | contig 9288 bp, 13 predicted proteins | sample EasRivERMLT366_2_FD_104770 | JGI IMG/M metagenome (GOLD analysis project Ga0137338, IMG submission 104770) | Soil microbial communities from meander-bound floodplain in the East River, Colorado, USA - East River MetaG ERMLT366_2 | ecosystem: Environmental > Terrestrial > Soil > Floodplain ...
GCGCGGAGCACGCGATCCAGGCGCGTGAGCAGGTACACGGCCACGAAGATCGGGAAGCCCACTTGGCCGACGAGCGTGCCCCACAGTCGCAGGGTCGCCGCGGTGGTGTCGTCCATGTCAGCCGATGCGCGGGGGCACGCGCTCGGGAAAGATGAGGACCGACACGCCCAACTGGTTCGCCACGTACTGGACGTCGGGGTCGACGCCATCGGTGACGATCACCGGGAACACTGGGAGGTCGGTGAACGGGTCGACCTTCGCGAGGAGTGTATAGCCGACGACCTGCCCGATGGCCGAGAGCGACGCGGTGGGCTTGACTTCCACAAGCCAGCACTCCCCCTCGCGCCGGAGAAGCGCGTCGATCTTCTTGGCCGTGTTGTACTTCCACATCAGCCGGTCGGCCTCGCTCAGCTCGTCGCCGGCCGGCGTCACGCCGCCGAGCGCCACGTTGTAGGCCGCGGCCTCGAACTCGCCGCCGTGGATCAAGAGAAAGCGCTCCCACACCAGCATGTCGTTCTTCGCCATTTGCGGATAGCGCCCGCTCATCGTCACCGGCACCCACTCGACGGGATAGACCGGCATCGCTCAGGGACCGTAGCCGATCGCGTAGCCGCCGCACGCGGCGACGATCTCCTCTGTGGTGCGGCCGGTCGGGTCGAAGTTTTGCCCGCCGCACGTGTAGTAGGCGCCACCGTCCGGTGTGAAGCACACGCGCACGGGCAGCCTCGACGGCGCCGCGACGGCGCCGCACCAGGTTCCCGGCGGTGAGCCTTCCGGTGGATCGAGCGACGGGCGCAGCGGCGCCGCGGTCGGAAGCTGCACGTAGAGCGGCTCCGTCTTCGCGATGATCGGCGGTGGCTTCGGGACACACACGTACTCCGGACAGAGCCAGCGCGTTTTCGGTGGGCGCAGTGGCGCGAGGTCGCCGACGAGGTCGCCGCTCGACGGCTGCCCGCGCCGGCCGCGGCCGGCCTCACATTGCTGGTTCGCCCAATTGACGACGTCGTCGATTGGCTGCCCCTTCTTGAGCAGGTAGGTCTGACCGAGCACGCGAAAAATCCAGTCGTTGTTGTGGAGGATGCACGCTTCGGTCTTGCACCGGAAGTCGTTGCTACTGACCGGCGCGAAGGAGGAGCACTCGCGGACGCAGTTGTCCCGTTGCACGCGCGGGTCCTTGCCGATCTTTTCCCGCTCCGCGTCGGTGAGCTTGGGTTTCTTCGGCGGATACCGCGGCTTGCGCGGGCCGCGCGGCGGGAGCGGGACGTCCGGACCTTGCAGGCCGCGGGCGCGGTTCTGGTTCCGCGTCGGGACGCGACCCGGGGTGTAGAAGTTGAACGGCGAGGTCGGGAAGCCGGGCGTCCCGATCGGGGTACGCCCCTTCGGCGGCTTGACGATCGGGCTGTACGGGGCGTTGGGGGTGTAGGGCGTGTAGATTCGGGGTTCCCGAGGGGTTCCCCTTGGCAGGACCGACAACGTGCCTCCTGTGTCCGGCACGGCCGCGCCCGCGGTCGGCGCCAGGCCACCGCCGGCCATCGTGATCGAGCCCGGGCCGCCGACCTGCGGGACGGCACCGAAGCCGGGCGCCAGGCCGCCGGCCTTGGTGATGGAGTCGGGTCCGCCCACCTGGGGGACAGCGCCGAGTAAGCTAGCTGGCGATGCCATCGACTTGAGCCTCCAGCCAATCGCCGAGGTCGTCCATCGTCTCGAATTGATCGAGCGGCGCCGCGCGTCCCGCGGTCACCACGCCGAGTCTCCCGTCCGGCCACTCCTCGACGTAGGTGATCGCGGGCGCCGTCGGCACGTAGAGACGTGGCCGGTCAGACAACGGCCGCGGGGCCGGGAACGCGCGCAGCGTCGGGAGCCCCGGCCGACTCGCGGCAGCGATCGTCACTTGAGCGGCGACGGCCTCCGGTGGCAGATCGGCCGGCGCCGTCGCCGCGGCGGGCCGGCCTACAAGAAATTTGCATCCGCGCCTTCCAGCACTCGGAGGTACCCCTCGACGACGTCCGCCGAGCGCATGTGGACCACCTTGATGAAGAACTCCGGGAGCGTGACCAGGTAGTCAAGGGGGAACTCGTACGGCGAGATGATCCGCGATGCCGCGGTCGCGATTTGGTCGAGGTGCCCGAGCGTGAGCCCGCCGGCCGGCGGCGGGGCGGCGTTGTTGTTCTGGAGCGCTTCCCAGATCAGCGTTCCGGTGACGGCCGTCCCCGCGGTCTGGTTTTCAATGCCCGTGTTGTTGTCGGTGGCGACGAGGATTCGGGTTCCAGCCATGAATTCCCACGTCCCGCCGCTGTTCCAGAAGCCGAAGCCGCGGATGATGCTCGGCCCGCGGATCGACGGTGTGACCGAGACCTTCTGGCCGGCGATCGCCTGGTTGAAGTTGAGCACGAAGACGCGCGTGCGCACGGGCGGCGCCGGCGGCTGACCCGGCGTGCCCGAGGAGCCGGACGTCGGTGCTACCCCGCGGTCCTTTCGGGCCGCGGGGAATGGCGAGGTCGCGATCGCGATCGTATCGCGGTTGAACTGACTCCTCATGGGCGCGCGCCGAGCCGAATCAGCTCGATCGGCAGGTAGCGGGCCGTGCCCGTCGAGACGTCGCTGTTGAGGTCGAGCTCGACGTCGCTGTGGCCGTTCGTGTCGAGGAGAAACTCATCGTCGCGGTGCGGGTCGAAGTCGAGGTAGCCGTACTGCAAGGGCGGCTCGTTCCGCGGCTTCATTTCTTCGCCGACGTTGGTGTCCGCGGCGGCGCCCGCGTGCTCGTGACCGAGCCGGGTCATGATCCCGGGGCAGCGCATCGCGACGTCCGCGCGGAGCGACTCCCAGTTGCTCTCGGCGTAGTACTGCTCGACGTTGTCGACCATCACCTTGACCTTGCCCCAGGCAAACGTCTCGGTGGTGGAGATCTCCGTCGACGGGTCGTTGAGGATGACGCCGATGATCTCGTTGCCGAGGGGCAGCGGCACGCGCTGCCGGCCGGTCGCCGCGATCGCGCGGCTCGAGGTCGTGCACTTGATGTAGCTCGTTGGCTGCGCCTCGATCAGCTCGAGCGCCTCCAGCATCCAGGACACCGCGGTGAACGTGCCCGGCGTGATGTCGAGCACGTTGAAGCCGAAGCGGAGGTTCCCGCGGCTCGTCGCCGGAAAGCACTCCTGCGACCAGTAGGGCTTTCGCCCGAGCGGCAGGAGGAAGCTCATCCCCCGGTTGGCGATCGCGCCCGTTGGGTGCGTGCCCCACGGGGTGTAGTTCATGAGGAGCGCTGAGAGCATCGTCAGGTCTTGCAGGTTGCCCTGGATGATGTTCTCGCCCTTGTGCACGATGCGGACATTGTCGATGGCCGCGTAGTAGTCGGTCAGGTACCGGAACACGTCGGTGACGCTGGCGTCCGGCTGCTCACCGAGGAGCGTGAGCACCAGGAACGAGAGCGGGTTGACCGGGAGGTCAACCTGAGCAATCTCGCCCGTCGCCGCGAGCACCGTTGGTTCCTGGACGATGGTGCGGAGGAAGCGCTTGCCCACGGGATCACTTCTCCTTGTCTGCGGCTGCCGGCACCGGCCGCGGGTTCTCCGCCTCGTTCAGCTCGCGCACTGCCTGGCGCGCGTCGGCCTCGGCCCGCTCGGCGGGACCGATGACCTTGCGCAGGCGATCGACGCGCTCGGTGTCGGCCTCGCTCTCGGCGCGCCCGAGCATCTCCATGAGCGCGCCCAGCTGCCGGCGCCGCTTGATGAGGAGCGCGCGCGCGCTCACCGGCTGACCTTCAACTGCCGGAGCGCCTTGCCGATGACCATCACGCGCTGGAAGTTGCCATCGCTGCCGACCGGGCCGCGCGCCGGGAGGTCGACGCGCCCGATCGCCTCCAGGTACGGGGCGACCTGCGCGGCGTAGCTCTGCTCGGAGACGCCGACGCCCTGGGAGAAACGGGCCGGGCCCTTCTCGATCGTCGCTTTCTGCCAGCCGGCGTCACCCGTGCGCGCCACGCCCTTCCCGTAGCGCTTGGTCTGAATGGCGTTTTGCACGCCCATCTCGAAGTTCTTTTCCGCCGCGCCCGCGGCCGCGGCCCATCCGGTCGCGCCGCGTACCCCCGACTCGTACTCCCCGGACGCGCTCGACGCGCGCCGGTTCCACTTTGCCGCGGCCATCGCGGCGCCCGGCACCTTCGCTGCGGCCATCGTTCTCCTCCTCGGGTGAGAGGTGCACTCCGCGTCGGGGAATTCTCTCACCGCCTAGATTTCTGGGGTGTGGAAACCGCGGGCGCTCGCCGATACTAGTAAGCAGGGGCCGCGGCCCCGAGGAGGATTTCACGATGGCGACACTGACCGGAGACCTGCACTCGCTCCTGGCCGAAGCGGATCGGATGGGCGCCGACCTGGTGAAGCTCACCATGCGGTTCACCGCGTTTCGCTCGAAGCTCGACGCGCTGACCGACGTCGCGTGCAAGCTCGAAGAGCAGGTGCCGCGGTGAGCGGCGAGGTCGCCCGCGACCTGGTGACCGCCGCGAAGCGGATGGAGCGGCTCCGCGCGCGACGGCGGAAACTCCTCGACACGCTGGACGCGCTCGACGGCGACATCCGCTCGCTCCGCCTGGTGATCGAGGCTCACGTGGCGACGCTGAGTGCTCCGCCTCACACCACGAACGAGCACGGCGACCTACACGACCCGGGGCCGGTGCCCGACGCCGATGCCGCGCGTTGACGGCCGACTCCGCCGCTCCGAGGTCCGCGACTTCTTCCGGCCGCTCCACGCGCTCGCGATGCGGGAAGCCGCGTTCCGGATCGGCGGGGGCACGGTGAACCCGGAGGCCGAGCGCGAGCTACGCCGGGCCTACAGCCGGCACGCGCTCGCTTCGATGGTGGAGTGGGCGCGCCGGTACCTGGTCGAGAAACCCGAGAGGAGGTTTTCCTGATGCACCTTGACGACCGTTCGTATTCGAACCTGCTTCACTGGCTCGCCGGCCTCGACGCGGAATCCTTCCGCCGTGTCTGCAACGCCGTCACCGCGTCGGCGATCCTGCGCGACGGCGCCGCGCCCGCGGAACCCTGGGCGACCTACGACGAGAGCGCGCGCCCCACGGTCCGGCCCGTGCCGCTCGGCTCGCGGCTCGACGTCACCGGCTGAATCCCGCGACGGAGGAGCGGACGCCGCGTGCGAGCCCCGGCGCGACGTTGCCCCTCCGGCCGTGCGGCCGTTGCTCGGGTGCGGCCGGGGTCACTCGCTTCCCCCGGCCGCTTCCTGCACTTTCCCCGTCGACAGTTGGTCAGACGTCCCCCGATGAAGTCGCAGGATCGGTGCCGGAGTTGTCCGCTCTGCGGCCGGCGCCGATCGTGCGACCGGGGGACGTCTGGTGTCGACGGTTCCATACCCCCCCCCTTCGAGAGGGGCGCTCCGAGCCCGTGTCGCCTCGCGTCCCCCGCCCCTCCTACTGTTTCTTCTGTCTCAGAAGGGGGGGTGTGGGGGGGGGCACGGTTCTTGCCTGCCACGCCATACGTGACTGATCGGCGACGCCCTGGAACGTGTTATGCACAGGTTATCCCCAGGATGTGCACAACTCGCCGGGCGTTGAGTGTCACAATGGCGCGCCCCCGCCAGGAGCAATTCTAGGAACCCCCCGGGGGTATTGAGCGGTCAGGCTAGGAAAAGGGGCTCCCTACCCCGCGGCGGGCGCCACGCCGGCCGCCAGGCGGGCCGCGCGCTCGGCAAGCGTCGCCGCGATCTCATCCAGGCAGCCCGAGCAGAAGCGGAGCCCCGTCGTGTCGGTGTACTCCCGGTCCAGGCCGCAGCCGTCGCACGGAACGTAGTACTTCCAGGCTTCCCGGCGTGAGGCGATCTCCGCGACCACCATCCGGTTGCTGATGATCCGGTCCCGGTCCGCCTGGTAGTGAGCGACCCACAGTTGCACCGTCTGGACCGTGGCGCCCGTGCGGGCGCACTCCGCGATCAGGGAGCGCCGGTAGTCGTCGTGGTCGACGTCCCCGAGCGCGAGCGCGCAGCCGAGCTTGACCACGCCATCGGCGACGGCGGCTTGCACGTCTTCGGGAATCTTCAGGAGCGCCGCGCGCTGGCCGACCCAGTGGAGCGAGCGCCGCAGGAGCCGGGCGATGCCACTGGCCGGCTGGCCGGCTTCTATGAGTCGCTGGACGACGCGGGCTTCCTCGACGGGGTTGAGGTCTCGACGCTGTAGGTTTTCGGACACTGCAAGCAAGAGAGGCTCCGTCCCGGGCGGGTAGACGATTGCAGGCAACTCGCTCCGTCCAAGCGATTGCATCGCAAGAAAACGACGGTGGCCCCAGATGATTTCGTAGCGACCTGCACTGTCGGGCCCGCGCAGCCCCACCGGCTGAAGTAGACCGTTGACCGCGATGTCGTCGGCGAGCTCGCCGAGCGCTTCACTGTCGATCGTCTCCCGTAGCTGGTGGCGTGGCTCGTCGACGAGAGCGAGTGAAACGACCTGGGGCGTCCCTGACTGTCCCATCGGGTGTCACCGTGAAGCGGAGCAACAGCGACCGCGGGCCCGCGCGCTCGACGGTCACGTACTCTCGCGGCAAGATGTTCAGCTCACGCGCCAGCGTCCGCGGGAGGGTCACCGTGAGGTTGCCGCCGATTTGAACGACGCGCATGCCGTACGCCATTCCGCCAGCTTTACTAGTAACGCTCCTCGCGGTCAACTCCTGGTGGGGTCCGGTTTCGATTCAAGAATTGTCGGAGGATCGAGCGAGCGATGGGGGGATCGGGAGAGGTGACTCTGTCACACTGGGGGAGAGAGGGGGCGGGCCGGGCCTCCCCTCGCCAGGCGTCGGGTTCAATGCGTGCGTTCGCCCCGAGGCGAACGCGCGCTGAACCCGAGCCTTCTTCTCTCTACGTAGTAGAGAGAAGAATGGCGAGGGGAGGCCCGGCCCGCCCCCTCTCTCCCCCCCGTTATACTATATATATATATAGTATAACGGAGTCTCTCCCGGTCCCCCCATCGCTCGCTCGATCCGATCTCGAAAGAATCGAAACCGGACCCGTTCCACTTGCCGTCTTCGACGGCGAAGAGCGCTCGCTACGCGAGCGTGAGCGAGTCGGCGCCTCCGACCTGGGGTGGGGTGGTGTGAATCAGGTTGATCTCGTGGGTGACCGCTAGGCGGTCGAGGTCTTCTTGAGACAGGGAGCGCTGGTCGCCATTCTCCAAGAGCAAGACGGCCTCCTCGAACCACTCGACGATTGACTCCGGGTTCTCCCCGACGTTGACCAGGCGGTTTGCCATCACCATCGAGGAGAGCACCTTGTACGGGGGGGTCAGCTCCCATTGGAGCGCCCGGGGATCGTCGAGCAGGAAGACGAACAGGCGCTCTACGAAGGCTTGCATGAGGGTCGCGACAAAGCTGCCCTCGACGGTGTCGACGAGGTTGTCATTCAGCTCGCGGGCCTTCGCCGCGGTCGTCGCCTGCGTGAAGCGGATCAGCTCGCGAAAGGTCACCGTCCGGGGATTGCCGGGGAAGGGCCACCGCGGGCCTGTAGCCGACGCCACGGGGTCGGTCGCGATCTCGGAGGCGATCGAGGGCATTGCGGTCAGCGGCGGCGCCCACTCCTGGTCGAGCAGCTCCTCGGCGAGCGCGATGAAGTCGGCGCCGCGCAGCTCGGCGCGCAAGACGTCAATGGCCGCGATGCCGGCGGCGATCGCCCCGGCGTGCTCCTCCCACGTGAGCGGCTGTTGCACGGTCGTCAGCATCGGGAGCGTGGCGAGCACTTGCGAGGCCGAGCGCGGGAGCGCCGCGGCGTCCACGGTCGGGTAGATCGTGCCGGCGCCCGGGAGCCGGTTCGCCGCGCCGGGGAGATTCCCGAGGTTGATCGTTGGTGCCGACCCGGTCAGGGCGCCCATCGCGCCGTACATCGCATCGCCGAGCAGGCCGACGACGGCGCCGAAGCTGATGCCCCACCCGAAGAGTGAATCCGTCGTCTGGAGTACCTCGAAGATTTCCCCCGCGCCCGGGACGAGACGGCCGAGCCGAGCGGCGCGCGATGCGCGCGCGGCTGAGCCGAAGGGGTTCATGCGCCCGAGGTTCTCGACGTAGCCTTTCCCCTTCGGGCCGAAGGCCGCGACCTGGCCGAGGCCCGCGAAGAACCCGCGCGGGTTGCCGCACACCAGACCGTAGAGCGGCATCACGAGCGTCCCGAGGAGCGTCAGGAGCTTGAGGATGTCCGCGGCGAGCAGCACCAGGCCGAGCCCAGGGATCGCACGCCCGAGGATCTTCCCGACCGGCCAGAGCACGATGCGCCCGACGACGGTAACCGTCGTGAGGAAGTCCTGCACGTTGTCGAGCGCGGTCAAGATGTCGCCCCAGGATTTCGCGGTCGAGTCCTGCGGCGACTGCCGAATCCGCTGGCCGATTTCCTTGTTGCGGTCGAGGCGCTGTTGGTCCGTGAGGTTCGCCAGGGGGCCGAGGTGGATGATGTCGTCCCACCCGGGCAGGGAGATGCTCGACTCGCCGCGCTCGCGCGTGATCTCTTGCAGGCGATCGAGCCGTTGCTTTTCCCGCCCGGACGGCGTCATGCCGGAGATGCCCTTGTTGAAGCGGTCCCACTCCTCCTGAAGCATCCCGCCGACGTTGCGCCCGAGGTTTGCGAGCGGCCCACCGAAATCGGTCTGCGGTCCGGCGCCGGCCGCGGGCGCGACGCCCCCGGCCTTGGTGATCGAGCCGGGGCCGCCGACCTGCGGGACGGGTGAGCCGGGCGCGAGCCCGCCGGCTTTCGTGATCGAGTTGGCGTCGCCGACCTGCGGGACGGTCCCGGGAATCACCACCGTCTGGTTGCCGTTGTCGCCGCGGCCCATCAGCTCACCACCTGGTGGGCGACCCTATACCGCCCCCAGGTATAGTTCTGGATCCTGCAGGAAGGTTCACCAGGTAAACCAATTGGGATCCCAGCGCTCGCGGGCGCACGTCCAGCGCCGGCCGCTGCGCGGACCACTCCGGCACCGGACCTGCGCCAGAATCGCGAGCGTGGCAACCGCCAGGAGCGGGGGGCCGGATCGTGAGCCCCCCGCCAGTAACTCTCTCGCAAGAGCACGCGGCGCGCCGGGATCACGGCCGCTCGGGTCGGCGTTCGACGCGGCGTGCGGTCGAGCCGAGCGTGGTGTCCGTCTGCACGCGCATCAGCGTCACCAGCTCGCCGACGCTGGCGACCAGGGCGCGGAGCACGCGATCCAGGCGCGTGAGCAGGTACACGGCCACGAAGATCGGGAAGCCCACTTGGCCGACGAGCGTGCCCCACAGTCGCAGGGTCGCCGCGGTGGTGTCGTCCATGTCAGCC
>Ga0137338_1000223_pt1 | contig 9287 bp, 7 predicted proteins | sample EasRivERMLT366_2_FD_104770 | JGI IMG/M metagenome (GOLD analysis project Ga0137338, IMG submission 104770) | Soil microbial communities from meander-bound floodplain in the East River, Colorado, USA - East River MetaG ERMLT366_2 | ecosystem: Environmental > Terrestrial > Soil > Floodplain ...
GGGACAACAAGCGGATATGTAGCCACCTCAAATCCTTTACGGATCGGCGATTGACCGTCAACTGTCAACACCTTCCAGCGCGGCGACAGTAATTCAAACGGGATGATCGCCCACGCTGATTCTGTCCATGCAGTATCGAGCAACGACTCAGCGCTCACGCTTCGCACCGACCCCGAAACTGGTTCGCCCCAAATTGCGGTGAACGCGGCGACAGTTGATTCGTCCATCAACAAAGGCGATCCAGCAACTCCGTTCCACATGGAGCGCAATTCATCAAGGGTCACATCATCTCTTATCGTTGAAAATGGAGCGACCAAAACATATACCCACTGAATTTGAATTTCGTTCGGTTTCAACTCGGAAGTTGGAGAAGGGGAAATATTGAGCGTAAAACTCACATTCTGCGATTCCACTTGCTCGCGCAACAAACGCGGTACCGAGTTGCCAATCTGCCTTTGAAATGAAACGACGGCAGAGGTTGGTGGTAAAAAATTTGTGGGAGTATACTGAACAAAAACAGGAACAGGGTTAATTACGGGAACCTGACCGCCGCACGCCAAAAGCAAAAACAGAATAACCAATAAGAATAGACTTCTTGGATAAGTAAGCCACAGAGCGCACGGAGACCTTTGAGAAAAGACTCTAAAACTCTTTTTTCTCTGTGATCTCCCCTGGCACCGTCCGCCAGGGCAGGTGTGTGGCAAAAAAGATTTTCTCAAGAGGTCTAATATATATCCCCTCACACTATGTTTCAACCTCATGGCTGAATCAGAATCGCCCTCGCAGGCGCACCGTCCGAACCTGCGATCTTGAGCGGTAAACAATATAAGTCATAGAACCCGCGCGAGATCTGGGATAGATTCAAACCCTCCACGATAACAATGCCCGCTTTAAGCAGGATCGTATGCGTTGGAACCGAATCGTCATATGGCGCAACGGATAAATAATCCACACCCACAAGTTGAACGCCGCGCTTCACCAGCCATTCCGCGCCGTCTTCGGTAATGGCGACAAAATCCGTTTGGAATTTTGATTCGCCCTTTACCCACCAATGCGAATTGCGCGTGCCAAACAGGATGCGTTTGAAATCAAACGTGAGTTCCATCCGCTCCAACATCTCTGCCGTGATCGCCTCCACCCCATCTGGCAATTGAACCACATAACAAGGACCCGTCAATACATCGAGCGGCAAACTCTCAATCGTGGAGCCAGCATTGATAAAATGACGCGGCGCATCCACATGCGTACCAAGATGCACACACGCACTGATGCGCGTTACATTCGCCTCTGCACCTTTATCCATGGATTCGATTTGTTCAAGTTCAAGCGCCGGGTCACCAGGCCAGATGGGAAGAGTTGGTGAAATCGTCAGGGAAATATCGTGGATGGTCATTGTGAACTCCTTACCAACGCAAGCAAATCGGGACGCAGATAAACGCTGATTTGCGCTGATAAAAAGAAAAATCTGCGTTTTCTGCGTTCATCAGTGTCCAAAACAATTAAGGAAAATTATGAGTTGCGATTACTTATTAATAGTAATCTTTGCCAGCATGAACTCATTCAACGCATCTTCATTTATCGTCACACCCAAACCAGGTCCATTCGGCACAGTAATCGTACTATCATCATTCAACACAAAACGTTCATTCGTAATGTCACGATGATAGTAACGATCTGACGCAGAAATATCGCCGGGCAAAACAAATCCGGGCAACGATGCCAGCGCCAGATTCGAGGCACGCCCAATGCCCGTCTCCAACATGCCTCCGCACCAGACTGGCACACCCTGGGCGCGGCACATATCATGGATCGCGATGCCCTGACTCAATCCGCCCACGCGCGCAGGCTTGACGTTGATGATCTTACACGCCCCCATCTCCAGCGCATAACGCGCATGCCGCGGCGAAACAACACTTTCGTCCAAACAGATCGGCGTCTTGAACTCGGCTTGCAACAGGCGATGATCCCAAATATCGTCTTCGAATAGCGGCTGTTCGATCAGCAGTAAATCTAGATCATCAATCGCCTTCAACACCTTTGCGGATTCCAACGTGTACGCGGAGTTGGCATCTACTTGTAATCGCAGGTTAGGGTACGCATTTCGGACGGCGACTGTCTCGTCCACTTCGCGGCCCGGCTTGATCTTGATCTTGACGCGGCGATATCCATTTTGGAGATAAGACTCTACGCTTCGCACCAAAGCGGAGGCTGACTCCTGAATCCCGATCGAGACTCCCACCTCGACCTTTTCAAGCGTGCCTCCAAACATTTCCTTCAACGATTTGCCATCGCGCTTGCCGAACAAGTCCCACAACGCCATCTCCATGCCCGCCTTGGCAAGATGATGCCCGCGGATACTTTCCACGCGCGTTTGAAAATCATGCGCGTCTTTGATATCTTTTCCAAGAATCGACGGAGCAATGAAATCTTTGATAATGTGCCATGCAGTTCCAGTCGTCTCATAGTTGTAGCCAGGATCCCGGGTGGCAACGCATTCGCCGTAGCCAGTTAGACCTTCGGCTTGCAAGGTAATAATGACACACTGACGAACCGTCTCGCGCCCAAAGGACGTTTCAAACGGCGACACCAACGGCATGGATATATGATGGAGGGTAATGGATTCGATTTTCATTATGATGTTCCAAATATAAAATTAGTGACGACAAATTGTCGTCACTAAACTCTTTACTCTATCTTCACTTCCCCCGGCTCATCGTTGATCTTCAAACCGCGCAGGGCATCATCCATGCTGGTGCCTTCACCGCGACGCATGCCTGCGGCGGGCGTCCCGCAATAGGGACAAATATTCCACGGCAGTTCCATAAACTTGTTGCAGTTCTCACAGGTCTTCTTTAATTTCGTATGACAGTTCGGGCAGACCTGCCAGTCATCTTTGACGCGGCGTTCACAGCCCGGGCATAACGGCAAATCTTCCAACGCCTGGAGCAAGGCTTCCTCTTCAAGCGTGCGCTGATATTCTTCTTCCAGAGTCCGTTGCGGGCGGAGAATGAGATATACCAACACACCTGGTAAATTCAACACAGCCACAAGCAACGTCGCGAGCGTTTGTACCAACGGGTCACGCGCGCGTGTGCGGATATCACGATACGTCCAAATGACGAGCGAGATCCACAAGGCAGCCAGGAACGCGCCGCCGAAACCGGTTAACACGAGAAGAAAATTACTCACAAGCGTAGGATCAAAAGTCATAATGCCTCGTTAGTGATATTTTATCCCATATCATCGGGGAAGATGTACTGATTTGAAAATACGAAACTCTCGTCATTGCGACAAGGGCGTAACCCGACCTCATGAGGGAGATTGCTTCGGGCTATCGCCCTCGCAATGACGACTATGCTCACGGTGTCTCGTGATGAAAATTCCATTCACCGGCATCCTGATCTACATAGGAATTGGTGCCGATCACTTCATAGAAAGTAATGCCCGGTTTCAGATAAATTGTTCCGCCATTCGAATCGGTTAATGAAAGAGGCTGGTTCACATACGGACGGTGCCATCTCGCAACGATCCCCATACCATCACGGAAGACATATGCCTCGCCTGAACCCGTCATGTCAATGTGGTAGACCTCGTCATCTTCGTCGAACGGATTCGCAAAGGTATGATAGGCAAATATCAATACCACGTTCGAAGCATGCACCGCGGTTGCAGTGACCCGATCCACCAGGGGCGCGTAAGCCTCGGACTTGCCGTCACGCGTATCGTTAGTCTCCTGATAGCGGGCGTATTCTCCTGTTTCAGGAACATACACCCAGTAATGATAATCGTACTCTGAATAATAGGTATGGATCAGGTTACCTGCCAGATCGAGCGGAGGAATGTAGTTCGCTTCGAAGAGTCCACTACGAAATGAAGGCGGATCATTCTGTAAATCATTTTGTTCAATACAATCCTTCCATAAGACCGTGTTGAAATAGGAATTGTTATACACTTCGATCTTGCGTTCATCTAACAATTGAAATGGCGGGCAGGAGCCAATCGTGGGAACAACCAGAAAATCGGCAAAATCTGTCGTCTTGAAATAGGACAGCACACGCGGGTCGGCAAACTTGAAAATAAGATATGACTGATACATGCGTGCAATATTTTCATCGAAAAATCTTCCCGAACGAACTGGTCCCACCCACTCTGAGTCATTGCCGTAGAACACCGCGATGAAACGCGTCAGCCCGCCTTCGATGTAATATTCAAAGACCTGATCGGCAAGGGTCAAACCGGATTGAGGCCGGATATAGCGCGGATAGTTCGCCACCTTGATCGCCATGGGACGCCTGTTTAATAAGGCAGGGTCAGATGCGGGCAGGCCTGTCAGCGGATTTATCGGAGGCGGCAAAGTCACGGGGGTAACATCCGCACTTTGAATCAGATCTGATTCTGTAGTTGGAATCGGTGGCGGAGTAAATGTCGGCAGGGCCAAGGGCGTTGGCGCCGCGCCAGCATAAAGGGAGTCCGAGGCGGTTTGCGCGGGCTGGAACGGCGTCGGTGTGGGAATCCCAAACGCAGATACCTCGTCCGCGCGGATATCACATGCGGAAAGAAATACAAGTGTGAGTATAAGCAAATTCAATGTATGGTGCATGGGTTGATTTTACAACAATCAGATGGGTATGCAAACCTGATAAAATTACGAAACCATGCTTATTCTGATTACGGTCTCGATCTTATTGATCACCGCGGTGATCTTGTTGATCCTGCGCTTTACGCTGGGAGAATATCGGTATTCATGGCTCATTGCCACCAGCGGAGCTTTGTTCGCCTGGCTCAGTGTATTTCTGTGGCAATTGCAAATGCCTTTACAGATTCAACTGCCGCTTTGGCAACCCGCTGCGCTTTTCCCGCAATCGCCTTTTTTTGTTGCAGATGGAATCGCATGGGCATTTGCGGGAAGCCTGGCTTCCTTATGTATTGCAGTGATCATCACGGCAGTTGTGCGCGCAGATTTTCCATACCCACTGAGTTGGATCGGCATTCTGATACTGACAGCCCTGGGTATTTTGGCGGTGACAGCCGATAATGCATTAACACTGGTGTTGCTTTGGGCGGCCATCGATCTGGTTGAATTGGTCTCGCAAATGCGCCTCGTGGAAGATCCAAAATTAAGTGAACGTGTCGTGATCGCATTCGTAGCGCGGGTCTCGGGTATTTTGGTTTTGTTGTGGGCGGATATGGTCAGCATCTCAAATGGTGTTATTTTGGATTTTCGTGACGCACCTTCACAGGCAGGTTTGTATTTGATGCTCGCGGTTGGTTTGCGTTTGGGTGTACTGCCGCTGCACCTGCCATATACCCACGAGTCATCCGTCCGGCGCGGCTTTGGCACAGGCTTGCGCATGATCTCTGCCGGCTCGAGTTTAATTTTGCTGGCGCGCATTCCTGCCACCAGCCTCACTTCACCCTTCACTCCATACTTGATGTTGTTGGTTGCATTTGCCGCGCTCTATGGCTCATGGATGTGGTTGCGCGCGCCTGATGAATTGACGGGTCGTCCATTTTGGTTGATCGGCATGGGCGCACTCGCGCTCGCCGCGGCTTTGCACGCAAATCCGATCGGTGCCACCGCCTGGAGCTGCGCGTTGATATTCACCGGCAGTGCCTTATTCCTAACCTCCGCCCAAAGCAAATGGCTCGAGCGCGCCCTGTTCATTTGTGTGTGGGCGATTTCAGCTTTGCCATTCTCCCTGACCGCCACAGGCTGGGCTAACGCGGGTTCACCCTTTTGGTATGCAGTGCCTTTTTTACTCGCCTCCCAGGCCATGTTGATTGCGGGTCTGATTCGGCACATCCAACGCTCGTCTACACGCGCAGTCTTCGACAGCCAACCTCTTTGGGCAAGAAACGTCTACCCGATCGGCATACTGATTTTATTGATCACAATGCTTGGACTTTCTTTCATCGGCTGGGAAGGGACTCTACAAATCGGAAATTGGTTTGCAGGACTTAGCGCATCACTCCTCGCTTTGGGCCTGCTCTGGCTGACCCCGCGTTTTCGCATCTTGAACCCGGTGCGTGCGCACTGGGTGAGCCCTACCAACCCTTCTTGGCTCGATTGGTTTTATCTAACCTTATGGAACGGATACCAGCAACTTGGCAGATTAAGCAACGCGCTTTCGACCGTGCTCGAAGGTGAAAGTGGAATCATGTGGACGTTGTTATTCCTGGCATTGTTCATTTCCTTCTTTACTCAAAGGACTCCTTAACACATGTCCACTCTTGCATGGGTCGCTGTGATCTTGATCGCCATTACATCTATTGGTCTTTTACTGGCACATGACTGGCGCTGGCTGATCATCTTTCTCTCCGCGCAATACTTTGGAATGTTAATACTTACGCTGCAACATTGGCCAGTTGGCATGGCATCGGTAAAAGTCGTGGCTGGTTGGATGAGCGCCGCCATTTTAGGCATGACACGCTCCGGTTTGGCGCGCGAGGATAAAACCGAAAAGCAAAGTATTCTGCCGCGTGGTCGCCTCTTTCGGTTATTCGCGGCAGGCATCGTGCTCCTGATCGTTGCCACAGCCACCCCGCGTATTGATGCGGTCATGGCAGATGCCGGTTTTGCCGTGACCACCGGGAGTCTGCTCCTGGCTGGCATGGGCCTGCTGCACCTCGGCGTCACAGATCACATCCTGCGCGTCACCATAGGATTAATGACAGTGCTCTCAGGTTTTGAAATCCTGTATGCGACCGTTGAAGGTTCGATTTTAGTCGCGGCATTATTGGCGGTCATCAATCTTGGCCTGGCTTTGGTGGGTTCATATCTACTGATCGCATCCAATGCCGAAGAAGGAGAGCCTGCTTGACCGCGCCAACCATCTGGATTATTACGCCGGCTTTTGCAGCGATCCTGCTTTTCCCCATTCACAATCAACGCGCCTTGAGCATCATTGGAGGAACTTTCACAGTTCTTCTGGCGCTGTTGGCACAGTTTGTTCCCATTGAAGAGGCATTCGAAATTGGCGCGGCCTCCTTCAAGATCGATTCGTCACTGGGTGTGCTCGGGCGCTTCCTCCAAATCCAACCGGCCGAGGGATCGATGCTTGTCATCATTTATGCCGCCTCGGCATTATGGTTCTTTGGCGCTGAAGCATCCCGAACCGCCACACGCATCGTCCCGTTCGGACTTTTGATCACCGCCCTCCTGGTCGCATCCATCGCAGTGGAACCCTTCCTGTTCGCGGCACTGTTCATCGAGCTTGCGATCCTGCTGGCGATCCCATTGCTTACCAGCATCTATAAAACACCTGGCCGCGGTGTGGTGCGCTTCTTGGTCTATCAAACACTCGCCATGCCCTTCATATTATTTTCGGGGTGGTTGCTGGCAGGTGTGGAAGCCAGCCCGGGCGATATCGCGCTTGCCACACAATCAGCCTCTATGCTGGGATTCGGATTTGCATTCCTATTGGCGATCTTTCCATTCTATAACTGGATCCCCATGCTGATGGAGGAGGCATCGCCTTTCGTTGTCGGTTTCTTATTATGGATATTGCCAACCATCACGATCATTTTTGGCGCGGGTTTTTTGGATCGTTATTCGTGGCTACGTTCTTCGCCACAATTAGCCACCACACTCCAGTATACAGGCTTATTGATGATCGTTTCCGGCGGGTTATGGGCGGCAACCCAACGTCATCTCGGACGGATCATGGCATACAGCGCAATTGCAGAGACCGGCTTTTCCATCCTCGCCCTCAGCCTGGATTCGAGGTTGGGTGTTCCAATTTTATTTTTGCTCATCCCCGCCCGCGCACTTGGCCTGGCAGTCTGGTCGCTTTCGCTGACAGTGATCAAAGATCATGCTGAGACTTTGCACTTCAGTGTAACGCGCGGGTTATTGAGAAATTTTCCTTTTGCAAGCGCAGGAATTGTGCTCGCATCACTCTCAGCGAGTGCATTTCCCTTGCTGGCTGGATTCCCTGCGCGCCTGGCATTATGGGAAAATCTTTCACGGGTATCGCTCACTGCTTCTTTCTGGCTGGGAATTGGCATCATTGGTTTGCTCACCAGTTCATTGCGCACAATGGCTGTCCTCAGTATGGCTGACGAGTATTCAGGCTGGGAACTACGCGAAGATTGGTTACAGGGGATCATGCTCGGGCTGGGAATGATCGGGCTTCTCGTCCTGGGATTATTTCCGCAATTCATCCAGTATTTTTTATCAGACCTGCCCGCCATGTTTGAACACCTCGGACATTGAGGCGGTATAATTAAAAAAACAGCACGAGTTTACGCGTTGGAGGAACAATGGATTTTGAACAGATCGTCAAACGCCTGCAATGGCTGGACGAAGAACACCGCAAGGATAAGGCGGCAATCATTACCTTGGAGGAGCGAATCGCCTCTTTTGAGGGAAATATTGAGATGGTCAAACAACAGATCAAACCGTTCGATAAACAGATCGCGGGCTTATTATCTACAACTGCCCGCATTGACCAATTCGACACGATCGTTGCCAAGCAACGCGAAGAAATGAGAAAGGCGCTCGATGAGATCGAGAAAAAATTTCAAAAGCGTGAAATTGAGATCACCAAACAACATCAAAAAGACATCGAACCATTTCCCAAGGAAATTGACGAACTCAGACAGGCATTAACTGTCATTCCGCCGATCCAGCGGGATGTGAAGGCACGCATAGCAGAAGAGGCCCGTCTGCATACGGAAATCAATGAACTCAAGCCACCCATTGAAGAAGCGAAACACGCGGCAGAGGATGTTGCCCGCGCCCAGAGATCATATGAAGAAAATCGCAAACAGGATGTGAAGCGCGTCGCGGACCTGCAAGGTGAACTGGCCGCGATCCGTGCGCGTATTGATGAAGCGCGTTCCAAAGTTGACCTCACCTCTGACAGCATCAAGAATATGGATAATCGCATCAATGAAATGATGCTCTCTGAATCGGAACGTAAGGCTGCGCAAAACGCGTTTATTGAAAAACAATCCGTTGCTCATATTGACCGTGAGCGCACCTATAAGGAATGGGAACAAAAGAACAGCGTATTTCAAAATCAGATAAAGATGCTTGATACGCACTCCCTGGCGCTTGAAGATGCCCTCCGCTCCGCCAAAAAAGCCCAGGAAACTTATAACGAGCTCAACACCAAATTGGAACGGCGCATCAATGAAGTGACCGAGATGCAACGACTCACAGAAGATCGTCTGCGGCAGGAATGGGTCACCTTCAAAGCCGATGATCAAAAACGCTGGACGGGTTACACACTGTCACAAGATGAAGGCGCCAAAGATGTTCGCCGCGCTGTGCAAAAACTTGA